>Ga0182792_1003520_pt1 | contig 9995 bp, 7 predicted proteins | sample Passage237B_FD_130497 | JGI IMG/M metagenome (GOLD analysis project Ga0182792, IMG submission 130497) | Cellulose adapted compost microbial communities from Newby Island Compost Facility, Milpitas, CA, USA - Passage2 37B (version 2) (version 2) ... | reverse complement strand
GCCCGCCTGCTGCGCCAGGCCACCCTCGCCTCGCTGGCGGTGGCCTCCGTGCTGATCCTCGCCAAGGGCCTGGCCTGGTGGCTGAGCGGCGCGGTCAGCCTGCTCGCCGGGCTCACCGACTCGCTGCTGGACGCCGTCGCCTCCTTCATCAACCTGCTGGCGGTGCGCTACGCCCTGCGCCCGGCCGACGACGACCACCGCTACGGTCACGGCAAAGCCGAGGCCCTGGCCGGCATCGCCCAGGCCCTATTCATCGGCGGCAGCGCGGTGCTGATCGGCATCCAGGCGGTGGAACGCCTGCAGCAACCGCAGCCACTCGCCGCCACCGGGCTGGGCGTGGCGGTGATGCTGCTGTCCCTGTTGCTCACCGTCGCCCTGCTGCTGTTCCAGCGCCACGTGATCCGCCAGACCGGCTCCACGGCGATCCGCGCCGACGCCCTGCACTACCGCTCCGACCTGCTGCTCAACTCCAGCATCCTCCTCGCCCTGCTGCTCAGCGCCCTCGGCATCGTCCGCGCCGACGCGCTGTTCGGCCTGGGCATCGCCGTCTACATCCTGTGGAGCGCGCTGCGCATCGCCCGCGAAGCCACCGCGGTGCTGATGGACGAGGAGCTGCCCGCCGAGCTGGGCTGCCGCATGCTCGAGCTGGCCCGCGCGGTGCCCGGGGTGCTCGGCGTGCACGACCTGCGCACCAGGGTCTCCGGCAACCGTTGGTTCGTGCAGATCCATGTCGAGTTGCCCGGCGAGATGAGCCTCGACGAAGCGCACCGTCTCGGCCAGCAGGCCGCCGAAGCGATCCGCCAGGCCTATCCGCGCGCCGAGGTGATGGTGCATACCGACCCGAGTCGCCCCACTGGCCCGACCGATTCCCAGACGAGTGGGTGACCGGGCGCTCCCCTGACCTGCCGCGCGCTTTTCCCGGTGGACGGGAAGCTGCGCCCGGAAGATTGTCTCAGGCTAGGCGCCAGCCATCGACAACGGAGCATCGCCGGCAACCGGCTCGAGGGCTCACGCCAAACGACCTCGCCGCGCGGGAACAGGCCCCAGCCGGTCGCCAGGCCGGCCCCCGGGCACGAAAAAAGGGCCCCGCGGGGCCCTTTCTCGTGCAGCGCTGCCGTCGTCAGACGCCGGAAGCTTCCGCCGCCGCCACGTCCTTCATGGACAGCTTGATGCGGCCGCGGTTGTCCACGTCCAGCACCACCACCTTGACCTCCTGACCTTCCTTGAGGACGTCGGTGACCTTCTCGATGCGCTGGTCGCTGATCATCGAGATGTGCACCAGGCCATCCTTGCCGGGCAGGATGTTGACGAAGGCACCGAAGTCGACGATGCGCTCGACACGGCCGGTGTAGACCTTGCCGATCTCCGCCTCGGCGGTGATCGCCAGGACGCGCTGCTTGGCGGCCTCGGCGGCCTCCTTGGTCTCGCCGAAGATCTTCACGGTACCGTCGTCCTCGATATCGATCGAGGCCTTGGTTTCGTCGCAGATGGCGCGGATGGTGGCGCCGCCCTTGCCGATCACGTCGCGGATCTTGTCCGGATCGATCTTCATGGCCAGCATGGCCGGGGCGTTGGCCGAGAGCTCCTTGCGGGACTCGGAGATCACCTGGTTCATCTGGTTGAGGATGTGCAGACGAGCTTCCAGAGCCTGCTGCAGGGCGATCTCCATGATCTCTTCGGTGATGCCCTGGATCTTGATGTCCATCTGCAGCGCGGTGACGCCCTTGGCGGTACCGGCCACCTTGAAGTCCATGTCGCCCAGGTGGTCCTCGTCACCGAGGATGTCGGTCAGCACGGCAAACTTGTCGCCTTCCTTGACCAGACCCATGGCGATGCCGGCCACCGGGGCCTTCATCGGCACGCCGGCGTCCATCAGCGCCAGGGAAGCGCCGCACACCGAGGCCATCGAGGAGGAACCGTTGGATTCAGTAATCTCGGACACTACGCGGATGGTATAGGGGAACTCGTCTTCCTTCGGCAGCATCGCCTGCACGCCGCGGCGGGCCAGACGGCCGTGACCGATCTCGCGGCGACCCGCGCTGCCCATGCGGCCACACTCGCCCACCGAGAACGGCGGGAAGTTGTAGTGCAGCATGAAGCTGTCCTTGCGCTCGCCCTCCAGGGTGTCGAGGATCTGCGCGTCGCGGGCGGTGCCCAGGGTGGCGACCACCAAGGCCTGGGTCTCGCCGCGGGTGAACAGCGCCGAGCCGTGGGTCTTGTCGAGTACGCCGACTTCGATCTTCAGCGGACGCACGGTGCGGTTGTCGCGGCCGTCGATGCGCGGCTTGCCGTCGACGATGTTCTGGCGCACGGTGCGGTACTCGATCAAACCGAAGGCGTCCTTGACCTCAGCGGCGGACGGCTTGCCCTCTTCCTCGCCGGCGAAGGCCGCCACGGCCTGCTCGCGCAGCTCGTCGAGACGGTTGTAGCGGTCCTGCTTGACGGTGATGGTGTAGGCCTGGGAAATGGCCGCGCCAAACTCGGCCTTGATGGCTTCCAGCAGGGCGGTGTTCTCCGCCGGCGGAGTCCAGTCCCAGGCCGGCTTGCCGGCTTCGGCGGCGAATTCCTTGATGGCCTGGATGACCGCCTGGAATTCCTGGTGGGCGAACAGCACGGCGCCGAGCATCTGGTCTTCGGTCAGCTCCTGAGCTTCCGATTCCACCATCAGCACGGCTTCCTCGGTACCGGCCACCACCATGTCCAGACTGGAGGCCTTCAGCTGCTCGTAGGTGGGGTTCAGCAGGTAGCCGGTTTCCGGATGGAAAGCCACGCGGGCGGCGCCCACCGGGCCGTTGAAGGGAATCCCGGAGATCGCCAGGGCGGCGGAGGTGCCGATCATGGAGGCGATGTCCGGATCGGTCTTCTTGCTGGTGGACAGCACGGTGCAGATCACCTGCACCTCATTCATGAAACCTTCGGGGAACAGCGGGCGGATCGGCCGGTCGATCAGGCGCGAGGTCAGGGTTTCCTTCTCGGAGGGACGCCCTTCACGCTTGAAGAAGCCCCCGGGGATCTTGCCGGCGGCGTAGGTCTTTTCCTGGTAGTGCACGGACAGCGGGAAGAAGCCCTTGCTCGGATCGGCCTGCTTGGCGGCGACCACGGTGACCAGCACGGTCACGTCATTGTCGATGGTGACCAGCACGGCGCCGGTGGCCTGGCGGGCGATGCGCCCCGTCTCGAGGGTCACGGTCGACTGGCCGAACTGGAATTTCTTGATTACCGGATTCACGGTGTTTTCCTTCTCTTCATTGCCTTGGGGGAAATCGCTGGAAGTGCCGGGAGTCGGACCCGGAACAGTCCCAGAAAAGCTCGAAGCTGGAAGCGAAAAGCTGGAAGCGAGCGCGAGGTCTCACTTCCAGCTTCCAACTTCCAGCTTCCAGCCCACCGCGTCTTAGCGACGCAGACCCAGACGACCGATCAGGGCGCTGTAACGAGTGGTGTCCTTGCTCTTCAGGTAGTCCAGCAGCTTGCGACGCTGGTTGACCATGCGGATCAGACCACGACGGCTGTGGTGGTCCTTGGCGTTGGCCTTGAAGTGCTCCTGCAGCTTGTTGATGTTGGCCGACAGCAGTGCGATCTGCACTTCCGGCGAGCCGGTATCGTTTTCAGACTGCTTGTACTCGTTAACGATCTGGGCTTTTTCTACGACGCTCAGTGCCATTTTTGGGCTCCTCGAGTGAACAGGCCGGGAGAGACTCCCGTGTTTAAAGAAGAGGTATGACCGTGCCTGTTGACAGCCACCCTCGCTCGGTCACGCGGACCGAATCAGTCGACGCGGCGCGATCCGCCCGTCTTCGCTCACCTCACCGATGCCGATGAAGCGGCCAGTATGATCCTGTACCCGGACCATGCCGTACTTCGGCGCTTCCGGAGCGCGCACCGGCTGCCCATGCAGCCAGTAGTACGCACTGTGCTCGGAGAACTGCAGCAGCGGCCAGTGGGTCAGCCCACTGTCGCAGGGCAGCAGGAAGCGGTCCAGGGCCTCGCAGCCATCAGCTTCCTGCACACGGATCAGCTCGTCGAGGCTGACCGCCTGCTCCAAGCGGAAGGGGCCGGCCTGGGTGCGGCGCAGCTCGGCGACATGGGCGCCGCAACCGAGCAACTGGCCGATGTCCTCGACCAGGGTGCGAACGTAGGTGCCCTTACTGCAGGCCACCGCCAGGCGGGCCTGGGTCCCTTCGAAGGACAGCAATTCCAAGCGACTAATAGTAACAGAACGCGCCTCGCGCTCCACTACCTCGCCGGCCCGCGCCAGCTTGTAGAGCGGCTGGCCGTCGCGCTTGAGAGCCGAATACATCGGCGGTATCTGCTTGATTTCCCCGCGGAATTTCTCCAGGGCCGCCTCCAGCTCAGGGCGACCAACGGTCACTTCGCGGCGCTCGACGACCTCGCCCTCGGCATCCCCAGTGGTGGTGGTCACCCCCAGCTGCACCAGGGTCTCGTAACCCTTGTCGGCGTCCAGCAGGTACTGGGAGAACTTGGTCGCCTCGCCGAAGCAAAGCGGCAGGACGCCGGTGGCCAACGGGTCGAGGCTGCCGGTGTGCCCGGCCTTCTCGGCATTCAACAGCCAGCGGACCTTCTGCAGCGCGGCGTTGGAGGTGAATCCCCGGGGCTTGTCGAGGACGATGATGCCGCTGACATTGCGGCGGATACGTTTGACCTGCGCCACGCTCAGTTATCCCGATGCTTGTTGTCTTCCGCCACGGCGCGATCGATCAGCGCCGACAGGTGGGCGCCGCGGGCAATGCTTTCGTCATAGTGGAAATGCAGCTGGGGCACGCTGCGCACCTTCATCACCTTGCCTAGGAGCATGCGCAGGTAGCCGGCGGCATCCCGGAGGATCTCCAGGTTGCGCTCGACCACCTCGCCGCCATCGGCGCCCATCACGGTGATGAACACCTTGGCGTGGCCCAGGTCGCGGGTCACCTCGACCCCGGTGATGGTGATCATGCCCAGGCGCGGATCCTTGACCTCGCGGCGGATCAGCTCGGAGAGCTCTCGCTGCATCTGGTCGCCGAGCCGCTGGGTACGACTGTAGTCTTTGGCCATAACTCTGCCTCGAGCCGCACGGGGCAGCTCAGAAAATCATCAAACTGCAAAACCAAACGGCAAGCCCAGTCGATGGCCAGGCCATCCCATGGAGCTTGCCGCTTGCTGTCTGCCTCCAGGCGTCAGAGCGAACGCGCGACCTGAACCTTCTCGTAGACCTCAATCTTGTCGCCGACCTGGACGTCGTTGTAGCTCTTCACGCCGATGCCGCACTCCATACCGCTACGCACTTCGGCGACGTCGTCCTTGAATCGGCGCAGTGACTCCAGCTCGCCCTCGAAGATCACCACGTCGTCGCGCAGCACGCGGATCGGGCGATTGCGGTAGACGGTACCCTCGATCACCATGCAGCCGGCGATAGCGCCGAACTTCGGCGAACGGAACACGTCGCGCACCTCGGCGACGCCGAGAATGTTCTCACGCACATCGCTGCCCAGCATGCCGGTCAACGCTTTCTTGACGTCATCGATGATGTCGTAGATCACGTTGTAGTAGCGCATGTCGAGGCCTTCCTGCTCGACGATCTTCCGGGCGCCGGCATCCGCACGCACGTTGAAGCCGAACAGCACGGCGTTGGAAGCCAGTGCCAGGTTGGCATCGCTCTCGGTGATGCCGCCGACGCCGCCGCCGATCACCCGTACCTGCACCTCGTCGTTGCCGAGGGTGGCCAGGGAGCTCTGCAGCGCCTCCAGGGTACCGCGCACGTCGGTCTTGAGGACGATGTTGAGGGTCTTCTTCTCGTCCTGCCCCATGCTTTCGAAGATGTTCTCCAGCTTGGCGGACTGCTGGCGGGCCAGCTTGACCTCGCGGTATTTGCCCTGGCGGAACAGCGCCACTTCGCGAGCCTTGCGCTCGTCGGCAACCACGGTCAGCTCGTCGCCGGCATCCGGGGTACCGTCCAGGCCGAGGATCTCCACCGGGATGGACGGACCGGCTTCCTTGATCTGCTTGCCGTTCTCGTCGAGCATGGCGCGGATGCGCCCGTAGTTGGAACCGACCAGGGCCATGTCGCCCTGACGCAGGGTGCCGTCCTGGACCAGCACGGTGGCCACCGGACCACGGCCCTTATCCAGGCGCGACTCGATCACCACGCCGCGGCCCGGGGCGCTCGGAGTGGCCTTCAGCTCCAGCACCTCGGCCTGCAGCAGCACGGCTTCGAGCAGCTCGTCGATGCCGGTACCGACCTTGGCCGACACATGCACGAACTGGGTGTCGCCGCCCCACTCCTCGGGAATCACATCCAGCGCGGCCAGGCCGTTCTTGATGTTGTCCGGGTTGGCTTCCGGCTTGTCGATCTTGTTCACCGCGACCACGATGGGCACGCCGGCCGCCTTGGCGTGCTGCACGGCTTCCTCGGTCTGCGGCATCACGCCGTCATCGGCCGCCACCACCAGGATGACGATGTCGGTGGCCTTGGCACCACGGGCACGCATGGCGGTGAACGCGGCGTGACCGGGGGTGTCGAGGAAGGTCACCATGCCGCGATCGGTTTCCACGTGGTAGGCGCCGATGTGCTGGGTGATGCCACCGGCCTCGCCAGCGGCCACCTTGGTGCGGCGGATGTAGTCGAGCAGCGAGGTCTTGCCGTGGTCGACGTGGCCCATCACGGTCACCACCGGGGCGCGCGGCACGGTCTCGCCACCTTCGAACTTCAGGGACTCGGCCAGTTGCTCCTCGAGAGCGTTCTCGCTGATCAGCTTGACCTTGTGGCCGAATTCCTCGGCGACCAGCTGGGCGGTTTCCTGGTCGAGCACCTGGTTGATGGTCACCGGGCTGCCCAGCTTGAACATGAACTTGACCACGTCTGCGGCCTTGACCGCCATCTGCTGGGCCAGTTCGGCTACGGTGATGGTCTCGCCGATGCTTACTTCGCGCACAATGGGTCCTGTCGGGTTCTGGAACCCGTGCTGGTTACGTTTCTTCAGCTTCGGCTTGCCACGACCGCCGCCGCGCCGGAAGCCCTCGGCATCCTCGTCGACGTTGCGCACCGAGACGCGCGGGGCCGGATTCTTGTCCTTGAGGCTGCTCCGATGAGCGGAATTCTTGCGGTCGACGCGGCGCTCGTCCTCGACGCCCCGGGCACGTTCGGGGCGCCGCGGCTCTTCCTTCTTGCGCTCGGCGACCGGAGCAGCGGCCGGGGCCGTCTCGACCACCGGAGCAGGCTCATCAGCGGCCTGGGCCTGCTGGGCTGCCTGTGCCGCAGCCGCGGCGGCCTCGGCAGCCGCCTTGCGGGCAGCCTCCTCTTCCGCCGCCTTGCGGGCGGCCTCTTCCTCAGCGGCCTTGCGGGCAGCCTCTTCGGCGGCGCGCTGCTGCTCCTCCAGCTCGCGGCGACGCTCGGCCTCGAGCTCCTCGGCACTGCGCTTGACGAATGTCTTCTTCTTGCGCACTTCGACGCTGATGGTCTTGCTGCCACCCAGCTTCAGGGTGCTGGTGGTCTTGCGCTGCAGGGTGATCTTGCGCGGCTCCTCGAGCTTGTCGCCGTGGCTGCGCTTGAGATAGGTCAGCAGCGCCTGCTTCTCGCTATCGGTAACGACCTGGTCGGCGGCGGTGTGCGGCAGACCCGCCTCGCGCATCTGCTGCAGCAGGCGTTCTACTGGTGTGTCGACCACTTGGGCCAGTTCTTTCACCGTGACTTGCGTCATGCACTTCTCTCCTCAGACCGCAACTTACTCGAACCAGTGGGCTCGGGCGGCCATGATCAACTTGCCGGCGCGTTCCGCGTCGATACCCTCGATTTCCAGCAGGTCGTCGATCGACTGCTCGGCCAGGTCTTCGCGGTTCAGTACGCCCCGCACGGCCAGTTCGTGCGCAAGCGCCTTGTCCATGCCCTCCAGGGAGAGCAGGTCTTCGGCCGGCTGGGCATCAGCCAGTTTCTCCTCGTTGGCGATGGCCTTGGTGAGCAGGCGATCCTTGGCCCGCGAGCGCAGCTCGTTGACGATATCCTCGTCGAAACCGTCGATGCTGAGCATCTCTTCCATCGGCACGTAGGCGATCTCTTCCAGGGTGGTGAAGCCTTCCTCCACCAGCACCTGGGCCAGCTCCTCGTCGACCCCCAACTCGTCGATGAACGACCGCATGATGTCGCCGGTCTCGGCCTGCTGCTTGGCCTGGATGTCGGCCTCGGTCATCACGTTGAGGGTCCAGCCGGTCAGCTGGCTGGCCAGGCGGACGTTCTGGCCGCCGCGACCGATGGCCTGGGCCAGGTTGTCCTCGGCGACGGCGATGTCCATGGCGTGGGCGTCCTCGTCGACGATGATCGCCGCCACTTCCGCCGGCGCCATGGCGTTGATCACGAACTGCGCCGGGTTCTCGTCCCACAACACGATGTCCACGCGCTCACCGCCCAGTTCACCGGATACCGCCTGGACACGCGAGCCGCGCATGCCGATGCAGGCGCCCTGCGGGTCGATGCGCTTGTCCTTGGAACGCACGGCGATCTTGGCGCGGGAACCCGGGTCGCGGGCAGCGCCCATCACCTCGATGAGCTCCTCGGCGATTTCCGGCACTTCAATGCGGAACAGCTCGATCAGCATCTCCGGCGCGGTGCGCGAGAGGATCAACTGCGGGCCGCGGTTCTCGGTGCGGATTTCCTTGAGCAGGGCACGCACGCGGGCGCCGACGCGGAAGGTCTCACGCGGAATGATGTCCTCACGGGCCAACAGCGCCTCGGCGTTGTTGCCGAGGTCGACGATCACGTTGTCACGGGTCACCTTCTTCACGGTGCCGGAGATGATCTCGCCCAGGCGCTCGCGGTAGGCCTCGACCACCTGCGCGCGCTCGGCTTCGCGGACCTTCTGGACGATGACCTGCTTGGCGGTCTGCGCGGCGATGCGGCCGAACTCGATGGACTCGATCTTCTCCTCAAGCACGTCGCCGGGCTTGGCTTCCGGCTGGCGTTCCTGGGCCTGGGCCTGGGTCAGCTCGGCGGCCGGATTCTCCAGCTGGTCGTCTTCGACCACCGTCCAGCGGCGGAAGGTGTCATAGCTGCCGGTCTGGCGGTTGATCGCCACCCGCAGATCGACTTCCTCGTCGAAACGTTTCTTGGTCGCCGTGGCCAGGGCCAGCTCCAGCGCTTCGAAAATCACGCCGGGCGGCACGCCCTTCTCGTTGGAAACCGACTCAACAACCAGCAGTACTTCTTTGCTCATCGTACGCCTCGCCTTTCGCAATCCATTGGATCCGCGCCATCCGCGTACCCGCGCGGAATCGCGGCTCAATCAAACCTGGGAACAATGTTGGCCTTGTCGATCGAATCGATCGGCAGCAGGTACTCGTGGTCATCCACCAGAACCACCACGTCCTGCTCCTCCACACCACGGAGGAGGCCCTGGAAGTTGCGCCGTCCCTCAAAGGGGATGCGCAACCGGATCTTCACCTGCTCACCGGCATGCCGGGCGAACTGTTCGAGCTTGAACAGCGGCCTGTCCATGCCTGGCGAGGAAACCTCGAGGGTGTATTCGCTGCTGATCGGATCCTCGACGTCGAGGACGCCACTGATCTGGCGGCTGACCACTTCGCAGTCGTCCACCAGGATGCCGTCTGGCTTATCTATATAGACGCGCAGCAACGAATGACGCCCTTGCGAGAGGAACTCGATGCCCCAGCACTCATAGCCGAGGGCCTCGACCACCGGGGCCAACAAGCCCTGCAAATCCTCTAGCTTGCTCGACACCTGAAGCCTCACCTGCGTGCATTCAATACAAATAAAAAATGGGCGAAACGCCCATCCCTTCACACCGCCGCGACGCGCGGGGATCACTGATGTCCAGCTAGCAAAAAGCCCCTGAAAAGGGGCTTCGCTACTACTGGTTGCGGGGGCTGGATTTGAACCAACGACCTTCGGGTTATGAGCCCGACGAGCTACCAGACTGCTCCACCCCGCGTCAAAGCTGGAGGCAAAGTATAAGGCTAGACCCGCCTGTGGGTCAATCCGGACTCCGCCAGCG
>Ga0182792_1003518_pt1 | contig 9996 bp, 9 predicted proteins | sample Passage237B_FD_130497 | JGI IMG/M metagenome (GOLD analysis project Ga0182792, IMG submission 130497) | Cellulose adapted compost microbial communities from Newby Island Compost Facility, Milpitas, CA, USA - Passage2 37B (version 2) (version 2) ... | reverse complement strand
GTTATTTTATTTGGATATATTGCTTGATGTTATTGACCTACTTTTCGAATGCCTCTATTCCTTTTTCCGTTATCCTGCAGGTCGTAACGGGATAATTTCCTTTAAACCCTTTTGTAACGGCGATATAGCCCGCTTTTTTCAGCTTGTTTAATTGTAAGCTCAGATTGCCTGCGGAAGTGTTGGTTTTTTCTTTTAAATATACAAATTCTGCCGCCTCAAGCCCGATTAATAATGAAATAATCGCTAATCGTAATGGTGTGTGCAGAATGGGATCCAGTTCATTAAACATGCGCAAGTTTCATTAAATATCCCGGAATTACGAGTGTGATCAAAGAGGCCATAGCTGCTAATGCATATTGAGTTTCTATTGTAGCATTCACACTGATACCCGTACAAATAATTCCAATGATACCACAAATTATGGAAGGCCAAAATCTTGTCATTCCTCCGGTAAAGAAAACTGTAAGCCCTAATAAAAGGGGAAATAAAATAATTGGTAATTCGCGGTTAGAAATTACGGTTGCTAGAAATATTATGCCATAAGCTATGGCAAATCCCCCAAAGCCGAACACATATACTTTTTCGTAGTGCAGCTTTATGGTTTCTTTTTTATCATCTTTTTTACTCCGGAGGTAGGATAACAAGCCACCTATCGGAAACACCAAATAAATTAAGGTTGTGGTTAAACTGCCACTCAGGTTTGGATAATGGGAGGTCACATAGCGTAACGCAAAATGCAACATTAACATTAAGCCCCATAAGATATAATAGAATCTTGCTACGGTACTTTCGGATTTTGTTTGCTGGATAGCAGCTTCAATTGTTTTAAGGGAATCCCCCGGTTGAAAATTATTTGATTTCATATTCTGTGTTTTTTTGTAGTTACGACAATAAAGTAGTTAATAGAAATAACCAAAAATACTTGTGAAAAATCCTTTGGGTTACTTGCTGCTATAGGATGTAATTTATACATTCATAAGGACATAGCTTTTTATATCAAAATTAAACGCAGCGGTTTTATGTTGCATAAGTGTTTATCCTCTACGACATTACAGGGATATATGATGTCGGAATTAAGCCACTTTTAAAATTCTTCTTACATTGCATGGTATTTTGAAAATTAAATATTTATTTATGATACCGTTGACTCCTGAGGAAATGTACTGGATGAGGTTGGTCATAGGCATATGTTCCATTCCGGCACTTATCATTGTGATTTTATTCTTAATAAACATTCAGAACCTCTTGAAAGCAGTGAACCCGGTGAACCGAAAGATGTCTCCCGGGCAGGTTTGGCTGATGCTAATCCCCTTGTTTAATATTGTATGGCAGTTTATACTTGTGCAACGTGTGGCCGAATCTATCGAAGCTGAGTATAATATGCGCAACATACCAATAGAACGCAAGCCAACCTATAACCTTGGGCTTGCCTATTGTATCCTCAGCCTGCTTACCTGGTTTCCGTTAGTGTCGCTGGCTTTATTGATTGTTGGAATTGTTTACTGGATCAAAACTGCAGAGTTTCGAAAAAGCATCACTGCATTTCCTCCATATTCCGATCAGCATAGTGCTATCTTTAATAATCTTTAATGAGCATCCATCACAAAGGATAAAGAACCTTTTGTGAAAAGATTTTAAGCAGCATTAATCAGTTCTGTTATTTTGTGTATAATACTCAAAATTGGAACGGTTATTATTTATTTTGTTGGGCGAATTCCTTGGTAAATGGAAATGTGCCAAGCCTAACTTTCCATTAATCATTAAATAATTAAGTTGTAAAATGATTTTGACCTCTTGCATAAATGAGCCTTAAAAATGTAAAGCTGGTATTGATATTCTTAATATCTTCGTACAAGATAATTTTTCATAATGAAATACGTACTTTATATAGTGGCTTGTCTCTTTTTCTGGTCTTGTAAAACTAATGCCCAATATGGAGAAGTTCCTGAAAGCATTTATGACTTTCAGGTAGCAGGCTTGTTGGGAGACACCATCAATCTAGCTGATTTCAAAGGCAAAAAATTGCTTATTGTAAATACAGCTTCCAAATGTGGAAATACCCCCCAATATGAAGACTTAGAAAAGCTTTATAATCAATACAAGGACCGTTTAGTGATATTAGGATTTCCGGCAAATAATTTCTTACGCCAAGAGCCGGGCAGCAATGAGGAAATCGCGGAGTTTTGTCAAACAACCTATGGGGTAACTTTTCCCATGGCAGCAAAGATTTCGGTTAAAGGGAACGATATGGCGCCTATTTATCAATGGCTGACGCAAAAAAAGTTCAATCAATTTAAAGACAGTAAAGTGAAATGGAATTTCCAGAAATACCTGATTGATGAAGATGGAAAACTGATAGCCATATTTGATCCAAAGACGCCACCTATGAGCCCGGAGATCATGCAGGCACTCGGTTTTTAATCGAAATCTTAATGTTTTCTTTACATAGAAACCTGCCTTACCCGATTATCTTTGTCCGCATACCTGTTCGCTTTAAATTATCAGCGGTTTTTTCACTTTGCAAAATACAAGATGATATTGTACAAACTTTTCATTCGCCGTTTCCTTGCTGTGTTGACTTTTGGGATGCTCTCCCTTACGGTCTCTGCACAGCAACAGATACTTCAGCAGCCAGCAACTTCATTGTTGCACCATGCAAACGAACAATTCGGGCAGGGACATTATGTTCAGGCACTCCGTACCTACGAACAATTGCTTCGTGAAGATGCACCAGGCCATCCAAAACCATCACCTATACCAGATGCCGAAAGACAACAGATAGCATATGGCATCACTATATGCCGAATTAAATTAGGCACAACAGATGCAGCACAACATGCCGAAATGTTTATCCGTTCCTGTACAGAGGAAGTGTACCGACAAAGAGCCGCTTTTGCTTTAGCACAATATTATTTCCAACAAAATAAACTGGAAGATGCTATTGTGTTTTATGAAATGGCAGGAATAGAACACCTGAGTAATGAGGAAATCATTGATAAAAATTTTGAGTCGGGCTATGCCTATTTCAATGAGCACCGTTTCGAAAAGGCCAAAGCACTTTTTGCCTCTATCAAAGAGTTTGAACAAGGGAAATACTATGTGCCCGGCAATTATTATTATGGACTCTTAGCGTATAACGATGGGCAGTACGATCAGGCTTTACGCAGTTTTAACCGCATTGAAAGCTTAGACGAATATAAGGACATAGTGCCGTACTATATCGCTGAGATTTATTATTTCAAAAGTGATTATGAGAAAGTATTGGGGATAGCCCAGCGTTATCTGAACAAGAAAGACACTTTATATTATAATAAAGAACTCCATTTACTTGCAGCGCAAACGCATTTTGAAAGAAAGGAGTATGAAGCAGCATTGCCCTATTTCGAATTTTACTATAACAACTCCGATAAAATTCGCAAAGAAGAATTGTACGAGTTGGCTTATACTTACTATCGTTTGGAAAAATGGAATAAAGCAATTGTCAACTTTCGGCAGCTGAGCGATTTGAAGGATTCCTTAGGTCAGACTTCCATGTACTTATTAGGAGATTGCTATTTGAAAACGAATGATAAGAAAGGTGCAAGGAATGCATTTGGATTTTGTGCAGACATGGATTTTAATCCGGATCAGAAGGAAGCAGCTACGTTTTTATATGCAAAATTATCGGCAGAGTTAGGATACGAAGCCATAGCTACCCATACCCTTAGCAATTTTATCCATACTTATCCACAATCTTCATTTATGCATGAAGCCCGTTTGCTGCTTACCGATTTGTTGAGTAAGAGCAGCAATTTTGCGGATGCCTTTGCAGTTATAAGTGAATTACCCGTGAAGGATAATGCTACCTGGGCCATCTATCAAAAAGTAGCAGTAGGGCGGGCAATGCAGCTCATGCAAAATAAGTCGCTAGCCATGGCTGACAGCGTGTTCAACCTTTCTCTTCAACAACCTATTGATGCCGATTATGAAGCAATAACTTATTTTTGGAAGAGTGAAATAGCCTATCGGGAAGGACGTTTTCCGCAAGCAGTTCAGTTTGCACATTCTTTCCTTTCAAAATCTCAAAAGGGCAGATACCGAATTGGACAAATTAGTCCGCAGGCAACAATGCAGCACGCCTGGCTGAATATCGGCTATGCCAACATGGCCTTAGAGGAGTTTGAAGCCGCTCGTGAGGCTTTTGCTCAGGCACAAACCGCTACAGATAAAGATCCAGCAAACGGTTGGTTAGCCGTAGAAGCATTATTAAGAGAAGCGGATGCTGCTTTTATGATGAAGGATTTTGATCGGGCATTGATGTTATACGATAAAAGCCTTGCCTCCGCAGGATTGTCCAATCCTGATTATGCTATTTTTCAAAAAGCACTCATTCTTGGATTACAACATAAGAGCGCAGATAAAATGGCAATGTTACGTCAGATCATCAGCCGTACTCCCGAATCTCCCGAAAAGGATAAAGCACAATATGAGCTAGCCCTTTCTTATTTAGAGTCCGGACGAAACACAGAAGCCATTTCATTATTACAGGAATTGGCAGCAGACGAAAGTGCCTTAGAGGGTATGCGAAGCAAGGCTTTGTTGAAACAAGCTTATGCGTTTCAGATTTCAGGAAATAATGAGCAAGCTTTAAAACTTTATAAAGATTTTCTGGTACGTTATCCTGCTTCTGGCGAACGTGTAGCGGCAATTGATGCCTTGCGCAATCTTTACATCAGCCTAGGACGACCTCAGGATTTTGCCGCATTTGTCAATGCAAATCAACTCCCCGATATTAATACTGCTGATATTGACCATACTTATTATGCTGCTGCTGAAAATGAATATGCTGCTAATAATTATACAAAAGCAATTGAGTTATTTTCAAAATACCTGAGCAGTTATCCTAATGGTTTATCCGTATTAAAGGCTCAGTTTTACCTTGCGGAATGTTATCTCCAAACAGGTGACAGTATGAATGCGTTGAAATATTATGAAATGGTTTTGGAGGAAGGTTGGAGTGATTTTAGTGAAACTGCCGCGGAACAAGCAGGGGGAATAGCCATGCGTATGCAGAATTATGCTGCTGCTTCTAATTATTATCAACAATTGCTGGACAATGCCATTGCTCCGGCAAATCTTCAGAAAGCATATGAGGGATTAATGATTGCTGCTTTTAACATGGAAAGATATAATGATGCCATTCGTTATGCAGATACCTTAATTCGTATTCCAAATAGTACTTATGAACGGGAGGCAGGATTGTATAAAGCGAATGCTTTAACCCAACTGAATAAATGGGAAGATGCCCTTTTGATTTATAAAGATATTGAAAAGAATAGTGCAGACGCAATAGGTGCTGAGGCTCGTTATCATATTGCAGCAATCTTGTTAGAACAAAATAAGCTGAAGGAGGCGGAATCCTATGCTTCCTATGCTATGCAGGCCGGTACTGGTAATGATTATTGGGTAGTAAAAACCTACTTGTTAATGGCCGATATCCTAACGGCAGAGAAGGACTATTTTAATGCTAAGGCTACACTTCAGAGCATTATCAAACACACCAAAGATGAAACCCTGAAATCTGAGGCTAATGCCAAACTCAATGAAGTAAAGGAACTCGAAAAGCAGGGGTCAAAATTATCTGAAGAATAGGACGCACGATTTAATTATTTGAAATCAGTTTTTGTATGCAATTAAGGCGCTATACCGGTTATTTGTTTTTATGTCTTTGCTGCCCTTTATGGAGCATAGCACAGCAGCAACGCAGTGATGCTGATACCATTATACCGGATCAGACCATTGAAATTATTCAGAGCTATAAACCTGAAGTGGCTATGCCGGAAAAACCAGAATGGACTCCGCGTTTGAATATTATTGATACGGCAAAACCTGTATTCTCCTATGAGGTTCCTCAACAGGTGCTGAGTTACACCTATCATTCTATTCCAATTCGTCCATTAGCAATGGGGCGCATTCCGGTAAAAATGCCGTTTGCCAATTATGTAAAATTAGGGCTGGGAAATTTAAACACCTTCCTGCTGGATGCCGGTCTTTCAATTTCTCGACCGGAATCTTATGAAGCAGCGCTACACTTTAACCATCTTTCTCAAAAGGGTAATATAGATTATCAACAAAGCTCGGGAACATCAGTACAAGCTGATGGAAAATATTATTTTTCCGGTCATGCAGCTTCAGCAGCCTTAATCGTAGCCCAACAATCGGTGCATTTTTACGGTTATGATCACAACAACTTTGATTATGTAAAGCGTGATCTACATCAGGCTTTTTTAAAAACAGCTGTTCGTGCCGGTATCAGCAATACGCGTGCTAACAATTGGCAGCTTTGGTATCAACCGGAGATTGAATTGGGAACTTATGGAGATCGTTTTGGAGCAAGCGAACAGCATTTTGACTTTAACATACCCGTTCGCTGGCAAATAGATTCTGCTTTGAATCTTTCACTAGCAGTGACCGGTAGTGTTACTCAACTCAATAATGATTCTTTTAGTACGAGCAACCCTCTTTTTCAGATTAAGCCTGCATTGAACTTTCGGTTGCCGGTATTGAATCTGAATATAGGCGTAAACCCCACTTGGGGTAAGGATGGAAAAACTTATTTGATGCCGGATATTTTTCTGAAGTTGCATAAGGCTAATGGAAAATTCGCTTTTGTGGCCGGCTGGAAGTCAGGGATGATGCAAAATACTTTTGAACAACTCAGTACTAAAAATCCCTTCCTCTATAATATTTATCCTTTAAAACAGACGCGCCACCATCAGGTTTTCGGTGGATTTGAAGCAGGTTTAAGCAAACGCCTTCATTGGAATGCAACATTCAGTTGGCAACAATGGAACAATATGGCCTTGTTTGTGAACGATTATTTACAACATGCTGATGGAAAATATTTCACTGTAGTATATGATGATCTGGTGCAGGCTTTAGCGTTGGATGCCAGTTTGAATTATCAAGTTGCAGAGCGTCTTAAATTGGGCATTACTGCAGGTTGGATCAATTTTATGCAATTAGACAGCCAGCAGAAAGCATGGATGGAACCAACATTGAAGCTGGCTGGCGAGCTACACTGGCAAGTATTTCGTCCATTCCAACTTCGAGTGCGCGCCGCATATTGGGATGGTATGTATGCCTTGCAGTCTTCCGGATCAAAAGTAGCCATGCCGGCTTTGTTTGATTTGAATGCGGAAGCAACTTTTCGCATTATTTCCCGTATATCCTTATTTTTACAGATTGATAATATAGCCGGATCTAAATATCAACGTTGGTATCAGTATCCTGTATATGGAACGAATGTCATTGGAGGCCTGCGGGTAAATTTTTAGTATTGAACAATAATAATTACGGAAAACATTATGGATATAGCTAAATATATTGGATTATTCTTGTTGAAGAACGAATACTGTTATTTACCCGGTATTGGAAATCTGGAGATCAAACGGAAGCCCGCTTCTTATGATCCTACTGCTCAAGAATTACATTCACCTGAGTATGAGCTTTTGTACACCCAAACTATTGGATCAATAGACGATCGTTTTGCCAATTTTATTGCTAATAATGAACGTATCAGTATAGCTCATGCCGCTAATGCCATACGTGAATATACTGCACAGGCAAAACAATTGATACGCAACGGACATGATTTAACCATACCTGGTATTGGTAAGTTTTCAGGAGATAGTTCCGGGAGCATCCGTTTTGTTCCTGATGCAAATTTGCATATAGAAGGCAAATCCATACCTTTTTTCAAAACTTCCACACGCATTGAAGAGCAGAAGGAAAAACCTATTTCCGAGATTTATCAGAATACATCATTTCGCGAGCCTCGTGCAGATGAAGAGATCGTATTAAAGCCTGCACAGATTAATTGGGGTAAAATTGCCTTACTGAGTTTCCTAGGCCTGATTTTAATATCAGGAGCTTATCTAATTTTCTGGTATTATAATAATAATCCTTCACTGGTGAAGCTTCCCGAGCAGCAAGATGAATCTGAACAAGTCTCAACGCCTACAGAACAAGATGCCAGTAATCTCAATTCAGACTCATCAAATACCACAGCCACCACAATGTCCACCGGCACTTCCGGTACTACCGGGGCTAAGGTGATCATTAATGAATATAAAGATGCCAACCGCGCTGATAAGAGATTAAAGCAGTTGCAATCTTATGGAAATCCTGTGGAACTCGTACAACGTGATTCTATTTACTACATTGTTTTACCCGTTTCGGGAATGGTAAATGATGAAGGAGCATACCTGGATTCCCTGAAGCGCATTTTTAATCCTAATGGAACAGTTCGTTTCCTCAATCCTTAGTTGTCGGCCTTTTTATTGAGCAGAAGTTTTTAACGTGTATAAATAGTGTAGCAAAGTCTGCCCTACTGCTTTTAGCGTTTGCGTGTCAATGACGCCCAGGTTGTCCTGATGCGTATGCCAATGTGCCGGGAATACTTTATGGGAACTTGCCGGTAAGTTGATGATGTCAATTGTCGGAATTCGGGCAATCTCGTTGATTGGAACATGATCATCAATAATTTCCCCGCCACTTTCGTAAACAAAATAACGGCCGAACCCCGCCGCTTCAGCAGCATTCCATACCTGAGTGATAACCTGGTGTGCATATCGCTGAGAATAACCTTCTACTGTAAATCGTGCATTAGCCGCCCCTACCATATCCAATAAGATGCCTGCTTGTGCGGTATATCCGGGAATATGTGGATTGCGTGCCCAGTATTGAGTGCCTAAAGCATAAGATTTATCCCCCCATTCCGTTTTCCCCCAATCTTCCACATCGGTTAATAAGATATCTATACCTAGGTTTTCCGGAAGGGGGTGCTGCCTGATAACTCTTGCCAGTTCCAGTAAAACACCTACGCCACTGGCTCCATCGTCAGCTCCGTCTATGGGCTGATCTTTTCGGGTGATATCCTGGTCAGCCCAGGGACGTGTATCCCAATGTGCCAATAGTAAAATCCTTTGTGTGGCAGCAGGATTGATTACGCCCACCAAATTAATACACCGCAGCGGTGTTACGCCGTCTCCGGCTGTAACGATAGTTTGCTGACGATAAACCGTATCGCAGGTGGCTCTGAGATGTAGCTCCATCCAGTCTGCACATAATTCCTGAGCCTCACTTCCTGGAATGCGCGGCCCGAAATTCACCTGACGCGCAATATAGCCATAGGCAGAATCAGCATTAAAAACGGGAATAGGGGTAGCAATATTTTCGGAAATGCTGGTGTTGACGATTGCTTTTTCTTCTGAATTGGTATCTGAAGAGCAACCGGTAAATAACAAAACGGTTGAAAAACCTATCAGGATTTGTTTTAGTGAGATTGGATACATTTCGGCAGATATATTGAAGCGGCTTTTATTTAATGTCGCAATTTAAGCAAAAGGATTCTAAGTAAACATATGCAACACAAAACCCTTAATGGAAATCATTTGGTCCTACATTATAAAAGGTTAGTTCAGCGTTTATTGTTATTTGGAATAACAATAGTATGAATTAGTAGAATCCGTCATTATGATGACAAGGTTGGTTTGCCAAATTTGCCAAACAGGGGCAATATAATAGTAGTGTGTTTCTGATATTGCTAAATCTTATTATTAAGAAAAAAAATACCGGACTTGCAATAGCCCGGTATTAAAGGATGATATGGATGGATTATCTTCCGCGTGGTGCAGCGGGTTTTTTTTCTTCTCTGGAAGAGGATCCGGTGCGTGAATTAGAAGAGGAACTTTCTGAACGAGTAGTTTTCCGTTCTGCCGGTGGGGCAACCTTTTGTGGTGCTTTAGGTGTAGCAGGGCTGTTAACTCTCGATGGTGTTGTTTGTTGTTGTGGTACAGGTGTTCTGGAAGGTGTAACCTGACGTTGTGAGCCTTGTTGTTGTTGAGGAGGTGCTGTTCTTTGGTTAACCTGAGGTTTGGCATTTCGATTGTTGTCAACACTTTTCCTTACTTCTGTATTTTTCCTTTGCAAAGATTCTTGTCGGATATTTTGCGG
>Ga0182792_1003514_pt1 | contig 10000 bp, 9 predicted proteins | sample Passage237B_FD_130497 | JGI IMG/M metagenome (GOLD analysis project Ga0182792, IMG submission 130497) | Cellulose adapted compost microbial communities from Newby Island Compost Facility, Milpitas, CA, USA - Passage2 37B (version 2) (version 2) ... | reverse complement strand
TGCTGTGCCGCCCCAGGTTTCCGCACATACGCGGGTCAATGCCGCTGTCAAAGTGGTTTTACCATGGTCTACGTGACCAATCGTACCCACGTTCACGTGCGGTTTCGTGCGTTCAAATTTTTCCTTTGCCATCGCTAGCGCCTCTTTAACTAAGACTCAACACATTTAGTTGACGACACCGGTGAAGCACCAGCGCCTTATACAAATTCTGGACAACCCAAAGAAAATGGAGCTCATAACCGGATTTGAACCGGTGACCTCTTCCTTACCAAGGAAGTGCTCTACCAGCTGAGCTATATGAGCTTGTTCCACTACACGTTCGACTTATGCGGAGCCGAGCACAGTCAAAATGGGCTGGAGCGGACAGCGGGAATCGAACCCGCATCATCAGCTTGGAAGGCTGAGGTTCTACCACTGAACTATGTCCGCTTTCTTTTTGGTCATAAGAAGCAATCGGCTTTTATGACGACTGGTAGACCTTTAAGATCGATCCAGGCTTTATTGGTGCAGGGGGGTGGATTCGAACCACCGAAGCTCGCGCGTCAGATTTACAGTCTGATCCCTTTGGCCACTCGGGAACCCCTGCGAATTTTTTCTTTTTTTGCCAGCTAGATAGCTGGAGCTGGCGAGAGGAATCGAACCCCCGACCGGCTGATTACAAGTCAGCTGCTCTACCTACTGAGCTACGCCAGCAATTCACGCTTTTAGCGTCCAAACTGTCCGGCTTTCACCCTTTTCGGCGGAGCCATCGTTTGTGGAGGCGGGATTCTAGTGAAAGTTTTTGGCAGAAGCAACATCTGAGCACAAATTTTGTCGCTGCTGCAGAGAAAAGTGTTCGCGCATGAGAGACTGCCACGCAGTTTCTGCAATTTTGAATTCTTCTCCCTGCCCAAGCATCACCCAGATTTCTCGATAAGACCTGCCTACGCTCTGCAGTTTTGGAGTAAGCCCCTGCTTAGTCAACTCACGCACACGCGCTTCTGCCAGATCACGCCGAGTAAATACACCTAGGGAAATTCCATTTTCCAGCTCCCCTTTAGGAATGATGTAACTGTCGACACCGCGCGCCTGTAATTCTGCCAAACGCCGCCGAGCAGCATCGCGATTGGTCAGCGGCTCGAGATATACCCAATATCCCTCCCCGGCCGGCAGATCCACGGAATGCTCAAACGACTGCACATCGAGCGCAGCTAAACGAGCAGAAAATTGCCGCGCCTCAAGCGAATTGGCAAAAGGACCAACCATCAAACAAACGGATTGGGCATCAGTTTGCGGCTCAGGCGGTGCACGAGGGAGCATTTGCTGTGGGTCGAGTTCATTCAATAACGAAATAGTTTCGGCTGGCGCCGAAGCAATTACATTTTCAGTTACCGGACGGTCCAAATGCTTTTTTTTCGGCGCAGCAACCAAAGTGCTCCAAATCAGCAACAGCGCATTCGCAGCCAAAAGAAACCAAACAATCCAACGCATTGATGCAACAAATCCAGCTGGAATTTAACCGTTATTGTTATATATCACCGAAGCAATGCCCCAGTCCTGAAGGACATTTTAAGGAAGCGCAATAGCCAAACCATCCATTACCAAACCCGGTACCACTAATGGAGACTCTTCTTTCCACAATTCAAACCCGAGCCCAACGAGAAATTCACCGTCACCACCAGCAAATATCCAGCGAGGCCGATCGAGGTTAGCCGAGGCTGATTTCGCAATTTGCTGCAAAAAACCTCCATATAGAGCAGAAAATCCGGCGTGAATACATTCCAGTGTAGTTGTACCCGGTTGATCGCGCCGCATGACTGTTGAATCTGCTAATCGGATAGCATCTGCGGAAGACAACAAACCTGATAGCGCCGTCCGCACACCAGGAGCTATAAAGCCACCAACATGCCTGCCGTCAGACGACAAAAAATCCACCACCAAGGCAGTTCCGCCATGCACGACTACCAAGTCTCGCCCTGGAGAAAAGTGGTGGCCAGCCAAAAGAGCCAACCATCGATCTACACCTAAACGCAACGGTTCCGCATATGCGACATTCACACCTGCAAAAGGGCTTTTAACAACTGCAATTTCTGCATCTATGCCACAGCACGCCTTGATCAACGTCACAAAAGAAGTTGTTTTTTCGGGACCAACAACAGATGACAGGCGCATACGAGATCCGGATGGCAAATTTAACCACTCGGCCGGTACCGCATCCGGAAAGTCAAGAAATTGAATCGATGCACCTGGCTGAGCGTATCGCCATTTAATACGCGTATTACCAATATCCACATCAATAATCACGCTCGCTTCCTCAGCGATATTTCGCCACCTGCAAATACAACTTCGTTTCCGTCGACCAAAACCCGCAAACCGCCTTGGGGGTCCACCCCCAACAACTGACCATCAACGGAGCCTGTTGGCGACAACACGGAAATAGGATTATTGAAAAAAGCGCAGCGACTTTCCCAGCGGTCGCGATACGCGGCGAACCCCATATTCGGGAATGAACGAAATGCCGGCAGCAACTCCGATATCAGAGCCGCAATTAATTTATTGCGGCTTCCATGAAAACCCAGGCGCTTTAAATCAATCCATGGCTGGCTTATACGATCTTCGGACAGCGCATCACCCATGGTCACATTCAAACCAATGCCGACGACCACCACGCATTCGCCCGTCAGATCGCCACCAACCTCAATTAAAACACCACCCAGCTTGCGGCCATCATGAAGAAGGTCGTTGGGCCACTTTAATTCGACCTCATCGACACCGAACTGAGCCAACGTTTCAGCGATCAACACGCCAACGGCCAAACTTAAGCCTTCTAAAGCAGCAACTCCCTGATCGACATGCCAACGCAAACTTAAATAAATATTCCGCCCGTAGGGGCTGAACCACTCTCTTCCTCTCCGACCGCGCCCTGCAGTTTGCCGTTCAGCAAAACACACATCGCCGTGCCCGCCGTGCGCAAGCAAAAAGCTATTGGTGGAGTCAATTTCTTCGAAGAAATAAAAATTGCCCGTCAGGGCGCGAGACAAAGGCGTTATATCACCCTTGATTTGCTCCAGCTTGAGAAGATCCAATCCGCCGAGAATTCGGTAACCCTTTCCTTTATTGGTCTCTACCGGGATATCCATCGACATCAAATGCTGTAAACGCTTCCAGACGGCAGCCCTGGTTATTCCAAGACGCTCGCCCAATGCTTCGCCAGAATGAAATTCGCCGTCCGCCAAAATTTCGATCAGCAGTTTTAGATCCATGCACAAACACTCTGCGAAAAAACAATCAACATAAACACATTTCTATTCTTCGAAATAGACTTTCTGAAAGCGATCGCCAAGGCGCGTCAACAATTCGTAGCTAATAGTGCCCGCAGCAGAAGCCTGATCATCGAGCGGACAATGCTCTCCAATAATTTCAACCAAATCGCCCAACTCTGGCGACAACTCAGGCGCGAGATGAGTGATATCAAACGCACACGAATCCATCGATATACGCCCAACCGACAGCAACTCCTGATGAAACCAACCTTTCAAACCACCAACAAAACTGCGGAAGATGCCATCGGCATAGCCGCCACTCACCACGGCAATTCGCATGTCCGTGGGCGCAATAAAATCTCCTCCATATCCGATGGATTCACCTGCTCGCACATCCCGAATCTGCATCACAGGCAGTTGCAGACTGGCGACAGGCGATAAATGGCCGCGCAACTGCGGCACACAGCAACCGCCATACAGGGCTATGCCCGGTCTTGCCACATTAAAATGCCAATCTTCGCCCAACAGTATTCCTGCAGAATTGGCCAGCGAAGCCCGAATGGATGGCTCGTGTAAGCGCGCTTCGGCAACTGCCTCACGGAAACGGGACAGCTGCACACGATTCAACGGATGAGCAGGCTCATCAGCACACGCGAGATGACTTACCAAGAGTTCGACACCCGCACGAGACAGTAGCGCGCTATCTGCGCACAAAGCGGCCACAAATTCTGGAACCGTCAATCCGAGACGATTCATTCCAGTATTAATTTTTAAAGCGCAACGTCGCTGCCCTGCTGCAGAAACCTTTATCCACCGCTCCAGCATGGCAAACGAAGAAATCACCGGCATGATTTCTTCGTCAATAAAGTTTTGTTCCGCTCCTGGATAACAGCCTTGGAGAACGAAAATATCGACTTTTTCCGGGATCAGCCGTTTGACCTCCAGCGCCTCGTCGAATGTCGCCACAAAAAAGTGGCGGCAACCTTCGCGGTACAGCGCCTGGGTTACGGGGGCTACACCGAGGCCGTATGCATTGGCTTTGACGACTGCCCCGCAATGCTGACCGGTGAAAGAATCGCGCATGAATCGCCAATTACGGCGGAGCGCAGATAGATTGACTTTGAGAGTGCCGGAAAACTGATGCATGAATCCTCGCAGCGGAAGCAGTGGGCAACCGACTTCAAGTTTAACCAGCAATATGAATCTTCACGGAAGAAAAAACAAAAACATCCGCCAAAAATAAAAAAAGCCTTCGATTGAAGGCTTTTTCTCCAGAGCAACTGCGTCTGGATTGGATATGGTGCCCAAGGCCGGACTCGAACCGGCACAGCTTTCGCCACTACCCCCTCAAGATAGCGTGTCTACCAATTCCACCACTTGGGCAATTTAACTGAAAATCTTACTCGCCTATCGGACTATCCTGCGCACCGCTTTCTTGCGCTGGCGCAGCCGGAACTTCTGATGCTGGCGGCGTAACCACAGCAGGAACTTCAGTAACGGTTTCCAGCTCAGGAATCAATCGATCGTCAAGCTCTACGCGATTATTCGCAATGACAGCAAGCACAAAACTGGTAACAAAAAACACCGCTGCCAGAATAGCAGTCAAGCGCGAGAAAAAGTTACCTGAACCTACCGCACCAAAAACCGTCTGCGATGCTCCCGCACCAAAAGAAGCCCCCATTTCGGCCCCTTTTCCTTGCTGCAACATGATCAAACCGATAATCAGCAGCGCAACAATTACGTGAACAACCAGAAGAATACTTTCCATCTCAGTGTCTCTCACCAAGCTCGCTATTCAGCAGCTCGGCATATTTCTAAAAAGTCGCTCGCCCGCAGGGCGGCACCTCCAACCAGAGCCCCATCAATATCCGGCATTGCAAACATTGATTGAGCGTTCGATGGCGTAACACTTCCGCCATATACGATCCTTGTTACCACGCCGGCTGGACCCAATCCTCGACGGATAAATTCGTGCACTTCCTGCGCTTGCTCGGGCGATGCGATTTTTCCAGTGCCAACGGCCCACAAAGGCTCGTATGCAATAACACCGCGAGCAATTCGCTCGGCCCCGCAATAATCTGCCACCGCTTGCAGCTGGCGACCGATAACTTCCAACGTTATACCTTGTTCCCGCTCCTTTGCGCTTTCACCAACACAAAGAATTGGAACTAACCTCGCATCTTGCGCGGCCTGAAATTTTTTTGCGACCAGCTCATTGGTTTCGCCGTAGTGTCGGCGCCGCTCGGAATGGCCGACAATAGCATAATGGCATCCGAGATCATGAAGCATGCTCGCAGATACATCGCCCGTATATGCACCCTCGGCGAAATGGCTGACATCCTGCGCTCCCAACATGATGTTCGAATGGCCTAAGGTCCTGCCAGCCAAATCCATATGAACAAAGGATGGGCACACAACAACTTCTGCCTGGTGTACTCCTATCCATCCGTTCATCAGCTCCCGCAACAGCTCTGCTACAAACTGCTGATCACCATGAAGCTTCCAATTACCGATGACGATTTGGCGTCGCATAAGAAATTAAGAGTCTTTCTCAGAAGCGTGGAGCACCATCTGACAGCGACTTAGGCCCTCGGCAAAACGGGCGCAAATGGTATCCGAGAACAGGGCCTGTGACAATGCCTACGAAGCAGTTATTTAAACTGCGGCGTTTACAACTTCGCGAACTGAGTCCGCCAGCTCTTTTGCCAATGCACTGACCAGCTCACCCTGCTCGCCCTCAACCATGACTCTGATCACCGGCTCGGTGCCGGAAGCACGCAGAAGAACTCGGCCGCGGCCATCCAATTTCTCTTCCACTTGTGCAACCGCTGAACGTACACCTTGATTGCTGTCCAGATCGATTTTCTTCGATACCGGAACATTGATCATGCACTGTGGAGTTTTGTTAATTTTTTGCCGCATTTCGCACAGCGATTTGCCCTCCTTCTGCAATGCCTGTAAGACCTGCAAAGCAGAAATGATTCCATCACCTGTTGTGGTCGCATCTCCGCAGACAATGTGGCCGGAGGATTCACCTCCCAAAATCCAGTTGCGCTCCTTCATGAGCTCCAGCACATAGCGGTCGCCCACTTTGGCGCGTGCAAATGGGATACCGAGCTCTTTCAGCGCCAATTCAAAACCAAAGTTGCTCATCAAGGTGCCGACAACTCCTGTACAACCACCTTCATGGAGGTGTTTGTGAGCCGCGATGATATAAAGCAAATCATCGCCGTCGACCGTAACACCAGTGTGATCGACAAAAATCACCCGGTCGCCGTCGCCGTCAAATGCTATGCCGAGATCAGCACCCAGCGAAGTGACTTTTTCCTGCAGAGCTCCGACATCGGTAGAGCCGCATTCTTTATTAATGTTGATGCCGTCTGGCGTGTTGCCAATGGTGGTAACGCTCGCACCCAATTCTTTGAATACTTCAGGCGCGACTTTATAGGTAGCGCCGTTAGCGCAGTCGACCACAATGGACAGTCCCGTCAAGGAAAACCCCCACGGTAAGCTACCTTTGCAAAATTCGATATAGCGGCCTTCCGCATCGCTGATTCGGCGCGCTTTGCCAAGCTTTTCTGCGGTAATCATCGGCTGATCGAGCTGAGCCTCTATTGCCGACTCTATATCATCATTCAGCTTGCCGCCGTCAGTGCTAAATAATTTGATGCCGTTATCCGTATAAGGATTGTGCGAGGCACTGATAACAATACCGGCGCTGGCTTGAAAGGTCCGGGTGAGATAGGCGATACCTGGCGTTGGCATAGGTCCCAAAAGCCCAACATCAACGCCGGCAGCGATTAAACCCGCTTCTAAAGCGGATTCAAACATATAACCTGATATGCGCGTGTCCTTGCCGATTAATACCATAGGAGACTTGGCTTCACCCCGCTGTTCGCCAGCCAGAACCTTGCCGACTGCCCATCCGAGATGGAGAAAAAAATCAGGGGTGATGGGGGACTGACCTACTCGTCCACGAATACCGTCGGTACCGAAATATTTACGCTTCACGCGCGGCTCCTCGTTTCTTATCGTTATGCATTTGATTGCTGAACATTCGCACTCCTGACGCTTAACCGATTAAGCGCCAGATTTCTAACGCGTCCCGCGTTGCGGCTACATCATGAACCCGCAAAATACTGGCCCCCTTCTGACAGCCGATTAATCCCGCAGCCAAACTGGCCGGCAGCCGTTCGGATGGGGCACGCCCCAACAACCGACCGAACATCGACTTGCGCGATACCCCGAGTAAAACGGGGCCTAGACTGCAGAATTGATTGAGATTTTTCAACAACTCGAGATTGTGCGCATCGGTTTTGCCAAAGCCGATACCGGGATCGACAAAAATCTTTTCTGCAGAAATCCCTGCCCCAATGCATTCCTGCTTGCGCTCTGCAAGGAAGTCTTTCACTTCGCGGACAACATCGTCGTATTTAGGTTCTTGCTGCATATTGGCGGGCGTGCCGATCATGTGCATCACACACACTGGCAATCCGGACGCGACAGCCGCTGCCAAAGCACCGGGAACTTGCAGAGAGCGCACGTCATTTATCAAACCTGCACCCGCTATCGCAGCTTCTCGCATCAACAACGGATTGCTGGTGTCCACCGAGATAACGACGTCCAAGCGCTCCGCTACCGCGCGTACGACTGGCAGGACTCGATCACATTCTTCCTCAGGCGATACTGGTGCTGCACCTGGCCGAGTTGATTCGCCGCCGATATCCAAAAAGTCTGCGCCCTCGGCGACCAGGCGTTCAGCGTGGCGCAGCGCTAAATCCAAATTGAGCACGCCGTTTTCATAACAGGCTCCACCATCATAAAAAGAGTCTGGCGTGACATTAAGCACCCCCATAATTCGGGGATGCACGAAATCTAAAACTCGCGAGCCGAATTCAATTTGCATCTATTTATTCCGCTACAACAAAAAAGGCCAGAGATATGATGTCTGGCCTGGATGGAGTCGTTCGAGAAGGACTTACACTTCTTCCGCTGGCTTGCCGACCGTGCCGCGATCTATGTTGTCATTTTTCGTTTTGGCACCGCCCATATCACCATCGCGCCATTCACGCGGCGGACGCACTTTGCGTCGAGCCATCAAATCCGCCACTTGCTCGGAATCGAGAGTTTCGTATTCCATTAACGCGTTTTTCATCGCGATCAGAATATCCTCGTTCTCCTGCAATATGGTTTTGGCTTTTTGGTAGCACTGATCGGTAATGGCTTTTACTTCTTCATCGATCAAACGCTGGGTATGGCTGGAGATTTTGCGGCCACCGAAGTAGTCGTCATCTTTAGCATCGTAATCCAGCGGGCCCAGTTTTTCGGACAAACCGTAGTTAACCACCATTGCACGGGCAATCGACGTTGCCATTTTGATGTCCTGGTAAGCACCAGTGCTGACACCTTCAACGCCGTACATCATTTCTTCAGCGATACGACCGCCGTACAGCGTGGCGATATCGCCGAGCAATTTGCGACGGCTTTCGCTGATGCGATCACCTTCCGGCAGAAACTGAGTAACGCCCAAGGCGCGTCCACGCGGAATAATGGTGACCTTGTGAATCGGGTCGTGCTCGGCAGACAAGAAGCCGATGATGGCGTGGCCAGCTTCGTGGTAGGCAGTCGACTCTTTCTCTTTTTCCGACATCACCAAAGTGCGCCGCTCGGTACCCATCAGGATCTTATCGCGCGCTTTTTCGAATTCTTCTTCGGTCACGACACGCTTGTTGGCGCGCGCGGCGAGGAGAGCAGCTTCGTTGACCAAGTTGGCCAAATCAGCACCGGAGAATCCGGGCGTTCCGCGGGCGATCACTTTCGGATCGACGCCTTCTTCCAGCGGGACTTTGCGCATATGCACTTTCAAAATCTGCTCGCGGCCACGGACATCGGGCAACCCGACGTTAACTTGGCGGTCGAAACGGCCGGGACGCAACAGAGCGCGGTCGAGCACATCGGGACGGTTGGTCGCGGCGATCACGATAATGCCTTCGTTACCTTCGAACCCGTCCATTTCCACCAACAACTGGTTCAACGTCTGTTCGCGTTCGTCGTTGCCGCCGCCATGACCGCCGCCGCGATGACGACCGACAGCATCGATCTCGTCGATGAAAATAATGCAGGGCGCTTGTTTTTTCGCTTGGTCGAACATGTCGCGCACACGAGACGCACCGACACCGACGAACATTTCAACGAAATCAGAACCGGAGATTGAGAAGAAGGGCACCTTGGCTTCACCAGCAATGGCTTTGGCCAACAGGGTTTTACCAGTTCCGGGAGGACCTGCCATCAACACACCGCGGGGAATACGACCGCCCAGGCGTTGGAATCGGCCTGGGTCGCGCAGGTATTCAACCAGTTCTTGCACTTCTTCTTTGGCTTCGTCGACACCAGCGACGTCGGCAAAGGTGGTTTTGACTTGGTCCTCACCCAGCAGACGCGCACGGCTCTTGGCGAAACTCATAGGACCGCCACGCCCGCCAGCACCGCCCTGCATCTGCCGCATAAAGAAGATGAAGACTGCAATAAAAAGCAGGATCGGGAAGCTCGCAACTAGCAGCTGCTCCCACAAGCTCGGTGAACGAGGTTCGGCACCTTTGATGGTCACATTGTGGGCCAGCAGGTCATCGACCAACTTCTCATCCCACAAATGCGGGCGAACAACGACGAATGGCGTGTTGTCGATGCGGACTCCGCGGATATGGGTGTCGCTGATCACAACCTCCCGCACCTGATTTTCCTGCACCGCGTAAACAAAC
>Ga0182792_1003513_pt1 | contig 10005 bp, 5 predicted proteins | sample Passage237B_FD_130497 | JGI IMG/M metagenome (GOLD analysis project Ga0182792, IMG submission 130497) | Cellulose adapted compost microbial communities from Newby Island Compost Facility, Milpitas, CA, USA - Passage2 37B (version 2) (version 2) ... | reverse complement strand
GGTAGCGTTGATCGGATTTCTGCCTGTGCCATTGAAATTACCGATTTCCACTTTCCTAAAACCCGCTTCTCCCACCGTAGTGGACAATACGATTGGTTCCTCTCCCGCCATTCCACCGCTCATTGCCCAGTTGCGGACACGGAAAGCCGAATATAGACCATTATCGATCTGATTATACGTGATGTGCCGTGCTGCTAGGTAAAGTGGTTGCCCCTCGCTGGTCAAGTCCGCAATGTTCGCCACTCCCGATGCGTGATATACCGAAGTTCCAGTCTCAAACGGCGAGATCGTAAATCTGTCGGTGATATTCACCCATGTGGCCGTGCGTATATCGGCCTCTTCGTCGCCTCCGTTAAAATCAGTCGAGGCCATGATCGAAAAAACATCCACACCACAGCCCTGGGGGCCATTCGCTGTTCCATTACTACAATTGGATTCGAACGACAGATTCAGTTCTTCCAGCTTCTGAACACGACCATCTCTGTATTCATAATTTCCGCCGATGTCTCCCGAGAAGAACGCAATATGGAGATTTTCCGTGCCACTTAGCTGAAAAGTGACCCGCTTTTTGGGATTGCCTTCGGTATCCACGCCATCTTGAACAGTATACCCTACCAGTTCAAACTCACCAGATGATCCATCGTCGTCGTTGTTTTCCCCCTTCTTACATCCCTGTAGCATCAGAGAGCCAATAGTCATGATGATCAATGTACGATAAATAAATGCGTAGTATTTCATAACTCTATTTTTTTAAGATTCAATGTTATTAATTATTTTATAACTCTTTGGTTTTCTTTAATTTGTTAATTATTCTCCATGACATACAGAAAATTAGGACGCAGTCTTTCCCGGGTTCCGTTGTTATCGATTCTTTTCGTGATCAGCTGGTCTTTAATAACTGTTGACGTACTACCGCCACCATCCAGATTAAAGGCAAATCTTACCCCCAATTCCTTCAATATTTTCATCATTTCTTTGGCGGTCATCCCATCTCCGTCAAACCCTCTTCCACCGCAGCTGAAAATCAAAAGATCCATGTTGTCAAACTGAGCGATCACTTGACGGGGATGCTTTTCAGCCGAATTGCCTCTTACGGCAAGCACTTCGTCCGATACCCATTCATGGTTTTCTATAAGCGGGTAAAAAGCCGTAAGCGCAGTGTTGGTTCCGTCGTTCAGGATATCCTGTGCTTTTGTACCAGGTGCGTAAGCCAGCAACTCATTGTTGTCCTTGATGCCAAGCGTATATGCTGTCGTATTCAAATCCTGAACAATCTCGCCGTCTATGATCTGGATACCTGCGGGCTGGCGCGCATTATCAGGCAGGTCATCCAATCCCTGCGAACCATTGATCGCAACTGCCGTTTTGTTACGTATGGCAAAGGTTCTGGTCGTTTCCCCCTCAGATCTGTTCGAAAACTGCGTTCTCAGCCTGATAATGCTGCCATTATCGTCCTTATGCTTTATTCTGGTGAGATAGTAGGTGGTATTTGACTCTTGATCAAACTCTTTACTCACGGTCAAATATTTGGCAAACGCCCATTCAGCTTTATCATCAGGTATGCTATCTGCTGTACAGCTGACGAACAAAAATATAATGCACACCGAGTATAATATTCCGTTTTTTATCTGTTTCATTTTATTGATTTTTTGTTACTATTTAAAATACAAGAAATTAAGTCTCTATCTTTTCTGCTTTCATCATTCTTTATGTAGTCAACTGTCTCCATATTGGCGAATTGCACAACAACTCTACTGTCCCCAAAAGGATGACTACTTCACATAAATCACACTTCTGACATTTCGCTGCACACCGCCACTCGGGAGATTAACGAGACCATTGTTACCGATCCCCTCTGCAAACATCGTTGTAGAACCTCCGCCATCGAAGTTCATCGCATTGACAGCACCTAACGCTTGTAATATCTTCGCTAACTGGAAAGTGCTCACGCCTGTAGATCCATTGCCCGTATCTACAGTCACCATAATCACACGGCCATCTGCTGTAACACCTAGCCCTGTTCTCGCCGTGATTGAGGTATTGTGGTCGCCCGTGGACAGGTCTTCTATAACATGGTTGGTGAGCAGCATCGGACCACACACGATCATGTTCGCAGCTTCCGAAACAGGGATATTTGCAGCCACTTGATTCAAGTCCCTACCACTGGTTCCCAACCTTCTCACCGATGCCACGTTGTTATGTATAGTAAGGGCTGCATTAGCAAAGTAATAAGAGGTACTTGCAGTGCCGTCCTGTATGGTCGTGCCGTCTATCCTGATGTACGGGTCTTTGGGAGTACCTCCCATATCGAAGTACCCTCCATTGATACCGGCTACCGCATTATACTCGTTGCATAGCGTCACGGTGCTTCTGAAAGTCGGCGGATCGTTGGATGTACTTAAACCTATCCCCAACGTATTGGACCCATCAAGTTTGACATCCAATACATGGATTCTTCGTGTGGTTGAACCAAATAAATCCAAAGTACCTGTCTTATGCGTGACCCCCAGTTTTATTTCTGTACTGTCCCAATTGTAGATAGCGACCTTGTTTTGGTCAGGTTCCACATCAATATTTAAGACGTTCGAGACCTTATCGAACTTGGTCACCGTAACATCGGCACTCGTAGCAGTCCCCAAATCAGGTGTAAGCACCGTCAAGCTGTTCTTCGTCGCTTCTACGACTGTCCCCTCTATCGGCCCAAACTTCACTATATTGTCCTCTTTTTTCAAGCTAAAGTGTGCTCCAGCGATAACCACTGTAGAATTATAAAAACACGTAGGAGTCACGGAGGTAAGCAAGGGGGCAGTGTTACCTATGTAGTAAAAATCTACGGCATTGGAGGGCATGCTCGAAGCGAATACCCGGACACTTGTTGTCCTATCCGAAAATCCCTCAGGTGCTTCCACTTCTATTTTCGTGTCGTTAACTGAAATAACAGTCGCCTCTATCGTGCTAAACCGGATCTTCACTTTGGAACGATCGGTCCCGAAGCCGTTTCCGGTTATCGTGACTACATCGCCCGCTACCCCGGTCTCCGGCGACAGCGTAGTAATAACAGGTTCTGAAGGATGAGAAAGGCCTTCTCTATCATAAATTCCTTCCTTATCTCCACAGGAGATCGTCAAAAAAGGTAATGTCAGGAGAACCTGTACAAAACGTAAAAAACTCCATTTATTTCTCATGAATATCGATGTTAAGGTTTTATCTCTATCTGTGCCACTACTTCTTACGGAACAATGATGTTCAGTTCTTTTACTACTTTTGCTTCACCTTTGGTCGTGATATTAGATGCTACAAAAGCAACTTTGTAGGTACCGGGCTTATCATAGACATACGCATATTCTTTTAATACGGGATCAATGCGGCTTTTGATGCCAGTGGGTCTATCTGGCCCTAAATCTATCTCTTTCTCCAGAACAATAGGAGGTGATACAGCCCAGACTCCAGCCATAAAAGGGAGATTCTCTGCAAGGATATTTGCACGGAACCGCAAGCGTGTAGGCTGACTGACCGTGCGAGCTGACCTACCCGGTGTATCGGCATCATCAGGTCCAAAATGGTATAAGGGCAAAGCTGCATCCCTTTGGTTGGCAACCGTCTCTGTTCCTAAAACCGTCTCTGCATTCACTTTAAATTCATGTATGTCCCATGTGGTATATGCCGCCGATGCTGTTCGCGGAGGTGTGATATATTTGAATGCAATGTACAAGGGTTGTCCGGTGACCAACAGATCAGAAATATCTGCACTGGTCGTGGTACGAGTGGTCGCATCATGTGCCTTCGGTAAAGCAAACCTTGCCGTGATATCTGTCCAGCCCTCTCCTGCTTCGGTCACCGTACCATCGAAACTATTAGTCGCATGTACGGACAGCTGGTCCCAGTCGGGATCTGTTCCCGCACCTACCGCCGCAAGGTATTCAAACGACATCGTCAGCGCATCCACGCCTATGACATGTCCGTCTCTGTAAGCATATTCATGAAATACCTCCCCTGAATAGAAGGAAATGATATCGGCATTACCTTCCAGATTAAATACGATCTGTTGTACAGGATTTCCCAAACTATCAATACCATCTCTCACCGCATAGTCAATAACGTTGAACGAAGGTGCATCTACCATCAGATCGTTATCCTTATTGCAACCGAATAAAAACAGCAAGCAGGATAATATCGGATAAAAATACATTATTTTCATAATCTTATATTTTATAAATTCAATATTCATGATATAATTCTTAGCGTTACCATCCTGGATTCTGTACCAGTTTCCTATTCAGATTCATCTCACGCGTAGGTATCGGAAGCAACTTATGTCTATTCGTAATCATTCCCAATGCCGCTGCGACTGTTCTCGCCTGTGCTGAAGGAACCGAAGGCTCGGTTGCCGTCAGATAAAGGTCGGAAAGCGCTCTCATCGAAGAAATATAAGTCCCCCATCTCACCAAATCAAACTTACGTAGACACTCAAACGCCAGTTCTCTGGAACGCTCGTCCTGAATCGCCAATAGAAAAGATACTTTATCGGTTTTATCCTCATCCGCCACATCGCTTATAGGATTCGGGATCAGTAGATCTGCATCGGTATAAGGAAATCCAAATGCTCGACGTCGAACCATATTGAAATATTTGACTGCATCCGGGCTCGGACCGTTCAATTCATTTTCTGCTTCCGCAAACATCAGCAACACATCCGCATAACGGAGCAAAGGAAAATTGATAGGTGTATATCCCTGTGATTTAGGAGCAAACGTTTCTTCCGACCGCCTGTATTTACCGGCATAGCGTGTCCAAATAGCAGTATTGGCGAGGGGTGACTCAATATTGGAGTCCGATGGAGAATAGGTAAACGGAGCTAATGTCCTGTCCCTGCGGGAATCTCCCTCTTCGTACAATAGGTAAAGCCTACCTGATCCCCATACATTGGCATTACTGACTCCTACCTCCGGACTAGTCGTATATATACCGATATAGTTCCCCAACATACCTGCCTGTCTTGGTCGGTCGGTACGGTTTCCAAAAAATTCCACTTCCCAAATAGATTCTTTAATATCGTATTCATCTGCCGCTAATCTTCTAAATACATCGTCGAAAGATGGATTCAGTTCATGTTCGCCAGAACTGATTACAACGTAGGCCCAGTCTCTAGCATTCTGGTATTTCGAGACATCCTTGATCGGTTCACCTGCCCAATACAGATATACCCGGGCAAGTATGCCTGCCACAGCGGATTTGTTGACCCTGCCACCGAAACCCACCTGCGTAGCTGTGGGAACAAGCTCATAGGCTGCCTCCATGTCTTTGGTAATCTGCTCGTAGACCTGCGTTGGAGGAGCCTGCTCTATGTCATTGAAATCCGGTGTATCAGTCGACTGCAATGGCATCGGTACATTTCCGTAGTTGGACACCAACAGAAAATAGTAATACCCTCTCAAAAACATGGTTTCTCCTCTTACTATTTCTCTTTTGGCATCGTCCATATCAGCATCGTCCAGCTTTTCGAGCATCATATTGGCCAGGTTTACCCCCTCGTACAATGCTCTCCATAAATTGGCCACGTGAGTCGCACTAGGGTTGTATAAAAACTGTCCGGGCAGGGTACGCTCCGGTCCTTTGCGGTATAGCCCGTCATCACCTTCGGTTCCCATAAACGTAAAATATGCTGACGAATACAGCGGGGCTCCGTTTCGTGTATCGGACATCTTGTTGTATATCCCGACCAACGCAGTATTGATCTGCTCCTCATTATTGTAAAAAAACTCAGGCGAAAGAAAATCTTCCGGTTCAGTCTCCAGAAAACTTGAACAGGAACTGCCTATCAAAATAATGAGCACGGCAAATAAACTCTTTAATGTTTTCATAATATTTCTTTTAATAGTCACCATCATTACTATAATTTTAGAATCTCGCTTTAAGACCAAAAACCAACGTACGGGCATGCGGGTATGCCGAAAAGTCAAACCCAGGGGTCAGCACGCTATTATGCACAGATACCTCAGGATCCATACCTGAATAATTGGTCCATGTCAACAGGTTCTGCGCGGCGACATTCAATCCCAAGGAACTAAGTCCTATGCGCTTTGTCACCGATTGCGGAATGGTGTATCCCAGCATCACTGTTTTCAGTCTCAGGTACGAACCGTCTTCAATGACACGGGAAGAAATGACCTGTGGGCCGCCTCCACCTGTACGGTGTATGGTATTGCTCGGATTTTCGGGTGTCCAACGGTCTGCCCAGCTTGCATATTGATTAAAGTGATGCACATTGGTGATATTTCCTTCGAATATCAAACGGTTGGCATTGAGCAAATCGTTTCCATAAGACCATTGGAACAGTACGTTCAAATCAAAATTTTTGTAGCTAAAATTATTGGTAAACCCGCCCAAATGCTTCGGCAAGCCACTTCCTATAACGGTCTTATCACTCGCATCGACCACCCCGTCTCCGTTCAGATCTTTGTATTTGATGTCCCCCGGTTGAATAGTCGTTCTTGAATCGCCATTATCGGGAATATTCGTCTTTAGTCTATACACTCCGGAGGATATTTCGTCAAAATCACTGTATTGGTAAACACCGTCCCAAATATGTCCATAGAACATAGCGGCAGGTGCGCCCACTTCAGCGATGTACATCGGCTCCTGCGCCATTCTGGTGACGAAGGAACTCATCGTGGAAAGCATATTCGGCTGATCTTCATTCAATGCCAATATCTTATTTTTGTTGAAGCTGATATTGAAATTACTTTCCCATATAAAATCTTTGCTGCGAACATTGACCGTATTTAAAGTGAATTCCAGACCTTGATTGCGTACACTTCCGATATTTTTAAAGGCAGTGCTATACCCTGTGGTGTAGGGTATCTGTGCATTCAATAACAGGTCTTTTGTCGTTTTGCGATACCAGTCGAACACAAAGTTGATACGTTCTTTAAATAAGCTCAAGTCATAACCAATATCAAATTGTGTGGTACTTTCCCATTTCAAGTTAGGATTGCTCAATCGATCCATATTCAACCCGAAATAACGGACATTGTTGAAAGAATAACTCGCTAGGTCATTCCATTCAGCAGCAGGCAGATAAGCAAAATCACTGACACGGTTATTACCTGTTACTCCGTAGCTGATCCTCAGCTTGGCATCGGAAACAGCAGGGATATCCTTAAAGAAGTTTTCTCTTCCCATATTCCATGCAAATGCCCCGGAAGGAAAGTATCCCCATCTGTTTTGAGGCGAAAACTTTGACGAACCGTCTGCCCGCATAGTCGCGGTAAAGAGGTATTTAGATCTGTAGTTATAATTTGCACGCGCAAAAAAAGACTGCAACCTGCTTTCGCTTGCACCGATAAAGTTTTCTAAAGGCAATCCCTGCGCTAAACCGTATATCCCAAGTTCTTCGTTAGGAACCTGTATAGCGGAAAACCCGTCCAATGTCGAGCGTCTAGATTGGTGAGTCATCCCTACCATCGCTTCCAGACGATGCACCCTGTTGATTCTTTTTTTATAGGTCAAGATATTCTCGTTCAGCCAATCAAACCGTTGATTGTTTCGGATAGATCCGTTAACACCGTTGATATTATTGGGTCGCAAAGGTGTCCCTCGCACCGTTTTACTGTTGTAAAAAGCATTGTTGCGATACATTACACCTGTCAAACCACCAGTTACTTTCAGTTCCAGGTCGTCTGTAAAATTATAGGTGGCGTAGGCGTTTGTTGTAAAATTGTTCGTGATACGCTCGCGCAACGTTTCTCTGGCAGAAACTAAGGGGTTGATACGGAAGTCCGAACCCTCATCGTCAACATCTTCGTCTACAATATCGTCCAATATATCTCCCAATTCATAATCAAGATCCCCCTCTCTTCCGGTGACAGGACGATATCCCCATGTAGAATATAGCAGATAGCCGCTGATAGTCGTAGAAGATGTCGCGGAAGTACGTCCTAAAATTTGTCCGTAACCTTTTTGGTAGCTATAATTCGCGTTCATCCCGACCTTGAACTTCTTATTGATGGTCTGGTCTAGTGAAATTCTTGCCTGATAACGTTTATACCCTGTATTGAGGATGATCGCATCCTGATCGTAGGCAGAACCCGAGATAGAGTATCTCGTTTCCCTGGTTCCACCCCGGATCGAAAAATTATGTATTTGGGTAAGGCCGGTTTTAAATAGTTCGTCCTGCCAGTCTATAGCTTGTATATTCCGATAAGATTCCAAGGAAGCACCTGCCGGATCATAAGAGGCATGCGATGGGTTCAGATCTGCAGGTGTGTACCTTACCATACCACTATTGCCGTAGCGCTCTATCTGATATTTCACAAATTCGTATGCGCTCAGCATTTCCATCTTTTTAGGTGTCATCTGTGGGCCGACAGATGAATTAAGGGTAATAACGGGAGCACCTACATTCCCTTTTTTGGTTTCGATTACAATGACACCATTTGCTGCCCGCGAACCATAAATAGCTGTGGCAGAAGCATCTTTTAATACGGTTATCGACTCGATATCGTCCGGGTTTATACCTGCATTCTCCGGATTTTCAATAGGGAAGCCGTCGATGACGTATAATGGTGAGTTGTCCTGCGTTAAGGAGTTGGCTCCACGAATAACGATATTCATCCCCGATCCCGGCTGTCCGTCCTCTGCCGCAGAGACCTGCACACCAGCTATCCGACCGGCCAATGCCTGGTCAAAAGACGCAACAGGAGCTTTGGTCAACTCCTCCACCTTTACTATTCCTACCGAACCTGTCAGATCCTTTTTGTCTGCGGTACCGTAACCGATCACGACCACTTCTTCCACAGAAGTTTCATTTTCGGACAAAACGACGTCTATGGTCTGTCGGTTACCGATCTTGATTTCCTGCCGTTCATAGCCCAAAAAACTGACCACAAGCACGGCATCGGAGGGTACGTTTGTCAATTGAAATACGCCATCCTGATTCGTAATCGTACTGATATTTGTATTCTTGACCGATACTGTCGCCCCGGGAAGTATCCTTCCTCCCACCCCTCTCACTGTTCCCGATATAGACGTCTGTACCTTCGTACGCTCTGCGTATACGTTAGTTTTCGGTTTTGATAATTTATTGACAATGATGGTATTGTCCTTGATCTTATATTCGAAAGGAAGATCGTCCAAAATCTCTTTCATAGCGGTCTCAAGATCCACACTGACCAATGCTATGTTACGGATCCGGACATCCTTGATCTCATTGTACTTGTAGAAAAGGTGGTGCCCGCTTTGTTTGCCTAGGTCCTTGAGAACTTTTTCCAACAAAACATACTCACCTTTGTAACTGACTTTTTGGGAATAGGTCTTGGCTGTAGACAACAGCGTACCCAAAATCACAAAGAATATGGTCAATCGCATAAGTCGAAATATTTGTGAACAGTGAAATTTGTAGATAGGTATTTTACCTAAACAGTTTAAATTCATATTTTTGCAATGTTTGAATTAAGGATTTTTGATTTACAAACGTCATTTTTTCTGATTTGGACACCTTATCTGATAAGGTCTTGACGGAGGTGTTGGTAGCACTTCCGTTTTTTTGTCCAAGCCTATGCTACGGTTCTTTCTTCCATACATTTATTTTTTTTGTCCGACAATTAATTTTCTACCCTCCAGGACGATATCTACGTTTCCGTCCTGCAATACTTCCAATACTTTATCAATATGTTCGCTTCTTCGTATCTGACCTACAAACTCATCCTTGGGTAGTGCGCCCTGGTAGACCAGGTCTATATCATACCATCGGGCCAGTTGGCGCATCAGTACATCTAGGCGTACACGCTCAAACCGGAATATACCTTCCTTCCAAGCCATGACGGAAGACATATCAGCTCGTGCGATCTTATCCTGCCCGTCTTTTGCAGATATCATTTCATATCCCGGTTTGAGTATCTGTGTGCTAGACTGTCCTTTGACCTTGACACTGCCCTGTATCAATGTGGTCCGGACAAATGGTTCTTCCTCATATGCATTAATATTGAATTTCGTCCCCAGAACTTC
>Ga0182792_1003507_pt1 | contig 10016 bp, 2 predicted proteins | sample Passage237B_FD_130497 | JGI IMG/M metagenome (GOLD analysis project Ga0182792, IMG submission 130497) | Cellulose adapted compost microbial communities from Newby Island Compost Facility, Milpitas, CA, USA - Passage2 37B (version 2) (version 2) ... | reverse complement strand
TTTTATGATCCGGCGGTAGGTCGGTTTATTAATCAGGATACGTATTTGGGGGAGAGCACTACGCCGCCGAGTTTGCATCGGTATTTGTATGCTTATGGGAATCCGTTGGTGTTTGTGGATCTGTTTGGATTCGATAGCACCATGTTCGACTTTGCCAAATCAGATCCTGCTGATGGTGAGAATATAAAACGCTTTTCATTCGACCAGACCGATGGTTCAACGCACAAGTCGGCTGGTGATGGCTTGCAAGGATATGAAAGAAGCGAGAGATCGTGGATAGACAACTGTCTGCAATCCATGGGCAATAACTGCGACGGTGCCGGGTTTGAAGCTCATTTGGCGGCGAGTGCGCGGGCCAAGGATCTGGCTGCGAGCTTGACGCAGGAACGAGTCAATTTAGTTGCGCGTACCAATAATGATGAACTTGCTGAGATCACCGGAGATCCTTACTACTTCGAATATCGGAAGAAGATGGCACGGGACATGGAGTTGCTGGGTGCAGGATTGACTGCAGCAAGCATATTTATGCCGTCTAGGGGTGGCTCAGTATCTAAAGATCTGCAGATTCTTAGAAAGTCGGATGACGCACTGGAGCTAGCTGAGGAGACTCAGAAAATTGGTCAATCTATAACTAGAATTTCTACGCAAGGTCCGCGTAAATCTACGTTGAATGTACCAGTATATGAAACGCCGTATAAACCTTTAACAAAAGCGCAAAGAGCGGATCTGAAAACTAAGCTCGAAGCAAGAAGCCTCACCAGAGAAGAGTATCAACAATTAGAGTGGGACAGACGCTTCGTAAATCGAAGGGCAACAGGTGTCCGCAGGTTTTGGGCTGAAGAGCGGGCAAGACTAAGAGCTGGTGAATCAGGGAGTAGAAATTGGAGCCCTGAACAAAGAGAGGCAATTTTGGCTGGAAAACGCCCGCAGTTTAACGGCGAAACTATTCAAGGGCATCATAAGCATAATGCCTTAGATCACCCGCAGATCGCTGATGATCCCAACAACATTTACCCAGCCACAAAGGCGGAACACTTTGAGCGCTGGCATGGAGGAGATTGGCGCAATGACACATTTGGTACGCCGGTAAACCCCGCTTTTTTGGAGGAATTCTAATGTCCAATATTGTATTGGTTTTAAAAGAGAGGTCAGTTGAAATTTCTGTTCTAAAAGAGCTGCACAAACTATTGGGCGGCTCCTTGGCAGACATCAGAGCTTCTATCAGCCAGGGGAGGCCGATAGTAGAAACAGAAATTTTTGACAATAAATATGAGGAAAAAGCTTATTTGCTCCGGAGGGTGATAGATCTTATCAGGATTAATTCCATTGCCGTCGAGGTCTATGAGCTGCCTGAAGATGATACGTTTGAGGAAAGCCAGTCACTAAACAGCTCGTTAATAAATATTGAGGTTCTTGAAAATATACTTGATTCATCGGATAGAGAAATGGACAGGCAGTTAGATGTGTAACCCAGAATTGGCGAGGTCGCAAAATATTGGCGCTGTGTCACATACCGTTTGCGCTTGGTGCTTTAGTGAGAGAACGGCAGACGGGTTTATTGATCAATAGGTTGACGTAAGAGGCATATTTTTATGGCTCATTTTAAAGATCTTGAAAAATGTGATTATTTTGGTGGCCAACTAAAAGATGTGCTTTTGGCTGTTGGGTGGCTGGATAAAGATCATGAATTTAGTCAAGGAAAGGTTTCGGAAGTAAATATGGACTTGTTAAAGATGTATTGCGAAAAGCCGCTTTGGGTTCATGTTTTCAGAGGGTTTCATGACTGTAACCTTTGTGAAACCCAAGGTTCAAGAAATGACAATAAAGGGGTATTTAGTAATGCAGGCTTGTTTGGGGTGCAAAAAGAGTCAGGTCAATTAGAAAGTGGTATTGGTAAGCGCAAGAGCGCTCTGAACGTCTTTGTTCCATATAAGGACAAGATATTTGTAGCGCCGGAGAATATTGTCCATTACATAATTGAGCATGGTTATCAGCCACCAAACGAATTTTTCGACGTGTTGCGTAGTGCTCCAAAGCCTGATCAAAGAAAGCTTATTGATGAGCTGGTAAAAATAGGCGGTAATTCATTTGATCCACAAAAATAGAGCGTCGTTGGATTGCGCCTTTACATTTTTCATGCGATATGTCCGTTAACATGAGTGCTGTTTTGAGCATCTTTGGGGAAGCGTGATTCGAGTGATTAAAGGCTTAAATAAAACAAGAATTAAACCTTTGTTGCGAAAAGATCGAATATTGGAAAGTGTCGTTGAGAAGCTGTTGGAGGCGTTTTACAAAAGTTTGAATTTGTGAGCGCAAGCGGATGGTCACAAGTTTTGATAAAGAGCGTCTAGGCACAGACGCAGGCGGCGAGAAAATTATCGAGTCCTCAATCCAAAGCTATAGAGAGTATGGATAGGGCAAGCTGAGTAACTGATTTTATGGATTTTAAAATGACCCATACTCTTCGGAAGTTGAAGACCACTTTATCCTCATTGGCTCTGGCGTTAACGGCCAGCCTCTCCTTGGATCTCCACGCGCTGACTTACAGCGAAGTTGAGGTCACGGACCTGACGTCTAAGTCCTTCACGGTAGTTTGGCCGGCGGATGAGGCTTCGGTGCCGGGTTTGCAGGTGTTCCAGGATGTTATGGGCACACAGCCTGCGGTGGATATTCACATCGAGCCGGGGTTTAACGAAGCGGATAGCAGTGCGCTGAGGGCTGTGGCGGAAGACAGTGGTGTTATGCGGGTTCGCGTATCGGGTCTTCGGGCAAATACTTCTTATTTTTATCGCCTGTTAAGCACACCCAAAGCGGGAGGCTCTGCAGTGGCCTTTCCTGCGGAGGGTGCATTGCCTTCTATAAAAACTCAATCACACAGCCTTCCCCATAGTAACGAAAGTTTTGCTGTAGAAGTGTTTGCTGAGGATGGCACTACTGCGGCAACAGGCAGTGTGGTGATTCTGCATGTTGAGGGTAGTGATACGCCGATCTCTCATATGGTGGGTGATGGCTTTTCCGCTGGATTGGCCGCATTAAATCTCACCAACCTTTATGACATTAACACAGGCTTGCGCCGCCATTTGACAGGCGGTGAATCGGTGACGGTACAAGTCCTCGGCGGCCTGCATGGCACAAGGTGGATGCAGGATGTGGTGTCCGCTAACGATGGCAAAGGCGCATTTGAGCTTTCGGGCATCAGCCCGCTCAGTCTGTCGCTCACGTCTGACAGTGATGGCGATGGCATGAGTGACACTTACGAAAATCGACATGGATTAAATGCCAATGACGCCAGTGACGCAGCAATGGACGCGGACGGCGATGGGCTAACGAATCTTCAGGAATATCAATACGCCACAAACCCTAATGACTCTGATAGCGATGGTGACGGGTTAAATGACGCGGAAGAAATCACTCGTGGCACGCTGCCAACACAAGCCGATTCGGACCGCGATGGCATAACAGATGACGAAGAAATCAACGGGCTGATACCCACCAACCCGCTTAATGCGGACAGTGACAACGATGGTGTTAATGACAGCGTCGAAATCTCTGTGGGTAGCGATCCCAACGATGCCAATGACACACCTATATTAGATGCCGATTTCGATGAAATTCCCGATGCCGAGGACAACTGCCCGACGATTCCCAATGCCAACCAATTGGACACTGATGGGGATGGGGTTGGCGATGCGTGTGACTCGGATGACGATAATGATGGTATCGAGGATGCTGTCGACAACGCACCACTGCACGCGAATCCCGAGCAGCTGGATTCCGATGGAGATACCATCGGTGACGCAGGTGATAATTGCCCATTCATCGCCAATCGTGAACAAAAAGATAATGATGGTGACGGACTCGGTGATGTTTGCGATGACGATGATGATAATGATGGCATCAATGATTTTTCTCCACCGGCTGAGCCGTCTGACCAAGGTATGCTGGTAACAACTGTTACGCATTTTGTCGGCAGCACATTGCCTTATTCCAACGGCGTATCTCCTTTGGTGGGTATCGTCAAATTCGATTTGGCTACCCAAACGTCCGTTACCTTGGGCACCTTCGATCTCTCAAGCCGTCTCTATTCCCCGCGCACTCTTTCCGCTAGCGATCAGGCAGTGGAAGGAATTTTGGCAGTGGTGTTTAACTTGACCGCCTGCGAGTGCATGGAAAGTTACGTTATTCGGGATGGCGACAACCTAGTGCTGGAAACGGACGCCGGTTTGGTCAAAGTAATGCTGCCGCGCATGGAGTTCGCGGACTTTGATCGCAATGTTTTGTTTGTAGCCTTGGACGGTTCTCTATATCGAAGTCGTTCAAGTGCGAATCCAGGCAGGCTTACCAATCTGCTTAAGTCTGCGCAGTTACCTCCGGCTCTGGATAATTGCCAATTTGTCGCCAATCCCGATCAATCGGACCTGGATGGTGACGGCAAAGGTGATGCATGCGATTTATCGCCGGATGATTTAGACGGAGACACCATTCCCAATGAGTTGGACAACTGCCCGAACACCTATAATCCAGGTCAGGAGGATTTAGACTCCGACAGTTTGGGTGATGCATGCGATTCAGATTTGGATAACGACGGTGTGAGCAATATTCTCGAAGCCCTGTTTGGTACAAATGACGCATTGACGGATTCCGATCTCGACGGTATTGCCGACGGTGATGAAGATTTCGATTTCGATGGGCTGTCAAATATTGAAGAAATACTTGCTGGGTCAGATCCTCTCGCTGCGACCATACTTTTGCGTGAGGGCATGAATCTTATTAACTACCCGATGACTGTTGGAAACTCACTTTCCGCATTTGAGTGGTTGCATGAAATTGGCGGAATAGGCGTCGTTGTGAGTATTGAGCGGTTAGACAAAGCCACGGGCGCTATGCAACTTGCAGAGTATGTCGAGGGTATTCCGTCGGGCGATGACTTTCCGATTCGAGCGGGAGAGGGATACTGGATAACCATGGCGGAAGAGTCTGTCCTGGAAATTCCTGGGGCCCCTTCTTGCGAAGCGTTTTCTCTGGAGCAGGGCTTAAATCTTCAAGGTATTCCCTGCGCTCCCGCAGGCTTAACCGCTTTCGAATTGCTGGAAGACTTTGGTGGTGCCGATTTAGTGGATTCCATCCGTCGCTTCAATTCAGAAACTCAGGAATACGAATCTGCGACTTATGAAGAAGGGATGCCTGCGGGAACAGATTTTGTAATCAATGGGTGGGAAGCCTATGAGATTACGATGCTTTTGCCAATCCAGGTTTCAGAATTTGCTTTGTCGCCGGTTGAAACGACCATCAGCTCACACCAAGAAGGTCAGGTGGTTTCTGATTCTTCCATTACTATCTCAGGGCAAGTGAATGGCGCTACGGCGACAGTACTGGTTAATGGCAAAAAGGCGACTATCGTACAACAAAATGGGGTGACCTATTACTCGGCAACGATCGCTTTACAGGAAGGCTCCAATACGATTGAGGTTGTTGTGCGAGGCGCGAATAACCTTGTTGCGTCGGAAATAATTCGAGTGAATAAAGTGATCCCGCCTGAATTGACGGTGGATTTCCCTGTTGAAGGGCAGCGTGTTTATTCAGGTCAATTCAGAGTGAGTGGGCAGGTTTCTGCCTCGGCCACGTCTGTGACTGTAAATGGCACCCCGGCGTCGGTAACCGATGGTCGGTTTGATTTGTCCCTAATGTTGTCCCGAGGAGAGCAGGACTTGGTAATCGAAGCGGTAGGGGTAGATGGTGGAGTGACCGTAACCACAAGGAATGTGGAATATGCACCTTTGGAAATCGTGACAAAAACGAATCTCTCACAGTCGGAGAGCATTGAATTTCTCCTGCCAGAAACGATTATGAACAAGGTCGCATCCATCAGCGTTGGTGGAAGCTCACTGACAGGCTGGTCGCTATATTCATGGTCTTTGTCTTTGTCTTCTGAATCCCTGCAAGTCAATTTTTTGGTTATGACAAACTCAACAAGAGTCTTCGCTACTCAACGGACTATACAATTCCTGGATGCGAGTGGTGCAGTTCTGCGTACTGAATACGTCAATGTGGAAGTGTTATCTGTTCCCGCAGATGGCTCGCCTTATATTAGATGGGCGACGAATTATCATTTGGCCACTGTTTATAAAGACACCATAAATCTAAAGGGAAGGGTGTATGGCGAAGGCGTCACTCTTACAATTGACGGGCAAGAGGTACTACTGGTTGACGGTTATTTCGATGAGTTCTTTTTGCTTAACGAAGGGCTGAATGTTTTTGCGGTAAATGCCGAAAACGTGAGCGGGGCTACTACCACCAATGTGAGGGTGACGCTTGATTCCGACACTGACGACGATGGAATGCCAGATGAGTGGGAAATAGAGCACGGCTTCGATCGTTTAGATCCAATGGATGGAATGGCGGACAGTGATGGAGATGGTGCCAGTAATCTTAATGAATATTTCGCGGGAACCGATCCGGCAGATATAAACGATTTTCCTGCTGTGATCGATTTTGAAGCGGGAAATTTCGACCAGGTCACTTGGCTGAATCCAGTGCAAAACGGGTGGAGTGTAACGGGCGACAATCCCCGACGCGGGCTGCTATCCGCGCGTTCGGCTGATATTCCGAGGCAGACGACATTTTCACCGCTAAGCGCGTGGGTGACGACACATGGGGGGCATATCAGCTTTTTCATTGCCGCATCTACAGCCCAGCGGGTTAATGTCTCGTTCAGAGTCGATGGTGAATTTGTTTATTCATCATCGCTGGGAACAGAGTTCAGGCATGTCATTATTCCGGTAACTCCTGGAGCGCACCATTTGAGTTGGAGTGTGACAAATGTGTCTACATCTGAATCCAACAATGTATGGATTGATGACATTTTTATCCCTTTTGCTTTCGCGGACTCAGATGCTGATGGTTTGTTGGATGATTGGGAGGTTGGGTATTTCGGAAGTCTGGATGTGCTATCAGAAGATAGCTTGACTGATACGGATGGCGATGGCCTATCGGATGTCGCAGAGTTTAGTAATGGGACTGATCCAACTAACGAAGATACAGATGGTGATGGAATGCCCGATGGGTGGGAATTGGAGCATTCACTAGAGCCTCTAATTGATGACGCTGGGTTAGACGTGGATGAAGATATGGTCTGCAACCTAAATGAATATGCTTACGGGACCAATCCGCGCGATGCGGCCAGTCATCCACCGATTGTTGGATTCGAGCAGTCTGAAAAAGACCTTTATCCCTTTCGTGAGTCTTTTATCGCCAATACCAGCGGAGAGCTGGAGATAAGTGACAGAAATATAAATTCCGGGCTTTATGCGCTTGAGGTGAATCCTTTGAGTACGGGTAACTTTTCTGAAGGCGCTTCTATTACCGCTGAGATGATTACATCCGAGGGATTTATAGAGCTTTCGTATTTGCTTGAAAGTGGTTGCACGCTTCAAGTGGGCAGTAACGTTCTTAATGGGAAAAATGTTACTTACGAGTATGTTGGAACAGATAGCTTTCAGCGTATAAGAGTGCCGGTTAAAGCCGAGCTGAACCGTTTCTATATTAGTATAAGTAGCGAAGACGACGAATCATGTAGAGGTTGGGTGGACGATATAGTTTTGCCGGCTCACGAGTTTGACGGAGATGATGATGGGATTCCTGATGCTTGGGAAAGATATTATTTTGAAGTACTAGATACGAATAACTCGGCTGATCCTGATGGGGATGGATTGGATAATTATCAGGAGTACGCCAATTTTTCATCACCCGAGTTAGCTGACAGCGACTATGACGGTGCTACAGATTTACATGAGTTTTTGTATGGCACTGAAGCGGCATTTGAGCGCGACTATCCTGCAGAAGGGGAATTTGTTGACATCACAGGTGGTGATGAATCCCTGTCAGTTTTAAGCATGGTCGACGGCAATCTCATTCAGCGGGGGGAATTTGGCCTGATGCTGAATGCGGGTGAGACCGGTTTGGTGCCAAGCCTCTCGACGACTGGAGATGTAAAGATTCATACAAGTGGCACGGCCGATGTGGTGCCTGGTGACCGCGGCGAACTGATTAGACCACGCTATGAAATGGGCTTTAAATTCCAGCTGTCTCTGATACCGGGAAATCATTCATTGCAGTTTTTTGCTTTAGACGATGGGAATGTCGACATCCTGGTTGGGGATTCCCTGCATAGAGTCGACTTAGAAGCTGGTCGCTTGGTTAATTATGAAGTTTCAACAAATGTAGATATTGAAGTCGCCGAGATCGTGGCAAATCAACCTATTTATCTGTTGCATTCTTCCGACGACTCAGAAAATCCAAACGAGAAGACGATCATTCACAAGCCGGGTCGTCATTTTTTCGGAACAATCGGCGGTCATACAATCGTTCTTGCAGATGAGAATGCTCGTGTCTGGGGCAAGCTTGAAAATAGTGCGAGTTTCTTTGTTGACCTGGTAGGTGGCCAGCCATATGTGTTGGATGTTGGGATTTCTGGCGAGTTGGTGCGATTAGCTGCGAACAAGCCTATTTCCGTAACTTCATACAAGAACAACAATAGCCCCAATCTAACTGCCGAGCAGTGGCGCCCTTATGTATCTACATATGGCTATGGGACTGGCCGTGCAATGGCATTCTTAACAAGCGCCGCAACCAGTATTACGGTAGATTGCGTAGGCGGAGCCTTAGTGCGGATCATTGAATCTGACCAAGTCACATCAGAGCATGAGTGTGGATATTATGCTGAGATGGTGACCATAGAGAAACCCAATGAATCAGCCTTTTCTGCAGGAACGAGGATCGTAGCACAGACAAAATCCTTCAGCTTCAATGGCACGCCGGGCATCGCGGGTATCGCCGGCAAAGCCGTTAATGCAAGCGATCAGTCTTCTCAATTGAACTTTTACCATAATCAAGGAGCGGAGGATCCGGAGCTTCTGCTTTGGTCCGATAAAGCGCGTAGAACACCTGCAGGGTCAGACTACAGATTGTCCGCAGTGGCAGTAGATGCGAGCGATGTTGATCTAAGTGAGCAGATTTATTGGGTATCGGATATTGATGGATACCTCGGTACAGGCGGTGAACTTGATGCTGTTTTTCATACCCCGGGCTTTCATAGAGTAACTGCTCATGTTGTTGATCAGTATGGCGGCTATAACGCAGCGGAATTGACAGTTGAGGTCACTGAAGGAGGATATGTTCCTGCTGAATGTGACGACGGCAAGAACCTCATTACCAACTGCGATTTTAGTGAGAAAAGGGGTAGACAAGACGTATTCTCAGGTCCCCCGGGCTACAACTTCTATTCATTTGTTGGTGACGCTGTGGGGGCTGAGCTTGTCGAAAATGAAATTTGGCATTTTGAAGTTGGAGATCCCGGCACAGAGAGTTGGGAGGTTCAGCCGAGACAGGAAAATATCTTGTTGAATTCAGGGGTTACATACAAAGCCTATTTCGAGGTGAAAGCGGATTCCGCAAGGCAAATCGAGCTTTCGATCACAAGAATGCTGGAACCATGGGCGACATATTCTGGTGTTATCACTTGCCCGGTGACAACGGAATGGTCCATCTGCGCGGTTCCAGATTTCTCCGTCCCTACGGATGTAGAAGTCAAATTTGAGATTCGTGCCGGCGGCCCACTCGCGGGCTCCGATGTGGATTTCGAAATCGACAATCTTTATTTGGCACCTGTAAACGGTTCAGGGTCTTCGAGCTCCAGTTCAGGCTCCAGCTCGGCCTCATCGTCCAGCTCTGGCGGCGGAGCGGTCAATATAATTTCCAGCGACGGCAGCTTTTCTTCGGGGCCTGGACTTTTTACCACCTATCTGACAGACGCAACCGCCACCTGGAATGGCGAGGCCAATTTCGCAATCAGTGCAGCATCGAGTGAGATCTGGCACGTTCAATTGGTCCATGCTGTGTCACTCATCGAAGCGCAGGCTTACACCTTCTGCTTTGACGCCAAAGCTGCCGCGCCGCGAAGTATTAACATCAATGTCGATTCGGGCGATCCAGACTACGTGACCTTGATGAATGCGGGC
>Ga0182792_1003504_pt1 | contig 10023 bp, 7 predicted proteins | sample Passage237B_FD_130497 | JGI IMG/M metagenome (GOLD analysis project Ga0182792, IMG submission 130497) | Cellulose adapted compost microbial communities from Newby Island Compost Facility, Milpitas, CA, USA - Passage2 37B (version 2) (version 2) ... | reverse complement strand
TTCGTGATAAGCGCGGAGGAGGGCGCCGCCGTGGCCGGAGTTTTTCTGGTGAATGACGATCAGGCGCGACTCCGTGGCGGCGAGCTGGTCGAGGAGTTTGCCGGTGTTGTCGCGGGAGCCGTCATTGACGACGACGAGGCGGAAGTCGGCGCCGAAGAGGCGAGCGAGTTCGTCGCGCCAGGCGGAGACGACAGGGACGATGCAGCCTTCCTCGTTGTAGGCGGGCATGACGAGGACACAGGGGAGCGACGCCGAGATGCGGGCGGGAGCGGGGATGGACGTGGAAGGTGCTGGCATTCGACGTAGGAAAAGGGCGACGGTGGAGAGGGGCGCGGGGATTGCCAAGACGTTTGCAGGTCTTAGCGGGAGCGGATGCCGAATGTTCGCCGAAGGAGTTCGATTCGGGCGCTGTGGCGGAGGTATCGGGCGAGGCGCGGGTGGTTCTCGAGTTCGGACGGAGGAATGGGGCGGCCGAAGGTGCGCCGGCGGAGAGCGTCGATTTCGCGCTGACCGATCGAGGAGATCTGAGCGGTGGTTTTTTGGGCGGAGTGAACGCGGAAGCAGGCGAGGAAATAGGGGACGCGAACGATGTTGGCCCCGGCGGCTTGGAAGCGGAGGAGGAGGTCCCAATCGAGGGCGAATTGGAAAGACGGGTCGATGCCGCCGACGCGGTCCCAGAGGCGGCGACGCCAGAAAAGCGTTTCCTGGGGGACGAAGTCGTTGAGGCGAAGAACCTCGGGATCGTGAGGAGGAAGGAACCAGCGGCCGATTTCGCGAGAATGCTCGTCGACGACGACGCGATGGCCGTAGAGCGCGTCGACTTCCGGGTGGGCGGCGAAAAAATGGGCGACGTAGGCGAGTGCGCCGGGGAGGTAGAAATCGTCGGAGTTGATCCACGCCATCACGTCGTCGGGAGCACCGGAGGTTTTGGCGAAAGCGCGACGGATGGCGTCGCCCTGGCCGGAGTCGGGCTCGGAGGCGAAGGCGTGAAGACGATCGGCGTGGCGGCGAATGAGATCAACGCTGCCGTCGGTCGAAGCGCCGTCTTGGACGACGTAGTCGCAGGCGAGCGATTGATCGAGAACGCTGCGGAGGGCTTCTTCGATGAAAGGGGCGTGTTGAAAGGAGGGGGTGACGATGGTTACTCGAGGAAGAGCAGCAGCACGGTTGGAACGCCGAGTTGGAAAGCGTTCAACTTCGAGCGAGCGTGGCGGGTGAGAAGGTGCTGTGAGAAACTGGGAAGCCAAAAGCGAAGCCGGAGACCCGCGACAAATGCGATAGAAGGGGGCGACGAAGGGCACACGCACGACGGTATCGAGAAGCAAGATGGACTCATCAGAATCCGGTGCGGAAATCGAGAGAGAGACCCGATGGGAACCTGGCTCCAATCTAAGGTTCAGGGTAAACCCGCTTCGCTCACTGGGAAAGGCCCGGTAGACCGCAGCGACGTCGGGCCGCGGGATATTGCAGGATGTGCTCCAGCGAAGATCTTCGGTGACCAAGTTGGCCTGAAGAACTTTGCCATGGAGATGAAAGGCCCAACCGCGAAGGCGAAGTGCTCCATCAAGTAAGTAGTGAGGCGGAACGATTTCGAGACGGCTAACGATCAGCTTGGCCTGTGAAAAATGAGACGGACGAGGTGAAAGACGATAGTCGGCGAAGTTCCGAAGGAAGTGCGGATTATAAAAGGGATCGGTTTCCCGGCAGAGGCCTAGGTTGAGGTGGCGTGGATACTCGCGAGAATTATAGGGTAGAGTGAGTCGAGCGGACGCGCAGACACGATGATAGAAGTTTTGGGACCGGAGTTCCCGACAAAGATCGAGCCATGAGGCAATGTCGTTACTGACACCATCTAAGATGGAGCGGCGAACGGCGATACACCACGGGCTCACCGCGGCGACCTCTCGGTTGCAGAGCAGGGAGCCATTGAAACCGTCGCCTGCGGCATCAAAGCCGTTCATGACGGGAATGGGGACACCCTCGATGGAAAAAGTAAGGCCGGATTCGAGGATTCGAGAATCAGGAGACAAGAGGACTGCGCTGACGAACGCAGAGTCGGGAAGCAGGGCAAGGGCAGCAAGGTTTTCGATCGCTTCTCGCGCAAGAGGAGGAACTTCCTCGTGAACGAAAATCAGTATGTCTTCCGTGGCCTCGGCCGCTGCGGAGAGAAGCGCCTTAACTGGAGGAACACTTGGCGACCGGCGAACTTCGCGAAAGGTAGCTTGCAAGCCAGATGGATTCAGGCGAACGCGGTGCCCCCCAAGGGCAACGGGTATACGACAATCGCCGATGCGAGAGAGATGGGCCGCGACCGCGCGAACTTGGAGTGCATCGATGTCTCCTTTAATATTCGAGACCATAGCACTGGAATGGGGAGATTGACGCCAGTGATAAAGAATCCGGGGGACATGACCAATATGTGTTGTATGTTCCGACGCACGGAGTAAAAATTCATAGTCTTGGATGCCATCAAAGGCTGGATCGAAACCACCGATCAAGCGTGCGAACGATGTGCGGACGCAAAGCGCGTGGCCGACATACATGACTCCGCGGAGGAATTCAGGCGAGAACGCGGGCTTGAGAAGAGGAAGCGTGCGAGTTCCGGACGGGGAGAGTTTGTCTTCGTCGGAGTAGAGGACGTTTAGGCTCGGTTCCGAATGGAGACGGGCTGCGAATTCGGACAAAGTGTGCGGGCGAAAAAGGTCGTCGTGATCGATCAAAACGACGAAATCTCCAACAGCGGATGCAAGGGCGTCGTTTGTTGCATTTGCGATTCCTCGGTTTTTATTGTTGGCAATTAAACGGATTCGCGAGTCCGCCCGTGCAAAGGTCTGCAAAATATGAGAGAGGTTCTCATCCTCTGAGCCGTCATCCACTACAATGAGTTCCCAACCGGTGTAAAATTGTCCTCGAATGGACTCGATGCACTCTCGAATATATGTGAGAGGAGTTCGGTAAACTGGTAATAATATCGAGAACAAAATATCGCCCTCCCGCGGATGAGCGGACTGTCCATCGGGAATGGGGTCACATATTGAGCTCCACGCTTCATACTGGATGATGCTTGGTCCTCTGCCGGGAAGCAGATCGACCTCAATATGATGAAAGGTAATCAGTTCGCCGCTGTCTAACTCAACGGCGAGTTGCAGGGTGGCCTCTGGATGAGGACAGACTGCGGTCAGACTAAAACCGCTCGGAAAATCCAGTGCTTCGCCGATACTAAAGAAACTTGCGACGTCCGGCCGAGAAGTTGGCCTGCAACTGACTAGCGAGCTGGAACCGCACAGGAGGTGAAATCGTCTCAGGGAGGCCGGAGCCGGTGAAGGGAAGGCCCATCCTGAAATCTGCACGGTGGCTTCGGCGGCTTGTATCCACCGCGAAGACTCAATGTTGAACTTAACCTGGCTCATCTCCTTGCAGTTCTCGCGCAAGTAGCAGTAGTAAATTTCCAGCGCTTTCGATTCGGGGTTGAAATCGGACTCGCAGTCGCAGTGAGTCTGCTGCGGAGGGAATACCGACCTGTTCAAGCACAACTTGGGGGTCGGATCCGAAGCTCAGGAGGGACATCGCGTGTGAAGACGGCAGCAGCAGAGCCGTCCCGGCCACAATTCCGGAGCTGGCGTTGAGTTTGACGGAACTCCCGATAGGAGTAGCGGCATTCATCCAATGGATGCTTTCCAACTCGAAGACACCGGCCTGCATGCCCGGATCGATACGCAAGGGAGATCGGACTCCGCGGGGAAGTGGCAAGGGAATATCGACCCACTCTCCGGCACTGTATTCGGTTCTGATCGATGACTCTTCACTATACTCCGTATTATTCTGCAGCCAGAATAGCTGTAGTGTGGACCGGGTGTGGTGAAGGTGGGCAATCGATTCCCGCTGAAGAAACTTAGCCAGAAGCACTTCAATATTTTGCTCGAAAAGCTGCTTATGATTACGATAGACGTGCGTGAATGCGGTTATCCGCTCGTCAAGGGTGAGTGATTGAGAAAAACTTCCGGGCGTTCGACGATAGCGGAAAAGCACTTCCGGAATCTGAACTACTCGCCGCCCCGATTCGATTATTGAAAGCCAAAAGTCGTGGTCTTCATAACCCCGGGTTAAGGTTTCGTCGTATCCGCCAGTGGCGATCCAATCCGCCTTTCGGAAAAACGCGCATGCGAATATTGACGGTTCAAAAATCGAGTCGGGGAGCGTGAACGGTGGAAGCAACCATGGCCCGGTTTGTTTGCCGAAGAACTCAGCCCGGGAATAAACAATGCCTACGTCGGGTTGTTGATCCAATATGCGGACCGCCTTCTCCAAATATGTCGGGAAAACCTGATCATCGGCGTCAAGTGGCAAAATATAGTTGCCTCGTGACTGCGCGATCCCGGTGTTTCGCGCCGATGCAGGCCCGCGATGAGGACACCTGACGATACTAATGCGCTCGCAAGCCAGTTGTCGCAGCACGGTGTCGGTCTGGCTATCCGTAGAGCCGTCGTCAACCACGATGATTTCCCACTCGGGATAGGTTTGTGCACGCACGGACTCTATGGCTTCGTTTATATAAATACCGTGATTGTGGCACGGAATGATTACCGAAACCGTTTCTGGAGCCGATATTGTTGACATGCGTAGTTGTTGGAACGATTGACGCAGCCGCCCAAACCACGACGGCTTCAATGAAGCTGGAAACGGACCATGGATGGAGGGCAAGCAAAACAGCGTGTATCTTCGGGGCGCGGCGGTCTGGTCCTACGACGTCACCGCCGCTCAGGGGATGTCAACCATTGGGCTTCCGGTTATGTGCTTTTCGCTAAAAATGTGCTGTTCGTCCGGCTGGTCGAGAGGGCAGCCCATCCTCGACGCTAGCGCATCACCGAACGAGGCGAGGAAGTGTGAGACTGCGGAGCGTTGCTCTTCGATCTCAAGGCTCATCAGCTCTTGTCTCGGGCGTTTCATTCGAGCCCGACACCGGGCAAAATGGTGCTGATAGCAGTTTGGTGGTTGCTATCGCCGAATATCTCGATTTTCGGGTGTCGGCAGATCAAAGTCCATCAATGAAACAAATGTCGGTTCGAGTTCCTCTTCAAGACCTGCATCGCTCGGCGCAAATGTATAGGCAGGAGTATTTAGCTGCGATGGATCGAGTGCTTCAACGTGGTTGGTATATCATGGGACAGGAGCTGAAGGAATTTGAGAAGGAATGGGGCGGTTACTTGAAGGCTGATTTTTGTGTTGGATGTGGAAATGGAACCGATGCGCTGGAATTGGCGCTTCGAGCATGCGGAATAGGGATGGGTGATCATGTGGTCACGGCCGCCAACGCGGGAATGTATGCAACGACGGCGATTATCTCAGTTGGCGCGATTCCGATCTATGCAGACATCGAGACGGGGAGCTATGCGGTTTCGGAACGCACAGTCCTGGATGTTGTTGATGAAGACACCAAGGCGGTAATAGTTACACATCTTTATGGAATCCCCGCTCCTATCGACAATATTAAAAAAATATGCAAAGCTCGCAGCCTCCTTTTGATCGAGGATTGCGCGGAGTGCCATGGGGCTCAAACGAAAGACGGGCGTTTTCTTGGCACGGTGGGGGATGTAGGCTGTTTCAGCTTCTACCCCACCAAGAACTTGGGGGCACTAGGAGACGGAGGGGCCTGTGTAACTTCGAATGTGGAGCTCGCCGAGCGCCTTCGTAACCTCCGGCAATATGGCTGGCGGGAGAGATATCAAGCCGCAGTTCCTTTTGGACGGAACAGTCGACTGGACGAGATCCAGGCCGCGGCGTTGAGAGTGATGCTTCCTCAGCTAGAAAACCGAAACAAGGCGCGGCGGAAGATTGCAGAGTGCTATGTTGAGGCTTTTCGGGGGCTGGAACTCGTATTGCCTCCCGCCGACGATCCCGGTTATGTGGCTCATCTATTTGTCATCCAAGTTGACGGACGAGATGCTATTAGAACAAAACTGGCGGAATGCGGGGTTGCGACAGATATACATTTTCCGACTCCAGACTATCGTCAGCCCGCGGTGCTCGCTGCGGTGAAGAGGAAATACGGGGATTTGCGGGAGACGGAGCGAGTGGTTTCTCGAATTTTGACACTGCCTTGCTTTCCCGAAATGACGGAGGCGGAGGTTGATCACGTCATCCAAGCGGTCCAGACGGTTCTTCAGTAAAGGACAGGGCGGGTGGGCATAGTTGAAGCCAAGCGGCGATTCCGATAAACCAATGAAGAAGCTTCTTTCCATCGTTGTTCCTGTATATTTCAACGAAGCCAGTCTTCCAACGACGATCCCGACGCTGATGGAACTTGTTAAGCAGCTGCCTGAAATGGACGGCGAGCTGCTGTTTGTCGACGATGGCTCACGTGACTCGTCCTGGGATATATTGTGCGAATATAGGGGAAAATTTCCTGATGTAATCTCTATCGTGAAATTATCTCGGAACTTCGGATCGATGGCTGCGATAACGGCCGGACTCGCCGAAGCAAAAGGGGATTGCGCGGTGTTCATATCGGCGGATCTGCAAGATCCTCCCGAGTTGATTCATACCATGGTGGAGAAATGGAAATGCGGGGCCCGCGTGGTAATAGCATCAAGGGAGAGCAGGGAAGAGGGCTTGGTGCAGCGGCTTCTTTCCGGAGGATTTTACTGGCTCTTCCGGAAGTTGGCGCTGCCCGCATTCCCGGAGGGCGGGTTCGACTTTTGTCTCATCGATCGCAAAGTGATCGACGTTGTTATTCGCTCATGCGAAAAAAATATCCATCTCCCCGCGCTGATATTCTGGACGGGTTTTGATCCAGTGATAATTCCCTACTGTCGACGAAAACGTCGTCATGGCCGATCGAGATGGACATTCGCAAAGAAGATTAAACTTTTTATAGACTCGTTTGTTTCATTTTCCTACGCACCAATACGATTTCTTTCAGTTTGTGGCTTTGTTTTGTTTGGCGTTGCCGTCCTTTATTCGATAGCTCAAATCGCGGCACGGGTAATATATGGTGTTTCAGTTCCGGGGTTTTCGACCATAGTAATCTTGATTGCGAGCACGTCGGGACTCCAAATGCTCCTTCTTGGTGTGGTCGGGGAGTATCTGTGGCGGACTTTTGATGAGGCTAGGTCCCGCCTGATGTATATTGTTGATCAGGTAATCAAAACCGAAAGAGAATAGAGTTGTATGGGATCGTTTATTCACCCTAGTGCGATTGTGGAGAGTTCTGTTTCCATCGGTAACGGAACGAAGATATGGGCGTTTTCGCATGTTCTTCCGGACGTTCAAATAGGCGACGATTGTAATATTTGTGACCACGTTTTCATAGAGACGGGAGTGAGAATTGGCGACCGGGTTACCGTCAAATGTGGCGTCCAGTTGTGGACGGGGCTTCTTGTTGGCGATGACGTATTTATTGGTCCCAATGTAGCCTTCACCAATGATAGGTTTCCTCGGAGTAAAAGGCACTTGAGCGATTATCCGCGGACGGTGCGCGAACCCGGATGTTCGATTGGCGCGAATGCCACGATCCTGCCTGGTGTTCGCATCGGTCGTAACGCGATGATTGGGGCCGGGACGGTAGTAACAAACTCAGTGCCGGCCAATGCGATTGTGGTTGGAAACCCAGGAGCGGTTATCGGATATGTCGGAGCTTCCGAGGAGGGGCGAGCGGACGACGAGGCGAAACGGGAAGTTGGGGAGGTGGATGTCGGAGGCGCGAAGCTGATAAAACTGCCGGTGATTGAAGATCTGCGTGGTGACCTGTCGGTCGCGGAAGTTGGAAAGCACCTGCCCTTTACACCCGCTAGATTCTTCACGATTTTCAACGTCAAGAACCGCGCGATTCGCGGTGAACATGCCCATCGAAAATGCGCGCAGTTTCTTGTGGCGATGAATGGGTCTGTCACCGTGGTGGTTGATGATGGGAAACGTCGTCAACAGGTGATTCTGGAGTCGCGGCATGTCGGCCTCTATATTCCGCCGATGGTGTGGGCGACCCAATACAAGTATACAAGTGACGCGGTGCTTTTGGTGTTAGCCTCCGATCTATATGATCCAGCGGACTACATACGGTCATACGATGAGTTTTTGAGGGCGGTTACGCCCGGGATCGGGGGGGCGGTAAAATGAACGACCCGGCTTGCTCAAAGTTGAGACTACTTGGCTGCCTTTTGGCAGTCATAGCCGTAGGTCGCATTATGCCTCTGGTTGTGCCTCTATTTTCAGCGGACGATTACATACACATGAGTGAAGGCCGCTGGACATTTAGTCTCCAGGCAATCAGCCAAGGGCGCCCGGTTCAAGCGTTCCTTGGCGAAGTTGCCAATCTTCTGGGAATTACCGGTCGCAACGCCGGTGTTTTGGGTTGGGTGGCGCTTTCGCTCAGCCTCGCGTATGCGGCCATTGTTACCTGTCGCGCGTGGGGATTGTCTGCCCATTCGGTTCAGGCCGCGATCGTTGGCGCAATTGTCGTCGGGCATCCTTTTCAAACGGAGATCTATACTTTCAATGCCGTCACATGGATGGTCGCTTTGGCATTTTACCTAGCTTTTGCGGGTTTGGATAAACTAATTGAATCACCCGCACGTTGGTGGGCCGGAGTGTCGCTTCTTGCGGCTGCTATTGGTATTTACCAAGTGGTGCTAAACCACATTGCGATTGTGGTTTTAGGCCGGGCTGTTTTGCTTACAATCGAGCATTCGAAGCCGAAGGATTCAGGGGTCGTAAAACTGGCGATTTCATTGGCTGTTTCTGCTATTGTCTATCTACTCGTCGCAAAAGCCGTTGCTGCTTTCTTCGGAGCTCCCACCATCGATGAGCGGGCCAATCTACTCGGAATCGATCAACTCCCCGTTCGGATCAAAGAAATCGCACAAACGACATTCATAAGCATATCCCCGTCGGCGTCGTGGTCGGCTTTGCAACCCCCACTCGTGACCGCTTCATTGTTTGCCGTCGCTGGGTTGTCTGTTTGGGGGCTGCTGAAGAACGCTATCCAAAGTGCCGACGTGAAGATGTTTGTTATTCCAGCTGCTCTTGTTGTAATCAGCGGATTTGCTGTGGTCGGAGTCGCTGCAGTAGGTCAAGTATTTTGGCCGGTTCCTCGTGTGCTTAGCGCTGTCGCCGTCTGGTGGGCACTGGTGACCGCAGTGGCGCTGAAGGCAGCTGGCGGGGGCGGGATCAGGCGGACTGCGGTTGTATTTTGTGCAGGTGTCGCGATCGTTGGATTTAGCGGCGTGAGTAACAGGATCTTTCAGGATCAGTTCCGGGTGAATACATGGGATCGTTTGATGGCGCAGCGCATCGTTCAAAGACTTGAAGCGAGGCAGGACTTTGCCCAAATAAAGCGAATTGCTGTTGTTGGTGGGAGTTATACTTATCCGATCCCACTGGCTACAACTATTGGCGATATGAATATCTCCGCCCGCCTTCCCGGTTGGTCGAAGGTCAATATGATCAATCAATACACCGGATATGCCTTTGGAGGGCCGACAGAGAGCGATCTGGCGGAAGCTGCGGAGATTGGGCGCGAGCGGCCAACATGGCCGGCTGACGAAGCCGTCGTTGTGCGTGGTGATGTCGCATTTATATTTTTGGAGCCGTGATGCCTGCGAGCGTTAGGGCAAATCACGGGCGATATTTCGACTTAGCCGCGGGCTAATCGGGCAGGTAGCGACGAGAAAGGCTTCTGAGTGGAGCCGCGCTTGTCATGGCACTGCGAGGGGAGTGTTTGATCCGCCTGCTGGGGACCGTTTTTAATTGGAGCGGTATCGATAGAAGACGCCATGCAAGGTTGTCCCGCGATCAAGTTCCAATGTAAGCGTCGCTTCGAGTGCCTCGTAGTTACGGGAACTACAATCGTGTAGAGTGACAGGATGGGAACGACGGTAACTACGGAGTTGGTGCATCACGGGGAGCGACGGGATCGAGCGGGACGGCAGCACGTGCCGCGGGAAAGGCGGGAGCAGTTGCTGGCAGCGTTTCGAGAGAGCGGGTTGACGCGGCGGGCGTTCGCGCAGCGCGAGGGCGTCCGGTATACGA
>Ga0182792_1003500_pt1 | contig 10035 bp, 10 predicted proteins | sample Passage237B_FD_130497 | JGI IMG/M metagenome (GOLD analysis project Ga0182792, IMG submission 130497) | Cellulose adapted compost microbial communities from Newby Island Compost Facility, Milpitas, CA, USA - Passage2 37B (version 2) (version 2) ... | reverse complement strand
TCGCCTAGGAGATTCTGCGGCTTGCAGGTTGAGGCACTACCGACCGTAGCAGAATATCCAAGCGACGAGTTTTTGAATACTTTTTGCGGAAAAAAGTATTGCCCTGCCGTGGCGAACGGCGGAAAGCCTTGCGCGCTAAGGCAAAGAGAAAAGCCCTCACGCAGCGAACAACTGTCTAAATCAATCCTTCATTTAAAGAAACCAAAAATCTAAACCTACCTTATTGGTTCGCCAGCAATTAACCATTACATTTGCACGATGATGACCTATAAAATCACCGGGGAGTATATCCAGTTGATTCAATTGCTCAAGGTGCTCAATTGGGTGGAACACGGCGCAGAGGCCCAAGCCGTCGTTGCGGAAGGGATGGTAAAATGCAACGGCGAGGTGGACTACCGTAAGCGGTTGAAGGTAAGGGTGGGTGATGTGGTCGAGTTTAACGGAAAGCGGGTACAGCTAACAGCTTAGGCGATGAACAAAGGGGCGTTATTTTTTTTGTGCGCTGCATTTCTCGGTTGTACTGGGAGTGACAAAGGGGTAGACAAGCCCTACGAATTGGTGATTTCACTGGAACGGGTAGGGGGTGGAAAACCGGGAGGCCCTAATATGGTGGTGCAGATGGAGGTCGATACCGTGACGGCGCCTTCCCCGTTGGCTGCCTATTCGAAAGGTGTTCAGCGGTATGCAGCGACGTTGATGCATATCCAGCAGTTTCCCGATTCGATTAAATCCGTAGTCGGACTGAATGTCAAGGATGAACAGGGAAATGATATCAAGCCGTCCATTCCGCAAAACCAGCGCGACAGCGTCATCATGAACTTTATCCAGTTCGCCAGACGCTCGAATATCCCTTATTACGAGCGAGTAAAAGATTTTGAACTGAAACTAATGACCGCAAGATAACCAATCCATATGGCCCAACACCTTTCAAGTACAGGATATACTGTTTTTTTTGACGATTCATTGACGGCTTTGGCCGAGTTTATACAATCGGCGGCCTATTCGAAGGTGCTGGTCCTGACGGACAGGAACACCGGTACCTATTGCTTGCCGGTACTCCAGGAAGCGATGCCCGGATTCGATGGCTACGATGTGATTGAAGTAGATCCAGGCGAAGAAAACAAGAACATCGATTTCTGTATCGGCATTTGGAAGATGATGCTCGATTTCGGCGCCGACCGCCACAGCTTGATGATTAACCTCGGTGGTGGCGTGATTACGGATATGGGCGGTTTCGCGGCGTCGACGTTCAAGCGGGGGATAGACTTTGTCCAGGTACCGACCACCCTGCTGTCGCAGGTGGATGCTTCCGTCGGTGGAAAAACAGGCATCGACATGGACAATGTGAAGAACATCATCGGTACATTCACCCAACCCAAGGCGGTGTTTATCGCAACACGGTTCCTGAAAACCCTGGAAAGGCGTCAATTGGTCTCTGGTTTTGCCGAAGTCATCAAACACGGCTTGATAGCGGACAAGGCATTTTACGAGGCGGTGAAGGGTCTGGACGCATCCGACCTTTCCATGGAACACATCAAACATTCCATAGCGATCAAAAATGAAGTGGTAATCCAGGACCCACTGGAGAAGGGACTCCGTAAGGTGCTGAATTTCGGCCATACCATCGGCCATGCAATAGAAGGCCGTTCACTGGCCAACGATGCCAGGCCCCTCTTGCATGGCGAAGCCATTGCCGTGGGCATGATTTGCGAGGCATATTTGGCTTATCGGGCCAATGGATTGGCCGAAGAGGCTTTGAACGATGTCATCCGGACCTTCCGTACCCATTTCGAAGACTATCATTACGAAACCGCTGCTTATGACGAACTGATTACCTTGATGCGAAACGATAAAAAGAACACCGGCCAGCAGATTGGCTTCGCATTAATCAGCGAAATCGGCCGATGCAGCATCGACCGGTTCGTCGGGGAGGACCTGATCCGCGAGAGCCTCGACTTCTATCGGGAATTGATTACATCATCCAATTATCCAAAAGCTGAACGACGATGAATCCTTACCACAAACTCGCAGGTTTAGCCATTTTCATGTTGCTAGGCTTGGTCGGTTGCGCCAAAAGTGATGCGCAACCCAAGATACTCGTGTTTTCCAAAACGACCGGATTCCGGCACGACAACATCGAAAAGGGCGTGGCGACCCTTAAGCGACTGGGCAGCGAACATGGCTTTGCCGTGGATCACTCCGAAGATGCTTCACTGTTTACCGACGAGCACCTCAAGCAGTACCAAGCCGTGGTTTTCTTGAGTACCACGGGTACGCTATTCAACGACAGCCAAAAGGCGGCATTTATGCGTTATATCCAAGCAGGAAATGGGTTCGTAGGCATCCACGCCGCTGCCGATACGGAGTATGACTGGCCATGGTACGGCAAGATGGTCGGTGCCTATTTCATGAGCCATCCCAAGGTACAGCATGCAAACATCCACGTGGTGGATAAATCACATCCGTCTACCCGGCATCTTCCCGATGTGTGGAACCGCAAGGACGAGTGGTACGATTTCAAGGAACTCAACGACGATGTTCACCTGCTGATGCGGTTGGACGAACAATCCTATGAAGGTGGCAAGATGGGAGATTACCATCCGCTTACGTGGTACCATTCTTACGATGGCGGACGCGCGTTCTATACGGCGTTGGGCCATACCAAAGAGTCATTCGACGAACCAGCGTTCCTGAAGCATATCGTCGGTGGAATCCGGTATGCGATGGGGGTAGAATAGGGGATGTAAGAGTCAAGCGATAAGAGCCAGGAATCAAGAGTCAAGTCCGAGGAAATCGGTAATCAGTTTGGCCGTGCGATCGGACGCGCCGGGTTCGCCCAATTTTTCCTTCAATAAGTCGTAGTTTTCGAGGATATTATCCCGGTATTCCTCGTCGTTGATCAGCAAATCCACTTCATCGGCAATCTGATCTTCATTGCAATCTTTCTGGATTAGCTCGCGCACGGCAAGCATATTGGTGATCAGGTTGACCAAGGAGATGAAACGTACGTTGATGACCATCCTTGCAATGGCGATGGATATCGGGTTGGCTTTGTAGACCACCACTTGGGGTACCCGCAGCAGCGCGGTCTCCAAGGTGGCGGTGCCGCTGGCCACTACCGCGGCTTCGGCATGGTTGAGCAAGTCGTAAGTGGCGTTGAAAACCACGGGTAGTACCAGCCCGTCCATGTGTTGCCGATAATGCGCCTCGGTGAAATTGGGCGCCCCTGCAACGACGCAATGGTGAGCTGGGAAAAGCAGTGAAACACGAGCCATAATGGGAAGCAGGCGGCTGATTTCCATTTCGCGGCTTCCGGGCAGCAGGGCGATGATAGGTTTGTCTGCAAGGTGGTTTTCCTCACGGAATCGATCGTTAAAGGCATGGTTGGCGATGGCATCCAACAGCGGATTGCCCACATAGTCTACCTCCATGCCCCAATCGCGGTAGAAATCGACCTCGAACGGCAGGATGCAAAACAGCTTGTCCACAACACGTTTGATTTTCAGGACCCGCCGTTGGTTCCAAGCCCAAACTTTCGGTGATATGTAATAGCAGACCCTAAAACCCATTTTCTTGGCGAATGCAGCGATTTTAAGGTTGAATCCCGGAAAATCGATAAGCACCAAGGTGTCAGGCGCATAGGCGGCTACATCAGCTTTTACGAGACGGAGGTTCCTGGCTATCATTCGGATATTGGCCAATACTTCCACAAAGCCCATGAACGCCATTTGCGACGTATGGATGATGGCGGATTCGCCTGAAGCCTGCTGCATACGGTCGCCGCCGACGATCCGGAATTCCGCGGCTGCATCACGCTTTTTCAGCGCTTGGATAAGGTTGGCGCCGTGCAGGTCGCCCGATGTCTCTCCGGCTATGATGTAGTACTTCATTTTAGTAATCAGCAATCGATCATCATCACATCTTCAAATCATCAAATCCCCACATCAACTATATCCCTAACTCAATTTGGAACGTCGCTCCCCAATTGTTCCCCTCATGCGTGGTGCGATAGACGCCGTTTTCGACTTGGTAGTGCCCATTCAGTTGAAGTTTGAGGCGGTGCGCACGGAAATATTTCGTCAATCCAAGTTCAACGACTTCGGTCTGCATTTCATGGGCACGGATATCTTGATGCGGTTTGATCCAGGTATAGCGGCCCGCAAGCTCATAGCCAGAATCCCTGTCCAACAGATAGGAAAGCTGTTGGTTGATACCCTGTCCTTTGAAGGCATAGGCGGTTTCTCCCTCCTCGTCGGTGCTGATGGGGTCGTCTACGCCCCTTTTCATGTACTCGATTTGGTAGGCCCAACCACGGTATTTGAAGATGGCATCGTAAAAGGATGTTTTCAATGTCAGCGGGGAAGTTACGTAGGTGCCGGTCTGGCCGCCGGTACGTGTCGTACGGTCGTTGAAGCTATAGCCGCCGCCGATGGAGAGTTTCGGTGTCTCTTCGTATTCCAGGTCGCCCTCATAATAATCCCCATCGTTGGTGAATTCACCTAGGGGAAGGAATTCAGCTCGTCCGGTATAGGCCAATCCATCGTCGGTCACGTTGGCCACACGCCCTTCCCCTGTGCTGATAGCGGCCTTAAAGTGGAAGGGTATAGACCCGATTTTGGGTGAATAATAGGCTTTGATGCCGAAATCACGGTCGATGTTGAAGGTTGCGTTGACCAGGGAACGTTCGGCGAATTGCAGTTCGCCGGACGAGTTTACCCGCTGCCGGTTGCCGGGCAGCTTATTTTGCCCGAATGCAACATAGAAATTGTCTGTGAAGTTATAGAAGATGACCGCATCGCGTACGATGTTGGGTACATCGGTATCGTCATAATCTTGGTCCCCACGGGTAAAGCCCAATTGGATGCTGTAGGAGAGTTTGGGGTTGTAGATATATCCGTCCATCCGCAGCCGCAAGCGCCGGATACGGGCTTCGAAGCTCTCCGCGCCGAAGTCGGTACCGCTGAGCGACGTATACTTCAGCCGGCTTTGCATCCGGAACCGGAAATTGATGTAAAATGTCGAATCGTCGCCGGTAAATTGAATGCCTTTGAAATTCTCGATGGTTGGGCGGTCGTCACGCTGACGTTGTGCGAGAGCCATAGAAGACATACCCAGTATCAGAAAAACGATTAAAACGGAAATGGAGAATCTACTCATCAGTCAGGGTTTATCAAATTGCGCATTTATATGTCAGGTTCCTGTTGGCTTAGGCAGTGCCAGCTACCTAAACCCCATATGATATCTGTGCTGTCGATGCCTACCACGCGCTTTTCAGGAAAACATGCTGCTAGTATATCTAGCGCTTTCTGGTCATTTTTATCATCACGGTAGGTAGGTACAACCACCGCCGTGTTGGCAATGTAAAAATTAGCATAAGAGGCAGGCAACCGTTGCCCATCGTATGTAACCGGCGATGGCATAGGCAATTCGATAATATGGAGTTGCTTGCCATCGATTAGCCGCATTTGGTTGAGCAACCGAAGGTTATCCTGCAGGATACCGTAATTTTCATCCGATCGGTTTTCTTCAATAACGGTCACGACGGTGTCTGCGTTGACGAATCGGGTGATATCGTCGATGTGGCCGTCGGTATCGTCGCCGACGATGCCGTCGCCCAGCCAAAGCACCTGCGATACACCATAATAGGCATAGAGGTATTCCTCGATTTCCTGTTGGTTCAATTGCGGGTTTCGGTTTTTGTTCAGCAGGCATGCCGTGCTGGTGAGGACGGAGCCGTTCCCGTTGAAATCAACCGATCCGCCTTCCATGACGATACCGGGATGATATACCGGTAAACCCAGCGCCTTGCCCACCAGGGAAGGGATTACATCGTCCTGCTCAAAAGGCGGATATTTGCCGCCCCAAGCGTTGTATCCCCAATCCACGATGGCTTTCTTGACCTCCGCATCGGGATTGATGAGAAACGCGGGACCATGATCCCGGCACCAAGCGTCATCCGTCGGATGGTGATAAAACTTGATTGCCGCCAAATCCACGCCCGCGTTGGCTAGGTGTCTGACAGCAGTGGCTTCCATGGCTGGGCCGGCTACGTTGATGCATACCTGCTCGCCGGCGGAAATTTCCCGGATGAACTGGCAATAGGGCGCATATACCACCTCGAGTTTGCCCGGCCAACTGGCTTCCTTGTGCGGCCAGCTGAGCCATGTGGCCCGATGTGGGTGCCATTCCGCCGGGAAAAAGTAGCCGAGTTCTTTAGGGGTCTGCATAATCATCTCAAGCAAAGAAACAATGGATAGTTGGAAAAAAATGGGAAAAGCTGGAACCCCCTGACGCTACTCATCGATGAATCGTTTCGTAATGGGCGCATAGCTATCGATGCGCCGGTCACGGAGGAAAGGCCAATGTTTGCGGAAATAGTCCGATTGGGACAAGTCTATTTCGGTTACTTCGGTTTCTTCGGCGTCGTGGGAAGCGAGATACAGCAAGCGACCTTGGGCGTTGGTGACAAAGCTGCCACCCCAGAATTTCATCGCGCCATCTTGCTCGAACCCAACACGGTTGACACTGACGACAGGTATCCCGTTGGCGACAGCATGGCTCCGTTGGATGGTTTGCCAAGCCGTGTACTGGTCCCGGTTGGTGTCCTCGTCCTGATCGACGGCCCAGCCGATTGCTGTGGGGAAGAACAATACCTCCGCACCCATCAACGCCGTAATGCGTGCTGCTTCGGGGTACCACTGGTCCCAGCAGATCAGTACGCCGATGGTCGCGTATCGCGTTTTAAAGATTTTATAACCCAAGTCGCCCGGTGTGAAGTAAAATTTCTCATAGTAACCCGGATCGTCGGGGATATGCATCTTACGGTACTTTCCGAGGTAGGTGCCATCTGCGTCAATGACTGCCGTGGTATTGTGGTACAACCCTTCCGTGCGTTTTTCGAAGAGGGAAGCGACGATGACGACGCCCAGCTCGGCAGCGACGGCTTGCAGCGACGCTGTTGACGGGCCGGGGATGGGTTCTGCCAGTTCGAAGTTGTCGTAGTCTTCCACGTCGCAGAAATACAGGGAGGTGAACAACTCCTGCAAGCAGACAATCTGCGCGCCTTTGGCGGCAGCAATGCGGATTTGTTCCACGGCTTTGGCCAGGTTAGCGGCTTTGTCGGCCACGCAACTCATCTGAACGGTCCCGATCTTTACGTTGGTCATGATGCGCTTTTTTAATGCTGCAAAGGTACTACTTATTATAACATGAAAAAACCTAACGGGTTTGGAAAGCCGTTAGGTTTGTGCTGTTGTCCTGATCGGGGCGACCTAATGCGGTCAATAGGCCAACTCGTACGCGGCGACCTCATTTTTCAGGAAGGTCGGTACGATGACCAGGTTCTTTCCCGGTACGAAGCCGATGTCAGCCGTGTTCGATTTCTCCGCTTGGGTATCCAATATCACCGTGGTTTCTCCGCCGCGGATGAAAAAGATTTCGCCATGCCACCTGCTAGCCACAAACGTACTATCGTTGAGGATGACCAATCCATCTCCCCCCGTTACTTCCGTGTTGATGGTTTCTTGGGTGTAATTGCCGTCGGCGCTGAATTTTTTCAACCCTCCGCCATCCAAGGCATACAGATGGCCGTCATGGCATTCCAACCCGTTTACGCCGGTATTGGAGGTCGATATGGTCCTGTAGCTGCCATCGGGTGCCATGGTGAAGATGCTGCCCGTGCGGCTGTCCGAGAAATAGATTTGCTTGCCATCTGTAGCTACATCGTTCAGGAATACGGCGCTATCCACGGGGATGGCTTTTTCGATGGTTGCCGAAGCGACATCGATGATTTTCACTTCATCGATATCGGTGACGTACAGCTTGCCGTTGAGCAACGCCATGCCTTTAGGAGCGTGGAGGTTGCCTTCCACCCATTTGAGGTCACGGACGGTGCCATCGGTATTGATGACGGAGATGAACCCGTCGTTGTCCTTCTCTCCGGCCTTGGTATTGCCATTGGAAACATAGATTACATCGGCCGCCGGGTCATACAGGGTGGATTCCGAACCGGTGAACGCCGTATCCGTTTTCCAAGCTTGCGTGAGCTCGGGAGTTACCGGTGCTTCATTGGCATCATCATTTTGGCCGCCGGCGCACCCTAGCATCGTGAGCACCGCAACAATAGGAAAAAATGAACTTTTCATCATATTCGAGATTTAAACTAACAACTATATTTCCAGTTACCGACCACTCATCACCGGTCACTCATCGCCATCAAAGCTGTTTCCGCAGCCGCGCTACAGGTATGCCCATGGCTTCCCGGTACTTGGCCACCGTACGGCGGGCGATGGTATACCCCTTTTCCTTCAATATTTCGGTGAGTTTTTCGTCGGCCAGCGGTTTCCGCTTATTTTCGGTGGAGATGCATTCCTCCAGTATCTTCTTTACTTCCTTGTTGGACACCTCTTCACCGCTATCCGTTTGGATGGCTTCCGAAAAGAACGATTTCAGCAGGAACGTGCCGAATTCCGTCTGCACGTACTTGGAGTTGGCCACCCGCGAAACGGTTGAGATGTCCATGTCGATGCGATCGGCGATGTCCTTGAGGATCATCGGCTTCAGTTTGCGTTCATCCGCCGTGAGGAAGTACTCGTATTGGTAATTCATGATGGCGTTCATGGTTTTGAGCAGCGTTTGCTGGCGTTGCTTGATGGCATCGATGAACCATTTTGCCGAGTCGAGTTTCTGCTTGACGAATTGCACGGCTTCTTTCATCTTTTTATCCTTTTGCGCAGCCTTGTCGTAATGATCGAACATTTCCTGATAGGAGCGGCTTACGCGGAGTTCCGGCGCGTTGCGTGCATTGAGTGTCAGGTGGAGTACCCCATCGTTGTTGGTGATGTGGAAATCGGGAATGATGTGCAGTTGCTTGCCCGCCACCGCCCCTGAATCGCCGGGCTTGGGATTGAGCTTGAGGATTTCATTGACGATTTCCTTCAACTCCTCGGAGTCGATGTTGAGTGCACGTTCCAGCTTGTCGTAGTGCTTTTTGGTGAACTCGTCGAGGTAATCTTCGACAATGGCCATGGCCTTTTTGACGATTGGATTTTCCTGGTCCTTTTTGCGGAGTTGGATAAGCAAGCACTCCTGGAGGTTGCGGGCCCCTATGCCCGGCGGGTCGAATTCCTGGATGACCTTCAATAGGTCCTCCACTTCCTGTTCCTCGGCGATGACGTTCTGGGAAAACGCCAAGTCATCGATGAGGGAGGAGATGGGGCGTCGGAGGTAACCATCGTCGTCCAGGCTGCCGATGATTTGCTGTCCGATGAGGAAGTCTTTGTCTGACAGCGCCAGTAGGTCCAACTGCTGCTGCAGGTTTTCGAAAAATGAATGCTGGACGGCTATGGGGATTTCCTTGCGGTCATCTTCATCGTCGCCGTTGCTGTTTTGGTTGGTACTATAGTCGTTGATGTCATCTGCCTGTAAGTAGTCATCTACGTTGAATTCCTCCAGCTCGGCCGATTGATCATCCTCGCTAAAACTTTCCTCATCCGGGTCTTTATCCGGATATTCCTCCGCCGGTTCGTTCATGTTAGCCAGGCTGATGTCTTCCAACGCCGGATTCTCTTCCAGTTCTTCTTTGATTCGGGTATCCAACGAAACCGTGGGCACCTGCAGCAGTTTGATAAACTGGATTTGCTGAGGAGATAGTTTTTGTAGTAGCTTCTGTTGTAAGGTCTGCTTTAGCATAATCAATTCACTTCACAAACATACGCAAAAATATGGGTTGTCGTATTGTACCGGATGATTTTTAGCTTGTGCCGGCTGGTATGTCAGCCGATATGGTAGCGTAGTGGTTGGGCGATATGATCGCTTCGGTGAGCGCAATACGAGGGACAGCGAAACGATAGGGATGCCTGATGGTGGTGCCGTCGGGCACCCGGATTTCAAGTGGAGTGGATGAAGAAAAGCAGAAAGGCGCTTATCGAAGCGCCTTTCTGCTTTGTATATCATTTTTTTAGAGCTGTTTGACTAATTTATCGGCTAAAACGGACTTGGGCACCGCTCCGATTTGTTTGTCTACGATTTGTCCGT
>Ga0182792_1003498_pt1 | contig 10037 bp, 9 predicted proteins | sample Passage237B_FD_130497 | JGI IMG/M metagenome (GOLD analysis project Ga0182792, IMG submission 130497) | Cellulose adapted compost microbial communities from Newby Island Compost Facility, Milpitas, CA, USA - Passage2 37B (version 2) (version 2) ... | reverse complement strand
CCTGGCCCTTGCCCGGCTTGACGTACTCGGTGTCGGTGATGATCGCGGGTTCGTTGTTGACCAGGATCTTCATCCCGTTCTTGACGTCGTTCATGCCGTAAGAGGCCATGGGAACTCCTTGGGGTATGGCGGGGCCGCCGCGGGACCGCGGCCGGGCAGTTAGAATGCAGGCTGTCGGAGATCGAGAGCCCGCCGGACCCGGCGGGCGCGTCTTTCCAGGCCCCACATGATACCCGCAGCCCCCCTCGCCATGCAGCCGCACGCGGCCGCCACGTCCATCCCCGCCCCCGATGCCCCCGCCCGCTGGCAGCGGCTGTGGCGCGAGGCGGTGCGCGACCCGCGCCAGCTCCTGACCCTGCTCGGCCTGGACGCCGCCGCTTCGGGCATTTCCGAGGCGGCCGCCGCGCAGTTCCCGCTGCGGGTGCCGCATGGCTTCGTCGCGCGCATGCGCGCGGGCGACCCGCACGATCCGCTGCTGCGCCAGGTGCTGCCGCTGGACGAGGAGCTGCGCCCGGTACCCGGCTTCGCCCTGGACGCGGTGGGCGACGGCGCGGCGAAGAAGGCACAGGGGGTGATCCAGAAGTACCGTGGCCGCGCCCTGCTGGTGGCCACCGGCAGTTGCGCGGTGCACTGCCGCTACTGCTTCCGCCGCCACTTCCCCTACGCCGAGGAGACCGCGGCGCGCGAGGGCTGGCGCGAGGCGGTGGCGACCATCGCCGCCGACCCGGGCATCGACGAGGTCATCCTCTCCGGCGGCGACCCGCTCTCGCTGGCCACGTCCAAGCTGGCGGAGCTGACCGCGCAGCTGGCGGCCATCCCGCACCTGCGCCGGCTGCGCATCCACAGCCGGCTGCCGGTGGTGCTGCCCGAGCGCGTGGACGCCCCCCTGCTGCAGTGGCTGCGCGCCCTGCCCTGGCCGGTCGCGTTCGTGATCCACGCCAACCACGCCAACGAGTTCGACGCCGGAGTGGACGAGGCGCTGGCGGCGCTGCGCGGCGCCGGTGCCACGCTGCTCAACCAGGCGGTGCTGCTGCGCGGGGTCAACGACAGCGTGGAGGCCCTGGCCGACCTGTCCGAACGCAGCTTCGCCGCCGGGGTCGTGCCCTACTACCTGCACCAGCTCGACCGGGTGGCCGGCGTGGCCCACTTCGAGGTCCCGGACGACCGCGCCCGCGCCCTGCACGCGGCCCTGGCCGCGCGCCTCTCGGGCTACCTGGTGCCGAAGCTGGTGCGCGAGGTACCGGGCGACACCGGCAAGCGGCCGCTGTAGCCGAAGCCGCGACCGGACTGGCGCGTCGCTCCGCGAGCACGAGCGCGGAAGCCGGCGTGGCGGCGGCTGGCAGGCCGGCGCGGCGCTGCTCAGCGCTCGAACAGCGCGATGCTCTCCACGTGCGCCGTGTGCGGGAACATGTCCATCACCCCGGCCGACACCAGGCGGTAGCCGCGCTCGTGCACCAGGAAACCGGCGTCGCGCGCCAGCGAGCCCGGGTGGCAGCTCACGTAGACCACCCGGCCGATGTCCTGCAGCGGCAGCTGCTTGAGCACCTCGTCGGCACCCGAGCGCGGCGGGTCCAGCAGCAGCCGGTCGAACCCCTGCCGCATCCACGGCGCGCCGCGCTGGTCCCGGGCCAGGTCGGCGGCGTGGAACCGGGCGTTGCCCAGGCCGTTGCGCTGCGCGTTGGCCCGCGCCCGCGCCACCAGGCCGGCGTCGCCCTCCACGCCCACCACCTCGCCGGCCGTGCGCGCCAGCGGCAGGGTGAAGTTGCCCAGCCCGCAGAACAGGTCCAGCACCCGCTCGCCCGGACGGGCGTCCAGCAGCGCCAGCGCCCGCGCGATCATCCGCTCGTTCAGCCGTGCGTTGACCTGGATGAAGTCCAGCGGCTCGAACGCCAGTTCCACGTCCCACGGCGCCAGCCGGAACGACAGCGGCGGCGCCTCGCCCTCCAGCGGATGCACGCTGTCCACGCCTCCGGGCTGCAAGAAGATGGCGAAGCCGTGCTCGCGACCGAAGGCGGCCAGCGCCGCGCGGTCGCCCTCCGACAGCGGCACCAGGTGGCGCACCGTCAGCGCGGTGGCCGCATCGCCGGCGATGAACTCGATCTGCGGGATGTGCTCGCGGGCCTGCATCCCGTCCACCAGCGCCGCCAGCGCCGGGATCTTCTGCCCGATCTGCGGCAGCAGCGCGTGGCACACGGACAGGTCGGCCACGAAGCGCGGGTCCTGCTCGCGGAAGCCGACCAGGGTGCGGTCCTTCTTGTTCACCCGCCGCACCGAGAAGCGGCCCTTGCGCCGGTAGCCCCAGCTCTCGGCGGTCAGCGGCGGCAGCACCTCCGCGGGCGCGACCCTGCCGATCCGTTCCAGGTTCTCCAGCAGCACGCGCTGCTTGGCCACGATCTGCCGGTCCTCGGCCAGGTGTTGCAGCACGCAGCCGCCGCAGGTGCCGAAGTGCGGGCAGCGCGGGGCCACGCGCTCCGGGGAGGCCTCCAGCACCTCGAGCGTGCGCGCCTCGTCGAAGCGCCGGCTGCGCGCGGTGGGCTCGGCCAGCACCGTCTCGCCGGGCAGCGCGCCGGAGATGAATACGGTCTTGCCGTCGTCGCGGCGGGCCACGCCGCGGCCGTCGTGGCTCAGGTCCTGGACCTGGATCTGGAACGGGGTTCGGTCGAATCGGGCCACGTGGCGGCAGGCGGCGAGGCAGGGCCGGCCATTGTCTCAGATCGCCACGATCCGCGCGGAACTGTGAACTACCGTGAATTCCCGGCCGCGCCGGGGGCGCTAAGATGCCGCGGCCGACAGGGAGTCGGCAGCATGGGAGACCCCGCATGGAAACGCGCGACACCGCCCCCTTTCCCCGTGTCCTCCTGGTCGAGGACGACGCCATCAGCCAGGTCTACCTGCGCGCCGTGGTCGAGGCGCTGCCGGCCTGGGTGGACAGCGCCACCACCCAGACGCGCGCACTGCAGCAGGCCGAAGCCGTGCGGCACGACCTCTGGCTGATCGACCTCTCCCTGCCCGACGGCAACGGGACGGAACTGTTGCGCCTCCTGCGCCAGCGCTGCCCGCAACCGCCCCCGGCGCTGGCGCACACCGCCGACGCCGACCCGGCGGTCCGGGCCGCGGCGCTGGCGGCCGGGTTCCGCGACGTGCTGGTCAAGCCGCTGGCCACGACCGAGCTGTCCAGCGCGCTGCGCGCCACGCTGGCCGAATCGGTCGACCTGCCGGACTGGGACAACGCCGCCGCGGCCGCCGCGCTGAACCACGACCCGGCCAACGTGCAGGCGCTGCGCCGCCTGTTCCTGGACGAACTGCCCGGCGCGCGCGCCGAGGTGCTGCGCAGCGCCCGCAGCGGCGACGCGGCCGCGCTGCGCGCACGCCTGCACCGGCTGCAGGCCAGCTGCGGCCTGGTCGGCGCGCGGCGGCTGGGCGCCGCGGTGGAGACGCAGCGCAGGACGCCGGACTCGCACGCCGCGCTGGAGCGCTTCGACCGCGCCGTGCGCGACCTCACCGGCTGAGGCGCCGCCGCTTACACTGGCGGCATGAACTACCGCCACGCCTTCCATGCCGGCAACCACGCCGACGTGCTCAAGCACGTCGTGCTGCTGGCCGTGCTCGACGCCCTGCTGCGCAAGGACAGCCCGTTCTTCGTGCTCGACACCCACGCCGGGCGCGGCCGCTACCTGCTGCAAGGCGGCGAGGCCGAGCGCACCGGCGAGGCGGCCGGCGGGGTGTTGCGGCTGGCCGGCTGTAAGGCCCCGCCGCCGGCGATCGAGCGCTACCTGCGCGCGGTGGCCGCTGCCAATCCCGTGGACGCGCTGCTGGCCTATCCGGGCTCGCCGCTGCTGGCCGCGCAGGCGATGCGCGCGCAGGACCGGCTGGCCGCGTGCGAACTGCAGCCGGACGAGGCCGCGGCGCTGAAGGCGCTGTTCGCGGGCGACGCACGCGTGGCGGTGCACGCCCGCGACGGCTACGAGGCGGTACGCGCCCTGCTGCCGCCGCGGGTGGAGGGTGTGCGCTACGCGCGCGGGCTGGTGCTGGTGGACCCGCCGTACGAGGCGCAGGAGGCCGAATACCCGCGGGTGGCCGCGGCCATGCGCGACGCGCTGGAGCGCTGGCCGCAGGCCATCTGCGCGATCTGGTACCCGGTGAAGCAGCGCCGCCACCTGCAGCCTTTCTTCCGCGCATTGCAGGCGCTGCCGGCGCGCGAACTGCTGCTGGCCGAGCTGATGGTGCGCCCGGACGACTCGCCGCTGCGGCTCAACGGCAGCGGCATGGCGCTGCTCAACCCGCCGTGGAAGCTGGACGAGGCCCTCGCCCCCGCGCTGCGGGTGCTGCAGGAACGCCTGGGCGAGGCGGGCGCCTCGACCCGGCTGGAGTGGCTGCGGCGCGCGGCCTGAGCCGCGGCGGCGGAAGCTCCCGGCTTCCGCCGGCCCGGGCAGGCGGCCCCCGCGTCAGGCACCCGCGCCCGCCTCGGGGCCTCCCAGCGCATACCAGTCGACCCTGCGCGTCACCCACATGATGGCCGCCAGGATGCCGAACAGCAGCAGCGACCCCATCAGCAGCGCGTTGTCCTCCGAGGCCAGCAGGCCGTAGAGCACGCCGTAGAGCGCGGTGAGCATGGACGCGAAACCCGCCGCGCGCAGCCGGCTGCGCAGCACGCCGCACAGGTAGGCGAACTGCAGCCCGATGCAGGCCAGCGCCGAGGCCAGGTACGCGCGCCAGAAGGCGATGTGCTCCGACAGCCCCAGCAACAGCAGGAAGAACACCGCCAGCGCCAGGCCCACCAGCAGGTACTGCAGCGGATGGATCGGCAGCCGCTTGATCAGTTCGAACAGGGCGAAGGCCACGAAGGTGAGCAGCACGAACAGGATGCCGTACTTGGTCGCGCGGTCGGCCTGGGTGTAGACGTCCACCGGGTCGACCAGGCTCACGTCCACGGTGTCGATGGCCCCGCCCTCGGCCGCGTCGCCGCCGACCCGGCCCTCGCCGTCCAGCAGCTGCGCCTGCGCCGCGCTGGCCAGCGAGGACACGTTCCATGAGGCGCTGAAGCCGCCGTCGCCCAGCTCGCGGCGGTTGGGCAGGAAGCGCCCGCCGAACAGCGGGTGCGGCCACGGCGAGCGCAGCGCGATGCGGTTGCCGTCGGCCACCGGCGCGATGGCCAGCGACTGGGTGCCGGCCAGGTTCATGTCCAGGCGTGCGCGGCTGGCGGCCAGCCCGCCCGCGCCGGCCGGCAGCGGCGCGTGCAGCCCGCCCATGCGCCGTGCCAGCGCCCCGGTGCCCGCCTGCAGCGGCAGCACCCGCCCGTCCACCGCCAGCACCGGGGTGCCGACCAGGCCGCGCACGTCGGCGATGCCCACCGCCAGGTAAGGCTGGCCATACTCGCGCCCGTGCTTGGCCGGCACGTCCAGCGCCGGGAACTGGGCCTCGACCCGCGCCTTCCACTCGAACACGCGCACGTCGTACAGGCCGATGCGGCGCACGTCCGGCACCAGCACGCCGTCGACCCGCAGGGAGGCCGGCGCCTGCAACAGGTGGCCCTCCACCACTTCCGTCCGCACCTGCGGCTGCCCGTCCGGGCCCAGCGCGTCGACCCGGCGGCTCTCCCGCCACGGCACCACGCGCAGCGGCCCGACCAGCCGCTGCGGGCCGGCCATGCTCTGCGACACGCGCTCCACCGCCTGGGCGCGGTAGCGCTCGCGATCGTGAACCACGCCGCGGATCATCGACAACGGCACCAGCAGCAGTAGCGCCAGGCCGCCGACGACCAGGAAACGCAAGGCAAGACGCAGGGATTTCATGGGTGGAGCCTCGGTGGGAACGCCACGCACTGTGCGCCCGCCGCGTGGGCCCATCGCGGGCCGGAGTTGAAGCCCGTGTGAAGTGCGCCGGCGGCCGGGTTAGCGCGCCAGCGGCAGCGACAGCAGGGCCTCGGCGCCGCCGCCGGGGCGGTTGCCCAGCGCGGCCTCGCCCCCGTGCAGGTGCGCCACCTCGCGCACGAACGGCAGGCCCAGCCCCGAGCTGCGCTGCCCCCCGCCCGGCCGCGGCAGCGAATAGAAGCGCTCGAACACGCGGCCGGCGGCGTAGTCCGGCACGCCGGGGCCCTGGTCGCGCACGTACAGGCGCAGCTGCCCGCCGCTGGCGTCGGCGCCCAGTTCGATGGCGCCGTGCTCCGGCGAGAAGGCGATGGCGTTGTCGATCAGGTTGCCCACCGCCTGCCGCAGCAGGAACGGGTCGCCCTGCACCGCCAGCGGCCGCCCGGGAACGGCCAGCTCGAGCCGCAGGCGGGCCGCGGCGATGCGCGTGTCGGCGGCCTCGGCCGCCTGGCGCAGCAGCGCGCCCGCGTCGATGCGCTCGCGCCGCTGCAGCCAGCCGTGCTGCTCCACTTCGGCCAGGGCCAGCAGCTTGTCGATGGTCTCGGTCAGCCGCCGCTCCTGGGCCAGGATGTTGCCCGAGAACCGCTGCCGCTCGGCCTCCGGCAGCGGCTCCTGCAACAGCTCGGCCGCGCCGCGGATGGCCGCCAGCGGGCTCTTCATCTCGTGCGTCAGCGACTGCACGTACTGCTCGACGTAGGCCTTGCCCTCCAGCTTGCGGCGCATGTCCTCCAGCGCGCGGCCGAGCTGGCCGATCTCGTCCCGGCGCGGCGGCGGCGGCGGCACCGGCCGGCCGGCGGCCACCGCCTGCGCGTAGCGGTTGAGCCGGCGGATGCGCTGCGCCAGCCACCAGGTCATCAGCACGCCGATCAGGGCCGACAGCGCCACCAGCCACGCGCCCTGGCGCACGATGTTGCGCTGGCTGGCGGCGATGATGGGTTCCACCGTGCGGTTGGGCTGGGCCACGGTGAGCACGCCGATCAGCGCGCCGGTGGCCGGGTCCAGCACCGGCGCGGCCACGTGCATCACCGTGCGGTCCGGGTCGTCGCCCTCCGGGCTGGAACGGGCGCCGTACTCGCCGCGCAGGGTGCGGTGGACGTCGTTCCAGCGCGAGTGGTCGCGGCCCAGGTCGCGCCCGCGCGAGTCGTACACCACGATGCCGCGCGCGTCGGTCACGGTGACGCGGTAGTCGATCCGGCGCTTGTCGATGTGCCAGATGCGGGCGTTGAGCTCGCGCGCGCCGGCCTCGGCCAGGTGGCGTGCGAACGGGCCGTCGGCGATGCGTCCGTCCCTCAGGTCCGGGGCGGCCATCGCCGCCAGCACGTTGGCCGTGTCCACCAGGGTCGATTCCATCGCCTGGCGCACGCCCGGCTTGACCTCGTCGACGAACACGCGCATGACGAAGTACGCGGCCAGCCCCACGATCAGGAAGAACGCCGCGAACAGGCGCAGGCCCAGGCGCACGCTCAGGGCTCCAGCGCATAGCCCAGGCCGCGATGGGTGCGGATCGGGTCGGCCTCCGCGCCGGCGGCGCGCAGCTTGGCGCGCAGCGTCTTGACGTGGGTGTCCACGGTGCGGTCGCCGCTGTCGGCGTCGCTGTCCCAGCAGCGGTCCATCAGCTGCGCGCGGCTGAGGATGGCGCCCGGGCGCTGCAGCAGCGCCTCCAGCAGGGCGTACTCGTAGCGGGTCAGCTCCAGCGGCCTGCCGCGGAAACGGATGCGGTGGCCTTCGCGGTCGATGGCGAAGTCCCCGTGCGTGGCCCAGGCGGTGGGGGCACCGGCCTGGCGCCGGCGCAGCCGCGCGCGCACGCGCGCCACCAGCTCGCGCGGCGAGAAGGGCTTGGCCACGTAGTCGTCGGCGCCCAGCTCCAGGCCGAGCACGCGGTCGATCTCGTCGCTGCGCGCGGTGAGGAAGATCACCGGCACGTCGCTGAAGCCGCGCAGCTCGCGGCACACGTCGAAGCCGCTGGCGTCCGGCAGGCCCACGTCCAGCACCACCACGTCGACGCCGCCGGCGCGCACCCGCGGCACCACATCGCGGCCCAGCAGGCAGTGCTCGGCGGCGATGCCCTCGCTGCGCAGGGCGTACAGCACCGTGTCGGCGATGGCGGGCTCGTCTTCGGCGATCAGGACCAGGGGCATGCGCGCAAGCATAGTCGGGCCGCCCGCCGGCGGCCACGCGGCCGTGGTCAGGCCCGCGCCGGCGGCGCGTCCCCGTCCGGCTCGAAGAAGCTCCAGCGCACCACCGGGAACGCCTGCTTGAGCTCGCGCTCGATGCGGTCGATGTCGGCGAGCATGGCGCGGCCGTCCTCCACCTGGCGCAGGCGCGCGTGGACGGAGACCAGCACCTCGTTGCCCTGTTGCAGGGTGATCAGGTGCAGCAGCTGCGCCACCTCCGGCCGGCCTTCCACGAACTCGCGGATGCGGGCCTGCAGCAGCGGGTCCACGCTCTGCCCGATCAGCATGGCCTTCACCTCGATGGCCACCAGCACCGCGATCACGATCAGCAGCACGCCGATGCCGATGGTGCCCACCGCGTCCCAGAACGGGTCGCCCATGGCCACCGCGGCCAGCACCGCCGCCAGCGCGAACACCAGGCCCAGCAGCGCGGCCAGGTCCTCGCCGAAGATGACCACCAGCTCGGCCTGCCGGCTCTCGCGGAACCACTGCCACAGCGAACGCGAGCCGCGCGCCTTGTTCACCTCCTGCAGGCAGGCGCGCATGGACACGGCCTCGGCGCCGATGGCGAACACCAGCACGCCGGCGGCCCACCACCACTGCTCCAGCGGCTCGGGGTGCTGCAGCTTGTGCACGCCCTCGTACACCGAGAACATGCCGCCCACGCTGAACAGCATCACCGCCACCAGGAACGACCAGAAGTAGATGGCGCGCCCGTAGCCGAGCGGGTACTCCGGGGACACCGGGCGGCGCGCCTGGCGCATGCCCAGCAGGAGCAGCAGCTGGTTGCCGCAGTCGGCCAGCGAGTGCACGGTCTCGGCCAGCATCGCGCCGGAGCCGGTCACGAAGGCGGCCACGCCCTTGGCCACGGCGATGGCGAAGTTCGCGCCCAGCGCGAACAGGATTGCCCGGGTGGAGTCGCCGCTGCCTGCCATGGCCGCCCCGTGTGTGAACTGTGACGGAGTCTAGCAGCGGCCCGGTGCACGATATGTCCGAACATGGGAATATCGCGCCATGCCACGCAACCGGCTCCCCCCCTGGCACGAGGAGTTCGTGCTGCCCAACCGGCGGACCATCCTGATCCGCCCCATCCGCCCCGAGGACGCCGCCCCGCTGCAGGGCGTGTTCGCGCTGCTCGGCCCCGACGAGGTCCGCGCCGGCTTCGCCGAGGGCGCGCTGGACGAGTCCGCCGCCGCGCGCCTGGCCCGGCCCGACCCGCGGAACGAGCTGGTGCTGGTCGGCGCCGAGCCGCTGCCGCCGGGCGAGGCGATGATCGCCGGCCTGGCCCGCGCCCGGGTGGTGCCCGGCACCCGCCAGGCCGAGTACGCCATCCTGCTGGGCAGCTACGTCGCCGGGCTGGGGCTGGGCCGCCACCTGATGCAGAAGCTGGTGAAGTGGTCGCGCGGCCGCTACCTGGACCGCCTCTACGGCGACGTGCCCGAGGACAACGGACCGATGCTCGACCTGGCCGCCTCGATGGGCTTCCGCCCCGAGCTGGGCGCCGCGCCGCCCGGCCTGGTGCGCCTGGTGCTGGACCTGCCGCCGGCCTGAGCCGCGCCGTCGGCGGCCGGGCACGTCACGGTGCCGTCGAGGCCGCCCGGACGCGCGCGGCTACAATGCGCGGTTCATGTCGCCCGTCCCCGCTTCCCCGCCTTCCGTTCCCCCGCTGCCGCGCCGCGGGCAGTCGCGCGCCTGGTGGCGCGCACCGGCCTCGCCCTCGGCCCTGGCCTGGCACCTCGTCCGCGCCGCGCGGGCGCACGACGGCCCGCTGCTGTTCGTGGCCCGCGACAACCAGGGCGCGCACCAGGTCGAATCCGACCTGCACACGCTGCTGGGCGAGGATGCCGCCCTGCCCGTGGTGCCCTTTCCCGACTGGGAGACGCTGCCCTACGACCGCTTCAGCCCGCACCCGGACATCGTCAGCCAGCGCCTGGCGGCGCTGCAGCGGCTGCCGGGGCTGGAGCGCGGCATCGTGGTGGTGCCGGTGCAGACCCTG
>Ga0182792_1003497_pt1 | contig 10040 bp, 11 predicted proteins | sample Passage237B_FD_130497 | JGI IMG/M metagenome (GOLD analysis project Ga0182792, IMG submission 130497) | Cellulose adapted compost microbial communities from Newby Island Compost Facility, Milpitas, CA, USA - Passage2 37B (version 2) (version 2) ... | reverse complement strand
TGAACCACTTCTGGCGCTGCTCGCTCGAGCCGTGGGTCCACGAGTCGGGGTTGATCGAGCCGCCCGAGGACTCCTGGATGCGGTCGTCACCCACGGCCTCGGCCGCGCCGAGCGCGTCACGCAGCTCGGAGGCGGAGATCGGTTCGAGGAAGATCACCCCCGTGTCCGGGTCGGGGATGCTCGCGGCGTGGTTGGCCCACATGCCCGCGAGGCAGTCGGCCTGCAGCTCGAGGCGCACCGAGTCGGAGTCCGCGCCCGTGCCCGAGCGGTCCGCCCGGTCGAAGTAGCCCGTGAGGTTCTGGATGTGATGACCGTACTCGTGCGCCACGACGTACATCTCGGCGAGGTTGCCCGAGGCGCCGAACTGGTCGCGCATGACGTCGAAGAAGCCGAGGTCGAGGTAGATGCCCTGGTCCGGCGGGCAGTAGAAGGGTCCGACGGCGCTCGTGGCGTTCCCGCAGCCCGTCCGGGTCGAGCTCGCGAAGGCCTCGGCATCGGGGATCTGGAAGCCGCTCAGGCCGATCTTCGGTGCCTCGGCCTCCCAGAAGGCGTCGAGCGACTGGAGCGTGGCGCTCAAGCGGCACTCGGCGTCGGTGTTCGCCTGCTGCGCGGTGCACTCCTCGACCGTGCCGAGGTCCTGGCTCTGGCCGCCGCCCCCGCCGCCGAGAACTCCGCTCAGGTCGATACCGGTGAGCTGGGCGACGAGGAACAGGATGATGAGGAGACCGGCGCCGCCGCCCACGGCCACGCCGCCGCCGCGCGCGCCTGAGGTCTTGCGGACCCGGCCGCCCTCGAACTGACCGCCTTCGCGAAAGGTCATGCTCGAACGGTAGCGCCGATCACACGCGGGCGCTGGTCAGCGAGCTGCCCGCTCCGCCGGGCAGGACCCGCAGGATCGCGCTGCTCAGCCCTCGGCGAGCCCGCGCGCGGCGAGGGCCTCGCCGACGGCGTGCGCCCGCGCGACCGTGCGCACCGCGGTGGGCACGAGGATCGCTCGCGGCTCGCGCTCGACGCCGCGCGCCCGCGCGGCGTCCCGGGACTCGGCGAAGACCTCCCCGAGCGCAGGGATCGAGCGCAGCATGAGCGAGACGGCCAGGGCGAAGGCCTCGGGGTCGAGGCCCAGTCGCGCGAAGGGACGCGTGCCACGCACGAGCAGGTCGACGAGCCGGTCGGCGGGCGTGGTCGCCGTCAGCAGCGTCCCGGCGAGCACGAGCGCGAAGAGCGAGGCGCTGAGCTGGACTGCCGTCTGCCAGCCCTGCTGCCAGGTCTGGAAGGCAGCGAGGGCGAGAAGGAAGCCGGCGAGCGGCACGAGCCCGCGGGCCGACTCGCGCCAGCGCAGGCGCGCGACCAGCGCGAGCCCGAGCACGAGGAGAAGGGCTCCGCTCGCGACGGTCCAGTGCGGGCGCACGAGCAGCGCCACGCCGAGCGCCGCGAGACAGGCGAGCTTCGGCCCCGCGCCGAGGCGGTGCAGGGGAGAGGTCCCTGGCTGGTGGACCCCGAGCATGACCGTCACGGCCGCACCGCCCGGGACATGAGCTCGACGTAGGCCGCGACGCTCTCGGGCGCCCCGCCGTCGCGGACGACGCGTCCCTCGTCGACCACGAGCACGCGCTCGGCGCGCTCGGCGGCCGCGAGGTCGTGCGTCACGAGGAGCACCTGGGCCTCGAGGGACTCGAGGAGCTCGTCGACCACGCGGCGCCACCGCAGGTCGAGCAGGGTCGTGGGCTCGTCGCACACGAGGATCTCCGGTCGTGTCGCGAGCACGCCCGCAAGGGCCAGGAGCTGCTTCTGCCCGCCCGAGAGGGAGTGCACCGGTGCGTCGACGTGCTTCGCGAGCCCGAACTCGGCGAGCACCTCGCGTGCACGATCGAGCCGCTCTGCGGCGTCCGGCACCCTGCGACGCAGGGACAGCGCGACGTCCTCGCTCGCCGTCGGCATGACGAGCTGCGCGTCCGGGTCGGAGAACACGAAGCCCACGCGCGAGCGGACCCTGGCGCCCTCGAGCGCGACGTCGAGGCCGAGCGTGCGCACGGTGCCCGTCGTCGGCAGGCGCAGGCCGTTCACGAGCCGCGCGAGCGTGGACTTGCCCGAGCCGTTCGCGCCGATCACCGCGATGCGGCGCTCGGTGAGGGTCAGTGTCGTCGGCTCGAGGATCGAGCGCGCCACGGTGCGTCCGGGCACGTCGGGGTCGGCGGCCGAGACCACCACCCCCGCGCCCTCGAGCTCGATCACGAGCGCGCGGGCTCCCGCCGCGGGCCGAGGATCTCGGGGAAGGCACGGTGGATCGAGGCGGCGACGATCGCCGCGAGCACGAGCTTGAGCGCGTCGAAGGGCAGGAACACGAGGTTGCCGAGGGCAGCCTGCTGGATCGAGACCCCGATGCGCGGCGCGAGGACGGGGATGCCGATCGCGTAGATCACGAGCGAGCCCGCGACGCCGGCGAGCACGACGAGGCCCGTCGAGAGTGCCCACGAGCGCGCGCGGAAGCGCTCGACGACCAGTCCCACGACGAAGGCTGCGAGCGGGAAGGCGAGCAGGTAGCCGAGGGTCGGGCGCCCGAAGCTCGCCGGGCCGCCCACGCCCTGGGCGAAGATCGGCAGCCCCGCGAAGCCCACGGCGAGGTAGAGCAGGATCGCGAGGGCGCCGCGACGAGCACCCAGCACGGCGCCCGTGAGGAGCACCGCGAAGGTCTGCAGCGTGATGGGTGCGTTGATCGCCGCGACGGGGATCGCGATGAGCGAGCACACGGCCGTGAGGGCGGCGAAGGACGCGACGAGCGCGAGGTTCGTCGTCGCCGAGGCCCGAGGGACGGGTACGGCGGCGGGCTGCGGCTGCTCGGTGCTCATGGGTCTCCCGGGGCAGAAAGGGGGATGTCCGATTTCCGGTCGGCGCTCACGCTAGCCGGTCATAGACTGGCTGCCGCTATGGGGCGCTGCCAAGGCTGTGCGCCCCCCTTCGGAGGAAACCTCAGTGATCACCGCTCAGGGCGTCGAGCTGCGCATCGGCGCCCGTACCTTGCTCTCCTCGGCGAGCTTCCGCATCGCCGCCGGGGACCGCATCGGCCTCGTGGGCCGCAACGGGGCCGGCAAGACGACGCTCACGAAGGTGCTCGCGGGAGAGGGGCAGGCGACGGCGGGAACCGTCTCGCGCACCGGAGAGGTCGGCTACCTCCCGCAGGACCCGCGCACGGGCGACCTGACCCAGCTCGCGATGGACCGCGTACTCTCGGCGCGCGGCCTCGACCAGATCGTGCGCGGCATGCGCGAGACCGAGGGCGCGATGGCGAGCGCCGACGACGAGACTCGTGATGCCGCGATGGCGCGCTACGCCCGGCTCGAGGCGCGCTTCACCGCGGCGGGCGGGTACGCCGCGGAGTCCGAGGCCTCGCGCATCGCCGCGAACCTCGGCCTCGACCAGCGCGTGCTCGGCCAGGAGCTCGGGACGCTCTCGGGTGGTCAGCGTCGTCGCGTCGAGCTTGCCCGCATCCTCTTCTCGGGAGCCGAGACCCTGCTCCTCGACGAGCCCACCAACCACCTCGACGCCGACTCGATCGTGTGGCTGCGCGACTACCTGCGTACCTACACCGGCGGCCTCGTGGTCATCTCGCACGACGTCGAGCTGCTGCGCGTGGTCGTGACCAAGGTGTTCCACCTGGACGCGACGCGAGGCGAGCTCGACCAGTACGCGATGGGCTGGGACGCCTACCTCAAGCAGCGCGAGACGGACGAGCGGCGCCGCAAGCGCGAGCGCGCCAACGCCGAGCGCAAGGCCGCCACGCTCCTCGCGCAGGCCGACTCGATGCGTGCCAAGGCCACCAAGGCCGTCGCCGCGCAGAACATGGCCCGCCGCGCCGAGAAGTTGCTCGCGGGCCTCGAGGAGCAGCGCGTCCAGGACAAGGTCGCCAAGCTGCGCTTCCCCAAGCCGGCCCCGTGCGGGCGCACGCCCGTCACGGCCACCGGGCTGAGCAAGTCCTACGGGTCCCAAGAGGTGTTCACGGGCGTGGACCTCGCGATCGACCGCGGCTCGCGCGTCGTCGTCCTGGGCCTCAACGGCGCGGGCAAGACCACGCTGCTGCGGATCCTCGCGGGCATCGAATCGGCGGACACGGGAACGGTCGACGCCGGTCACGGCCTCAAGCTCGGGTACTACGCGCAGGAGCACGAGACCCTCGACATGGACCGCACGGTCTACGAGAACCTGCGCTCCGTCGCCCCGCCCGAGCTCGACGACGTGCGGGTGCGCTCGGTGCTCGGCTCCTTCCTCTTCTCGGGGGACGACGCCGAGAAGCCCGCTCGCGTGCTCTCGGGCGGGGAGAAGACGCGCCTCGCGCTCGCGACCCTCGTGGTGTCCTCGGCGAACGTGCTGCTTCTCGACGAGCCGACCAACAACCTCGACCCCGCGAGCCGCGAGGAGATCCTCGCGGCCCTGCGCGGCTACGAAGGTGCCGTCGTGCTCGTGACGCACGACGAGGGTGCCGTCGAGGCGCTCGACCCCGAGCGCGTGCTCCTCCTGCCCGACGGTGCGGAGGACCTGTGGAACGAGGGCTACCTCGAGCTGGTGTCGCTCGCCTGAGCCTCGCCCACCCCTGAGCTCGGCGAGCTCGTCGCGGCCGTGCCCGACTGCGCGTCGATGAGAGCGTCCTCTTCCTCCTCGGCCGTGGGCCGACGGCGCTCGCGCCTCGGTCGCGGGGACTCGAGCTCCTCCTCGGCGGGGTCGCGCAGCTCTCGCCGGGCGAGGATCCCGAAGCCCACGAGCGCGCCGAGCGCGAAGACCCACCACTGCATCGCGTACGAGCGATGCGGACCGTAGTCGGTGCTCGGGGCGGGGAGGGCTCCCGGAGCGAGCTCGGGCGGCGGGTCCTCGCTCACGAGGGAGCCGTAGACGTGCTGCACGAGGATCCCCGCCTCGAGGCCGATCGAGTCCATGACGTCGACAGGGACGATCGAACGCACCTGACCCGAGGTGAGCCCGCGGTTCACGGGTCGCTCGGCGGGACGCAGGCGCACCTGGAGAGCGACGCGCTCGGCACCGGGCGGCTCGGGGACCTCCCCGGCGGTCGAGGCGTCCTTGCCGATCGGCACCCAACCACGGTCGACGACGAGCACGGCGCCGTCGAAGGGCGAGCCGGGAGCGGAGACGAGGAAGGGCACGAGCAGGTGGAAGGAGGGCGTCCCCGCGACGGGTCTGTTGCGCAGGAGGACCGTCGAGCCCGGGATGTACCGGCCCTCGAGAGTGACCGTGCGCCAGGTGTCGGTCTCGGCGAGGGTGGCCCCGGGGGAGTCGAGAAGCTCGGGCAGCGGGACCGGCTCGGCCGCGTAGCTCGCGACGGCGATGTCCACGGCGCGCTCGCGGTCCTCGCCGCGGTGCCACTGCCAGAAGCCCGCGAAGGTGCAGCCCGCCGCGAGCACGACGGACAGCAGCACGATGCCGATCGCCCGGCGGACCCGTTCGTTCACGGGCGCTCCGCGCGCGGCAGCGAGTCCACCGGGACGGTGTCCTTGAGGAAGGAACGCACCCCGAGGTACTCCGTGAGGAAGGCGAGGTGCTCCTCGCACGAGAGCCAGACCTTGCGGCGCTCGGGGGTGTGGATCTTGGGGTTGTTCCACAAGAGCCCCCACGCGGCGTCCTCGCGGCAGCCGCGCGCCGAGCACACGAGTCGGTCGCCGTCGACGGCGTCCGGGACGACGGTCACGGGGTTCCTCCGGGGAGCTTGCGGGGAGCGGGGGCGCCGCCGATCTCGTGGCGGCCCACGGCCGTCGCCGAACCTCGGCGCACCGTCGGGGCGTTCGCGAAGATCACGGCCGTGTAGGGCAGGACGACCGCGCCGAGCACGAGCACGAGCGAGACCCACAGGGGGATGCGCCCCCAGGTGAGGACCGTCGCGAGGAAGGCGATGACGCGGATGCCCATCTGGACGAGGTAGATCTTCTGGCGGTGGGCGAGGTCCTCGGAGCCCGGGGCGGGCGCCGAGGTGATCGACTGCACCTCGGGCTCGACGACCTTCTTCCTCCGCACCCCCTGATCCTAGTTCCGCCCTCGCGCGCGCGAACCCCGGGGCCAGGCGGTGTTGTGGGACACGGACAAAGCCGCGGGGTGATCCTGTCCGGCGGTGCACCCAGCGACGCGAGGGCCCGGCCGGTACCGTCGCACCTGGTGGCGCACCGTGCGCCACGGACTTCTTGGGAGGTGGCGTGGGCGAGCCGCGCAGCGTGCTGGTGACCGGGGCCAACCGGGGGATCGGGCGGACCATCGCGGAGCGGTTCCTCGCCTCGGGCGACAAGGTCGCGACGATCTACCGCAGCGGGGACCTCCCCGAGGGCGTCCTCGGTATCAAGGGCGACGTCACCGACACCGCCTCGGTCGACGCGGCCTTCGAGGAGATCGAGGCTGCCCACGGGCCCGTCGAGGTGCTCGTCGCGAACGCCGGCGTCACGCGCGACGGGCTGCTCATGCGCATGAGCGACGAGGACTTCGAGACCGTGCTCGACGTGAACCTCACGGGCGCCTTCCGCTGCGTGCGTCGGGCGAGCAAGGGCATGATCCGCCTGCGCCGGGGTCGCATCGTCCTCATCTCCTCCGTCATCGGCCTCTACGGCGGCCCGGGGCAGGTCAACTACGCCGCCTCGAAGGCGGGGCTCGTGGGCATCGCCCGCTCGGTCACCCGCGAGCTCGGCGGGCGCGGGATCACCGCGAACGTCGTCGCGCCCGGCTTCATCGCCACCGACATGACCGCCGCGCTGCCCGAGGAGACGCAGGCCTCCTACAAGGCCGCGATCCCCGCGGGCCGATTCGCCTCGACCGACGAGGTCGCAGGTGTCGTCCACTTCCTCGCTTCCGAGGACGCCGCCTACGTCTCCGGGGCCGTGATCCCCGTCGACGGCGGCCTCGGCATGGGCCACTGACCACTCAGACACAGAACGGACGGACTCCCATGGGTCTCCTCGAAGGCAAGAAGCTCCTCGTCACGGGAGTGCTCACGGACGGCTCGATCGCCTTCCACGTCGCACGGCTCGCGCAGGAGGAGGGCGCCGAGGTCGTGCTGCCCTCCTTCGGCCGCCAGTTCCGCCTCACCCAGGTCATCTCGCGCCGACTGCCGAAGGAGGCGCCCGTGGTCCAGCTCGACGTCACGGACGCCGAGGACCTCGCGGCGCTCGCGGACCGCGTCAAGGAGCACGTCGACTCGCTCGACGGCGTCGTGCACTCGATCGGCTTCGCCCCGCAGTCCGTGATGGGTGGCAACTTCCTCGCGGGCGAGTGGCCCGACGTCGCGACGGCCCTCGAGGTCTCGGCCTTCTCGCTCAAGTCCCTCGCGGTGGCCGCCAAGCCGCTCATGAACCGCGGCTCGGGCATCGTGGGCCTCACCTTCGACGCGAGCTTCGCGTGGCCGGTCTACGACTGGATGGGCGTGGCCAAGGCGGCCTTCGAGGCGACCTCGCGCTACCTCGCTCGCGACCTCGGCCCCGACGGCATCCGCTGCAACCTCGTCTCCGCGGGCCCGATCCGCACCACGGCGGCGAAGTCCATCCCGGGCTTCGAGTCCATGGAGGGCGGCTGGCCCGAGCGTGCGCCCCTCGGATGGGACGTCACCGACCCCGAGCCCACGGCCCGCGCTGTCGCGGCTCTGCTCTCGGACTGGTTCCCCGCGACGACGGGCGAGATCGTGCACGTCGACGGCGGCGTGCACGCGATGGGGCTCTAGACCGGACCGTGACGCTCCAGGAGCCGCGGACCGCGGGCCACGCTCTGGAAACCCTAGGTCCGGACGGCTCGCCGATCTAGGCTCGGAGCGTGACGACCCACGCCGACCGCACACGACGGGTGGTGCTGCTGCGCCACGCCCAGGCGCAGCAGGATGCGCGCGGGCCCGACGAGCTGCGCGCCCTCACCGAGGTGGGGCGTCACCAGGCTCGGTGGGTCGGTCAGGCGCTCGCGACTGCGGGCTTCGAGCCCGAGGTGGCCCTCGTCTCCTCGGCCGTGCGCACGCGCGAGACCTGGCAGCTGCTCGCCGAGGCCTTCGAGCACGAGGTCGACGCAGACGTGCGGGACGAGCTGTACTCGGCGACGCCCGGCACGGTCCTCGAGCTGCTGCGGGGCGTGGACGAGCGCGTCCGCTCGGTGCTCGTCGTCGGGCACGAGCCGACGATCTCCCGCTCGGCGTGCCTGCTCGCCTCCGAGGACTCGAACGAGAGCTACGTGGACCGCGTGACCCTCGGGATCCCGACGGCGACCCTGGCGGTGCTCGAGCTGCCCGGGCCGTGGGCGAGGCTCGACCCGCAAGGTGCCCGCCTGGTCGACGTCGTCGTCGCGCCGAAGCACTGAGGCAGGCTCGAGTCCCTAGCCCGCGAGGGGGTGGGCGTCGACGATCGCGAGCACGGCGTCGAGCCGGCCCGTGACCTCGAAGTCGACCTGCTCGCACACGAGCGGCTTGGCGTTGAAGGCGATGCCGAGGCCCGCGGTGCGCAGCATGTCGAGGTCGTTCGCGCCGTCCCCGATCGCGATCGTGCGCTCGAGGGGGATCTCGAGCAGCGCGGCGAACTCGCGCAGCGCACGCTCCTTGCCCGCGCGGTCGACGATCTCGCCCGAGACACGTCCCGTGAGCCGGCCGTCTGCGACCTCGAGGCGGTTCGCGCGCACGTGCTCGATGCCGAGGGAGGCAGCGAGGGGCTCGACGACCTCCGCGAAGCCGCCCGAGACGAGCGCGAGCGGCCAGCCGCGCGACTGGAGCTCGGCGACGAGCTCGCGCGCGCCGGGGCTCAGCTCGAGCTCGGCGAGCACCTCGTCGAAGACCTCGACGGGCAGTCCCTCGAGGGTCGCGACGCGCTCGAGCAGCGACTCCGCGAAGTCAAGCTCCCCGCGCATGGCGCGCTCGGTGATCTCTGCGACGCGCTCTCGCGAGCCAGCTCGCTCGGCGAGCAGCTCGATCACCTCGGCGGTGATGAAGGTCGAGTCGACGTCGGTGACGACGAGGCGCGCAGGAGCGGGAGGGGCGGAGCTCACACGCGCAGGGTAGCGCCGACGCGCGGACACCTTCCGAGCTGTCCGCGCCTGCTCGAGGCGCGGGGCCTCAGCTCGTGACGACGGTCCCCTTCGGTACCACCGTGATGCCCGAGTCGGTCACCGTGAACCCGCGCGCGCGGTCGTGCTCGGGATCGATGCCGATGCGCGCCCGCTCGGGGACGATGACGTTCTTGTCGAGGATCGCGCGGTGGACCTGTGCGTGCCGGTGCACCTGGACGCCGTCCATGAGCACGGAGTCGCTCACCGAGGACCACGAGTGCAGGTAGATCCCGGGGGAGAGCACCGAGCCCGAGACCGTCGCCCCCGAGACGATGACGCCGGGGGACACGAGGGAGTCCGCCGCGTAGCCCATGCGGTCCGGGCCGCCGTGCACGAACTTCGCGGGCGGCAGGCCCGTGTAGCCCGTGTAGAGCGGCCAGCGGTCGTTGTAGACGTTGAACACGGGCGTGACGGAGATGAGGTCCTTGTTCGCCTCGAAGTAGGAGTCGATCGTCCCGACGTCGCGCCAGTAGTCGCGGTCCCGGTCCGTGGAGCCGGCGACGTCGTTGTCCTTGAAGTCGTAGACGGCCGCGGTCCCGCGCTCCACGAAGTACGGGACGATGTCCCCGCCCATGTCGTGCTTGGACTCGGTGTTCGCGGCGTCGCGCGTCACGGCCTCGACGAGGGCCTCGCGCGTCGCGACGTAGTTGCCCATCGAGGCGAAGACCTCGTTCGGGTTGTCGGGCAGGGGAACGGGGTCACTGGGCTTCTCGCGGAAGGCCGCGATGCGCCTCGGGTCCTCGGGGGAGGTCTCGATCACCCCGAACTCCGTCGCAAGAGAGATGGGCTGGCGGATCCCGGCGACCGTGAACTCCGCGCCCGACTCGACGTGCTGGCGCACCATCTGGGAGAAGTCCATGCGGTAGACGTGGTCCGCGCCGACGACGACGACGATGTCCGGGCGCTCGTCCTCGATGATGTTGAGGCACTGGAAGATCGCGTCCGCGCTGCCGAGGTACCAGTGCTTGCCCACGCGCTGCTGC
>Ga0182792_1003496_pt1 | contig 10040 bp, 7 predicted proteins | sample Passage237B_FD_130497 | JGI IMG/M metagenome (GOLD analysis project Ga0182792, IMG submission 130497) | Cellulose adapted compost microbial communities from Newby Island Compost Facility, Milpitas, CA, USA - Passage2 37B (version 2) (version 2) ... | reverse complement strand
CTTCTGCGATTTCATCGAACTGCTTTTCGATCTCGGCAGTGAAGTTGTAGTCCATCACCTTCTCGAAATACTCAGAGAGGAAGTCGGTCACAACCATGCCAAGATCGGTCGGGAACAACTTGGCCCGTTCGGCGCCTACAGTCTCTGTCTCGGTACAGCCTTCGACGCGGCCGTCTTTCAGCAGAAGCACCTGGTAGTTACGCTTTTCCCCTTCCCGATCTCTTTTCTCCACATACCCGCGTTGCTGTATGGTGCTGATGGTAGGGGCGTAGGTAGACGGACGGCCGATGCCTTGTTCTTCCAACTTCTTTACCAACGAAGCTTCTGTAAATCGGGGCTGCGGCCTTGTAAAACGCTCGGTAGCCCGCATTTCGAGGAAGTGCAGCTCCTGCCCTTCGGTCAGCGGCGGCAACATCCCGTCCTTTTCTTCTTCTCCATCCTCTTCATCACGACCTTCACTATATACCTTCAGGAAGCCGTCGAAGCGGAGCACCTCGCCCGTAGCCGTAAGCGGGTCAGGATGCGTAGACACGGCAATCTTTGCAATCGTCCTTTCCAGCTGGGCATCTGCCATCTGCGAAGCCAGGGTACGCTTGCGAATCAGATCGTAAAGCCGCTGCGCATCGGTATCACCGGCATTGGTCACACTCATGTCCGTGGGACGAATAGCCTCGTGCGCCTCCTGTGCCGACTGATTTTTATTTTGAAAAACGCGATGCTGATAATATTTATCACCATACTGGCTGGTCACCGCATTACGAATATCTTCCTGCGCCGTATCGGAGAGGTTCACCGAGTCCGTACGCATATACGTGATATGCCCGTTTTCGTACAGCTTCTGCGCCAGCAACATAGTCTTGGAAACCGAATAACCGAGTTTGCGGCTGGCTTCCTGCTGCAGGGTGGAAGTGGTGAATGGTGCTGCCGGAGATTTTTTCCCGGGCTTTACCTGTATATCTTTAACGGTATAGCTGGCATTCAGGCAGCGTTCCAGATATTGCCGGGCCGAGTCCACATCCTTGACCTTGTCTGCCCCTTCCGCTTTGAAAGAAACATTCTTGCCGTTGATATCCGGCGCCTGAAAGAAAGCTTCAATCTTAAAACTGCTCTCGGGGACAAACTGGTTGATCTGCCGCTCGCGCTCCACGATCATCCGTACCGCGACCGATTGTACGCGGCCGGCGGAGAGGTTGGTTCGTGTGCTCATCTTGCGCCAGAGTACCGGCGACAGCTCGAAGCCGACGATCCGGTCCAGCACCCGCCGTGCCTGCTGGGCGTTCACCAGGTCCATGTTCACGGTACGCGGGTTGGCCACCGCCTTCTGAATGGCGGGCTTGGTGATTTCATGGAAAACGATCCTTTTGGTAGTACCGGGATCGAGCCCCAGTACCTCGCACAAATGCCAGGATATGGCTTCCCCCTCGCGGTCCTCATCGGTAGCGAGCCATACTTCATCAGATTTCTTTGCCAGCGACCGCAGTTCCTTTACTACCTTTTCCTTGTCACCAGAAATTGTGTATTTAGGCTTATATCCGTTATTTATATCAATGCCCATGTCTTCCTTCTCCAGGTCGCGGATATGCCCGTAGCAGGACCGTACCTCGAAGTCACTGCCCAGGATTTTTTCGATGGTTTTCGCTTTCGCCGGAGACTCTACAATCAACAGATTTTTGGCCATTCCTTTTCCCCTTTCTTTTATATATCCAGATAAATTAAGTCCTCCGTGAAGAAAAGGACCGGTGCAATAATAACGGATTGTTTTGTAAAAAAGAAAAAGGTAACGCGAACGTTACCTTTTTCCACAATGGTAATATAAATCGGGGATGAATCAACCCCGGACAATTAGTGTGCGATAACCACACGGCCTGTAGCGCGCTGGTCGCCGGCTTCTACAGTGTAGACATACACCCCGGGGGTGATGCCGACAGTAGAGATCACAGCTTTACCAGACTGGCCGTTGGCGAAGCTGCCCACATGCTGAGTCGCCACGTTCTGACCGATCAGGTTAGTCAGGCGGACCGTTACATCAGCTTTTCCTTTCACAGAGAAGGGAATGTTGACTTCTGTGCGGGCAGGGTTCGGATAAGGCGTACCTACAGTCACATCAGAACTCACTTCGTTAACACCTACGTAAGTTTCGCAGGTCGGGCAAACGATGTGCGCCATGATGCGATGGAATTCAAAACGGAATTGAGTCGTATTGATGGCCTCGATCAGAATAGAAGGCAGGTACCTGTCAGGTGAAGTTGAGAACAACAGACCAGACATGTTGCGGTCGGCGTATTCATAGTAGTAGTTGGGCATCAGGCCGCCGGAAGAGGCTTCACTACTGATCGGCATGAAGCGGTGGAAGTGCGTTACAGAATCCACGTTGGGCGTCCATGTGTCACCGGATTTGAACGTAACTGTTACGGCAACGTCAACACCGGCGGGGACATTCAGACCTCCGTTGGGCACTTCATAAACGAAGTAGTCGAACTGGGTTACCGTATCCAGGTCCACGCGCATATCTTTGGTCAGAGGCACTTTCCACACGATAGCGTTCGGGCCGCCGGCAGTGCGTTCAACGCTGTCCACTTCCAGAATGCCATATCCGTACAGGGTGTCCTTATTCGGCGGCAGGTATTCGCCTACGCGCGGAACTTGGGGATTTCCCCTGAGGAGGTAGGTATAGCCGGTCACGGGAGCAACACCCAGGATCAGCGTATCCACGACGGTATCAGGCCGGTAGGGGCTTTGTACGTACAGACCACCAAATGCGATGGAGTCGACACGATAGTCTTCGATTCCGGTGATCTGAATCAGCCCCGGAATCGGTGTGCCGTTCTCGTCAACATATACGTCCTTGTCATTGAAATACTGGAATATCGGGCTGATGGACTGGGTAAGAGAGCTAAAGTTAATAGTACCCATGGTTGTGCCGCCACCCTGGCTGCTAAAACGCTGCGTTACGGTTGAATCCTGCCAAATCAGGATGGCAGAGTTGTTATCATACAACTGTCCACTTGTCAAAACATTCACCACATCACTATGGCTGTACCACCGCTCGCCACCGGCTGTAGTCTTGTTGGCCACTCCTCCCCTCTCAACGGCGCGGAAGGGACCAGGATCTTTCACTTTCTTATACTCGGTAGCCGGGACATTGGCGCGGTACCCGTTCCCGTTGAGCATAAGGGAACTGTTTTCCTGTGCAGAGACTGAGACAACTCCTGCCCCCGCAACCATTAGTAAAAATAATTTTTTCATCGGACAAATTTTACTTTGAATTTTAATAGAATGTAAAGATAATGGTTCTTGCATCATTCCGGCAAACTTTTTTGTTAAAACGGCTATTTTTGCGGAGCTCAAACCACTATATGCTTCCCGAATTTAATGACACCGCCATTGCCTTTCAATATCGTTCTGACAAGGAACTGAAAAAGGCACAGTTCCTGTTCAGCGCCATGTCGTCCCCCACGCTTACGGCAGCTGGACTGGGCCTGACCCAATGGGCGATCCGCTGGCGTCTCCCGGTGACGGGACTGATCCGGAGCACCATCTTCCGGCAGTTTTGCGGGGGCGAGACCATGGAAGAGGCGGGGCGCACGGCCGAGATGTTAGGACGCTACAAGGTAGGCGTCATCCTGGACTATGGTGTCGAGGGGAAAGAGTCGGAAAAAGAGTTTGACGCGGCAGTCCCCGAATTTATCCGCGCTGTGAAGTATGCGGCCTCGAAGGAACACATTCCTTTTGTCAGCGTCAAGATCACGGGCTTTGCCCGCTTCGGCCTGATGGAGCGGATCCATTCCGGCGCCGTGCTGACGGAGGCGGAGCAGGCAGAATGGCAGCGCGTGCGCCAGCGTATATACGATATATGCGGCGCAGCTTCGTCCTACGGAGTCATGGTGCTGATTGACGCTGAAGAAAGCTGGATACAGCAGCCGGTCGACGACCTGGCCAATGATATGATGGCAACGTTCAACAAACAAAAACCGGTGGTATTCAACACTTTTCAGATGTACCGTCACGACCGGCTGGCCTATCTGAAAACATCGGAAGCACAGGCGCAGGCAGGCGGGTATATCCTGGGCGCCAAGCTGGTCCGCGGCGCCTATATGGAGAAGGAGCGCAAACGCGCTGCCGAAAAGGGATATCCTTCACCCATCCAGCCCGACAAGGAAAGCACCGACCGGGACTATGACGCCGGGGTATTGTTTTGCCTTGAACAGCGGGCTCATACTGCCCTGTTTGTGGGCACCCATAACGAAACCAGTTGTCTGAAAGCTGCCGAATACATCCTCCGCCATCAGATTCAGCCGAACCATCCCTGGATCTGGTTCTCGCAATTGTACGGGATGAGCGATAATATATCCTTCAACATGGCCCATTCGGGCTTCAATGTTGCCAAATATCTCCCCTACGGTCCGGTTCGCGATGTGATCCCCTATCTGATGCGCCGGGCACAGGAGAATACTTCGGTCAAGGGACAGACCGGACGGGAGTTGTCATTGATCAACAGGGAAATTCAGCGGAGAAAAGGTTAAGACCGGAGCAGTCAGGTCCTTTCAGCACTATTCCACGACGTACACGTCTTCATGCTGACGTTTCATGCGGTACCGCTCGCGGGCGTATTGTTCGAGTTTGCGGGGGTCATTGCGGAGTGCGTGGTATTCCCGCTCCATCGCCGCGATTTCTTCACGCAGGTAAGCAATGTGTCGCTCGGTTTCATAGAGATACACACGGCGGTCACGCTGCGTGAAGAAATCATTGCGGTCGAAGAAAAACATCCACACCGCGAAAGCTACCGCGGTAATGAGGTATTTGTTGGCGAGGATGCGCAGCAGCTTCACAATATTGAGCTGTTTAATACTGAATGTTACTTACTACCAAATATAAGAGCTTTCCCCGGATAATAGGCGTTCGGGCCGAGTTCTTCCTCGATCCGGAGCAGCTGGTTGTACTTGGCCATACGGTCCGAGCGGGAAGCGGAGCCGGTCTTGATCTGTCCGCAATGCAGTGCCACAGCCAGATCCGCGATGGTGGCGTCCTCGGTTTCCCCGGAGCGATGGCTCATAATGGTATTGTAGCGCGCATGCTGGGCCATAGCCACGGCTTCCATGGTTTCTGTCAGCGTCCCGATCTGGTTTACCTTTACCAGCAGCCCGTTGCCGATACCTTCGGTGATGCCTTTTTTCAGACGCTTTACATTGGTCACGAACAGATCGTCGCCTACCAGCTGTACTTTGCTGCCCAGGGTATCGGTCAGTTTCTTCCAGCCCTTCCAGTCGTCTTCCGCCATACCATCGTCGATGCTCACGATGGGGTATTTCTTACACCATTTCACCCAATATTCCACCAACTCGTCGCTGGTCATCTTGGCCCCGCCGGATTTGTGGAATACATAGCGTTTGGATTTTTCATTATAGAGTTCGCTGACGGCGGCATCCATCGCGATCATAACCTGGTCGCCGGGTTTGTATCCCGCCTTTTCAATGGCTTTGAGTACGGTTTCTATCGCCTCTTCGTTGCTCTGAATATCGGGTGCGAAACCGCCTTCATCCCCAACATTGGTAGAGTATCCTTTTGCTTTCAGCACATTTTTCAACTGGTGAAAAATCTCTACGCCCCAACGGAGGCCTTCGCTGAAAGAGGCCGCGCCGGAGGGAACGATCATGAACTCCTGGAAGTCGATCCGGTTGTCGGCATGCGCCCCACCGTTCAGGATGTTCATCATGGGCACCGGGAGGATTCGTGCGTTGGCGCCGCCGATATAGCGGTAGAGCGGGAGTCCGGTGCTTTTTGCTGCGGCTTTGGCGGCAGCCAGACTTACGGCGAGCATGGCATTGGCGCCGAGCTTGCTTTTGTTTTCGGTACCGTCGGCTTCCAGCATCGCCTGGTCAAGGCCGTACTGGTCGGTGACGTCCCTTCCGTACAGAATTTCCGCAATCACCTTGTTCACGTTCTCAACAGCCTTCAACACGCCCTTTCCAAGGTACATCTTCTTGTTGCCGTCACGCAATTCCACGGCCTCATGCTTTCCCGTGGACGCGCCGGAAGGGACGGCGGCACGGCCCCGCAGGCCTTCGCTGGTATGAACCTCTGCTTCTACAGTCGGGTTGCCCCTGGAATCCAGAACCTGGCGGGCAACGATGTTGGTGATGAAACTCATGTCCGGGTTTGATTTTTGGCGGTAAAGATAATGTGAGATTCCCATTATTTTTGCCTCTTCAAATCACACTCATGATCTATCATTTTGTTGTAGGAGATTTCGCCGCAGCGCCCTTGAGCGAAGCCGTAAGCCTGGAACCCGCCATGGCCGGGGAGGTGGTCGTGCTCAGGGATATACTGCACGTAGGTCCCCTGGACAAGACACAGGCCGCAGAAGAAGTGGCCGGATTCAGCGAAATGCGTTCGAACTTCTGGCGGGACGTGGCGCCGAATGAGAAGAACCCGGTGACTGTAGACGATATGGAGCGACTGCTGGACGTGTCGAAGAAGATGTATGAGGATGAAACAGCACAGGCCTGGTTCTGGATGGCGCCGGGTCCGGCAGATGTATGTGCCTATTACTGGAGCCTGCCCTATCTCTCCAAACATGTGGGACGGCTCTATCTTGTACACATAGCAGGACTCCCTTTCCTCGACGAAAACGGCAAGGTCTTTTTTCCGAAAAATATCAGCAACATTCTCCCCAAAGAGCTGGTCAAAGCCCGCAGGCTTGCGCGACCGGTGACGCCTGCGGAGGTGGAAGTGGATACAGAAGAATGGCGCAGGCTGACGGCCGAAAACGCGCCTGTGCGCACGCATGAAGGTGGTAAGAAGATCGTCTCGCGCGAAGAAGCCTACTACGATAGCCAGCTCATTGGCTTCTGCACCCCACAATTCCAGAAGGCCTCCAAGATCGTGTCGCAGGTCCTCAGCAAATACCAGAATCCCACGGGCGACCTCTACCTGGGCTGGCGCCTCCGCAAACTCGCCGACGCAGGAAAACTGCAATTGCAGGGCGATGTATCAAAGACTTTGAAGGATTTTGAACTCAAGTTGTTTGAATAGTAGCAAGTAGTCAGTAGCACTTGCTACCAATTAACATTTCCATCACAGCAAGCTCCCCCAAATAACGTATCTTTGGGTCTCTTAATTTTAACTTGCTGTGTTCCTACCTCTTTTTTGTATTAGCCCAGCCCATTCCAATTTTTAATGAATTTTCAAGACTTACCCCTGATAGAACCGATCCGGAAGGCATTGGCTGCGGAAGGCTATCAGCAACCTACACCGATACAAGCTCAGTCCATACCGGTAATCCTGCAAGGCAGCGATCTGCTGGGCTGTGCACAGACGGGCACAGGCAAGACCGCGGCATTTTCCATTCCTTTGTTACAACTGCTGCACCAACGACCCGCGACGAAAGGGCGGAAACCTGTCCGTGCGCTGATCCTGACGCCGACAAGAGAATTGGCGATACAGATCGGCGAAAGCATTGCGGCTTATGGGCGTAACCTTCACCTCAGACATACTGTTATCTTCGGCGGTGTCCCGCAGGGGGCGCAGGTACGGGCATTGCAGACGGGCATCGACATCCTCGTGGCCACGCCGGGACGTCTGCTCGATCTCATCGGCCAGGGCCTGCTGAGCATCAGCCAAATAGAATTCTTTGTACTGGACGAAGCAGACAGGATGCTCGACATGGGATTTATCCATGACGTGAAAAAGGTGGTGGCTCTGCTCCCCTCAAAGCGACAGACCTTGTTCTTCTCGGCGACCATGCCGCCGGAAATACAAAAGCTGGCCAATACCATCCTGGTGCAACCTGAAAAGGTTGCAGTGACACCGGTTTCGTCTACGGCTGAAACCGTGGAACAGTCATTGTTTTTTGTGGATAAAAAAGACAAGAAAAAACTGCTGGCTCATGTGCTGAAGCACACTGCCGTTTCCAGCACGTTGGTATTCACGCGCACGAAGCATGGTGCGGATAAAGTGGTAAAAGACCTGGCGAGAGAAGGCATCCATGCGGCTGCCATCCACGGCAACAAATCGCAGAATGCGCGGCAGCGCGCGCTGAACGCCTTCAAAACGGGAGAAATCCGCGTGCTGATCGCGACAGACATTGCGGCCCGCGGCATCGACGTGGAGGCCTTGGCCCATGTGATCAACTACGAGCTGCCGGATGTACCCGAGACCTATGTCCACCGTATCGGCCGTACCGGTCGCGCGGGAGCCAGCGGCAAGGCGATCTCCTTCTGCGATGCAGAAGAAAAGGACGAGCTGAAGCAGATCCAGAAGTTGCTCGGCCGGAACATACCCGTCGCAGAAGAGAATCCTTTTCCTATGACAGAGGGAGCGCTGGTGCAACTCACCGCTCCGGCCGGCAAACCCGCGCCGCACCGGCAGGGCGGGCACAATGGCACCCCCGGGAAATCGGGACGCTGGCGTAACCAGCGCCGCCGCCAGGGACGCTGACACCTGCGGCGCTGACTTGTGCAATTATCTCCTACCTTTGCGCCGCCGGCCATGGGTATTTACAGGGACATAACAGAGCTGCCTGACTTCCACGACACCGTGCTGACCATCGGCACCTTCGATGGCGTGCACCGCGGACACCGGGCCATCCTGGACGAGGTCGTACAACATGCGCGTCGCGAAGGACGCGAAAGCGTGCTGCTGACATTTGAGCCGCACCCGCGCAAGCTGCTGTTCCCCGATCAGTCGCTCCAGTTATTGACCCCCCTTTCCGGGAAACTGGAACTGCTGCAGGCTGCCGGCATTCAGCACATCGTCGTTGTTCCTTTTACCCGCGAGTTTGCGGCGCTGGACGCGCGGGCCTATGTAGAGGACTTCCTCGTTGCCCGCTTCCGGCCCAACTGTATCGTCATCGGCTACGATCACCATTTCGGGAGCGACCGCAGCGGCAATATCCGTCTGCTCCGCGCACTGCAGGAGCAATGGCGTTACACAGTGTATGAGATCCCCGCGCAGCTGATTGAGGATGCTGCGGTCAGCTCAACGAAGATCAGGCAGGCGCTTGGCGCGGGCGATGTGGCGCAGGCCACGCAGATGCTGGGACGCCCCTATCAGCTCTCCGGCACGGTGGTTGACGGCGCCCGGCTGGGTCGCACTATCGGCTACCCCACCGCTAACATCGAGCCCGCAGATGCCGACCAGTTGGTGCCCGCCACCGGCGTGTATGCGGTCCGCGTGCGCTGGCAGGATCGCATGTACGATGGCATGCTGAACATTGGCTTCAACCCTACGGTCACCGACGATGGCATCCGGCGGATCGAAGTGCACCTGTTCCATTTCAACGAGACCATCTACGGCGAAGAGCTCGATATTTCGTTTATCGCCAGGCTGCGCGACGAAGAAAAATTCCCTTCACTGGAAGCGCTCAAGGACCGCCTCCACCGCGATGCAGAAGAGGCACAGGCTGCGCTGAACGAAGCGTACACGGTGGTCACCCGCTCAAACCGGTGATCGGCCGCCGCCAGGCTGCGCTTGCCGGCACACAAGCGACGTAGCCCCGCTGCTTTTTCATTTCATTTCCCCTGCTTATCTTTGCTGCCCTCACGGGTGCTTAGCTCAGTTGGTTTAGAGCACTACCTTGACAGGGTAGGGGTCAGCGGTTCGAATCCGTTAGCACCCACAGAAAGAAAAAGAGTGTGCAGAAAAACCTGCACACTCTTTTTTATTTCCATCTAATCAGGAATTTCTTTACCTACAGCAAAAAACACACTCCGGGGATCCATTTTGCGGTTTCTGTTGCGAATAAGTATTGAGATATAGAGCAGGCGGAACGAATGGCGCATACAAGGAAGACGTAGCGCAGGACAAGGGTCGCGATATAAAGTTGACGCAACGAAAGGTGTACACGGGAAGGCGTAGCGGAAGATAAGCCTTGGGACGGGAACGGGGGCCGGCCCGTCACTGCGCGGACGAGGATGGGGAACAGATGCACCACCCAAAGATCAACCCTTCATTTTCTTCTCCTCCTCCTGCAAGCGGAACAGCTGATCCCGCAGGCGTGCGGCTTCCATGAAGTCCAGGTCTTTGGCCGCCTGCTCCATGCT
>Ga0182792_1003494_pt1 | contig 10042 bp, 8 predicted proteins | sample Passage237B_FD_130497 | JGI IMG/M metagenome (GOLD analysis project Ga0182792, IMG submission 130497) | Cellulose adapted compost microbial communities from Newby Island Compost Facility, Milpitas, CA, USA - Passage2 37B (version 2) (version 2) ... | reverse complement strand
CTGGCGCCTGTGCGCGCGTCGCTGCCGCCGGGCTACCGCGTCGAAGTCGGCGGCGACAAGGAGGAGAGCGCCAAGAGCCAGGGCTCGATCTTCAAGATGATGCCCATCATGGCCTTCCTGATGATCCTCTTCCTGATGCTGCAGCTGCAGAGCTTCTCCAAGCTCATCCTGGTGATGCTGACGGCACCGCTGGGCATGATCGGCGTGTCCCTGTTCCTGCTGGCCTTCGACCAGCCGTTCGGCTTCGTCTCCCTCCTTGGCGTGATCGCCCTGGCGGGCATGATCATGCGCAACTCGGTGATCCTGGTCGACCAGATCGACCAGGACATCGCGGCGGGTCACACTACGTGGGATGCCATCGTCGACGCCACCGTGCGCCGTGCCCGCCCCATCATCCTGACGGCGGGCACGGCGATCTTCGCGATGATCCCGCTGTCGCGCAGCGTCTTCTGGGGCCCCATGGCCGTCGCCCTGATGGGCGGCCTGCTGGTCGCCACCGCCCTGACGCTGCTCTTCCTCCCTGCCCTCTATGCCGCCTGGTTCCGGGTCAAGCGGCCGGCCGTCGAGGTGGCGCACGCCCCGCCGGCGCAGCCGACACTCGCCATCGCGGCGGAGTAGCAGCGCCCTCGAGCAACGTTGATCGTCTGCGCGCTCGGTGCAGACGATCATTCGCCTGCCCAGCTGGTGGCTAACTCGTGCCCGGGAGTCATGGCGGTGTCTGCAGGGGCAACTCCACGAAGGCTCGATCGTTTCCGCCTCATGCGCCCTCCCCTTTTCAATGAAATCCTCGACCATCACCCAGCAGTTCAAGACGATTCCAGGGGCCCATCATTCACGCGCCATGCGCACACCAGTGTCGCCGAGACACTGCACGCGAGCGGCGTCGTGATGTTGCGCGACGCACTTCCCGCTGCGATCCTTCCCACCTGCCGCCTGGGCTTCGCCGAATATGTTCGGCACCTGGAGAGAGACCCGGAAGGGAGTTGGCATCGGCCCTGGAGCATCGTCTGCCATTCGCATCGTCCTGCGCTCGCGATCCTGTCATCGCTGATACGATCCTGGACTTGGAGTGTCGTCGAAGAGATTTGCGGCAACACCGACATCACCATACTCCTAAGCCTCTGCACGGCGCGGCATGTCGTGGACTCACCATTGCCGGTGGGAGCCCATCAAGATGGCACCGCGGTTGCGCCGGAGATTCCCTTCGCCCTGTGGATTCCCCTTGAAGCGGTGGTGCCGCGCCGAAATGCCGGCCTCGGCTTCATCACCCCCGCTCCCGAACATCTGCTGCCCGCCTCTCCTCACAACGACATCGGCAGCGACTATGTGCTCGCCAACCTCGACAGGACGTGGATTCCGACCTACGCGCCGGGAGACCTCAGCGTTCACAGCAGCTTGTCCCCGCACTTCACCACCGGCTATGGCACCCGCAGCGATCGCTACAGCCTGGAAGTCCGCGCGATGGCGAGCGACACAGCTCCGCTCAGCTACCAGGATCCCGCGATTTACGTGGCACGGCGCCATGACATGCCCTCCGTCGTCGGGACGAGATGTTCCGCTGACAGTGACGCTCGGCATTTCCTGTCGCTGATGGCATGACAGCGAACGATCACGTCGCTTCTTAAGAGATACGACCTTCCGCAAGACGAAGGTCGTCGGTGCGGCTTGCGCTGACCTCGAGAATGATTTCGATACCGCGCACGATGTCGTCCAGTGCCATGGACGGTGCGCCGCCCAGGCGAGCGGCCTGCTCTGGAACATAGGGGATATGGAGGAAGCCGCCCCGCATGCTGCCGGAGCGTTCCTGCGCCATCTCCATCAGCGCGTAGAAGATGTGATTGCAGACGAAGGTGCCGGCCGTGTTCGACACGCCTGCGGGGAGTCCCGCCTCGCGCAGGGCGGCGACGCAGGCCTTCACGGGCAGCGTAGCGAAGTGCGCGGCGGGGCCGCCTTCGACCACGGGGCGATCGATCGGCTGGTTGCCGTCATTGTCCCGGATACGCGCATCCTGCACGTTGATCGCCACCCTCTCCAAGGAAAGCTCCGTACGGCCGCCGGCCTGCCCGACGCAGAGCACGATGTCGGGCTTCATCTCGTCGAGAGCAGCCCGCAGCACGGCAGCGGAGTTGGCATAGGAGGTGGGCAGCTCGGCCGTGTGGATCGTGAGCCCGCCGATACGCTGGCGCACCCGCCCGACCGCAAGCGACGAGGGATTCACCGTATCGCCGCCGAATGGATCGAAGCCGGTCACCAATGCCTTCATGCCGCACGCTCTCCAAACGAAAGGGCGCCCCGTGGGGCGCCCAGACGGTAGTCCTTCCCGGTCGCGGCGGCTACTTGCCGGCGGCGTCGACGGCGCGGCGCGCCATCACGTTGACCAGATGTGCCCGGTATTCCGCGCTGCCATGGATATCGCTGTTCAGGTCGTCGGCCGGGACCTTGATGTCCTTGATGGCGTCCGAGGAGAAGTTCTTGGCCAGCGCCTCCTCCATCGCCTTGACGCGGAACACGCTCGGCCCCGCGCCCGTGACCGCGACGCGCACACCGTTTGCCGTCTTGGCGACGAACACGCCGACCATCGCGTAGCGTGAGGCTGGATTGGGGAATTTCATGTAGGCAGCCTTCTCGGGCTTCGGAAAGCTGATCGAGGTGATCAGCTCGCCGTCGCCGAGAGCGGTCTCGAACAGCCCTTTGAAGAAGCCGTCGGCCTTGTGGGTTCCCTTGTTCGTGGTGATCGTCGCATCGAGCGCGACGACGGCCGCTGGATAGTCTGCCGCCGGATCGGCATTGGCGACGGAGCCGCCGATCGTTCCGCGGTTGCGGACCTGCGGATCGCCGATATGGCTGGCGAGATGCGCAAGGGCGGGGATGGCCGCCTTGACGTCCTTCGAGGTCGCGACGTCGGCATGACGGGTCATGCCGCCTATCACGACGTTGTTGCCCTCGACCTTGATGCCGGCCAGCTCCTTGATGCCGGCGAGGTCGACCACGTCGCTGGGCTTGGCGAGCCGCTGCTTCAGGGTCGGGATCAGGGTCATGCCGCCCGACATCGGCCGCGCCTCTTCCTTGCCCTTGAGCAGGTTGACGGCGTCCGCCAGCGTCTTCGGACGGTGGTATGCGAAATCGTACATCTCTTGGAACCTCCCCTAACTATGCGGCCTGGCGCGCGCCGCCGTGGATGGCCTGCCACACATTGAGCGGCGTGGCGGGCATCGGCACGTGGCTGACGCCGAGCGGCGCCAGGGCGTCATGGACGGCGTTCATCACGGCAGCCGGCGCGGCGATCGCACCGGCCTCTCCGCATCCCTTCACGCCCAGCGGATTGTGCGGGCAGGGCGTGACCTTGTAACCGAGCTTGAACGACGGGACGTCGTCGGCGCGCGGCATGGCGTAGTCGTTGAACGAGCCGCTCAGGAGCTGGCCGGTGTCCTTGTCGTAGACGGCCTTCTCGAGGAGCGCCTGACCGACGCCCTGGACGATGCCGCCATGGACCTGGCCTTCGACGATCATCGGGTTGATGATGTTGCCGAAGTCGTCGACGGCCGTGAAGTTCACGATCTCGACCACGCCCGTGTCCGGATCGACCTCGATCTCGCAGATCTGCGTGCCCGCCGGATAGACGAAGTTCGCCGGATCGTAGAAGGCGTTCTCGTCCATGCCCGGCTCGAGCTCGGCGAGCGGGTAGTTGTGCGGCACATAGGCCGCAAACACCGTCTGCGCCAACGGCACGCTCTTGTCGGTGCCAGCGACCTTGAAGATGCCGTTCTCGAACACGACGTCGGCGGCCGACGCCTCCATCAGGTGGGCCGCGATCTTCTTGCCCTTGGCGATGATCTTGTGGGCTGCCTTCATGATCGCCGAGCCACCCACGGCCAGCGAACGGCTGCCGTAGCTGCCCATGCCGAACGGCGTCGTCGCGGTGTCGCCATGGACCACCTCGACCTGCTCGATCGGCACGCCCAGCTTGTCGGAGACGATCTGGGCGAAGGTCGTCTCATGGCTCTGGCCGTGGCTGTGTGCTCCGGTCAGCACCTGGACGTTGCCCGTAGGATTGAAGCGGATCTGCGCCGATTCCCACTGCCCCACGCCGCCGCCGAGCTGGCCGATCACCTGGGACGGCGCCAGCCCGCAGGCCTCGATGTACGACGAGAAGCCGATGCCGCGCAGCTTGCCCCGCGACTTGGCTTCCGCACGGCGCGCCTCGAAGCCCTTGTAGTCCGCCATCTTCATCGCCTCGTCGATGATCGGCGGATAGTTGCCCGAGTCGTACTGCAGCGCCACGGGGGTCTGGTACGGGAAGGCGTCGGACGGAATGAAGTTCTTCCGGCGCAGCTCTGCCGGATCCATCTTCAGCTCCTGGGCCGCCTTGCTCACGATCGTCTCGACGACGAAGGTCGCCTCGGGCCGGCCGGCGCCGCGATAGGCATCGACCGGGGCCGTATGGGTGAGCGCCGCCTTGACGTTGGCATAGATCACCGGCGTGGTGTACTGGCCGGCCAGCAGCGTCGCATAGAGGTAGGTCGGCACCGCCGTCGAGAAGGTCGACAGGTACGCCCCCATGTTGGCGATCGTCTCGACCTTGAGCGCCAGGAACTTGCCCTCCTTGTCCAGAGCAAGCTCGGCATGGGTGACATGGTCGCGCCCGTGGGCATCGGTCTGGAACGATTCGGTGCGCTCGGCCGTCCACTTGATCGGCCGGCCGACGCGGCTCGCCGCCCAGCACACCATGGTCTCTTCATTGTAGCAGAAGATCTTGCTGCCGAAGCCGCCGCCGACATCCGGAGCGATGACCCGAAGCTTGTGCTCGGGGATGCCGAGCACGAAGGCCGACAGGATCAGCCGCAGCACATGCGGATTCTGCGACGTCGACCAGAGCGTGTACTGGCCGGTCCCCTTGTCATACTCGGCCGCCGCGGCGCGCGGCTCCATCGCATTGGGGATGAGTCGGTTGTTGACGATATCGACCTTGGTGACGTGGGCTGCCTTGGCGAATGCAGCGTCGACATCGGCCTTGACGCCGATCTCCCAGTCATAGACGAGGTTGCCGGGTGCCTCGGCATGAACTTGCGCCGCGCCGCCATCGAACGCCTTGGCGAGATCGACGTTGGACGGCAGCACCTCGTAGTCGACCTTGATCGCCTCCGCCGCGTCCTTGGCCTCGTCATGGCTGTTGGCCACCACCATCGCCACCGGATCGCCGACATAGCGGACGGTGTCCGCAGCCATCACGGGATGCGGCGGTGCCTTGTGAGGCTGGCCGTGCTTGTCCTTCACGACCCAGCCGCAGATCAGGCTGCCGACCTTGGCGTCGGCGACGTCCTTGCCAGTGAAGATCTCCACCACGCCCGGCATCGCCTTGGCGGCGGAAATGTCGATGCTCTTGATCCTTGCGTGCGCATGCGGCGAACGCAGAAAATGCGCATAGGTCGACCGTGCCAGCGGCAGATCGTCGACGTAACGGCCCGTGCCGGTCAGGAAGCGCAGATCTTCCTTCCGCTTGACCCGGGCGCCAATTCCGGTTTGCGCAGTCATGGCTACACCCCCGCGGCTTTCATGGCCGGCGCGGCGGCCAGGATCGCTTTCACGATGTTGTGGTAGCCGGTGCAGCGGCACAGGTTGCCCTCGAGCTCCCGGCGGACCGTGGCTTCGTCGAGCTGGTAGTTGTTGCGCTTCACCATGTCGATGGCGCTCATCACCATGCCCGGCGTGCAGAAGCCGCACTGCAGCGCGTGGTTCTCGCGGAACGCCTCCTGCATGGGATGCAGCTTCTCCGCGCTCTCGGCGAGCCCTTCGATGGTCGTCACTTGGGCGCCCTCGGCCTGGAGCGCGAGCATCGTGCACGACTTCACCGACTTGCCGTCGACGTGCACCACGCAGGCGCCGCACTGGCTGGTGTCACAACCGACATGTGTGCCGGTCATGCCGAGGTGCTCGCGCAGGAACTGGACCAACAGCGTGCGCGCCTCGACCTTTCCCGAGACTGGCTTGCCGTTGACGGTCATGGCGACGGGAATGGTCATCTACTCTTCTCCCTCACATTGTTGGTCTTGCAGGCAATGGAGAACGCGCCCACCGAGCGTTGCGCGAATCTGGCAAGCCGTTCCACCGCCGGTCAAGCGAATTGCAGGTTGCTAACGACTCGCAAGGAAGACCAGGATCAGAACGGCTGCACCGATGCCGATCACCGTCCAGTGCCGGTACCCTCGCTGCACCGCAGCGGCCGGCGCCAGGACCGGAGGCGGAAGCCGGCCGCTCGGCACGCCGGCGATGGCGGCCGGTGACGGATTGTTGATCGAGGTCGCGAACTTGCCGAAGAACTCGTCGGCGAGCTTGCGCGCCGTGCCGGTGATCAGCCGGGCACCGACCTGGGCGATCTTGCCGCCCACCTGGGCGTCGGCATTGTATTCCAGGATCGTGTCCGCCCCGTCCTCGCGCAGGGTCACCACCGCGCCGCCCTTGGCGAAGCCGGCCACCCCGCCCTGCCCTTCGCCCGCGATCCGGTAGCCGTTGGGCGGATCGATATCCGACAGCGTCACCTTGCCCGTGAAGCTGGCGCTCACCGGGCCGATGCGCAGGCGCACCTTGGCCGTCATCTCGGTGTCCGACAGCTTCTCGAGCGATTCGCAGCCCGGAATGCATTCCTTCAGCACCGAAGGATCGTTCAGCGCCGCAAACACTTTCTCACGCGGCGCCGCGATCTTGTATTCGCCCTTGATTTCCATCTGGTAACTCCCGCCTTCAAGCCGATCGCCTCACCACTTGCTGGTATAGGAGTCTGGCGGCGGTTCTGCCAGTGGCTCTCGCAAAGAGACGTAGATCGTGGCCAGGTACGGCACCGCCATAAGGATGGCGAGGCCGGCGAACCAGTCGGCCTGGGTGTTCCAGAACAGCGTGCCGATCACCCAGCGGCCGCCGTCGGCCGCGACGAGTCCTCCCGCCCCACCATCGTGCAGCTTGATCGCTCCTTCGGTCAGCACCATCACCACGGCCCAGAAGATCAGCAGGAAGGCCAGGACGATCTCCGGGACGACAGGCCTCAAGCGGCTGTAGGAACGATCCATCCTGACGAGGCCGCGGCTGCCGTCGTAGCCCAGCAGGCGCCCGAACGAGAGAGCCTTGGCCCAGCGATGGGGCCGCGACACCGGCTCGCGGCGCAGGATCGTCAGCGCCTTCCAGACCAGGAGGACGATGCTCGGGATCACGAAGCTCCAGATCGGGAAGTCGCGATAGCGGCCGTCGATCGCGATCTGCCGATACCAGTCGCCGATCCGGATGACGCCGTCGTACCAGTCGATGCTGATGACCACGAGATAGAAGATGCAGAGCACCGTCAGCACCAGGTAGAGCATCTGGGCCATGAGATCGGCCCGCTGCAGGATCCGATAGCGGGGCAGCTCCCGCCAAGCACGCCAGGCCTCGCGCACGCGCGCGCCGTAGAGGGAGGGATCGGCCATCTTGCCGGTCAGGCTGTCGGCGATGCCGCGCAGGAGGGCATAGCTGAACAGGCCCAGCAGCAGCGCCCAGAACACCACGCCGACCGTACGCTCGAAGTAGAACATGCGGGACAGGTCGATCCACGTCGCCTGCACGTAGCTGGTCGCGACGACCTGCGAGAACAGGGCAAAGATCAGGATCGATGTCCTGCCCGCCTGCCGGCGCAGGATCACGAAGCTGGCGAGGACCAGCCCCGCCGCGATGGTCGACAGGATGAACAGTATGCGCCACTGCGGCTCGGCAGACACGGGCTTGCCCAGCTCGAACTTGTCGCGGCGCTGTGCATCGAGCAGCCCCCAGGCGGCACCGACGGTGCCCTCCTGGCGCGCCTTCCAGTACTGGTCGAACGCCTCGACGATGTTGTAGTCGAATTTCTCCCGGTCGGCGATGTCGCGGAACAGCGAAAAGAAACGCACCTGCTCCACCCGTCCCGGCCGTGCATCGGATCGCATGCGGCCATCGCTGGGCCAGCCGGTTTCGCCGATGACGATCGGCTTGCCGGGAAAGCGCGCCTGCACCTTCTTGTAGATGTCGACGATGTGCTTCCGGATCGTCGGCGTGCCGTCCGGCTCCCGACGGTCCAGCCCGATCGGCACGTCCTCCCAGTAAGGCAGGATATGAATGGTGATGAAGTCCACCTCGTCGGCCAGCGACGGGTTGCGCAGCCAGAACTCCCAGACGTCGGCGTAGGTCACGGGCTGCGAGACGCGCTGCTTGACCTGGCGGATGTAGCTGCGCAGCTGGTTCGGCGTGAGGTCCTTGCGCAGCAGCACCTCGTTGCCGACGATGACCCGCTCGACCGTGTCCTTGTACTTGTTGGCGTGGTCGATCAGCAGGTTGATCTGCTCCAGGTTCTCCTTGTCGTTGTCGTTCAGCCAGGCGCCGTGCCAGACCTTCAGGCCGTACTTGCCGGCACGCTGGGGCACCGTCTCGAGGTTCTCGCCGGAGGAATAGGTGCGTACGGCCTTCACCTTGCCTTGCACCCGTCGGAGGTCCTGCTCGATCTGGTCGGACGTCGGGAATGTCCGGGTGAGCGGGCTCTGCCCCGGCCTGTAGGGCGCGAAGGACACGCTCTGCAGCGGCGCATTCGTCCAGCCGGCGATCTCGACCGGCCGGTTCGGCCACCACCACCAGAGAAGGTTCAGGACAGCGACGGCCAAGAAGGCGATCAACGCCACAAAGACACGCATGTTCAGGTTTTTAGCAGGATAGACCGCCACAGGTATGGCTTTTCGCGGGCGATTGTCCCCAGAGGCCGTAGTGGAGCCTGCAGGGCCGCGGCCCTGGTGCTAGAGCGCGCCGAGCTGGACCCCGGCGATGGCCTGCCGGACGACCTGATGGCCGCGGAACAGCACCGCCTCCTTCCAGTCGTCGGTGTCGGGATAGAACTGCCGGCGCATGGCAGCCCGGATCGGCTCGGCCTCGGCCCCCAGCGGATCGCCGTACTTGTGCAGCCAATGGTCGGCCCGGAATGCTCTCTGGCCACTTTCGCGGTCGAATGTGCCGAACTCCAGGGTGCACATGGTGAACCGCGTGTCCGGCTCCGACAGCACCCGGTTGAGGCCGTAGTGCGTCAGGCCGTCACGGGCCTGGGAGGCCGTCTGGCCGCGCTTGGATTCCGTTACCGATTCGCCCCAGAAGGCGCGGACGCGGCGCGATGCCGGCGTGTCGATGTCGAAGTGGGTGATCGGCTCGCCGTAGCCGTAGGGGCCCAGGCCCGTATGGAAGTCGATGACGGCGACGTCCTGGCGGCCCTTGAGACAGCGGTCGACGATGGCATGCAGGGTCCGGTTCGACCACGAGGGGCCGCCGCCGCCGAAGAACATGCCGTCGGGATGGCTGTACTGCCCACCGGATATGGCACGATAGAAGGCCACGTCCCCCACCTTCTTGCGGTACTCGGCCAGCTTCGCGTCGGCGGCCGCGAGCACCTGGGACTCCAGGCTCTTCGGAATGAGCAGGTCGGCGATCTCCAGGTAGCCTTCATTCACCGGATAGGCCTTGCCGTGATCGACGTAGTTGCGGTTGAGGTCGTTGCCCTCCTGCGTGACCCGCCGGGTCCAGGCGAAGCCGTAGGGATTGATCGCATGAACGAACAGGGCGGCCGTCCCTTTCGGCAGCCCGGCCGCGCCCACGCCGGCCAGCCAGTCGACTTGGAAGCCGGAACCGCAATAGCCCTCCACGCCGTGCGTTGACGAAATCGTGACCACGACGCGCGACACATCGTCCGGCCCTACCCAGGCGACGTCGGTCGACAGCGCTTCGCCGCGCGGCCCCTTCGTCGGGTTGTCGTAGCGCCAGGTTGTCGCCCCGGCGAGCGTCGCGGCTGCCAGGAACTTGTCCCTGGCCTCGGGATACGACGATGCAAAGGAATGGACGTTCGGCATGGCGGTCGCTCAGGTTCGCAGGGTCAGGCCGCCATCCACCACCAGCTCGTGGCCAGTGATGAAATCGGCTTCGCGGGGGGCAAGCACCAGGGGCCCCGGGGGGGGTCCGTTGTGTTCCCCGGGCCCCGCACGCCGCGCCCTTTTGCCCCCCACGCCGCGGG
>Ga0182792_1003493_pt1 | contig 10042 bp, 11 predicted proteins | sample Passage237B_FD_130497 | JGI IMG/M metagenome (GOLD analysis project Ga0182792, IMG submission 130497) | Cellulose adapted compost microbial communities from Newby Island Compost Facility, Milpitas, CA, USA - Passage2 37B (version 2) (version 2) ... | reverse complement strand
TCTACGCCGGCATGCCCAAGCCCGCCTTCCTCTTCGACGGTCGCAACATCACCGATCTCGCCAAACTCCGCGCCATCGGCTTCCGCGCCTGCGGCATCGGCAAGTAACGCGTTTTCGTCACACGCAGCCCCCACCATCGCCGCGCCGTGATGATGCGCGGCGGATTTTCCTTTGCGGCAACGTCCCGCGGCGTCCTCTCCGCGGGACTTTGGCGTTTTTGGAGATTGTGGCCGCGGGTTGCCTGACGGGCCCGCACGACAAGGAAGGGGAAGGCGCGGAGTGTGATGCACTTCCCGGCAGGCCTTCCTTGGGCTTCATTTGCCTGACGCCCTCCTTGTCGACTTTTCGCCGGATCGCCGAAGAGGGGAAATCGGGGAGGGCAAAATCTCCTGAACAAGCGGCATTTCCCGGGCCGTTTTCCCACGCGTTTTTTGCCCGTTTCGAAGGCCTTTCCCTCGCCCCGCGACGACCCCGCCGGAGGCAAGCCAAAATATGCCGGAAAAAAACGCAGGGAATCAGCGGAACGGGTTGACCTCCCTTGCCAAGATTCCAATCCCTTGTGGCTCTTCGGTGCTATCACCACAACCCCTAGTGGTGAATGCTCTGTTAATAAGTTGCGACAAGTCGGGATTGCTCGCGGCTTGGCCCTCGGTTTGTCACTCCCAAAACACCCCAATTCATCTCCGTAAAACAACCTAACAGTCGTTTCTCGCACCTCGCGTTTTTTTGTCCCTTCTCGCCGCCCGCTTCGCGCGTTCCTCCCCGTCGTCGTTTCCCTCTTTTTCCACCGTCCGTTTCCCTCCTCTTCGTCATGCAGAAAACCTTCACCGTCGGTTCCAAGACTTTCACCCTCGACCAGGACAAGGCCGAGGCCGCCTTCGCGGGCAAACGCGTCATCAACGGCCAGCAGACCATGTATTTCAACCTGCTGCCGCTGAAGTATCAGTGGGCCTACGACCTCTATCGCAAGATGAAGGCCAACCACTGGGAGCCCGAGGACATCCCGATGGGCAAGGACATCGAGCAGTGGCGCGACCAGTCCCTCGTCACCGATTCCGAGCGCTGGATCATCCGCATGGGCATCGGCTACTTCTCCGCCGCCGAGGGCATCGTCGGTGACAACATCCAGCACGTCACCCGCGAGCTTGTCACCGCTCCCGAGCTCAAGCTCGTCCTCGGTCGCCACGCGCACGAGGAGAACATCCACGCCGACTCGCTCCTCTACATGATCAGCTCGCTCGGCATCAACCCGCACGAGTGCGAGGCGATGTTCGAGGACGTTCCCACCATCGTGAAGAAAAACGAGTTCGTGGTGCGCAACTCCCGCTCGCTCCGCCGCGACATCGACCTCACCAAGACCGAGAACAAGCAGCTGCTCGCGAAGAACATGTTCCTCTTCGGCCAGTGCATGGAGGGCACCCAGTTCTACGGCCTCTTCGGCATGATCCTCTCGCTCTACCGCCAGAACAAGTTCCGCGGCATCGGCGAGATGTTCCGCTACACCCTGCGCGACGAGTCGAACCACATCGAGGTCTTCCGCAATCTGCTCATGGACCTCGTCGAGGAGAACCCCGACATCTGGACCCCCGAGTTCAAGGAAGAGCTCCGCGCCACCATGCGCGAGGCGGTCCAGCTCGAGAAGGACTTCATCCGCGACTGCCTCCCGGTGAACGCCGTCGGCCTCGCCGTCGACGAGTTCCTCACCTACATCGACTACATCGCCGACCGCCGCCTCGAGGGCTGCGGTCTCGCCCCGCTCAACGGCTCGATCAAGAACCCGCTCCCTTGGCTGGCCGAGATGATGGACATCAAGAAGGAGCAAAACTTCTTCGAGGGCCGCGTCACCGAATACCAGAAGGCCTCCGCCCTCACCGACGGCGTCAAGGACGACGACCTCTGAGGGATGCCCGCGGCGCGCGCATCCCTCCCTCGCGCGCCGCAACGCCCAACGTCCAAGGCCCAACGTTTAACTCTCAACGTCCGCTCCCTCCGCCCGCCCGTTCCGCTCTTCGCCACCCTCCGCCCCGGCGGCTCGTTCAACGTTAGACGGTTAGACGTTAAGCGTCAGACGTTGGGCGTTTTTCCGCTTCCGGACCGCGTTCGCCCGACAGCCTTTCACATCCCAGTCCAACCCCGCCTCGTCTTCCTCGTTTAAAAGCACCACCCGCGCCTCGCGCACAGCACCACGCCGCCGATGAATCCCGTCCTCCAACAAGACCTCGCCCTCAAGAAAGCCACCCACACCCCGCGCGACCAGAAACCCGCCTACGCGTGGCGCGACTGCATCCCCTCCGACACCGCCCTCCTGCCCGAGATCACCCTCCTCGCCCCGCACGGTGAAACCAAGTTCGACCTCGGCGAGATCGCCGACTCCCTCGGCCAAGCCCTCGTCAACGTCCACCTCGCGCGCGGCGACGCGGGCAACGTCTACACCCCCGAGTCGAAGGCTTTCGTCGGTCGCATCGTGAAGGAAGTCGCCGCCTCTCTCGCCCTCGAGGCCCAGCGCACCTCGCCCGTCCGCCTTTCCCTCAACGACCTCTACCAGCTCATCGAGCGCGTCCTCGTCGACGCCAAGGCCTACGACGTCGCCAAGAGCCTCCTCCTCAGCCGCGGCCGCAAGATCGCCGCCGGCGCCGGCACCGCCACCTCCGTGCGCGTCATCCGCCGCAACAAGCAGGTCGTCCCCTACATCCCGCAGAAGGTCGAACTCGCCGTCCGCAAGGCCTTCCTCTCCCTCCAGCTCGACTCCAGCCCCGCCGCGTCGATCACCGAGGCCGTGAGCACGCGCGTCGTCTCCTCGAAGCAGGCCTTCGTCCACATCGAGGAAGTCCAGGACATGGTGCAGGAGGAGCTCATGAAGGCCGGTCACTTCAAGGTCGCCGAGGCCTACATCCTCTACCGCGCCGCCCGCAACGAGGCCCGCGAAGCCGAGGCCTCCGCCACCGAGGGTTCGAATCCCGCCTCTCCCGCCGCCGCCCAGCAGCCCTCCATGATCGTCGTCAAGAAGGCCGACGGCTCCACCGTCTTCTGGGACCGCGCCGACCTCCGCGCCCGCATCGAGTTCGCCTCCATCGGACTCGACCTCTGCCTCACGCCCGAGCAGATCGAGGCCGAGCTCACCCGCTCCGTCTACGACCAGATCTCTCAGAAGGACCTCGATCAGACGATCGTCCTCAACTCGAAGACGCTCATCGAAAAGGACGCCGACTTCGCCAAGTTCGCCGGCCGCATCCAGCTCACCTACATCTACGAGGAGGTGCTCGGCTGGGACATCGTCCGCGACGGCATCACCAAGCTGAAGCAGTTCCACATCGACGCCTTCCGCAAGACCATCGAGCACGGCATCTCGATCAAGCGCTACAGCCCGCGCCTCCTCGAATACGATCTCGATTCGCTCGCCGCGCAGCTCGACCCGTCCGCCGACCTCGAGTTCGACTTCCTCGGCGTCCAGACCCTCTACGATCGTTACCTCATCGTCGACAAGACGGTGAAACCCGCCCGCCGCCTCGAGACGCCCCAGTTCTTCTGGATGCGCGTCGCCATGGGCCTCTTCCTCGACGAGAAGAAGGAGCGCGAAAACAAGGTCGTTTCGCTCTACGGCCTCTACAAGAGCCGCCGCTTCTGCTCCTCCACGCCGACCCTTTTCAACTCCGGCACCCTCCACAGCCAGCTCTCCTCCTGCTACCTCTACTATGTCGAGGACAGCCTCGAGGGCATCATGTATCGCGGCATCGCGGAAAACGCCCAGCTCTCCAAGTGGGCCGGCGGCCTCGGCGGTTCGTGGTCCGCGGTCCGCGGCACCGGCGCCTACATCTCCGGCACCAACGGCGAATCGCAGGGCGTCATCCCCTTCCTCAAGCTCCACAACGACCAGCTCGTCGCCGTCAACCAGGGCGGCAAGCGCAAGGGCTCCGGCTGCGCTTACCTCGAGTCGTGGCACAACGACATCTTCGAATTCCTCGAGCTGCGCAAGAACACCGGCGACGACCGCCGCCGCACCCACGACATGAACACGGCCAACTGGATCCCCGACTTGTTCATGAAGCGCATGGAGGCTCGCCAGCACTGGACCCTCTTCCGCTCCAACGAGGTGCCCGATCTCCACGAGCTCTACGGCAAGAAGTTCGAGGAAGCCTACGTCCGCTACGAAAAGCTCGCCGAGGAAGGCAAAATCTTCGGCCAGAAGATCGAGGCCATCGAGCTCTGGAAAAAGATGCTCTCGATGCTCTTCGAGACCGGCCACCCCTGGATCACCTTCAAGGACCCCTGCAACCTCCGCTCCCCGCAGGACCACGCCGGCGTCATCCACTCGTCCAATCTCTGCACCGAGATCACCCTCAACACGAGCAACGACGAGACCGCCGTCTGCAACCTCGGCTCCGTCATCCTCGAGACCCACCTCCGCCCCGACGGCTCGCTCGACCTCGAGAAACTCCGCGAGACCATCCGCATCGCCGTCCGCGCCCTCGACAACGTCATCGACATCAACTTCTACCCGACCGAGGCCGCCAAGCGCTCCAATCTCCGCCACCGCCCCATCGGCCTCGGCGTCATGGGCCTTGCCCACTCGCTCTACATCAAGGGCATCCCCTTCGCCTCGCAGGAAGCCGTCGAGTTCAACGACGAGGCCATGGAGGCCATCGCCTACTACGCCTACGAAGCCTCCGCCGACCTCGCCGCCGAACGCGGCACCTACTCCTCCTACCAGGGCTCGAAGTGGTCGCGCGGTCTCCTCCCGCAGGACACCATCGACCTCCTCGAACAGGAGCGCGGCGAAGCCGTCTCCGTGCCCCGCGGCGGCAAGCTCGATTGGGCTCCCGTGCGCGCCAAGATCGAGCTCCACGGCATGCGCAACAGCAACGTGCTCGCCATCGCCCCCACCGCCACGATCTCGAACATCACGGCGACCAGCCCCTGCATCGAGCCGCTCTACAAGAACATCTACGTCAAATCGAACCTCTCGGGCGAGTTCACCGTGCTGAACCCCTTCCTCGTGAAGGACCTCAAGCAGCGCGGTCTCTGGGACCAGCAGATGATCGACGACCTCAAATATTTCGATGGCGAGCTGAAGGACATCGACCGCGTGCCCGAGGACATCAAGCAGCGTTACCTCACCGCCTTCGGCATCGACCCGAAGTGGGTGATCGACGCCGCCGCCCGCCGCCAGAAGTGGATCGACCAATCGCAGTCGGTGAACCTCTGGCTGGCGACGCCCGACATGAAGAGCATGTCGCACATGTATCGCCACGCCTGGCGCAGCGGCCTCAAGACGACCTACTATCTCCGCAGCCTCGGCGCCTCCTCGATCGAGAAGGCCTCGGTGCAGGTGAAGAAGGAAGTCCGCGGCGTCGCCGGCGCCGTTGCTGCGGCCCCCGCCGTCTCCGCCCCCAAGAAGACCTACACCGAGGAAGAAAAGCGCGCCTGCAGCATCGAAGCCATGCGCAACGGCGAAGAGTGCGAAGCCTGCCAGTGACTTCGTAAGGTGGACGGGCGCGTCCCTGCGCCCGTTTCCGATGTGCCCAAGCCCCGCCGCGCGATCAGCGCGGCGGGGCTTTTTTCTTTCACCACCGCCGTATCCGTAGCGGAACGACAGCGTCGTTTCGCCTCCACTCGCGCCTCGCCCGTCGGTCCTCCACCTGCCACACACCGCCATGGCCCTTGCCATTTGATCCCACCAATCCTACCGGTTCCCACCATGAGCACCGTGAGCGAAATCGAGGCCGCTTTGGCGAGGCTCCCTGTTGAGCAGCAGTGCGAAGTCGCGGCGTGGCTTGAGGGGCGTCTCTGGCCGGAAACCCCGGCTATGCTCGCAGCCATCGACGAGGCGGAGCGCTCTTTGGCGGAAGAGGGTGGGGTGCCCGTTGAGGATGTGCGTCGTGACCTCCGCAAATGGATTATCGAGTAATCCTTTCGCGCCCTGCGCTGCGTGATCTCGCGGAGATCGCCCGCTACATTGCGAAGGACAATCCTGATGCGGCGCTTCGTGTAGGCGACAAGTTGGTGTCGCTTGCCGAATCGCTCGCCACGATGCCGCGTCGCGGCGGCTTGTTTCGTGCACGGCCCGGCGTGCGGCGGCTCGTGAGTGCTCCGTATCTACTGACCTACCGTATCGATGAAACGCAGCGCACCGTTTACGTCCTGCGTTACTGGCACGCCAAGCGCGAGCCGGATAGCTGGCGGGCTGAATAGCGGTCCATGGACGCCTCGTCGCGGGACGAGACAGCGCCGTTTCCCCTCCGTTTGCTCCTCGACCGTTTGATTCGCCGCGAGCCTCCGCCGCGACGGCTTTGCCATTGATCCTGCCAATCCCACCATTCCGCCCATGCGCACCGCGACCGCGATCGCCGACACGATGGATTCGCTTCTGCGCCTGCCCAAGAAGCGCAAAATGGAAATCGCCGAGCGCCTCTGGCTTTCTGTTGCCGACGAACGCACTGCCCCGGCGCCTGCCGCCACAAGAAAATCGTCTCCGCCCGCCTTGCCGCTTACCGCGACGGAAAATCCGTTCCCGTTTCGCACGCCGAGCTCATGCGGAAGCTGAGAGCCAAATGAACAGCAAGCCGGTTGAGGGGCTTTCTCCTGACTCTCTCGACTACGCGTTTCGTTTCCGTCGTCTCGCCACGCCCCGCTTGCCATGGGTGCTACCAATCACACCATTCCGCCCATGAGCACCGTGACCGAGATCGAAGGCGCCATCGCCAAGCTCACCCCGGCGGAACAACGCGCAATCGCGCTCTGGCTGCAAGACCGTCTCGTCGCCGAGGAATCGCCCGAGATGCTGGCCGCCCTTGATGTCGGCATCCGTTCCTTGGAGCAAAACGGTGCTTGCCCCGTCAGCCGTGCCGAACTCGAGCAGAAGATCCGGCAATGGGCTGGCGTATCGCGATAACCGAGCAGGCTTATCACGACTTGGAAGCCGCCGTGGCTTTCCTCGCGGCCAAGAGCCCGGCCGCTGCGGAGCGTTTGGGACTCGGCTTGGTTGATTCCATCTTCCGCCTCGCGGATTTCCCTTTTCACGGAATGGCAGTCCAAGCGCGCCTTGGCTATCGCCGCGTTCTCCATCGGCCTTGGCACTTGATTTTCTACCGCGTGGACGAAGCCACCCAAACCGTGGAAGTCGTTCGCATCTGGGATGGACGGCGAAACCCAGCCGACCTAAACCTCGTTTCGCCATGAACCCACCCACCACTCCCGGCGAAATCCTCTTCGAGGAATACCTCAAGCCCATGGGTATCTCGCAAAACACCATGGCCCGCGCCATCGGGGTGGCTCCGCGTGCGATCAACGAGATCGTGCTCGGCAAGCGCGCCATCACCCCGGCCATGTCCATCCGCTTCGGCGCCTTCTTCGGTCAATCGCCTGAGTTCTGGCACGGCATTCAGGTTGAGTGCGATTTCCGCGCCTTGGCCAAACAGCAGAAGCGCCTCACAGCCAAAATTCGCCCTGCTGCTGAACTCGCCCAAGCTGCATAATCAACAAAACTCGGCCTGACCCCATCTCCAAATCCGGGCTATGTCGATCCGTTTCGGCGCCTTCTTTGCCCAATCCCCGAATTCTGGCACGGCATCCAAGTCGAGTGTGACTTCCGCGCCTTGGCGAAACAGCAGAAACGGCTCACCGCGAAAATCCGCCCAGCCACAGAGCTAGCCCACGCCGCCTAACTAACAACAATCGGCCTGACCCCATCTTCCGAACCCTGTGACCCTGTTTATCTACCATGAAGAGAATACTCGCCTGTATAGCATTATTAATCTCCGCCGGTTGCTCACACAATAATGTAGCTAAGTTTTACAAAGACGCTTCTGGAGGCGCTTCAACAGGACTAAGCCCAGCTGGCGCGGCAATTTACTCAGGGGCAACGGAAATCCGCTCGACAGACGACCAGATCAGAGACGGCACCATTTTGATGCGAAGAGGCTATGCTTTTCTCGGTAATTCCTCCTACACCGCAGGAGCATCTTATAACCCAACGGAAAAAGAAATCCGTGAACACGCAGCGAGGATTGGCGCTGATTACGTGTTAGTGTCCACTCTAAGCGCGGGTTCGTCTCAGGCCGTTATTCCTGTTCCCCAGTTCCATCCGGGTCAAACTTCAGTCACCTACAGTTCTGGAAACATAAACTCGTATGCCTCTTCGGGGGGCGTTGCAGCAAGGGGCACCACAAACTACCAGGCTTCATCCACGACAAGAACCGCCCCGTCCACGACATCTACGTTGGTTCCAATTTCGGTAGCTCGCTACCAGTTCGATGCGACGTTTTGGAAAAAATCCAAGCCTCCCATTTTAGGCGTCAACTCCGACTACATTCCCAACGAGGTGCGGCAATCTATAGGCAGAAGCAGTGGGGCATTCCTTAAGTTGATTATAGACGACAGCCCTGCATTTCGCGCGAACCTGCTGCCGGGAGACGTGATAGTTCAGCTTGGAGACACAATCATCGAAACGCCACTAGATCTAAACGCAGCAGTCGCTGCTAATGCGGGAAGGACGGTGCAATTGCGTCTGATAAGGTCGAACACTGAAAAGCTGGTTCAAGTTCGGCTAAATCCGAAATCGAACTAGTGTCGCTCTTAAGCCGCCGGTGCCTCCATTGCTGACTGGGAACTGGGATCTAATTCGGTTGCCAATCTTGCTAATAGCAGGACGTCGGGTCACCGCGTGGCGGAAACCTAACGGCCATCGGTGTTAACCCTTTCAATCCCTGCTTCGAGCCGGCCGCGCCAAGTCTGACGTTTACCGAGCCGCGCTGGAATTGGCGCGAGGCTCCTGCGTGATCTAAGACACGGGCAGGCGAGGGGATATCTCCTGCCAAATTAATGAAGGGGGTTCTTTCCTCGGAATTTCCCAAATGATAGCGCCGGGAATCCTCTTTTCCCCGCAAACACCCAACACGGCTTTGATGTGCTCAGCCTGATCGGCCCCGACGTGCTTTTGCGTGCCTTGCTCCGCTTTCAAATATTCACCACTTGGTCCCGTCTTTTCTCCAATCGCCTCAAAAAAAGCACGGGACGCTTCGATTGTTAGCAGTCCAAGCGAATCCAATATCGTTTTTTCCTGAATCTCTAGCAGGAAGCAGCGCCATTCATCTTTGCCTCCGTTGATGCGGTTAATTCCAAACAGGTATAGGTGCTTTTGCATTCGTTTTTTCCGGTTGGTGAACCGAGAATACCAGCACGACACGATTCAGCACTAGGAATAAATGCCTTGCGGCTAATAATTTATTCCCGAATTCCTCGCCTTGACGGGCCAAGTCAACCGCCAATCCGAAGGGGTCAGGCCGAGAAACGTTGATGGTTGGCTTGACGGAGCGAGGATAACGGGGCGGGGTGAAGTCGGAGATGGCGCGCAAGCTTCGAATCGAATTTCCTGACGCGATCTATCACGTATTGAACCGGGGGAACTATCGTCGGGACTTGTTTACGACGACGGGAGAGGCGCAGGCGTTTGTGTCGTCGCTGGGGGAGGCGGTCGCGATGTTCGGCTGGCGGCTCCACGCCTACGCGGTGATGCGAAACCACTACCACCTCGCGCTGCAAACCCCGCAGGCAAACCTCGTCGATGGGATGCATTGGTTGCAGAGCACCTTTGCGACTCGGTTTAACCGCTTCCGCAAGGAGCGGGGTCACCTTTTCCAAGAGCGTTATCAGTCTTTGCTGGTGGAGGATGCGGCGTCGCTGGCCCGTTTGGTGAACTACATCCACCTTAACCCGGTGCGGGCGGGCATCGTGGCACCCGGGCAGGCGGCGAGTTTTCGCTGGAGCAGTTTGGGGCGCTTCGCACGCGGGAATCGCTTCGTGGGCATGGAGGCCGGCGATTGGCTGGCGTCGATGGGTTTGCGGGATGACGCCGAAGGTTGGTCGGAATATGTCGAGCGGCTCCGCCAACTCGCGCTTAGCCCGGAGGAGCAGGAGCGCTTGGGAGTTGTGTCCGTCAAGTTCAGCAAAAGCGGCTGTATGGTTCGGTGATTGGAGGACTAAAAAATGTTTTAGGGATGGGGTGCAGGGGAAGGCGCTTGGCGCCTTCCCCGCTCTTGATTGAGGG
>Ga0182792_1003490_pt1 | contig 10049 bp, 9 predicted proteins | sample Passage237B_FD_130497 | JGI IMG/M metagenome (GOLD analysis project Ga0182792, IMG submission 130497) | Cellulose adapted compost microbial communities from Newby Island Compost Facility, Milpitas, CA, USA - Passage2 37B (version 2) (version 2) ... | reverse complement strand
CGCTACCGTGGCCATTGGCGGCGACGACGGGAGTATTTTCGTGCCGCCCTCGAGGCAATTCTTCGTCGATCGACCCTTTATGTTCTTCGTCTTCGACACAGAGACGCGCTTCGTCCTCTTCAGCGGACGCGTCTTGGAGATTCAGCCCTAGGGTGGCGCACCGTGCCGTGAAACATTCATTGTTTCACGGCTCAGGCGAATGACCGCTTCAGCTATTTCATGCTGCGTTAGCTACCGCGCCGTGAAACACTCAATGTTTCACGCGGTAGCGCAACTGCACGAGTCCCGTCGGGTAGCTGTCTGCGCTGTCGAAGCTGAGCTCGCAGGGGGCGCCGGTTCCGCCGAAAAGAGGGATCCCTGACCCGAGCAAAACAGGGATCAGCGAGACGGTCAGGTCGGTGACGAGACCTTCCGCGAGGAACTGGCGGATCAGATTCCCACCGTCGAGATAGACGCGACGATGTCCCGCTCCCTCGAGCTGCCCGGCGAGCTCCTTCGGAGTACCGCTCACAAACTTCTCGCCATGTGTGGAAGTGCCCGGCCGGTTCGTCACTACGTACACCGGCTTGTCCCCATAGAACCACTCGCCCATCGCGACGACCTTGTCGTAGGTCCGCCGCCCCATCAGCAGCGCATCGACCGACGCCGCGAACTTTGCGTACCCGTAATCCTCGGGAGGACTCTCCACGGCTTTCAGGAAGTCGAGGTCGTCTCCGGGCCCGGCGATGAACCCGTCGAGGCTCGTCGCGATGAACACTGAAAACTGGGGAGCTGCCATAGGCTCGTCCTTTAGCTCCATCGAGCTCGCCCGTCTCGGCTAGCCTGTCATTGTTTGTCCGCGCTCCGCTCCGACCCGCATTCCCCGAGCGGCGCACTCTCCAGCCTTCCGTCTCCCGCTCTCCGGAAGCGCTCGCTCGTTGGCTTCGGGGAGTGGCGAGTGCTGAAAGAGCCCTCTTGGCTTGCGCGCTGGGGGGACGATTGATAGCGAGGGAGGATTCATCCTCACTCGCGGTTTCCCTAGCGCCCGTCTCCTTCCCCTGTTGCTCGGGTCGACCCTGCTATCCGGCTGCGTGAACCTCCGCCGCGCAAGCTCTGGCCAAATAGGTTGTCCGCCAGAAGAGATCGAGATCTCCAACGACTCGCGCAAGGCGAACACCAGAACGTGGACCGCGACCTGCCGAGGTCGAACCTTCTATTTGCTCGGCGGCTTCAACTGGTCCGGAGAGTTCCCAGTATCGGTTTTTCCTTCGATGCATCGCCGGAGGAAGTCGCTTCGAGCTGCGAAGATGCCGGACATGAGTGGGAAGCACGCAAAGACGGATTTCGCTGCAGCGGTCTCGCCACCGACATAGGCATCCAAGCCTTCTCGAAGCTTCACTTTTGCGACGACCGCCTCTGCAGAGTTCAGGCATTCTCCGTTCTCGAGTTGGGCGAGTCCGGCGAGAGGAGCCTCAAACAGCTCTTCGACAGGCTGCAAGCAAAATACGGAAAACCCTCCATGAACAACCTGAGGGCGCCGGCTGAATGTAGGGGGAACTTCCTGGGTTGTGTGCTGGAGGAGCGAGCCTCCTGGAAGGCACGTTGGACGTGGCCCGACGGCAAGCTCGTGCACATCACAACGATGATTCTCGGCGGCAAGCCAGCGGTCGGGATCGTTTATCGAAAGCACGGCGCCGACGGTAGGATGAGGCTCCAAAGCGAAGCGCTTTAACGCCCGCCCCCATCGCCGGTCGCGACGCGGCCCTTCCCTCCCCCTCGCTGCGGTTCCCGAGCGGCCGTCGGGTCGGTTCGCTTCCCCGGAAGAGCCCCGCCTCTTTTGAGAGAACGCTCACAAACTCATGGCACGCACGCGAATCGACCGAATCGCGGTTTGTAGGAAGGTGATCGATGGAAAACTGATATGCGACCGCTCGAGAAACTTGCTACGGCTTGTGCCATGAGGCTGGGGAAGTTTCGTATCGTCGCCGTAAGCGCTGCGCCGCTTGTGGCTCTGCTCGCTTGTGGGGAAAGTTCGGGCACCGACGCGGGGAGCGGAGGAACCACCGGAGCCGGTGGAACACCTGGCAGCGGCGGGGACCAGCAGGGAGCAGGCGGAACGAGCTCCGGTGGCGCCATGGCGAGCGGAGGAGGACCTCTTATGGCGGGAGGAGCGCCGAGCGGCGGCAGCGCCGGCTCGAGTCCGAGCGGAGGGGCCGCACCGACCACAGGTGGAGCCCCGACGAGCTCGGGCGGGGCTTCTGGCGGGACCGGTGGAATGCCTGAGGGAACCGGGGGAGATATGACCTCCTCCATCTGTCCGTACACGCCGCCGACCGACCCCGAGACTTTCCCCCAGGGTTGGACCGCGGCGCCCGTCATCCAGTTCACAAACAACGGCGGCTGGACCTGGTACAACGACGAGCGGGTTATCGTCGACGCGGAAGCGGGCAAGATCGTCGTCGGCAGCGCCGCTTCGAGCGCCTCGAACCAGTCCGCGAACACCAACATCGAGATCGTGATCCACGACCTCGAGACAGGGATAAACCAGAAGAAGTCCCTCGGGACGCTGAGCTACTCCGACGACCACAATAACCCCGGGATCGTGGCCAACGCCCCCGGCGAGTACGTCGTCGCCTACGCGCACCACAACGTCGACTGCAACACCTACTGGGCAACCTATAAGGACAACGCCTGGAGCCAGACGAAGACCTACAACTGGGGCATGCACGGCTGCACGACGAGCCCAAAGAAGGACACGGTCACGTACAATAACCTCTGGAAGCTCAGCGCTGAGGAAGGACGCATCTACAACTTCGTCCGCTCGATCGGCACAAGCCCGAGCTTCCTTCTCTCCGAAGACGGCGGAGCGACCTGGTCCCTCGAAGGCCGACTCACCGCGAGCCCTCAGGTCGGCTACAACGCCGGCTACTACAAATTCTGGGGCAATGGCGTCGATCGCATCGACTTTTTCGCCACCGAATCTCACCCCCGCGACTCGAACACGAGCCTCTACCACGGCTATATTCAAGGCGGGAAATCCTACGACTCATCGGGCAAAGAGGTCGACGGGAACATCTTCGACACAAGCGCTCCCCAAATCACCGAGTTCACTCGCGTCTTCGCCGCGGGCAGCATGCTCGGAGGCAAGACCCTGCGTCGCCTCTGGAACTTCGACATTGCCCGCTACGAGGACGGGACGATCGGAGTCCTCTGGCAGGGACGCGAGAATGAGTGCGCTGACAAGAACAACTGCAATCCCGGCCATCACATGGCCTATTCGCGTTTCGATGGGACGAGCTGGAAGTCGACGCGCCTCGTGCGCGGCGGACGCACCCTCTACCGCGACAAGTCCGATTGGTGGGAAGAGGATTACCTCGGTGGTGGCGCGCTCGACCCCGATGATCCTCACGTCATCTACATCTCAACCAACATCGATCCGCGCGACGATATGACCGAATACCCGGTCAACGAGATCTGGAAAGGTGTCACCTGTGACGACGGCTCCAGCTTCACCTGGACGCCCATCACCATGAACTCCCAAAACGAGAACCTGCGGCCCCATGTCCCCAAGTGGGACGCGAAGAACAGCGCGCTCTTGTGGTTCCGTGGCAATTACCAGACCGCGCAGAAATACAGCGCCGAGGTCGTCGGTATCCTCGAGCGCGAGGAATAGGGCGGGCGCGTCCCCGAACGAAGCGCTGAGCGCGTCAGTCGAGGGGGCGCACGAGCGCCGCCGCCGCCCACATGAGCGGCGCCTGGCCGTGGTTGTCCCCGGTGAGCTTCGGGCGCTGGAAATAGTAGTTCTCCTCGTCCCCGGCGTAGGTCGGACCGCCCTGGTGCGAGGACGGCAGGTACGCCCAGTCGCTGATGTCCTGGACCTGGCCGGAGCCGTTCACCTTCGCGACGAGTCCGATCCAGGCGCGGCGCGCCGCGGGCCCGAATTTCTCGACGTCGAGCCAGCCGCGCCGAACGCCCGTAATGAGGGCGTAGGCGAACATGGCGCTGCCCGAGGACTCCGCCCAGTTTCGGTTGTCATTCGAGTCGACCACCTGCTTCCAGAGCCCGGCCCCCGGCTGGCCTTCGGCGATCTGATATTCGAGCAGGCCGTTCATCATCTTCAGGTAGCCATCACGAATTTTCGTAGCGTTTTCATGGGCATCCGGAAGCTCCCGGATCATTTCCGCCATGCCCGCGGCGTACCAACCGTTGCCCCGACCCCAGCTGATACGGAAGGCGGCGTTGTCCCTGTGGTGCGGGAAGAGCCCGTCCGGTTCCTGCATGGTCTCGAGATAACGGACCATCGTGGCCGCGGCCGTGTCCAAGTGTCGCTTGCGGTGCGCCTCGTCGGTGAGCACGCGATACGCCTGCACCTGGAGCGAGGTGATCATAAACATGTCATCGATCGCAAAGCGGATCTGGTCCTCGATGAAGGTGACTTGATGATCCGCGGCGAGATCACCCTCCTCGACGTAGAACGCGTCGTCTCGATACTTTGCGATCTCGAGAGGGACGATCCCGAAGACGTTGTCGTCGACATGCCCGCGGTTCGGGTTCTGGGCCGTCGGAGGGTCGAAATAGCTCCAGGTCCCCTTGTAGGGCGTGTACTTCGCGACGAGCACGTCGGTGAGCGCGGTGTCGCCTGCGAGCCCCGCGATCCAGAGCGCCCCGTACCAAGCGCAGGCGTCTTTGTAGTGCTTGTAGGAGTCGTTCGGATCGTTGCCGGAGCCTGTCGCGAGATTTTGATCGCGGAAGACCTCCGCCGCCTTCTTTCCGACGGCGAGAGGATCGGCCCCGTTCGGCCAATCTCCGAAGTACTTGTCCACGTCGACTCCCGAGCCACCCGAGCCATCCGCGCCCCCCGTGTTGCTCGGATCGCCCCCGGTTCCGCCACTGCCTCCTGCGCTGTCGCCCCCGCTCGCGCTCCCTCCCGTCGTCGGCCCGCCCCCGGCCCCACCAGCAGCTCCGCCCCCCGCGGCCGCGCCCCCGCTCGGACTCACCGCGCCACCTGAGGCCCCGCCCGCGCCTTGTACGGTTCCACCGCTGCCCGGAGCCGCGCCGCCCGTGGCGATCGGAGCTCCGCCGGCGCCTTGATCGGACCCTGAGCCGCTTTCACCACAGCCAAGCGCAACGAGAAGAGAGATGAGCGTGAGGGCTGTCGACTTCCTAAACACGTGAGAACTCCGAAGCAGATAACGTCGCAACGAAAATCAGCTCCGACTCCTTCCCAGCGAAGCTGCCCGCATCCATAGAACGGAAACACGGTCCGCGCATGGAATCACAAGCGCCGCCGCCCTCCGGTCGCGCCATTGTACTCAGACGCAGCGCATCCGAACCCCTTATCTCATCATCCGATGCGATGTTTGCGTTCACTCTCCGATGGCCGCTGGCCCGTCGCCGCGCCTTCCGACAAGAAGAACGCGCCTTGTCGCAAGGAGCAGGAAATGGCCCGACGCAAGTCACCCTCATCTCGCTCATCGCGCCGCACCCTCGAGCGTCTCCCCCCCCTCGGATCTTACCTATCACACTCCGGGTTCTTCGGGGCGTTCACGTAGGCCTCGCCGAGGCTCGTGAGCTCTCCATCCGCCCCAAGTAGATCGACGAAGGGGACATTGTCCGCGCGCCCCGCGAACCAGGCGTAACGTTCGATGCGGGGCTCCGCCTCGAGATATTGGACCGCGTCCCGAAGAAAAGCCTCTTGCTCGTCGAGGCTCGTTGCATTGTCGCAGGCGAACTCGGTCAGCCAAAGCGGCAACGAATAGCGAGACTTGTAGTTCTCCACATGGCCGATCAGCCACTCGGCCTTGTTGTCTCCTGGAGGGGAGCAGCCAACGTAAATATGGATCGCGATGGCGTCGACGCGGCAGCCTTCACACCTCTCAAAGAACTCATCGAGATAGTGGAACGGGTCCGTATCCTGACAATCCCCGCCGCAGAAATTGACCGCCGGGGAGACGAGTTTGAGCCCGCGGGCCTCGGCGAGCTCTTCGAGCTCAGGCCAGCGCAGAGCGGCCTCCGCCGCGGACATGTTCGCTTGGGAGCCGAAATTGGGCTCGTTGTAGCCAAGCAGGACCTGGGCTTGCTCCGGAATGTCCCGGCGCGCAGCGCTGACGTCGGTCCCCCCGCCCCAGATCATGGGGATGTACTCGATGCCGAGCTCTCGATAAGCGCCGCCGCGGAGCGCCGCGTCCGGCCGAAAATCCCAATTGTACCAGAAGCTGATACCCGGAGAGAGCGCTGTCAGATCCGCCACTGAGTGGTGCCCGTAAGCGACCCCGCGCTTGCAGGATCCCGAAGTCCCGCCGCCGCTTCCGCCGGACGAACCTCCGCCCGATGCCGCGCCCCCCGTCGAAGTGCCCCCCGTCGATGCGCCGCCTGAGCCCTCGCCCGTAGCTCCCCCGGTTCCTCCGGTTGAGCTCGACGTTCCGCCACTCGAGCTTCCGCCGCCCGAGCTCGCTCCGACTCCCCCTGAACCCTCGACAATTCCGCCGACTCCCGGCGCCGCTCCCCCGGACCCGGGCCCCATCGCATCTTCCCCCGCGCCCCCTGCGCAAGACTCGGCCAAAAACCCAGCGAACAAGAGCCCCACGAGCCAGAGCGGCGAGCTCCCGCTGTCCGGCACTTTCGCAAAGGACACCATCGGGCCACCGTACGGCGCCTTGAAAAACAAAGAGAAGACGCTCCCCGCCCGCGACCCTTTTTTTCGCCCCCAGAGAGCAGGCTCTCGCGAAAATTCTCGCGGTCCCGGGAGCCGCTCTCGCTTCCTCGCCCATTCGGGACGGCGGGGTTAGAGTGTTCTTCATGGGTTCACCGGCGCTCCACGAAGAAAGGCACTTCACGTACCGGGACTATCTGTCCTGGCCCGACGAAGAGAGGTGTGAGCTCATCGACGGCGTCGTTTATGCGATGTCACCGGCGCCGCTCCTGAATCACCAGAGTCTTGTCGGAGAACTTTACCACCAGCTCCGCGGGCAGCTTGAGGGAAAACCCTGTCGTGCCTTCATTGCACCCGTCGACGTGCGCCTGCCAAAAGAAGGACAGGACGACGACCACACGGACACAGTCGTACAGCCCGACGTCTTCGTCGTTTGCGATCCGAAGAAGCTCGATGCTCGTGGCGTCCGTGGTGGCCCTGATTTCGTGATCGAAGTTCTCTCCTCGAAGACCGCCGCCCGGGACCACCTCGAAAAGAGGAGAGTCTACGAGCGGGCGGGCGTCCGCGAGTATTGGCTCGTCCATCCGACCGATCACCTCGCCACGATTTATCGGCGGGACGGGGCGGGTTTCGTCGGGCCAGAGATCTTGCCCTTCGCTGGCGAAACGAGCGTCGACGTTCTGCCTGGCATCGTCATTCGCTGGGAGCCCATCGTGGCCTCGCTCGATGAGCTCGCCGCCGCGGCGGGCGAATGACAGGCGCGCGCGACCTCCCACAAATCGCTCACTATTCCCTCACGATCGCGCCGATCTCTTCGGCGAGCCGTTCGAGGTCCACCTCCTCGTGAGCGGCGCTGACGGTGATGCGGAGGCGGCTCGTCCCCTTGGGCACGGTGGGGGGCCGCACCGGAAGCACGCGAAATCCCTGATTTTTTAGGCGTGACGCCGCTTCGAGCGCCTTCTTCTCTTCGCCGAGCACGACGGAGACGATGGGCCCATGGGTGCCGGTGCCGAGGGAGACCCCCTCGCGTTCGAGCGCCTCCCGAAAGAACGAAGAGAGCGCGACGGAGCGAGCCCGCTCGCGATCGGCCGTACGGGTGCGGCGGAGAGTGTCGAGCAGGGCCCAGGTTCCGACCGGACTCGGCGCCGTCGAGAACACGAAGCTGCGCGCTCGATTCCAGAGCCACTCCCGGAGCGCGCGCACTCCGAGCACCGCTCCTCCCGCGCCCCCCGCGGCCTTCCCAAATCCGAGCATGAGCACATCGGGCCGCACCCCGGCCGCGGCCGAGAGGCCGCGGCCTTCAGGTCCAAACAAACCAAAGGCGTGCGCCTCGTCGACGTAGAGATTCCACCCGAGCTCATCACAGAGCTCGCGCGCCTTCTTCAGGTCCGGACTGTCCCCGTCCATGCTGTAGTAGGACTCGAGCACGAGCCAAGTCGCCGGGCGGATCCGGGAGCTCGGCGGATGACCTTCGGAGATGCTCGCCTTGTACATGCGAGCGGCGGCGCTCAGGTCGAGGTGAGGGAAGATAATCGTGCGCGCCCGGCTCAGGCGAATGCCATCGATGAGCGAAGCGTGATTGAGGGCGTCGGACAGGACCAGGTCGTCGGGTCCGAGCAGAGCTCCGAGGGCCCCGACGTTCGCCGCGTACCCGGAGGAGAAGAGGAGCGCCGACTCCGCCTCGAGCCACTCGGTCAGCAAACGTTCGACCTGGAGGTGGCTCTCATGGGTTCCGCCGAGCAGGCGCGATGCCCCGGCTCCCGGTCGCTCCTGTTCCCAACCCCGCGATGTTTCACGTGAAACAGTGCCGGAGCGGGGCCGCCGAAACCCGAGCGTGTCGTTCAAAGTGAAGTCGACGAGCCCCTCGGCGTCCTGGTCCGCCCAGGCATCCCTGAGCAGTCCGTGACTCCTCAGGTCCTCCAGCAGCTCGGGCAAGTCCGCGAGTCCAGGCATCCCTCCACCGTACCCCAACCGCGGCCCGCCGCGAACCCCAGCAGATCACCCAGGCGCCATGAATCCGCCCGCGCCTGCCCGATCGTTCCTCTGATGGTCTCGCCGCCCCGGTGCCACTCCCTCCCGCGCGGCATGCTCCCTGGAGTTTCCGCGGTGAAGCTGACCGAATCCAAGGGCGTCCCCCGCGGCGTGGCTCGCCCCGATTCCGCCCAGGCATTCATAGGCCCCTGTCGGGACCGCTCGGGCACGCCCTGTCGAACCGCCGCTTCGCGAGAGCCTCCCTTTTCCCTTGGGCAACCGCCCGACGCTTCGACTCTTCCCTTGGCAACGCCCGACGCTTCGAGCCTCGTACAACCCCACGGTGGCCGGCCGGCCGCCCGCTCCCCCTCCGCCCGCCCTTCTTGGGTGCGCCGGCTCCCCAGCGGCGCCCCACCGCGTTTTTTTCCCCCACCAGGGGGCGCCACCGCGCGTCGCCCCATCACCCCGCCGCACCTTCCTTTCCCCGAAACCGGCCGCATCCCCGCTCCGACTGGTCTCCCCCTGAGCAGGACGCCCTCGTGCGGCGCCCGTCACCCTCCCCGCCGCACCTTCCTTTCTCCCCGAACCAGGCGCATCCGCGCACCGACTGGTCTCCCCCTGAGCAGGGCGCCCTCGCGCGGCGCCTCACCAGCCCGATCGCCTCCGGAAGCCCGCTTTTTTGCCCTCCGAGATGCGCTCCCCAAGACCTCGCTCGGACTCAATAAGTCTCTAAGATCTCTTCTGTTTTGGGCCCCGGTCCATCACACCCGGAGCGCCCAACCGAGCCCTCGCCTCCTCTCACCTCCTCGGCCTCCCCCGCCTGCGGCTCCCCCCCCCCCCCCCCCCCCCCCCGCCCCCACCCCCCCCCCCCCCCGAACCCCCCCCCCCCCCGCGCCCCCCCCCCCCCCCCCCCCCCCGGCGGAGCCGCTACTGCCGCCCCCGACAGACCCCCGAGCGTCCGCGGCCCCTCGGCCCCCGCGCGTTCCATCGTGCCCGCCCGGCCCTATCGCTTCTCTGGGCTCACCCCCGTCCTTCCCCCGCTGCTCCCGTTCGCCCCCTCTCCTCTTCTGATCTGACCCAGCCGAGGCTGCCATGCCCCTGCATCCGGCTCGGCGCTCAGCAAATCCTCGATGTTTCACGTGAAACATCCCCGCCCAGCCCATCCGAGTCCCCATCAGCCCGAGCACGCCACTTGGACCGCAGCGTGCCCGCCCGAATGCCTTTCCCCGCTCACCCTCGTCCCGGCATCGCGCGGTAGGTCCCTCCCGCGGCGACTTCCCCCTCAACCCTCCAACCGAACAGTCCGGGGGACCCACAAGCTCGCAGGGGCACCCGAGCGGCGGCCCGCCCCCGGTTCTCCCCTCTGCTCTCCCGGCCCGCCGGGCCTCCCCCTGCCGCCATCGTGCCCGCTACGCGGCGCGGTCGCCCTGGCCAATCCCGAGCCCGG
>Ga0182792_1003489_pt1 | contig 10050 bp, 4 predicted proteins | sample Passage237B_FD_130497 | JGI IMG/M metagenome (GOLD analysis project Ga0182792, IMG submission 130497) | Cellulose adapted compost microbial communities from Newby Island Compost Facility, Milpitas, CA, USA - Passage2 37B (version 2) (version 2) ... | reverse complement strand
GTCGTGGTGGGATACGGCACCCAGAAGCGGGCGACGGTCACCGGGGCGGTCAGTGCAATCTCATCCGAGAACCTGTCCCGTACATCGGCCACGACAACCGCCGATGCACTCGTCGGCAAAATCCAGGGCATCACCACGCGTGCGACCAACAGCTACGAGGGCGATTCCAGGCCGGGTTCGCCTGCCGTACTCCAGATCAGGAACATGGGCGAGCCGCTGTTTATCATCGATGGCGTACCGCAGACCAGCGGTCAATTCAATAACCTGAATGTGAACGACATCGAAAACATCTCCATCCTCAAGGATGCGTCGGCGTCGGTATACGGGTTCAGGGCGGCGAACGGCGTGGTTCTGGTGACGACCAAGCGCGGGCGCGACCAATCCCCGCAGATCAACCTGAATGCTTACTACGGCTGGCAGAACCTTACCCGGTTCCCCTTTGAGACACCCGCGAATGCCTACCTCTTCCATTTAGCGCGTGCGGAATCCCAGCAGAACCGCGGGCTTGCGGTGACCATCACGCCGGAGGAACTGGAAAAGTGGCGGCTGGGCACCGAACCCGGTTACCAAAGCTACAACCAATACGACTATGTAGTCAACAATCCCAATGCACCGCAATACAACGCAAACCTGAGCGTTTCGGGTGGAACGGAAAACACGTCATACTACGTGTCGGTGGGTCACGTCGGTCAGGAGTTCGTCATGAAAGAACACCATTTCAGCCGGACGAATATCCAAAGCAACATCCAGACCACCCTCGCCAAAGGCCTTGTTGTCGGCACCCAACTTAGCTACCGCATTGAGGACCGGGACAATGTCGCGATCCCCGGAAGGGACGACCCCATCTGGAATGCCTTTTTGGGCACAAACAGCTCCTGGCCGATGGACAATCCGTACGCTAATGGAAACCCCAACTACATCAACGGGGACGTCCGTTACCTGACACGCCTTGCATCTACCTATACCAAAGCGATAGCTGGATGGCAGGAGGACAGTTGGAACAACGCGGGCGGGAATTTCTTTGCGGAATATACGTTCCCGTTCCAGTTGAAGGCAAAAGCCATGTACTCCCACAATTACAAGCAAAACAAATTCGATAGGCAACGGTACAGTTACGATGCCTACCGGTACCTTCCGGAGACGGACACGTACGAAGTATATGGAGGATTTGCAAGCCCACTAAGAAACAGGAACAGGAGGGAAATCCAGGATCGTTTCGTGCAGTTGCAGCTTAGCTATGACACCAACTTCGGCGGCCATTCAATCGCTGCTGTAGCTGCTTACGAACGGTCGGACAGCGAGGAAACCTATACCGCGGTCCAGTCGGTCCCCCCAATCAATGACAACAACCTCATTGATTTTGTCGATGTTAATGACGTATCCACGGATTGGACGGTAAGCGCCCGGTCATCCTATATCGGGAAACTCAATTATAACTACGAGGGCAGGTACCTCGTTGAAGTCCTTGGAAGATATGATGGCTCTTACCTCTATGCAAGCGATAAACGGTGGGGATTGTTTCCCGGGGCATCTGTAGGTTGGCGGATATCCGAGGAAGCGTTCATCAAGGATAAATTCAAATGGCTATCGGATCTGAAAATACGTGCCTCATGGGGACAAGCCGGACGCGAGCAAGGAATCTCACCGTGGGATTACCTGGGTGGAGCCACCTATGGCAGCAGCCAATTCCTGTTGGATGGAACGGTCGTTACGGGTGCACGCCCGAGGGGACTACCCGTCACCAACCTCAGCTGGGTAACCAGTACGTCCACCAACATCGGGTTGGACATCGCGTTGCTGCGGAACAAGCTTACCGCGCAATTCGACGTATTCGAACGCAAGCTATCCGGCTTGCCTGCCGCTAGATACGACGTGCTTTTACCAAGCGAAGTCGGTTACACCTTGCCCCAAGAAAATCTCGAATCCGAAGCCAATCGAGGAATAGAGGGAATCGTCACCTATGCGGATAAGCGTGGCGATTTCGAATACTCGGTCGGCATCAATGCCACGTTGGCAAGGCGTAAGATCTATGACCGGTATAAGCCCCGATTTGGAAATTCATGGGACGAATACCGCAACGCTACTGAAAACAGGTGGTCGGGCGTCAGCTTTGGCCATCAGGTCATCGGCCAGTTCAAATCGATGGAAGAAATCGAAAATTATCCGATAAACAACGATGGGCAGGGGAATACGACGCTATTGCCCGGCGATTTCATCTATAAAGATACCAACGGCGACGGTATCATCGACGACCTCGATCAGCGCCCCATTGGATACGCGCTTTACGACAACCCGATACTTGGCTTCGGCCTCAACAGCCTTTTCGCCTATAAAAACTTCTCCCTGAACATCGATTTGGCAGGTGGCAGCATGTATTCGTTTATCCAGAATCTGGAACTCCGGTATCCGTTCCAGGGCGGGCACAACTCCCCGACCTGGATGCTGGAAGACCGCTGGCACCGGGCAGATGTCTTCGACAACAACAGCGAGTGGATACCGGGAAGGTATCCTCCCATACGGGAGAATCCGAATCACGCAAACTACCGTACCAGCAACTATTGGCGAACGAATGTCAGTTACCTCCGCATACGGCGTATCGAAATTGGCTATACACTCCCCCAAAATGCCCTCAGTAAGGTGGGAATGACCGCGACGCGGATATACGCCAGCGGCACCAACCTATTTACGTTCGATAACCTCAGCCATATCGAACTTGACCCCGAATTGGCCATGGATTCCGGGTTAAGGTATCCATCGCAGAAAATCATAAATATCGGTTTCAACTGTACCTTCTAACCGCAAAAAAACGAACGATGAAAACACTTTCTAAATTTCTATTTTCCCTTTGGGCACTGGCTGCCTTGTCCGCCTGCAACTCGGATTGGCTGGAACGGGAACCGGAAGATATCCTGACCGATGAGCAGTTGTGGACCAACCCGCAATTGATCCTCAGTACCATCGCCGACTACTACAGCCGGCTTCCTCAGCACACGGATTTCGGTGGCCCGTACAACTGCGGCTCACCCTCGGCCTATTGCGGGTGGAAAGACTACGCTTCGTACGATGAGGCCATGTGGTCGGGGGTCAGCAACTTCGACTTCGAATTCCGCAATAACCTCATCGATTACCCCTTTGCCCGGTGGAGCCTCTGGAATTACGACCTTATCCGGGACATCAACCTTGCCATTGACAAAATCAATGCGGTAAGCAGTCCCAAGGTCACCGACCTGATGAAAGCCCAGTTTATCGCCGAACTCCGCTTTATACGGGCAATGAACTACTTCGAACTGGTCAAACGGATGGGCGGGGTACCGATCATCACCGAACAGCTGATTTACGATTTCGAGGGCGACCCGACCTATTTGCAGCATCCCCGCAATACGGAGGAAGAAGTGTACCTGTTCATCGAGTCCGAGCTGGATGCCATAGCAGACCAGTTGGGGAATGAAGGCAGCAAAACCCGGGCGAACAAATACACGGCATTGGCGCTCAAAAGCCGCGCGATGCTCTATGCGGGCTCCATTGCCAAATACAACAACCTCATGCCCTCGCCGATCAGCTTGCCGAACGGTGAAGTCGGGATACCTGCTTCCAGGGCAGCCTATTTTTACGAATCGTCGTTGCAGGCCTCTACGGCCATCATCCAAAGCGGTGCGTACCAACTCTTCGAAGGCAATCCGGATAGAGGCCAGAATTTCTACGAAGCCCTCACCGTGAAGAACGGCAACAACGAAGTGATCATGGCCGTTGACTATGCGGTAAGCCAAGGGTTACGCCACCTGTTTACCTTGGAGAATATCCCCCGATCGCTCCGGCAAGATGTGGAGAACGTAAGCGGTTCGTCGGCCCTCTCTCCTTCACTCAACCTCGTCGAATCCTTTGAGTACCTTGATGGTTCCGCCGGCACGCTGAAGGGCGTAGGCACGGGCAGCAACACCGCGGAAGGACAGGCTAATTGGATTTTCTACGATACCCCTGCGGCCATCTTTGCCGACAAGGACCCGAGGTTATCCGGTACCATCATCTTGCCGGGAAGCACATTTGCAGGGCAGCCCTTGGCTATCCAGGCAGGTGTATATGTCTGGAACGCCACAGCCAACAAATACGACCGCGTGGAGGGTTCGCTCAACTCACAGTACGTCGACGGTGGCGTGTTAACGGGTGGCGACGGTCCTTTGCCAAACGAAACCTATGTCTCGGCCACGGGATTCTACCTGAGAAAGTACCTCGACAGTGCACCTGGTGCCGCGACAAGCGCCGTTAGGAGCGATATCTGGTGGGTTCGATTCCGCTTGGGAGAAATCTTCCTCAATGCGGCAGAAGCAGCTTTTGAGCTCGACCGCCCCGAAGCCGTGTCTTATGTAAACCGCCTCCGAGAACGCGCGGGATTCGAATCCAATAGCCTTGCCAGCCTCACGTTGGCACGGATCATGAACGAACGTAAGGTCGAACTGGCTTTTGAAGATCATCGCGTATGGGACCTTCGGCGGTGGCGGGTAGCGCACGAACTTTGGGATGGCACCACCACCAATCCCAATGCCAACATCTATGCCCTGTTTCCTTACCGCATCGTGCGCCCGGGGCATCCCCACCACGGCAAGTTCGTCTTCGATAAATTCCGGTCGTCCAGAACCACCAGGCCAAGGTACTTCCGCTACGGGAACTATTATTCGGAGATTCCCCAAACGGTTATCAACAACAACCCCAAAATCGTACGTAACCCCTTCCATTAACCGCTCAATATCACCAACCCATGACACGTCCTATTCAATTTCTTGTCGCCCTAATCAGCCTATCGTTCGCTGCGTGTGAGGTCGACAATTACGATCCACCCACTTCCATGCTTACCGGCGCCGTTACTTATGACGGTGAGCCCATCGGCGTACGAAGCGGAGGCGTACAGCTCGAACTGTGGCAATCCGGATTCGCGCTCAACACCAAAATTCCAGTAAATGTCGACCAAGAAGGCCGATTTTCCGCTTCTTTATTTGACGGAACCTATAAGCTGACGTTCCTTGCCGGAAATGGCCCTTGGGTGGTATCCACGGATACGATAGTCGTCAACCTCAACGGTTCGGCGGATATCACCGTTCCAGCGGAACCCTATTATACCGTCCGCGATGAGACCATCGTGCGCAACGGCGGAAACATCGAGGCTTCTTTCCGTGTTTTGGCCGTAAACGATTCCAGGGCACTTCAGCAGGTAGGATTGTACATCGGTACAACGGCCATCCTTGACAACATCAACAACAAATTAAAGGTTGAGCTGCCCGCCGCTGCCATCAGTTCGCTGGATGAGCTCATCAACTTGTCCGCGAATCTCGGTCCGGACTTATCGACGAGGGACTATGTTTTCGCTCGGATCGGTGTAAGGACTTCGGGCGTCAATGAAATGCTATTCTCCCCGGTATTCAAGATAAGCCATTGACAATCAACCGTATTGAAAACAAAAAATCATGAGAAAAAATATCAAAACCTTTTTTGCTTGTGCCTTGATTTGCTTGGTTGGCTCGGCGAGCACCAGTCCGGATTACCGAAGCGGCGTCGGTGTTGCCAACGATCCGGTTTCGCTGACGGTGGACCTCGGGAAAAAAATCGGTGACATGACGCCGATATGGGCCTACGTGGGCTATGATGAAGGCAACTATACCTACCTCCCCGACAGCCGGAAGCTGCTGAAGGATCTCGCCGACCTCAGCAAGGGACCGGTTTATGTCCGTGCCCATAACCTGCTCAATACCCATGAGGGTTCGCCCTTGGCCCTGAAATGGGGATCCACCAACGCTTATACGGAAGATGAACAAGGGAATCCGGTGTATGACTGGACCCTTGTCGACAAGATTGTGGATACCTGGATCGACCTGGGCATGAAACCGGTCATGGAAATCGGCTTCATGCCAAAGGCCTTGTCCACCAAACCTGACCCCTATCGCCATCGGTGGTCTCCGGGAGACCCTTACAGCGATATCTGGACCGGGTGGGCATACCCGCCCAACGATTATGACAAGTGGGAAGAACTCATCTACCAATGGGTCAGGCATTCCATTGAGCGGTATGGCAGCGATGAGGTGGCGGGCTGGTGGTGGCAGCTATGGAATGAGCCCGATGCCGGCTATTGGGCCGGTACGGACGAAGAGTACCATAAGCTGTACGACTATACGGCAAAAGCCGTAAAGCGCGCCCTGCCCGCGGCCCGGGTGGGCGGCCCCAATGTCACCGGTGGGCTGTCGCCCCGGCAAGCCAAATTCCTCACGGACTTCCTGGAACACTGCCGAAACGGCGTCAACTATGCAACCGGCGAAAAAGGCACGCCGATTGATTTTGTGGGATTCCACGCTAAGGGTGCGCCCACCGTCACAGAAGGCGGTCATGTACAGATGCGCATGTCTACGCACATGAAACAAATCGATGCGGCGTTCCGGATTATCCGGTCCTTTCCCGAATTCGCTGACCTGCCGATCATTATCGGCGAATCTGACCCGGAAGGATGCGCGGCTTGTTCATCGAATTCCGGATATACGCAAATGGGCTACCGCAACGGAACCCTGTTTTCCAGCTACCTGGCTTCATCATTCGCCAAAAAATACGAACTTGCCGACAAGCATGGCGCCAACCTCATCGGAGCGGTAAATTGGACCTTTACCTTTCCGGGGCAACCTTGGTTTGACGGCTTCCGATCCTTCGCTACCAATGGCATCAACAAACCCGTGCTGAATGTGCTGCGGATGTTCGGGATGATGGGCGGCCAACGGTTACAGGTGTCCCAAGCCGCCCCCTACACGGTGGAAAAAGTGATGGAAAGCGGCGTATTGGAAAACCCCGATATCAACGGGCTGGCCACCATCGACGGCAACACCATGTCGGTCATGGTTTGGAATTACCACGATGAAGACATCGAATTCAATCCATCCCCGATTTCCTTGGAATTAAGGGGATTGCCCACCAATCGGATACGGATAGATCACTATCGAATCGACGAACAGCACAGCAATGCGTTCACCGCTTGGCGCGAAATGGGAGCACCACAACAGCTAACGCGCAAACAATACAAAGAACTGGAAGACGCAAGCCAGCTTCAGACGCTCTCATCGCCACAATGGGCAGGTACCGAAGACGGCGTATTGACGCTCTCTTTTACGTTGCCCGGTCAAGCCGTTTCGCTCATCCAGATTACCTGGTAAAATGATAACTTTAAAAAAATTACCATGAAAGCACGTCACCGTTATTTAGGAACATTCTTGCTTGTTCCGGCAATCCTTTTTGCCTCATCGACCTGGAAACACCAAGAAAAGCCACTTACTCCAAATGACCAACCCGTCCTGATCGAGGTAAACCTAGCCAACGAAAAGGGGTCGATAAAACCGATATGGAGTTGGTTCGGGTATGATGAACCCAACTACACCTACATGAAAGATGGCAAAAAGCTGCTGACCGAGCTAGCCGAAGCCATGCCGGTGCCCGTACATGTCCGTGTGCACAGCTTGCTGGTCACGGGTGATGGCCAGCCCGCCCTGAAATGGGGATCGACCAATGCCTATACCGAAGACGAACAGGGCAACCCCATCTACAATTGGACCATCATCGACAGCATCTTCGATACGTACATCGAACGAGGCATGAAGCCCATGCCCCAGATTGGCTTCATGCCGGAGGCGCTGTCGGTAAAGCCTGATCCCTACCGGCACCACTGGAAGCCGGGGGACAATTACAACGACATCTACACCGGCTGGGCCCATCCGCCCAACGACTACGGCAAATTCGCCGCGCTGGTCTACGAATGGGTGAAACATTCGGTCGAACGGTATGGCAAGGAAGAAGTGGAATCGTGGTACTGGGAATTGTGGAACGAACCGAACATCGGCTATTGGCAAGGCACGACGGAAGAATACATCAAGCTATATGACTATACCGCCGATGCCGTAAAACGGGCGCTGCCCACCGCAAAAATAGGCGGTCCCGAAGTGACAGGCCCACGGTCCGAAGGCGCGGCGAAATTCCTACGCGCATTCCTCGACCATGTTTCGAAGGGGAAAAACCACGTGACCGGCAAACAGGGAAGTCCCCTTGATTTCGTCACGTTCCATGCCAAAGGTTCTCCCCGGGTAATCGACGGCGTGGTCCGCATGAGTATCAGGAACCAACTGCGCGATATCGAAAGCGGGTTTGCCATCCTGCAATCCTATCCGGAATTCAAGCACCTGCCCGTGGTCATCGGGGAATCGGACCCCGAAGGATGCGCCGCATGTTCCGAAGATGTCTATCCGCACAATGCTTACCGAAACGGGACCATGTACTCCAGCTATACCGCCGCATCGTTCGCGCGGAAACTGGATATCGCGGACCACCACAACACCGATTTGATCGGTGCTGTCAGTTGGTCATTCGAGTTCGAAAACCAACCTTGGTTTGCCGGATTCCGCGACTTGGCCACCAACGGTGTGGACAAACCGGTACTCAATGTATTCCGGATGTTCGGGATGATGACCGGACAGCGGGTGGCGGTTTCCGGACAGCTTCCTTACGACTTCCGAAAAATCCTCGAATCCGGTGTGCAGGATTCCTTGAGGGACATCAATGCCTTGGCTACCAAGGACGATTCCAACGCCGCCATCATGGTCTGGAATTACCACGATGACAACATCATCGGATCGCCTTCAACGGTCACGGTAAACATTTCAGGCATACCGGCCGATAACGCTTATCTGCAGCATTTCCGAATCGACCAGGAACATAGCAATTCCTATGAGGTATGGAAAAAAATGGGGTCGCCCCGGTCGCCGAGTGAGGCGCAAATCCGGGAACTGGAGCGGGCAGGGCAGCTGCAGTTGCTGGAGTCCCCGGCTTGGATTTCCACCGAAAACGGGGAGGCGGTTTTGACCTTTTCGTTGCCACAGCAGGGCGTATCGCTGCTGCGGTTGAATTGGTAGGATATCCAACATCATTTGACAACCACACATTGCTTCATTCACCACACAGCCGTTAAGCCACGTTAGGCAAAATGGCGACCAATTTAACTCGATTATGAAAGTGGACCCGGCCATACTTGGCGACGAAAAGCCATTAAAACTCCGTTGGATTATGGTCATACTGGCGTTTCTCGCCACCGTGCTGAATTATGTCCATCGATTGTCATTCAATTACCTGAGCGCCGATGGGGAGTTGCGGGAACTGATACCTGATGACGCATTCGGATATATCGGCACGGCATTTTTCATCGCCTATATGCTGTCAAATGCCTTTTCGGGCTTGGCCATCGACAAATTGGGGACACGGATAGGTTACGCGCTGTGCATGGCTTTCTGGACGACCGCGGCCTTGGTCCATGCCTTCGCCATCACCCCCTTCCAATTCGGGCTGGTCCGCTTTTTCCTTGGTCTGGGCGAAGCGGGAAATTGGCCGGCCGCCATCAAATTGATCGGCGAGTGGTTCCCGCCCCATGAGCGTTCAACCGCTTCCGGCATCTTCAACAGCGGATCCGCATTGGGTGCCATCATCGCCCCGCCGCTGGTGGCTTTTTTGGGCATCAACTACGGTTGGCAGTCCACATTCATCATCCTAGGCGTCACCGGATACCTGTGGCTGGCGGTATTCTGGTTTACCTATTACACACCGGAACGCGCTTCCAAGGAAGCCAAGGCCCGAATCATTCCACCGATGAAACTGTTCAAGACCCGGTTCCTGCGCATGTTTACCCTTTCCAAATTCTTCATGGATCCGATATGGTATTTCGTAACCTTCTGGATCGGTCGTTACCTCGCGGATGTACACGGCTGGGATATCGCCAAAATCGGTTGGTATGCGGTCATCCCGTTCATCATCGCGGATGTGGGCAACCTGATCGGTGGATACTTCACGCAGTTCATCATCAAAAAAGGCGTACCGATACCGCAGGCCCGCAAAATCGCCGTCGGGATAGCGGGCGGGCTGATGTGCGTGCCCTTGCTGCTGGCACCATTCATCGTGACCTCCCCGATGTCGGCACTGATCCTGTTCGGCATTTCCGGTTTCGGGTATACGGCCTATACAGCCAATTCGCTTGCCTTCCCGGCT
>Ga0182792_1003486_pt1 | contig 10055 bp, 9 predicted proteins | sample Passage237B_FD_130497 | JGI IMG/M metagenome (GOLD analysis project Ga0182792, IMG submission 130497) | Cellulose adapted compost microbial communities from Newby Island Compost Facility, Milpitas, CA, USA - Passage2 37B (version 2) (version 2) ... | reverse complement strand
CGAGGCCCCCCGCCGCCCCCGCCAGGTCGAGCGCCGCCAGCCGGTCGGACAGGGTCTGCGGCGTGTCGGTCGAATTGTTGGAGATGATCCACAGCCGTTCGCCGGCACGGGCCGCCAGTTCGCGGGCGCCGGGCAGCAGGCGGTCGCCGGCGATCAGGCAGCCGTCGAGGTCGCACAGCAGCGCCCGATAGCGGTCGAGCCACATGGGCTCAGCCGGCAAGCGCCGTCGCGTCCGGCGCATCCTGCGCCGCCCTGTCGTGCAGCCAGTAGACCGGCCCGTCATACAGGAAGGGCCGCTGGTGGATGACGAGGCCCTCGGGCGTCACCTGGACCAGCGAGTAGTCCGGCGCTTCGAGGCTGCCCGGAATTTTCTCGGAGAGGAGGTCGAAGGCGACCTGGTGGTTGGTCGCGCGCTGGATATGGAACGGCACGCCGCGCCAGGTGCCCGTGATCGGCCGGTGCACATGGCCGAAGAACATATGGTCGGGCCGCCGGCGCTTCTCGAACACGGTCCACAGCGCCTCGGGGTTGCGCAGGCGGATGCGGTCGAGCGAGGGCAGGCCGGTATCGAACGGCGGATGGTGCTGGAACAGCAGCAGCGGCCGGTCGGACGGAGCCTCGGCCAGAGCCTGATCGAGGAAGTCGAGCCGTGCCGGACAGAGCAGGCCGACATGCGTGCGGCTCTCCTCGTCGGCGGTGTCGAGCGTGACGATCGTCGCCGCCGGGAAGGTGCGGATCGACTGCACGAAGCCGTTGCCGTCGTCGTCCGTGTCCGGGAAGACCGCCCGCAGCGGCGCGCGGCGGTCGTGGTTGCCCATCATCAGGATGAGCGGCGCCGCAAGCCCGTCCAGCACCCGCTTCAGCTCGCGGTAGGCGGCCGCCTCGCCCCAGTGGGCGAGGTCGCCGGTGACGATCACGAAGGCGATGTCGGGGTGGTCGCGGTTGATGACGCGGACCGCGGCGGCGAGCCGGGCCGCGGGATCGAGGCCGTAGAGGAGGCGGCCGGGCGTGACGAGGTGCGTGTCGGTGAGGATGACGAATTTCATGGCCATGTCTTCGTTGTGATGGGTGGCGGCCGCCGGTCTCCCGGCGGCCGCCACTGCCGTCGCGCGGGACCTTACTTGCGCGGCAGCAGCTTCTGGACGTCGCCAGTCATGTCGGACAGGACCTTGTCCGGCTCGTTGGCGCGCTGGCCGTTCACGACCGAGTTGAGATGGTCCTTGATCACGTCCGTGATCTTCAGCCCGTTCTCGCCCGGGAAGGCGTACCACTTGGTCAGGATGGGGAGCTGCTTGACCGCCGTGTAGTTGTTGGGATTCTCAGCGTAGAAGTCCTTGAGATAGACCTCGTTGGCCTTGCGGTTGGGCGGCATGTATCCGGTGGTCCTGGCGACGATGGCCGCGCCCTCCGCGCCGTGCCAGAACTTCATCACCTCCCAGGCGGCGTCGCGCTTCTTGGGATCGCTGGTAAGGATGATGCCGACGTTGCCGCCGGCCGGCAGGCGGCCCTTCTCCGGCACGACGCCGGGGAACAGCGCCGTCTTGATCTCGAACTTCTTGTCGACCATCTCGGTGACCTTGGCGAGGTCCGAGGTCGAGGTGATGTGGATGCCGGTCTTGCCGGCGGCGAAGGCGGCGCGCATGTCGGGCTGGTTGAGGTTCGGCATCTTGGCCTCGGTCACCAGGCGGGCGATCGTGTGCATCGCGTACTGCCCCTCGGGGCCGTTGAAGGCGACCTTGCTCTCGTCGTCGTTCAGCATCGAACCGCCGCGCGCGAACACGGGCGCCTGCCACAGCCAGTTGCCCGTGATGTCCCACACATAGGTGACGCCGTTGATGTCCGGCCCGAGCGCCTTGATCTTCTTGGCGAGCTCGATGACCTCCTCCCAGGTGGTCGGCAGCTTGTCGGGATCGCCGCCGGCCTTCTTCACCAGGTCGAGGTTGTAGTAGGCGATGGGCAGCGAGATCGCGAAGGGCAGGGCGTAGATCTTGCCGTTCTGCCGGCCGATGTCGTACATCGCCTCGTGGAACCCTTCGGTCTCCATGCCCTTGTCGGAGGTGATGTAGCCGTCGAGCGGCTGGGCGATGCCGCGATCGACGAAGACGCGCACGCGGTTCAGGCCCTGGAAGGTGATGTCGGGCATCTGCTTGGTGATCGCCTCGCGCAGCACCTTCTGGGTGGCATCCTCGTAGGAATCGTAGGGCGCGCGGAAGGTCACCTTGATGTCCGGGTGCTTCTTGGCGAACTCGGCCGCGATCTGTTTGTGCGTCTCGTTGAACAGCTCCGGATAGGGGTACTGGACGACGATCTCCGTCCCGGCGAGGGCCGGCACGGCGGCCAGCGCCAGCGCGGCGGAAATCAGGCAGGTCCTAAGCTTCATCATCATCTCCGTTGGTTGTCGGACGTCAGGCCTTCGGCGGGGTGTCGGCCGCCCGCTCTTGTCGTTACTTGAGGCCGGTGAAGGCGATCCCCTCGATGAAGCGGCGCTGGGCGAGCAGGAAGGCCACGACCAGCGGTGCGATGATGATCGTCGCCGCCGCCATCAGCGGGCCGTAGTCGGTACCGGCCTCCTGGTTGCGGAAGGCGGCGACGCCGAGCGGCGGCGTGAACAGGTGCTCGCTGTTGAGCACGACCAGCGGCCAGAAGTAGTCGTTCCAGTGCGCCACGACCGAGAAGATGCCGAACGCGGTCACGGCCGGGATCGCGGTCGGCAGCATGACGCGCCACACGATGCCGAACTCGGAGATGCCGTCCATGCGCGCCGCGTCGATCAGGTCGTCGGGCACGGTCAGGAAGAACTGGCGCATCAGGAAGATGCCGAATACCGAGATGGCGAAGGGCACGACCAGCGCGGCATAGCTGTCGAGGATGCCGAGATGGTGGAACAGCAGGAACAGCGGCACGGCGATGGCCTGCGGCGGGATCAGGATGCAGAACAGCACCAGCGCGAACACCGTCTTGCGCCCGTGGAAGCGCAGCTTGGCCAGCGCGTAGGCCGCCGGCAGGGCGATCAGCACCTGCAGCGCGAAGATGGTCGCCGTGACGATGGCCCCGTTCAGCAGGAACTGCAGCAGCGGCGCCTTGGCGAAGGCGGCGCTGTAGTTCTGCACGGCGTGCAGCCGTTCGGGCCACCAGCGGATCTCGGAGAGGAAGACCTCCGACGGCGGCTTGAGCGAGGTCGAGATCATCCAGGCGAAGGGCAGCAGCGTCACCGCGGCCAGGGTCAGCAGGACGGCGTGGCGCAGCATGGCACGGACGGCGTGGTGGCGGAGGACGATCATGCGTAGTGCACCCGCTTCTCGATCAGACGGGCCTTGATCACGGTGAGGGTGAGCACGAAGGCCAGGAAGACGACGGCGATGGCGGCGGCCAGGCCGGAGCGGAAGAACTCGAAGCCTTCAGAATACATGGAATAGAGCAGCACCTCGGACGCCTTGTTGGGGCCGCCCTTGGTCAGCACGTGCACGGTGTCGAACACCTGGAAGGAGCGGATGGCCGAGATGATCACCACGAACATCGTGACCGGACCCAGCATCGGCCAGGTCACCAGCCAGAAGCGCGACCAGGCGGACCGCGCACCGTCGAGCTCGGCGGCATCGTAGAGATGGCGCGGGATCGAGATCAGGCCGGCCAGGAACAGCACCATGTTGAAGCCGAAGAGCTGCCAGACGCCGATGGCGGCCAGCGTCGGCAAGGCCAGCGCCGGGTCGGTCAGCCAGGCCTGCGGCGGCAGGCCGACCTGCTTCAGCATCAGGTTGATCAGCCCGAACTGGGGATGGAGCATGTATTCCCAGGAGATCGCCATGGCGATCAGGGTGGCCATCACTGGGATGAAGAAGACCGCGCGGTAGAAGTTCTTTAGGCTGCCGCCGGACTCGATCAGCAGGGCGACTCCCAGCCCCAGCGCGACCGACGCGGGCACCACGATGGCGACGTAGCGCAGCGTGTTGCCGAGCGACTTCCAGAAGACGCGGTCGGCGAACAGGTCGCGATAGTTGTCGAGCCCGATGAAGCCCACCGTGGAGGCGCCGAGCTGGTAGTCGGTGAACGACATGACCAGCACGGTGACGATGGGGCCGATCAGCAGCAGGAACATCAGGAACAGCGCCGGGAAGGACAGGGCGAGCGCCGTCCAGTACTGCCGCAGCGCGCCGCTCTCGGCGGCGGACCGCCGCAGCGGGCGTCTCCTGGCCGGCCGGGCCTCGGCGGAAGCAGCGTGATCGAGCGCGAGGTCAGCCATGGGCCACCTGCCGCAAGGCCAGGGGGCGCACGGCCAGCCGCCTGCCGTCGGCGCCGAAGAAGCTGGCCGCCGCCGCGTCGGGCGCCAGGGCCGCGGCGCTGCCGACCGCGAGCGCGCGGGCCTCCATTGGCTCGAGACGGCCGAGGATGGGACGGGGCGCGCCCGCGACCTGCAGATGCACGAAGACTTCCGAGCCGAGGTTCTCGAGATGGACGACCTCGCCCCGCCACGCCGCCTCGCCGCTGCTGGCCGGACGCACCGCCTCGGGCCGGATGCCGGCCTGCACGTCGGTACCCGGCGGCACGTCGAGGCGATGGTCGAGCGGCAGGCCGAGCACGCAGGCGCGCCGGTCGGCATCGACGGTGGCAGGCAGGATGTTGATCTTGGGCGAGCCGATGAACTCGGCCACGCGGATGTCCTGCGGCCGATTGTAGATCTCGTCCGGCGTCCCGACCTGCACGATGGTGCCGGACATCATGACGGCGATGCGGTCCGACATCGTCATGGCTTCGGCCTGGTCGTGCGTGACGTAGATGAAGGTCGCGCCCAGCCGGCGGTGGAGCTGCGCGATCTCGGTGCGCATGTGGACGCGCAGCATGGCGTCGAGATTGCTGAGCGGCTCGTCGAGCAGGAACGCCTTGGGCTGGCGCACGATGGCGCGGCCGACCGCGACGCGCTGGCGCTGGCCGCCCGAGAGCTGCGCCGGCCGGCGGGCCAGCAGATCGGTCAGGCCGAGCAGGCTGGCGGCGCGCTCGACCTCCGCCCGGATGCGGCGGTCGGTACGGCGCCGTCCGGACGACAGCCAGCGTGCGCCCGGCAGGCGCTGCCAGGCATTGAGCTGGCGCATGCGCAGCGGCACGGCGATGTTGTCGAACACCGAGAGGTGGGGATAGAGCGCGTAGGACTGGAACACCATGGCGAGGTCGCGCTCGCTGGCCTTGACGCCGTTGACGTTGCGCTCGCCGATGACGACGTCGCCCTCGGTCTGCGCCTCCAGGCCGGCCACGATGCGCAGCAGCGTGGACTTCCCGCAGCCCGAGGGGCCAACCAGCGAGATGAATTCGCCGTGCGCGATCTCCAGGTCGACGCCACGCAGCACCTGCGTGCGGTCGAAGCTCTTGCGAATGTTCCGTATCGCAAGCTGCGCCATCTGATTCTCCACAAACTCCGGGGGCCCCGAGCCTGTGGATGGCTAAAGCGTTTCTTTGACAGTCACATAACAGTCAAAGGCAGAGCTTATAGGCAGAGGAACCAACGGCTGCGGCGAAGGAGGTCCGATGGCGTCGCCGGGTGCGCTCACCAGTTCGCGGATCCGGGCGGTCAATGCGGTGTTCGAGGCCGGCAGCTTCTCCGCGGCGGCCAAGCGGCTGGGCATCTCCCAGCCCGCCGTCGCCCAGCAGGTGCGCGACCTGGAGACCGGCTTCGGCGTCACGCTGTTCGACCGCCGCGGCAACGGCGTTGTCGCGACGGCGCTGTGCCGCCAGCTTCACGAGGTGACGCAGCGGCTGCAGGGCATCGAAGCGCGCGCCATGGCCATCCTGACCCAGCACAGCGTGCTCAAGGGCGGCGAGCTGCGCATCGGGCTGGGCAATGCGATGCCGGGCATGGCGCTGATCTCCGAATTCCAGAACCTCTACGCGCGCATCGCCATCAGCGTGGAGATGGGAAGCTGGGCATCGATCATCGATGCCGTGGTCGACCAGCGGGTCGATGTCGGCATCCTTCCGCAGGTCCCCAATGACGGCCGCTTCCGGCGCGAGGTCTGCCTGCATCACAGCGTCGTGGCGATCGTCAATGCGACGCATCCCCTGGCTTCCGCGCGCCGCATCTCGCTCCGTGACCTGACGGCCCATCCTCTGGTGTTCCGCACCCGTCATTCCTCGACGCAACGCGTCGTCGACAACGCCTTCCGGGCGGCGCGGCTCGAGCCGCGGCCGGCCATCCTGCTCGACACCCGCGACGGCGTGCTCGAGGCGGTCATCAACGATCTCGGCGTCGGCTTCATGTGGGAGCACGGCTCCAGCCGCCCCGATGTCGTCAAGCTGCGCGTCCCCGAGATGGCCACGCCCGTGCCCGAGCACATCTTCTGCCTGGCCCGCAAGCACGACAAGCTGGTCGATCTCTTCTTCCAGTCCCGCGGCCTCGGCACCGCGCCGCCGTCGTCTCGAGCGTAGTCCCGCCTCTCGCATTCGCTCGGCGACGAAGGGAGCCGTCGTCTCGACCGGAGCGAAGCGAAGCAGAGAGACCTTCGCTCAACGACCAGCCGCCGGATCGCCGAAGCAAGGCCCCTCGGCTGCGCTCGGGGCGACGGAAGGGACAACACGTCCGATCGGAGCTTCACACCCGGCTGCGCTCGGGGCGGTGCTTATGGCTTCCCGAACGTCGCGATGCGGTCGACGTTGCAGACGAACAGGACACGCTTCTCGTCGATCGCGGGGTCGCGCAGCCCGTAGGGCGGCGGGTTGCCCGTGTACTTGCTCCAGATCCTGTCGAGCTGCTCGGTGACACGCTTGCCGCCCGGGCCGTCCTCGTGCTCCTCGCGCTCGACCGAGCATTTGAGCTGGACCCAGTGATAGGCATTGTCGGGATTGACGACCAGGATCGTGAGCTTGCCGTTCTTGCGGATCCAGGCGCATTTCGGCCGATGCGAGGCGGTGTTCACCAGCACCTTGTCGCCTTCGTAGTCGAACCACATGGGCGTCAGCCCGATCGTGCCGTCGGGCGCGGCGAGGCCCATGGTCACGGTGATCGGCCGGTCGAGCAGTGCCTTGTAGATCGGGTCGAGGTCCGACAGGCCCTTGATCCGGACGCGGTCGCCGACCGCGAACTGGCCCTCCTGCAGGCCGTTTGCGACGTCCCGGAACTTCGCGACTGTGATGCCATCCATGGCTGCCTCCCTGTGATTGCTATGCCAGCTTGAGTTCCCGATAGCCGTCGGCGGCGACCGCGTCGCAGCGCGCGCGGAAGGCCGGCGCGCTGCCGCTGTAGCGGGCGACGATGCGCGTCTGCTTGCCCTCGACGTTGCGGTTGATGCCGGTCATCCAGGAATCGACCTCGTTGGACAGCAGGCCGACGCCCAGCGTCCTGACGTGGTCGGTCCAGGAGGCGACGCCCTCCGGTGTCGCCTCGATGCGGGTTACCTGGTGCTCGCGCGCGTGGCGCAGCAGGGCCGTCACCCACTCGACGCTGTATTCGATGCTGCGCGGGATGTTGCCCAGCGCGGTGTGCGGGCCCATCTGCATCATCATGTTGGGGAAGCCCTCGACCATCATGCCGAGATAGGTCTGCGGCCCGTCCTTCCACTTGTCCCTGAGGCGCAGCCCGTCGACGCCGCGAAAATCGATGCGGTCGAAGGCCCCGGTGATGGCGTCGAAGCCCGTGGCGTAGATGATGATGTCGAAGTCGTACTCGGCATCGCTGGTCCTTATGCCTCGCTCCGTGATGCGCTCGATCGGGGTCTCTTTGATGTCCACCAGTTTCACGTTGGGCTGGTTGTAGACCTCGTAGTACTTCGTCTCGAGCGGCACGCGCCGGGTGCCGAAGCCATGGTTCTTCGGGATCAGCTTCTCGGCCACCGCCGGATCCTTGACGCGCTGGCGGATCTTGCGGGCGACGAAATCGCTCAGCAGCGCGTTGGCTTCCCGGTCGACGAGTATGTCGCGGAAGTTGCCCTGCCAGAGGCCGAAGCCGCGATTGCCGTAGAGCTTCTCCCAGAAGGCCTCGCGCTCCTCAGGCGTCACCTCGCTCGTCCTGCGTGGGTCGGGCGTGTGCAGGAAACAGGCGAAGGTCTCGCGGCAGCGCCGGAAGATCTCGGGATAGCGCGAACGGATCTCGGCCATCTCCTCGCGGGAGATCTCGGCATTGTGCAGCGGCGCGCACCAGTTCGGCGTGCGCTGGAACACCGTGAGATGCCCCGCGGTCTTGGCCACTTCCTGGATGGTCTGCACGCCGGTCGCCCCGGTGCCGATCACCGCCACCCGCTTGCCCTCGAAGCGGACGGGGTCATGGGGCCAGCGGGCGGTATGGCAGGACTGGCCCTTGAAGTCGTCGATGCCCTCGATCTTCGGCAGGGTCGGCGCCGACAGGGGGCCGAGCGCGGTGATCAGGAAGCGGCACGTATGCCGGCTGCCGTCTTCCAGCGTGATCTCCCAGCTCCGTGTCGCCTCGTGCCAGTGCGCCGCGGTCACCCGGCTCCTGAACTGGATGTCCCGGCGCAGGTCCAACTTGTCGGCGACGAAATTCAGGTACTTCAGCGTCTGCGGCTGCGGCGAGAAGTGCTCGGTCCAGTGCCATTCGTCCAGCAGCTCCTGCGAGAAGGAGAAGCCGTAGGAATAGCTCTCGGAGTCGAACCGGGCGCCCGGATAGCGGTTCCAGTACCAGGTGCCGCCGACGCCCGTGCCGGTCTCGAACACGCGCACGCGCAGGCCGAGCTCCCGCAGGCGATGGAGCTGGTAGAGGCCGGAGATGCCGGCGCCAATGATGATCGCGTCGTGGTCCAGGCTGCTCATTCGTCGGCCCGCGACTCGCGGATGCGGCGCGTTCCCTGGAACACCGGCTTCAGCGGATCCATCACGAAGCGGATGCGCGGAAGGTCGGTGTCGACCGTGCAGCAGGTGGCGATGATCGGATCGGCCAGGGTGAGCGACGGCGCGTTCCACGCCGCGCCGTCGAAGGCCCGCACCTGCGGCTTGCCGCGCTCGGCCTTGTAGAAGGTGTACCTGGGATCGACCTGGATCAGCATCGGCTGCGTGCCGCCATCCAGCGGCGCGTTGGCCGCCGTCACCCAGTTGATGTACTGCACGTCGCTGCCGGCCACCGGCTGCGGATCGACCAGCGCACCGTCGAATGCCGTGCGGCCCCCCTTGGTCACCGTGCCGCTGACGCGGTCGTGGCGGCGCAGGAACGTCACCTCGCCCGCCTCGACGGGGAAGCCCCAGCGGCCGCGCAGCTCGCGGGCCGCCGCTTCGCTGTTCGCGACCGCCCCCAGCAGGAAGCCGCGCGGATGGGCGCCGGCGCGGCTGCCCAGCCGCAGGACGGCGAGGTTGAACGGCCCCACCGGGCTCTCCGGATAGCGCGTCACCGCCAGGATCACGTAGGAGGGCAAAGCGGGGTGCATGGCCTTGGGCAGCAGCCCGTCGGTCGTGCTGCGCGGCACCTCGATCAGGAGCTGCAGCATCTCGGCCTTGGGCAGGGTCCAGGCTTCGGTATCGAGGTTGGCGAGCGTCGGCAGGGTCGCGGCGTCGCGCGTGATATCGAGCGTTCCGTACAGGGGCATGGTCTCTACTCCGCGGCCGCGGCGGCTCTCGCCGTCGACGCGGCGGGCTTCTTCGCGAAGGCCGGCATCACCTCCTTCGCGAACAGGCGCAGGCTCGCCATCACCTGCTCCTGCGGCACCACCTCGTTGGCGTTGAGGATGAAGTTGACGCAGTCGACGCCCAGCGATTCCCATTTCTTGATGGCGCGGATGATGCGTGCCGGGTCGCCATAGGCCATGCCCTCGGTCTGCTGCTCGCCGGCATCGGGACCGGTGGCGGCGCGGCGCAGCGCCGGCAGCAGGCCGAGCGACTGGTAGGAGGGCGAGGAATAGACCTCGCGCGTCGAGATCAGCTGGGTGGCGAGATAGTTGAAGGTGTTGCCCAGCCGCTTGCCCATCTCCACGCCGTAGGTGTTGTCCTCGTGGCAGAACAGGAAGTTGGTGGTGGCGACCTGCTCGTTGACGAAGGCGCCGACCGGCTCGCACTGCTGGGTGCGGCGGCGATACTCCCCGGTTTTTTTTTCCTGCTCCTCGCAACCGGGGGAGGGCACGGCGGGGCTG
>Ga0182792_1003482_pt1 | contig 10063 bp, 6 predicted proteins | sample Passage237B_FD_130497 | JGI IMG/M metagenome (GOLD analysis project Ga0182792, IMG submission 130497) | Cellulose adapted compost microbial communities from Newby Island Compost Facility, Milpitas, CA, USA - Passage2 37B (version 2) (version 2) ... | reverse complement strand
CCCCCCCCCCCGCCCCTTGGGGGCGGCCCTCGGCCTCCTTGCGCGGGCTGTCCCACGGGGAGATCGGGCGGGCCCCCGCCTCGATCGCGTCGGCCACGACCCGCTCGACCAGGTCGTCGGTCGCGGCGGCGGGCTCGGCCTCGATCCGCTGCCCCCCCGGCCAGGTGGCGGCCGCCACGACGGCCTCGTTCGACGCCGCCTCCTCGGCCTTCACCAGGTCGTGGGGCGCGAGCCCGAGCCGGGGGAGGTCCGCGTTGGCGCTCGCCCGACCCTCCGGGCCCCGGTCCGGGCCGGGGGCATCGGCCGAGGGGGCAGCCGGCGCCGGAGCCTCGCCCACCGCGAGGGAGAGCCGCGAGGGCGAGGGCGAGGGCGGGGGCGGGGGCGGTCCCGGCCGGGCCGCGGCGTCGCCGGCGCCCGGCTGGGCGTCACGGGCGCGATCCGCCGGCGCGGGGTTCGGGGCGGGGCTCACCGGCGCCGCGGCCTCGACGGGGGGCGCGGCCGGCGGGGCGGTGGCCACCGGGGCGCGCAGCGTGGCGGGCACCTCGACGGCGGGCGGGCCCGGGTCGGGCGCGGGCGCCGCGACCGGCGCGGGCGGCGCCACCGGCTCGATGGCCGGCCCCAGGGGCGTGGCGGGCGCGGGCGCGACCGGCGCCGGGGCAGGCGCGGGCGCGACCGCCGCCGGGGCAGGCGTGACCGAGGCCGGCGCCGGGGCGGGCGCGGCCGCGACGGGAGCGGCCGGGGCCGGGGCCTCGGGCGGTGCAGCCTCGCCGGGCGCTGCGGCCTCGGCGGGCGCGGGCCCGTCACCGATGGTGGCCGTGAGGTCGCGCCACTCCCGCTCGTGCTTGAGCGCCTCGTCCATCGCCTTGGCGCGGACGTGCAGCTTGCCGATCAGCTCGTCCACCTCGCGGGGGACGTAGCCCTTCTTGCGGAGGTGGAAGCGGGCGCTCTCCAGCACGGGTCGGAGGCTGCCCTTGCGGGCGAACACGTCCGCCTCGCCCTCGTCGGCCCAGAACGCCTGCCACGCCTCCTCGTCGTCGGCGCGGTCGTGGCGCTCCCCGATGCCCTCGATGGTGGACTCGCAGCGCTGGAGGAAGGCATCGACCTCCAACTGGTCGTAGCCCTTCTTGCAGAGGTGGAAGCGGGCACCCTCGACCAGTTGGAGCGTCTCGGCGACGAGGTCGTCGAGCTCACGCTCGTGATCGTCGCGTTCGGTCGTGGTGTCGGCCATCGATGGCCCTCCTTTGCCCAGTGGGCGCTGTTCGGTCCGTGCGTCGTCGGGGCCGTGGCCTTCCCTTCCCTCAACCCCCCGCCTCGGGTTCCGTGACGCCGCGGCCGACGACCTCGACGCGCCAGGCGTCGAGCAGCTCGGCGAGGCCCTTGGAGGTGTCGGGGAGGGGCACGACCTCGACGTCGAGGGGGCCGAGGTCGCTCCGCCCGCCGAGCGATCGGCGCAGCGAGGCCACGGTGGCCTCCACGTCGGTGATGGGTGGGAGCACGACCACGAAGCGGGAGCGGGCGATGTGGGCGACGAGCAGGTCGCGGGCGATGGTGCCCCGCACCACCTGGCTCACCACGATCGGGGTCAGCATGCGGCTCGTGGCGGTCGACCGGGCGAGCCCGATGGTGAGGACCACGAGGTGCGTCCGGCCGATGGCGCCGAGGCCGGTGGCGGCCTCCGATGCCTGGAGCTCTTCGAGGTGCACGGCGAGGAACGTCAGGTCGGGCAACCCGCTCAGGGCGTCTCGGCAGGCGGTCCGCAGGAGGCCGAGGATGATCTTGTCGCTGTACGCGACCGCCGCCTCCTGCCAGTACGTGCGCCAGCGGGCGAGGTGGCGCAGCCGGCGCGGGAGCGCCCGGCGAAGCCGTTCGAGGTCGTCGAGGATGCTGCCGAGGGCCCAGCCGTCCCAGGCCCGGCGGTGGACGTAGCTGTGCAGGAACTTGGTCGGCTCGTCGCCCCGGATGAGCGCCTGCACGAGCACCGGGGCGTGGGGGATGGCCCACCCGGTCGCCTCCTCGCCGAGCACGTCCAGGCTGTGCGCCTCCCAGTCGCGGTAGCAGCGGTGGACGGGGTCGCTCCGGCGAAGGCGGGGGGACACCGCCTCAGCCCTCTCCGCTCGCGACCACCACGCCGATCCGCAGCGGCAGCTCCGCCGCGGCCAGTTCGAGGGCGCCGTAGCCCCTGGCGGTCCCGGTGAAGCGCTCGTGGTCCAGGCGGGCGGTGGCCTCGCCGGTGAGGCCGGACCGGCCGTCGAGCGCGGCGGGGGCACCGCCGTGGCTCCAGCCGGCGGTGCCGGCCCGGTTCGGCTCGCCGCCGTAGGCCACGAGGTCGACGGCGAGGGCCGCGGCTCGCCGGCTGAGCGGGCCGCCGAGGTCGAGGTGGCCGGTCGCCCCGGCGTCGACGGTGCGGAACGGCGAGGTCACCACGAGCGGCGGCCCGGCGGCGCTCGGGTCCGCGCCGCCGCTCGGGCCGGTCACCACCACGAGCGTCCAGGCGCCCCAGGCGCCGGGTCCGCCGTCGACGGCGACCTGGGCGAGCCGGTAGCGGCCGGGGCCGGTCACGAGGTCGGTGACGTCGACCGCGGCCTGGTAGCCGGCGCCGTCGACCTGGAGCGAGTCGGCCGCCACCACCGTGGTCGCGCCCGACGGCGTGGTGAACCGGGCCGAGCGCCGGGGGTCGCCGGCGAGGCCGGTCGATGCCCCGTCGGGGTCCCAACGCCCGCTCCAGTAGAGGCCGGCCCAGACCACGTCGCCGCCCACGTCGAGGGTGGCGTCGGAGGAGTTGGACGTGGCCGGGTCCTCGTCGACGTCGATCGGCAGCACCGGCTGGGTGGACGGATCGGCCTCGGGTTGGAGCGGCCCCCACATCACCAGGCCGGCCGAGGCCACCGCGGCCCGGTGGCCGCCGAGGCGCACGAGGTCGGGCGCCCGCTCCGCCGCGTCGGGGTGCAGCGTGGTGGCGGTGCGGACGCTCGTGGCCGATCGGGCCCGGGCCGGGGGCTGCCACTCGACCTGCACCTCCTGGGGGCCGGTGCCGGTGGGGATCGCCGCGATCAGCTCCAGGTCGGCGCCGGCGGTCGCGGTGAAGGTGCAGGTGACGACGCCGGTGCCGGTGCAGGTGCCCTGCCGGGCCTCGGTCGAGCGGAGCGTCGCGCCGGGGGCGCGAATGCGGGCGACGACCACGCCGTCGGTGCGGGCGACCGCTCGGGCCTGCACGTAGGCGGTGGCGTCGGCGGCAACCGGTCCCACGGCCGTGAGGGCGGCGCCGGTGACGACGTCGACCGGGGCCGGCGGCGGGGTGGGCACGCTCGGCCCCGGAGGCGCCGGTGGGGTCGGGGGATCGGGCTTCGGCGCCGGGGCGAGGTCGGCCGGCTCGCCGCCGCCCGAGCCGCCGGGATCGGGCGCGGGCCCGCCGCCGTCGCCGCGGCCGGGGGCCGAGCGGCCGTTCGGGGCGAGCCCGGTCCCCGACGGGTCGGTGCCGGGCCGGTCCCCGGCGCCGCCCGGTCGGGCGCCACCGCTCGCCAGCGCGCCCCGTCCGGCCGCGCCGCGCGAGCCGGCCCGGTCTGCGGCCTCGCCGTGGTCGCCGGCACCGCCGACACCGGTGCGGTCGCGCTCGTGGCCCGTGCGGGATCGGGTGAGGAGGCCGGCGTGGTCGCCCGGCGAGGGGGCGCGGAGCCCGCGGCCCTCCTCGACGCCGCGGCCGCCGAGGGCTGCGGCGGCGGCGCAGACGGTGACCACGGTCGCGACCGCGAGGGCCGCGGCCCGCCGCGGGACGCGGGTGGCGGCGGCCACGGTGGTGCCGCTGCCGGCGAGCGCCCGGGCGAGGTCCGGCGAGCGGGGCAGGTCGAGGGACACCTCGACGGTGCCCGTCTCCACCTGGGCGAGCGCGATGAGCGCCGCGAGGGGCAGGACGGCGCCGTGGCGTTCGCTCAGCACGGCCACGCGGTCGATGAGGCCCCGGCAGCTCGTGCACCGGTCGAGGTGCTCGTCGATCTCGTCCCGCTCGTGCTCGGTGACCTCGTCGCGGAGGTAGGCGGCGAGGCGGTCGCGCACGGATCGGCAGCTCGTGAAGGAGCACGCCACGGGCTGGGCGAAGTAGCGGTCGAGGAACGAGCGGCGCAGGGACTGGCGGGCCCGGTAGGCGCGGGCGCTGATGGCGTTGGCGGAGAGGCCCAGCTCGGTGGTCAGGTCGGCGGGCGCCTGCTCCTCCACGTCGAGGTGCCACAGCACCTCCTGCTGGTTGCGGCTGAGCGAGGAGAAGGCGTCGAGCACCACCTCGCTGTCGGGGGCGTCGATCGCGTCGAGCACCTGCTCGAAGCCGTCGTCGGTGCTGGCCCCGCCGTCGAGGTCCGCCACCGGCACCAGCCGGGACCGTCGCTCCCAGGACCGCTGGGCCACGCTGCGGATCGCGGTGAACAGGTAGAGGCGGAAGGAGTCCCGGGGGCCGTGGCCGCGCTCGATGGCGCCGAGGACCTTGGTGAACGCCTCGGCGAGCACGTCGTCGGCTGCGGGGCCGACCAGGCGCCGGGCGTAGCGGTGCCCGTCGTCTCGGTGGCGGGTGTAGAGGTCGCCGAAGGCGCGCCGATCTCCCGACCGCGCCCGGTCAAGCAACTCGTCGTCGGAGAGATGTGGGTGATCCATCTGGGTGGGTTCTGGGGGTTGGGGCGCGAGCGCGTGACGACCGCTGGGTGGCGGGCACCACCTCCCACAACCCGGCCGGCCCGCCGTGGTGACGACCCCGTCGTCGGGAGGGTCAGCCCCGGCGGCGGAGGTCGAAGATCGTGCGGGTGCCGCCGGGCAGCTCCTCGGCCCGGACCACCTCGAAGCGCTCCTCCACCAGCGTGCGGATGACGTCGAGGTGGTAGTCGGCGTGGGTGTCGGCGGGCTTGGGGGCGAGGAGCCGCTGCACCATCGGGTCGTCGCGGTGCGGCACCTCCAGCACGGTGGCCGGAGCGAAGGCGGCGAGCGCGTCGAGGTAGTCCGCGATCGGGATGTTGCGCCCGATCACCAGGTGGTGGATGAGCGCCAGGCTGAGGGCGGCATCCGCGTCGAGCCGGGCGTCGAGGGGCATGCGCTCGGCCAGGTTCCAGCCGAGGCCGGGGCTCGGGTCCGCGAGGTCGCCCACCATCGCCAGGATGGGGAGCCGGCGGCCGCGGAGGTGCTGGTGGAGGCGGTCGACCACCCGGCGGTCGGCGTCGATGGCCACGACCTGGGCGGCGTGCTCGGCGGCGATCTCGGCGTAGCGGCCGTCGTTGCAGCCGAGGTCCACCACCACCTCGGGTTCGGCCCCGGCGAGCGCCTCGCGCACGAACCGGTCCTTCGCCGCGAGCGAGGCGTCGCCGTAGTGGCTGCGGTCGCTGTAGTCGCTCCACTCGGTGGCGCTGCCGGGGGCCTTCAGGCCGGCGACGAGCTTGTGGAGGCGGGCGACGAGCGCCCCGACGATGGCCGTGTTGGTGCCGTCGCCGCTCACCAGCTCCTTGGCCGGGTCGGTGCGCTCGGCGTAGCGCTTGGTGGCGGCGGCCTGCACGGTGACGTGGGTGAGCACGCCCCGGCGCAGGCGGGCACGACCGGTGAGGAGCTTGGCGGCCACGTCGGGGGTGATGCCGTCGATGGACCCGCGCAGGAGGGGGGCGAAGGAGATGTCGAGGTACGACTCCACGAGGAGGGGGTACAGGAAGAGCTGGCAGAACTGGCGGTAGCCGGGCCAGGCGTCGCCCCGGGTCGGCTCGAAGGAGCCGACGTCGATGAAGGTGGGGCGGGCGGCGACGAACTGCACGTTGTACGAGGTGCCGTCCTTGCAGGTGATGCCCTCCTCCAGGCCCTGGGCCACGAGGTCGAGCTGGAGCAGCGCGGCGTCCTGGAGCATCTGGAACGACCACTCGTAGGGGTAGGTGACCACCGGTACCCGGTCGTGGACGAGCACCTCGCTCCACCGGGAGCGGAGGTCGGGGTGCTCGTCCACGCCGGCCCTGCGGGTGCCGATGATGCGGCCCTCGCGCTCGGCGCGCTGGTAGAAGGCCGTCTGCTCGACCGCGGCGAAGTCGGCGGCGCCGGCCTCGTTGAGCCCGCGGACGATGGTGCCACCGACCTCGAACACGCGGGCTCGGGGGTCGCGGAACGACCCGCCGACCGGGGTGGGGCCCGGCTCGGTGTCGAGGTCGGTGGGCTGGGTCATGGTGATCTCCTCGTTCGGTGGGGAGCGCCGGCGCCGTCGAGGTACCAGAGCTCGCCGCTGTCGGGGTCCGGGCAGCGCTCGTGCGATGCGTAGAGGGGCGAGGTGGGCGCCGCGGCGGCCACGGTGCCGCCGCAGACGTAGAGCAGGGTCGCCGGGGGCGCGTCCGCGTGCAGCGACTCGACGGTGACCAGGCGGCCGCTCTCCCCGCCGGCGCGGCTCCAGGTCGGGTCCCCGGCCACCGGCTCGCCCAGCTCGGCGACGGGTCGGCCGACGAGCGGCTGGTCGACGCCGACCTGGTAGACGGGGTCCCAGCCGGCGTCGGGGTCGACCCAGGTGCTGCGGTGCTCGACGGCGGCGCGCAGCGCGTCGAGGCTCTGGCCCGGCGTGATGCGGTCGCCGGGGCCGATGAGGAAGGCGTCGTCGCGCTGTTCCGGCACGTCGTCGGCGAAGAGGTCGAGGCCGCTGAAGGTGGAGGGCGAGCGGATGCCGAGCCGGCCGAGGACGGTGGGCAGCAGGTCGATGGTGAGCGCGGGCCGGTCGTCCACCACGCCCTCGGTCTGGCCGGGCTCCTTGACGAACAGCGGGACGTTGGTGACCTCGACGCCGCCGACGCCGACGGCTCGGGCGCCACCGGGCTCGAACTGCACGCCGTGGTCGGCGGTGATGACCACGAGCGCGTCGTCCCAGGTGCCCTGCTCGGTCATGGCGGCCCGGAGGAGCCCGATCTGCTGGTCGAGGGCCCCCACCTGGAAGAGGAGGCGCTGGTGGCCGGCGCGCCGCTCGGCCTCGTCGCTCCCCCACGTGAGGGTGCCGCCCTGGGCGGTGAGGCCCGGGGGGTCCCCGGCGGTGTAGACGGTGCCGTCGGGCATGGCGATCCACGGCATGTGGGGCGCGATGAGGTGGGCGACCTTGAGCTGGGGCCGGTCGCCGGTGGGCTCGGTGGCGATGAGGTCGGCCAGCTCGGCGGCCTGGGCCCGGAAGGTGCCGTAGCCGGCCCCGCCGTGGGCGGCCGGGTCGTCGGGGTCCACGAGGTCGGCGCCGGTGTCGTCGGCCTCCGCGAAGCCGGCCCAGCCCTGGCTGATGGAGGGCAGCTCGTCGCGCATGTCGTCGGAACCGATGGCGTGGCGGTAGACGAGCACGGCGTCGCTCAGCGCGGCGCGCAGGCCGCTCCCGGTCCCGGCGTCGTCCGCCTCTCCGGCGTCGTCGGCGTCGTCCGCGTCCTCGGCCTTGGCGCTGCCGTCCTCACCCGCCTCGGCCTCGCCCTCGCCTGCCGTGCCCGCGCCGTCCTCGCCCGCGCCGCCGGCGGCCTCGCAGACCGAGGTCGGGCAGAGCGCGGTGATGGGCTCGTAGGCGGTCGCCTCGTAGGACCGGCCGAGCTGGAGGAAGATGTTCGTGGGGTACTGGGAGGCGACCGGCACCTTGTCGAGGTCGGGTTCCACGCCCGAGAGCAGGGCGGGGACGCTGGAGGAGGTCTGGGGCGACACCGAGCTGGCGGTGCGGAACCAGTGGGAGGTGTCCGCGAGCGCCGCCAGGTTCGGGAACCGCTCCCGGTTGATCGCCAGGTCCCGGGTGAGCAGGTCGACCATCGGCATCTCGTCGAAGACGATGACCACGACGGGGACGTCGGGCTCGGCGCCGGCCGGCTCCGCCACCTCCACCAGGTCGGCTTCGGGTGAGCGGATGTAGGTGCCGGTCCGTGACGGGCCGATGACCCAGAGGGGCAGGACGAGCGCCAGCACCGACAGGTACGCACAGGTCGAGCGCACCGCCGGGGTGCGCGCGTCGGCCAGCAGCAGGCCCACGGTCACCGCGAGCACCGCGAGGATGAACAGCGACGACGAGCCGCTGATCGGTTGGAGCACGCCGGCCGCGGCGAGCACCAGCAGCAGGCCGAGCGCGACGGTGCTCGCGCCGTGGCCGATGCGGCCGGGGAGGAAGCCGATCCCGGCGGCGAGCAGCGGCACCACGAGGACCACGAGGGCGAAGAACCAGATCGTGGCGCCGCGCCCGAGGCCGTGCGCGATGAAGAACTCGGGTGCGTCGACCAGCACCCGGACGAGGGGGAAGGAGATGGCGAGGCACGCCAGCCCGAAGAGGGCCAGGGCGTTCACCCGCCGGTCGACCTCGGGTTCTTCCGGTTCGATGGCGTAGGCCATGGATGGGGGTTCAGGTGGGGTTGGGTGGGTGGATCAGCCGGCGTCGTGCGCGGCCGGCTCCCCCTCGACGGCCCGGGAGGCCTCGGCCTCGCCGTGCTGCTCGGCGTCCACGGTGGCAGCGCCCTTGCGGCGGAACTTGCCCTTGGCGCTGGCGAGCACCGCGCGGGCCCCGACGGCCCCGGAGGCGACGACCGCGGCGAGCGCCGCGCCGGTGCCGGCGTCGAGGTAGGCGAGGACGGTGGTGGATGACATGTCTGCGCTCCTTGCGAGCTCTGATCTGAGGTGGTGGGCGACGGCTCGCGAGGTCGCGGCGCGTTCCCGGCAGCTACAACCCGCCGGTGCCGATGTGGTGACGCGGCGGGCGGTGACCCGCGCGGTCAGACCCGTTCGACCAGCACGGTGCGGGCCGGCGACGTGCCGCGCTCCCCCACGATCCGCAGCGGGTCGCCGGTGGCGCGGATCGCGGCCACGAGCGGCTCCTTGGAGATGGAGATGACGGCGAGGTCCGCGCCCGCCACCTCCATCGCCGCGGCCAGCTCCGCGGGGTCGTCGGTGGCCGGGAGGATCACGAGGTCACGTTGCAGGTCCCGGCCGTAGAGGGGCGAGCGGTGCGAGGGCACCTGGCCCTCCAGGAGCGCCACCCGGGTGCCGGACGGGTACCGGTCGAGGACCACGTAGCCGTTGTACGGGAGGACCGCGTGCGCGCGGTCGCCGTCGCCGAGCAGGTCCCAGGTCTGGCCCACGCTCAGGCGCTCGTGGGTGGCGACGTCGCTGTAGATGCTCGTGGCGGTGGTGACCCAGAGCCCCCAGCACAGGAGCACGCCGAGCCCGCCGAGCACCAGCCTGCGGGTGGTGCCAGGGTCGCGGGGCAGGACGGCGGCGAGCCCGGCGGCGGCGATGCCCGGCACGAAGAGCGTGCCGCGGCTCCACCACGGGGCCGGTTGCACCGCGAGGATGACCGCCGCGGGGGCGACCACGGCCAGGGCGGCGGTGCGGTTGGAGCGCCAGGAGCGGCTGAGGAAGACGAGGAGCCCGGGGAGGAGGGCGAGGAGGAAGACGGGGCCGAGCCCGCCGAGGCGCTGGTCGACGCCGTAGACGTCGGGCGACAGGTCCGAGGCCCACGAGGTGAGGGTCTGGGCGACGCGGCCGAGGCCGTCCAGGGACTCCGGCCGGTTCGGGGAGACGAGGAGCGCGTCGACGGTCCCGTCGCCGGAGAACGGCCCGAACGAGTACGGCGCGAACGGGTTGGCGTGCTCGACCCAGTTGCGGAGGTACCAGTAGCCGCCGATGAGGAGGGCGGGGACGGTGACCACGGCGACGTTGCGGCCGGCGTCGGCGAGGGTGCGGCCGAGGCCGTCGCCGCCCTGGCGGCCGGCGAGGATCGTGCCCGCGACGACCGCCACGACGAAGAGGACGACGGCGGCCAGGTTGGCGGGCCGCGAGCCGGCGGCGAGGCCGAGCGCGAGGCCGGCGAGCACCAGGTCCCGGCTCTGGCGGGGGCCGCGGGGGGGCCCTCAGCACCCTCGGGGGGGGGAGCCTCAGCAGCCTCAGCGGCGGGAGCCGCGGCCTCTGCAGGAGCCTCGACCTCCGGAGCCTCGACCTCAGCCTCCGCGGGGGCGGCAGCCGGTGCGGCCTGCGCAGGGTCGCTCTTGCGACGAGCCTCACGCTCGGCCTCCGACGCTGCCTTCGCAGCCTCGCGAGCCTTGCGCTGCTCCTCCTTGGCCTCCGCCTTCTT
>Ga0182792_1003481_pt1 | contig 10064 bp, 9 predicted proteins | sample Passage237B_FD_130497 | JGI IMG/M metagenome (GOLD analysis project Ga0182792, IMG submission 130497) | Cellulose adapted compost microbial communities from Newby Island Compost Facility, Milpitas, CA, USA - Passage2 37B (version 2) (version 2) ... | reverse complement strand
TGGGCCGAATTCATTTTCCCACAGGTCACCAGTGACCGGATGGAAGGCGAGCCCTTGCACGTTGCGGTGGCCGTAGGAATAAATTTCCGGTCGGGCATCGCTCCTGCCTTCAAACGGGTTACCCGGTGCCGGTTTCCCATCGGGCGTAATACGCAGTACCTTGCCCAATGCGGAGTTCAGATCCTGTGCCTGCGGCCTCGTCACGATATCCGAGCGTTCGCCCGTGCTGACGAAAAGGTTACCGGTTTTATCAAACAGCAAGCGTGAGCCGTAGTGCAGGTTGCTTTTATGCGCAGGGGTAGCCCGATAAATCACTTGCGCATTTTCAATGGTCTTTTCATCATCGGCCAATCTGCCTTTGGCTACAGCGGTCAACGTGCCCTGCGGGGTATTTTCCGAGAAGGACCAGTAGACCATCCGGTTGGTAGCGAAGGCCGGATCGATAGTAATCCCGAGCAATCCCCCTTGACCCGCATCGTTCACGGCGGGAAGGCCGGTTATGGCTGCGCTTAAGTTGCCATCCTGCGAAGCGATTCGCAACGTACCGCCCTTCTCCGTAATCAACAGCCTTCCGTCTGGAAGGACGGCGATACCCCACGGCCTGTTGAGTCCCTCGGCCAATACCTTCACTTCATAAGGCGTCGTGGTCTTAACCCCGGCTATGCGGGTCTGCCCCTCGAACGCGGGCTTGTAGTCCGTATTGGGTGCCTTGGTTTCCACCGGCGCGTAAGTCGAATCGGCCTGCGCATTAATCGTTTCCTTGGGTGCTGACGAATCACATGAAGAGACCATCAATGACAGCCCGGCAAGGATTCCTATTGGTTTCATCGTATGTTGCATAGCGAAAATTTTGCCTAAAGATAACTACATTTCCGCGACAAAATCAATGGTACCTGTGCAATAAGGAGGCAAGCACGCTATTATTTTTACAACAACGTGCTTGCGCCAATCGCCTTATACTTCAAAATTTGAGGTTAAGTCCTAATAGGAAATTCGCCGTTGCCTGCGGATAATAGAAATTATACTGGATCCTGTCCGTCTCCGACAGATAGTATCCCCACGTATAGCCGCTCGATGCATATGCTTCGTTGAACACGTTGTTGACCAGCAGCGTCAGCCCCAGATTTTTCAGCCGCCAAAAGGAAGTATGGTAAGCGATGCGGATGTTATTCACGAAAAAACCATCGATGCTACGGCTTATGCTCCCCGTATTATCCAGGTATTGCCTTGATACGTATTTGCTCAGCAGCGCCAGTTCTACCGGTTTCAACGGCTTGAAACTCAACTCGCTTGATGCTACCCAGTCCGGCGAAAACGAAATGTCCGTCGTCTCGTAGAAATTCTCCACATCACCTACCACCTCGGTGAAATCTTTGATCTTGTTTCGGCTATAGGCCAGCGTACCCCCCCAAGCAAACCAGGGTGTGGGCGCCCATCGGCCGTCAAATTCCAAGCCGATACGGTAGCTGTTGTCCACGTTTGTCCGCAGGGTACTGCCTACGTCGTTGAGCTGCCCGGTGAGTACCAGTTGGTTTCTATAAAGCATGGCATACCCGTTGATGCCCATGTTGAATCGCTGCGACCGGACACGATAACCCGCCTCGATATCATGCAGTTGCTCGGCTTTCGGCGTTTGCCCGACGGGCCAATCCGTGAAATCACTGCGCACAGGTTCCTTGTTGGCCAACGCATAGGATACATACACGTTGCTGGCGGCCGACAACCGATAGGTAACCCCCACTTTAGGATTGAAAAAGTCAAACGAAGCATCCTGTGTAATGTCACGCAGGTCATTGTCTATGCCGGCAATCGCATAGTCGATATGCCGGTATTGCACATCCGCAAACAGGAACAACCTATTCAATTGATAGGAAGCTTTCAGGTAGGTATTGAAGTCCTTTTTGGTGGCATCACCATCGTAATAGCGATAGGAAGTACCGAAACCGCCATCGGCTTTTGGGGGATGAGCGCCATCCGCAAATAAGGGATACTGCGCCCAGACGATATCGCCGTAATGTCCACCTTCGTATTGGTGGTAAGCACCTCCCCAGGTGAGTTCGACACCTCCCGTAGCCTTGTACACAAGTGAGTAGGTTCCACCGTAGAAATGGTTGTCAAGCCACCGTTGGCGCACCAAATCCAATTCGTCTATACTGCCGCCGTTTATCATCACCGGTGACAGCCCGTAGTCCGCATAGGCGTCCCCATCGCGGAATTGCTCGTAGTAACCTTTGCCTCGGGTGTAATGCAATGCGGTATTCAACGTCAGCTGACCGGTCAACGCAGCAGAAAACAGCAATTGGTAATGCGTCTGTTGATAGTTGTCCGTCTCATTGTCGTACAGGTATTTGTTGTACCTACGGTCCGAGTTCAGCAGGTTTTCGCGCTCGTAATTTTCCAACTCTTCATCGGCATACGCATGCATGCCCACCACATCGCCGGTAAGGCGAGCCTCGGGTGTGCCGTACCAAGCCTGGTAGGTCTTCTCTTTTCCCCCGAACACGTTGGCACGGAGCAAGCTGTTTTTTCCATGCCAGGCGCCGGAGAGGAAAAAAGATTGCAAATCAGACGTAGCACGATCGATATAGCCATCGCTTTCGATGCGCGACAAACGACCGTCGAAACTGAATTTCCCATCGATCAAACCGGTACCTAGGCGCACGGTATTTTTCCAGGAATTGTAGGAGCCAAGCGAATTATCCAGTTCGGCATAGGCCGCTTCGTTGAGCGTATTGGTCTGGATGTTCAGGCTGGCGCCGAAGGCCCCTGCCCCGTTTGTCGATGTGCCGACCCCACGTTGGATCTGGATGTTATCCACCGAAGAAGCAAAATCCGGCAGGTTAATGAAAAACGACCCCATGCTTTCCGCATCATTGAGTGGTATACCATTGATTGTCACGTTGGTGCGCTGTGCGTCGCTACCCCTGATGCGCATGCTGGTGTATCCGATACCTGCCCCAGCATCGGAAGAGATAACCACTCCCGGCGTCTGATCGAGCAGGTAAGGGATATCCTGGCCGAGGTTATTTTTTGCGATATCGGCCTTGCTCAGGTTGGTGTAGGTCGTTGCTGTATTTTCCGTTGCACGCGTAGCCTGCACGACGACTTCGTCGGTCAGCAACGAGGTCCTTTCCAACGAAAAGCGGACGAGTTGGTCAGCGGAAAGCGAGATTCGCTGGGTCTCCGGTCGATAGCCAAGGTGGCTCACCACGATGAGGTAAGTACCTGCCTTCACCTGATGGATAACCGCTTTGCCGGTAGCATCGGCCTGCCCCCGGTAAATGCTTCCCTCCAGGTAAACGGTGGCACCCGGCATCGGATGGCCACCATCCGCATGGTACACTTCCACGGTGATGTTGTGCTGTGCCCAGGCCATGCCTATGCACAACCAAAACGCAATCGTTGCGATTGACTTTTTAATCATTTGGTTACTTGTAATTTTTAGTTAAACATCACTGCCATAAGGGGTCCATGACAGTCCTAATTAGTTAACTTACCTTCCCTACGCCGGCATTATCCGGATCAGGTGCTTGGCACAAAGCGCCAATGGGTATAATCTCAGCCTTTATTTGTGTTTGCTTTGACAAACAAGGCACCCCTAAATGATGGGTCAAAGGTAGGTTATTTTTTGCTTTGGCACAAATAATCTCCACCTTTGTCCCCATGGCATTTTCCGACGAAATCATCGCATGGTACAACGTGAATAAGCGGGACCTGCCCTGGCGACACACCAAGGATCCCTACATCATTTGGCTTTCGGAGGTCATCCTGCAACAAACTCGTGTGGAGCAGGGCCTGCCGTATTTCCATCGGTTCGTGGCCCACTATCCTGACGTAACGGCGTTTGCATCGGCTCCCGAAGACGAGATATTGCTGCACTGGCAGGGCCTGGGATATTATTCGAGGGCGCGCAACATGCATCGGGCGGCCAAGGCGGTGGTCGACGAATACCACGGCGCTTTTCCGACGAAGTACGACGATCTCATCCGGCTGAAAGGCATCGGCGAGTATACGGCCGCTGCCATCGCCTCGTTTTCAGCCGATGAGGCCAAAGCCGTGGTAGACGGCAACGTGTTTAGGGTGTTGGCCCGGTATTTCGGGATTGACGAGCCAATCAACTCCACCAAGGGGAAAAAGCTGTTTCTCCGCTTGGCGGACGACCTACTGGACCGCACGCATCCCGGGCGCTACAACCAAGCGGTCATGGAGTTCGGTGCCATGCAGTGCAAGCCCAAGCGCCCCGATTGCGGAACCTGCGTACTCCGGTTGGATTGCAGGGCTTTTGCGGAAGGGCGCATAGGCCTGTTGCCCGTCAAGGTAAAGGGCAAGGCGAGCCGAAACCGGTATTTCAACTATTTCGTGTTCACGGATGGCGACCGGCTGCTGATGAATAAACGCGGTAAGGGCGACATCTGGGAGAACCTGTACGAACTGCCGCTGGTCGAAACACCACATTATACGGAACCGCATGAATTGATTCACCTGCAGCCCGTTATCGACTGCTTCGGCGCCGACGCGGAGCTGCAGTTGGTGGGTAGGCCGGTAAAACACGTATTGAGCCACCAAAACCTGTTCGCGCAGTTCATCCGCGTAGTTCCAAGCAAGACCCCGGCTATCAAAAAAATGAAATGGAATTATGTATTTATAAAAGATTTAGGTAAATTAGCTAAACCGAAGCTTATTTATTCCTTTTTGAAGGATTTTATGGTTGAATAAATTACCAAATTATACCTAAATTATGTCAGGCATCAACAAAGTCATTTTAGTGGGCCATTTGGGGAAAGACCCGGAAATCCGCCATTTGGAAGGGAACGTCACCGTCGCAAGCTTCCCGCTTGCCACTTCGGAAATGTATAACAAGGATGGACGAAAGGTAGAGCAAACCGAATGGCACAACATCGTCATGTGGCGGGGACTGGCCGAAGTAGCTGCCAAATACCTGTTTAAGGGCAAGCTGGTGTACGTGGAGGGCAAGCTGAGGACGCGGACTTATGAGGATAAGGAAGGCATCAGGCGTTATACCACAGAAGTGGTAGCCGAGAACTTCACCCTGCTGGGGCGTAAAAGCGATTTCGAACCTGCAAGCAGCCCGAACGATCAGACCGCTAAAAAGATGGAGGACAACAATACCGACGTAGATTTCAAGGAAAACGAGGGGGATGAAGACGCACTTTTTTGAGGGACATTTCCTATCTTTGGCGTCATGTTGCAAGAAAAGATACAGCGGTATACGGAAGAAATTGAGCAATTTGTCCCACAATCCAGCGCAGATGTCGAGGCATTCCGATTAAAATTCCTGGTCGCAAAAGGTTTGGTGCGCAGCTTGTTCGAAGAATTCAAGGCTGTGCCAGCTGATCAAAAGCGGGTCCTAGGGCAAAGGCTTAACGAATTCAAGCAGGCCGCAGAGCAAAAATACGAGACCCTTCAGGCGACATTTGCCGCGCAAGCGCAAACTGCCAAACACGGAGCGGACGACCTCACCCTGCCGGGCGAGGGATTTATATTGGGTTCCCGGCACCCGCTGTCGCTGGTCAGGAAAGAAATCGTGGAGATTTTCAAGAAGCTGGGGTTCACCGTTGCCGAAGGACCGGAAATCGAAGACGATTGGCACAACTTCTCCGCGCTCAACTTTCCGCCCGAACATCCCGCACGGGACATGCAGGATACTTTTTTCATTAAAAAGCAAGATGGCAACGACATTGCGCTGCGTACGCATACCTCGTCGGTACAGGTCCGGATGATGGAAAACGGCACGCCGCCATTCCGGGCAATCATGCCCGGTAGGGTGTACCGCAATGAAGCCATCTCTGCCCGCGCCCATTGTTTTTTCCATCAAGTAGAAGGGCTATATGTGGATGAAGAGGTGTCCTTTGCCGATTTGAAACAGACGTTATACCATTTCGTGCAGGAGCTGTTCGGCGAAGGTACCAAGGTCCGTTTCCGTCCGTCGTATTTCCCGTTTACCGAGCCGTCGGCAGAGATGGATATCAGCTGCACGATATGCAAAGGTGCCGGATGTTCCTTATGTAAGCATACCGGGTGGGTAGAGATATTGGGCTGTGGTATGGTAGACCCCAATGTCCTCGAAAATTGCCGCATCGACAGCAACAGGTACAGTGGTTTCGCATTCGGCATGGGCATTGAGCGCATCACCAACCTCAAATACGAAATCAAGGACCTGCGATTATTCTCCGAAAATGACGTACGTTTTCTGAGCCAGTTTGAAACCGAACTCATCTAGATGGCCAGGGCTATTGGGCATATCGGACTCTTATTGGTGATGCTGCTGCCCTCGGCCTGCAAAAAGGGCGGGTGCAACGTGGTGCAAGACATCCCGGTATTGGAACAGGTGTCCATGGTCCAATACTCCCAGCTCCACACACCGGGCGGATATGCGGTGACCGAACGCGGTGGCATAGCTGGCCTGTTAGTCGTCAACACCGGGCAAGGTTTTATTGCCTACGATCGTTGCAGTACGGTTAGCCCTGAAAAACGATGTGCCGTCGAGGTAGAAGAAGGGGGAATCGTCGCCAAAGACCCTTGTTCGGGCGCACGTTACTTGCTAGTCAACGGATCTCCCGCAGCGATTGCAGAATGCCCACTGAAGCCGTATCGGGCGCAACGGAACGGCGAAGTCCTAATCATATCGAACTAATGGAAGCCGACAAAGTAAAGGAATCGATAAAAAAAGCGGCCCGCGAACTTTTCAGGCGCTATGGATACAAGAAAACCAGTGTCAATGAAATCGCCCGGAAAGCGAAAATCGCCAAAGCAACGATTTACAAATATTTTGACAGCAAGGAGCTGGTACTCCACGCCATCTTGATGGATTACATCCAGGAGAGTGTAGACGACTTGTTGGGCAAATACAGTAACCAAGCCGACCTCGAAACCTACCTGAGCAATACCATCCTGCGGGTCAGCCGGCTCACCTACACGATATGCAACGAATTTCTAGGCTGGGATTTTATCCGGGAGTCGACAAACACCCAGGAATACCTCCGCACGTTGTCCGATGACCTGGAGTTCCTCCTCATCAGTTCCTTCATCAACAACACGGAAATCGGCGAAGCCGTTGAACCTGAAAAACTGACCTTCCTCATCAAAGCCAGTAAAAACATCGTCTTCTCCTTTGCTTTCACCTCCGTCAGTGAAGCCGACGTCCGGAAAAACTTTGTCTCCTTCCAAAAGGAAATCTTGCCCTACCTCGTCAAGGCTACGGTAGCGTAGGTTGCAAAAAAAACCCGTACCTTTGCATCCCTATGAGCAGAAGAATCGCACCCGACCAACGGGAGCTATCCGACATTTCGATTACCGACATCGCCGAAGAAGGCAAGGGCGTAGGTAAAGCCGGAGAACTTGTCCTTTTCGTGGATAAAGCGATTCCTGGTGACGTGGTGGATGTGGAATTGCTACGCAAAAAGAAAAACTTTGCGGAGGCACGGATATCCCGGATAACCAAAACTTCACCGTACCGAACCAGCCCTTTTTGCCGGCATTTCGGCACATGCGGGGGATGCAAATGGCAGCACATGGACTATGCAGCCCAATTGATCTATAAACAGAAAAGTGTCGATAATGCGCTGTCCCGGCTGGGCAAAGTCGATACCTCTGGAATGGAGGTCATCCTGCCTGCCCCACAAACGCAATATTACCGCAATAAACTCGAATATACCTTCTCCAATAAACGGTGGTTCACCGACGCCGATGACGAGCAGGTAGCCACACAGCCAAATGCATTGGGGTTCCATGTACCCCTCCGGTTCGACAAGATCCTGGATATCGAACACTGCCATCTGCAGCAATCACCGTCCAACGAAATCCGAAACAAATTGCGGGCTTTTGCTTTGGAGCACCAGATTCCGTTCTACGACCTGCGGCAGCACGAGGGCGCACTGCGCAACCTCATCATCCGGACAGCATCCACGGGCGAGCTGATGGTTATCGTCGTATTTGCCTACGCCGATGCGGATACCGTGGAGAAGACCATGGCTTTCCTGAATAGTGAGTTCCCGCAGATCACTTCGCTGTTATACATCCTCAACCAGAAAAAAAACGACACCATCTTTGACCAGCATGTCCATGTCTACGCAGGGCGCGATCATATCTTCGAAGCGATGGAAGGGCTGCGTTTCAAGATCGGTGCCAAGTCGTTTTACCAAACCAATTCGGCGCAGGCTTACGAGCTTTACAAAATCGCCCGTGATTTCGCCGATTTCGAAGGTCACGAGCGGGTATACGATCTCTATACCGGTGCAGGTACCATTGCCAACTTCGTCGCGCGCCACGTACGGGAAGTCATCGGCGTGGAATACGTCCCTTCGGCTATCGAAGATGCCCGAATCAACTCGGCAATCAACGGCATCAATAACACGCAGTTTTATGCAGGCGATATGAAAGACATCCTCACCGCTCATTTCGTTGCCGAACGGGGCAAACCCGACGTGGTGATTACCGATCCGCCGCGCGCCGGGATGCACGCCGATGTTGTGGCACGCCTGTTGGAGATGGAAGCACCGAAAATCGTGTACGTGAGTTGCAACGCGGCCACCCAAGCTAGGGACTTGGCCGCGCTCAACGAGAAATATGCGATCAGGCGAATCCGCCCGGTGGATATGTTCCCTCATACCCAGCACGTGGAAAATGTGGTTTTGCTTACGTTGGAGATGTGAGATGTGAGACGTGAGATATGAGACGATAGCGTTTCGGACTTTTTTTTGACTTTTTATTTTTGACTTTTGACTTGTTATGGAATTGCAGGACTTACTCGGGGCGCAAGCAGGCGATGACGGGCAACCGAAAAAGGAAAGCCCGCTGAAAAGCCTCAAGGTGGATCTCGACTTTTACAGCGAATCCATCAAGGAAATTGCCGTGGAAATCATGGCCGAGGGCTTATCGGCCTATCCCATTTTCATTGCCCATCAACACGATGTCAGTGTTGGCGAGCGGATACTGGACAAAGGGGAACTGGGAACGGAATGGTCCATCCATGCGTCCACACTCGAAGAATTCGTGGAGCGCGGTATCATCGAGGAAGGCCGTAAGACGCATTTCATCAAGCAATATAAGAAGCCCGAGGATTTCATGTGCGTATTTGTCGTCGTACCCGAGGGTGCCAATTTCGTGTTTTATCCGTACCGAAGCGAGCAGACCACTCCGTAAGAAACGGGGGTTTAAACGTTTTGAATAAAAAGCAGTCAAAGGGAAATAGCATGCGTTGTCTAACTAAAATAGCTCTTCTTGTTTCTGTCTGCCTCTTTTCGCTGGGGCTTTCTGCACAGGAGGCCGGTACCATCCGAGGTATCGTGGTCGAGGCCGGCACAAGCACGCGGTTGGGCAGCGCGACGATCATCAATAAACGGACCGGGCAAACCACGGCCTCCGGGAGCTTGGGTACCTTTGAAATAAATGCCACGGTAGGCGATACCCTCACCGCCGCCCTGATGGGCTATCAAACCGCTACCGTCGAGGTGAAGACACTGAGTGATATCCTTGTCGACCTAAAAAAAGGAAGCATCATGCTGGAGCAGGTCGACGTGAACCGGATGAGCAAGGAGGCCGAACTCCGCGACGCCATGCGGGGCTACCGCAAACAGGGGGTCTACTTCGATGGCAAACCTCCGGCATTGGCCTACATCTTCAACCCCATTACATCGCTTTACGAATTATTGGGCCGCACACCGCGAAACGCCAGGCGGTTCAGTAACTACATGGAACGGGAAATCGCCGAAACCGACGTGGACCAGAAATTCAGCAGGGGTAAAATCCAGGAACTGACCGGACTTGAAAGCGAAGACCTGACCAATTTCATGATTTGGTACCGACCGTCCCCCGAACAGGCGCAATATTGGAGTGAATATGATGTCACAGCTTACATTGTCCAGTCTTTCAAGCAATTCGACCGTGACGGCCGACCCGCCGCCCCCAAGCTTCCCAAGCTCCAAGCTGAACACAACCCCTAATCGTCCCATCTACATTTTGGCATCGGGTTTGCATCGGTTTAGCTAACAAAAAAGAAACGTTATGATGAGGAATAGAAAAGTAGCCTTATTTGGGCTTTCGGT
>Ga0182792_1003479_pt1 | contig 10071 bp, 9 predicted proteins | sample Passage237B_FD_130497 | JGI IMG/M metagenome (GOLD analysis project Ga0182792, IMG submission 130497) | Cellulose adapted compost microbial communities from Newby Island Compost Facility, Milpitas, CA, USA - Passage2 37B (version 2) (version 2) ... | reverse complement strand
TGGCATTCGTCCGCCGGCTCCGGCGTGGGACGGATCTTCGGTGGCCTGCCCCTCTTGCGCGTCGTTCTGGGCTGCTTCGCCCCCTCAGTGGTTGTGCGCCTTCCTGTCTTTCGCGGAGGCAGTTGAAGTTGCCGCTTCCGCGCAACGGGTCCAATAAAACGTGTGATCGCGTCGATACCAGGCTCCAACACGCTTCCGGCCGTAGCCAGCGCATCCCCATCAACACCAGATTGTGCCGCTATCTCATTCCAGTCGGGTCGCCCTCCGATGCGGGGCGGTAGGGCAGCCTCCTTGATCAAACCACGAAGGTAGTTGGCCAGCCGCTCCAAGTCTCGGGGCGGAAGAACGGCGGCTCCACGCTGGCGCAAGAACTGCTCGATCATGCGAGGAAAGGTTGCCCGCCGGACGCTGGTCGTCATTGTCATCTCTTGTGAGAACAACGACCCCATGCCGTTGCCGGCCATGATCCATAGCCGGTGACTGGCTCGGCGTCACCGGCGCCCATTTGATCTTTGTAGGCGGGCGATCGGAAAGGAACCGACTCGTGGCAGTCTCGTAGTCGGCCAGTGGCGGTCGGGAAGCTGCCACCAAGCCACAATTCTTATGGCGGACTTAAGAGGGGCCGTTATGAGTGAATAGATGCTATTCCGCGTTACGCTCGTCTGCCGCTGACGAGGGCCGAGAATGGATCAGCCCAGCTCTTGCGAATGTATCAGATCATGTTGCGAACGTCGCACTGCAACCGCGGCTATTTTGTGGCATTTTTGGGGCGCCGGCTGCGGGCGGATCCTCTTAACGAGACGACTTTTCAGCGATTTCAATAGCTTAATGAAATGCTTTCAGATGGTTGCGGCAGCGGTGAATGTGGCATGCGGCAGCCATGATTTGGCGGCTCACGAACGTGGGGATGGTGGGCCCGGAGGGACTCGAACCCCCAACCAAGCGGTTATGAGCCGCCGGCTCTAACCATTGAGCTACAGGCCCCACGCGGGCTGACTTAGTTTCTTTTGGTGGGCCGCACAAGCCGCGCCGCAATCGTCCCATAATCGTTGCATAATGCGGAATGCCGACGGGCCTCCGGCCCGCGAAGCTCAATCCGGGAGATGCCCATGCTTTCCAAGTTCGTGCCGCTGGCGCTCGCCGCCATGCTTGCCCTGCCGCTCGCCGCCCGCGCGGCCGACGATCCCGTCCCGCAGATTTCGGTGACCGGCGAGGGCGAAGCCGCGATCGCGCCCGACATGGCCTGGCTCAATCTCGCCGTGGTGCGCGAGGCCGACACGGCGCGCGCCGCGATGGACGCCGCCAGCGAGGCGACGGCAGACGTGATCGCGGCGCTGAAGGAGGCCGGCATCGAGCCTCGCGACCTACAGACGTCGGACCTCAACATCCAGCCGCGCTACGTCTATCCGCAGAACAATGACGGCTCCCAGCAACCCCGGCTGGTCGGCTACACGGTCACGAATGCGCTCATCGTGCGGGTGCGCGACCTGGAAAAGCTCGGCGAGATCATCGACAGCTCGGTGAGCCTCGGCGTCAACCAGGGCGGCGGCGTCAGCTTCGACAATGACGACCCCGCCTCCGCGCTCGAGGAGGCGCGCCGGCGCGCGGTCGAGAATGCGATGGCCAAGGCCCGCACGCTGGCGGAAGCGGCGGGCGTCAGGCTCGGGCGCATCATCCAAATTTCGGAGAACATCGCCCCGCCCCCAATGCCGATGCCCATGCAGGCGAAATCCTTCAGGGCGGAGGACGCGTCGGTGCCGATCGAGGCCGGCGAAAACACCTACCACGTGCAGGTCTCGATCAGCTTTGAGATCGAGCGTTAGCGCCGGCCGGCATTCCCCTCCCCTCGTGGGGAGGGGCCGGAGGTGGGTTGCAAGGCGACGAGACACCGAAGCCGGACGGCTTCTTGCGAGGCGCACACGCACCGGCCATGATGATGCGTCGACGGCCGACTCAGAGCCCACGAACCGCGCAGCGACGGGGTTGCGATTGCACGAGAATGACAGCATGGCCGCCGCGGCGGGAGAGGTCGCTGTCCGCTACCCGCGCCGGCGCGCGGTCCGCGCCACGCTGAAGGGGCTTGCCCGCGTGGCCTTCGGCCTCGTCTCGCGCCTGGAGATCGTCGGCCGCGACAACATCCCCGCCAACGGCCCGGTCATCCTCGTCGCCAACCATTTCCATTTCGCCGACCCGGTCGCCGTCCTCGTCGCCTGCCGCCGCCAGGTCGAGTTCATCGGCGGCTTCCGCTTCGTCAACGCGCCGCGCATCGTCCGCTTCATCCCGCATCTGTGGGGATATTTCCCGGCCTTTCGCGGCGCCTATTCGCGCTCGACGCTGCGCTCCGCCATCGGCGTGCTGCGGCAAGGGGGCGTGGTGGCGGTGTTTCCGGAAGGCGGCTCGTGGGCAACGACGCTGCGCCCCGGCAGGCCGGGTGCGGCCTTCCTGGCGCTCGAATCGCGGGTGCCGGTGGTTCCCATCGGCATCGACGGCATGCCGGGCCTGTTCCGCGGCCGGCCGCGCATCACCGTGCGCATCGGCAGCCCCATCGGCCCGTTCCGCCCGTCGACCGAAGGTGCACTCCCGCGCCGCGGCGAAATCGACGCTGCGACGGAGACGATCATGCGCGCGATCGCGGAGCTGATCCCGCCCGCCGGCCATGGCGTCTATTCCGACGATCCGGAGCTGCGCGAGGCCGCCCTCGCGGTCGCTGCCTTTCCCTTCGAGAAGGAAGGCATGCGGGGGCTGTAGAAACTGCCGCCCGCCCTGTAGAACGAGTCCAGCGAAGAGGCAGTCGAATCATGGCCCAGTTCTTCCGGACCGAGCGCGGCCAGCGCATCGCCTGGTATCTCTACGACTTCGGCAACTCGGCCTATGCCGCCGTCATCATCCTCGCCATCTACTCCGCCTACTTCAAGGAAGGCGTGGTCGGCGGCGCCGAAGGCTCGCGCCTGTGGGGAATTTCGGTGGCCATCGCCATGCTGGTCACGGTCCTCATCTCGCCCGTGCTGGGCGCCATCGCCGACCGGCTGGCGATCAAGAAGCGGATGCTGGCGATCTTCACCGCCATCTCGGTCGCCTTCACCGGCTGCCTGTTCTTCGTCGGCCAGGGCGACGTGTTCGCCGGCATGGCCTTCTTCATCCTCGCCGAGATCGGCTACCGCGCCGCCCAGGTCTACTACGACGCGCTGCTGCCGGAGATCGCGCCGCGAAACCAGATCGGCCGCATCTCGGGGCGCGGCTGGGCCATCGGCTCGGCCGGCGGCATCCTGTGCCTCGCCGCCGTTCTGCCCCTCGTCGTCCTGGTCGGCGGCAATTTCGTGCTGCGGCTCGCGCTTGCCATCACCGCGCTGTGGTACCTCGTCTTTTCCCTGCCGCTCATCCTTTTCGTCAGGGAGAAGGCCCGTCCGAAGCCGCTGGCCGCCGGCGAAAGCATCTGGACCATCGGCTTCAAGCAGCTCTGGGCGACGCTCAGGCGCCTGCGCGACCACCGCGAATACGTGAAATTCATGGTCGCCTTCATTGTCTTCAACGACGGCGTCATGATCGCGCTCGACTTTGCCGCGATCATCGGCGCCGTGCTCTACGGCTTCGAGCGCGACCAGCTCATCGTCCTGATCATCGTCGTTCAGGCCACCAACGTCGCCGGGGCCTGGGCCTTCGGCCAGATGACGGACTGGATGAGCGCCAAGAGCGCGCTGATGGCCTCGCTCGCGGTGATGTTTGCCGCAGTGCTGTGGCTTCAGTTCAACGCCGATCCGGCCATGTTCTACGTCATCGGCGCGGTGGCCGGCTTCGCGATTGCCGGTCTGCAATCGGTCAGCCGCTCGATGGTCGCCAAGCTGGTGCCGGCCGGGCGCAGCGGCGAGTTCTACGGCCTGTTCGCAGTTGCCGGACGGTCGTCCTCGGTGGTCGGCCCGCTTCTGTTCGGGCTGGTCGCGGCCGATGGCGCCGCGTGGTACGCCGGCCAGGGCATCGACGCGCACGCCGCCGAGCAGGCCGGCATTCATCTGGCGATCTGGCTCATCCTCGCATTCCTGGCGGTCGGCGCCATCCTGCTCACCTTCGTGCGCGAGGACGAGGGCGCGGCGCTTGCCGAAGCCAGCGCCGAGGCAAGTGCCTGACGCAACCGGTCTCTAGCGCTCGGCCAGTGCCGGCTCGCCGCGCCGCTCGCGAATCAGGTTGACGAAGCGACGGAAGAGATAGTGCGAATCCTGCGGCCCCGGCGAAGCCTCGGGATGGTGCTGAACCGAAAACACCGGCCTTCCGGTGAGCATCAGCCCGCAGTTCGAACCGTCGAACAGCGACACGTGCGTTTCCTCCACGCCCTCGGGGAGCGAGTCGCCGTCCACCGCGAAGCCGTGGTTCATCGACACGATCTCCACCTTGCCCGTGGTGAAGTCCTTCACCGGGTGGTTTGCGCCGTGGTGCCCCTGATGCATCTTGACCGTGCGCCCGCCCAGCGCCAGCGCCAGGATCTGGTGGCCGAGGCAGATGCCGAAAATCGGGATGTCGGTCTTCAGCAATTCCCTGATCACGGGCACTGCATATTCGCCGGTCGCGGCCGGATCGCCCGGCCCGTTCGAAAGGAAGATGCCGTCAGGCTCAAGCGCGAGAATGTCCTCGGCCGAGGCGGTTGCCGGAACCACGGTGACCTTGGCGCCGAGTCCCGCCAGCAGCCGCAGGATGTTGCGCTTCACGCCGTAGTCGACCGCCACCACGTGCATGGTCGGCGCGTCCTGCTCGCGGTAGCCCTCGTTCCACACCCACGGCGTCTCGCGCCAGCTGGAGGATTGGCCGGAAGTCACCTCCTTGGCGAGATCGAGCCCGACCAGCCCATGCCAGCCCGCCGCCTGCTGCTTCAGCGCCTCGATGTCGAAAACACCGTCCGGCGCATGCGCGATCACGGCGTTCGGCGCCCCCTTCTCGCGGATCAGCGCGGTCAGCGCACGCGTGTCGATACCGGCGAGCGCGACGATGCCGCGCCGCTTCAGCCAGTCTTCGAGATGTGCCGCCGAGCGGTAATTCGAGGGGTTGGTCACGTCGGCGCGGAAGATCGCGCCGACCGCGCCGGCGCGCGCGGCCGGATTGAGGTCCTCGATGTCCTCGTCGTTGGTGCCGATGTTGCCGATGTGCGGAAAGGTGAAGGTGACGATCTGGCCGGCATAGGATGGGTCGGTCAGGATTTCCTCATAGCCGGTCATCGCGGTGTTGAAGCACACCTCGCCGACCGCCGAGCCGGTGGCGCCGAGTCCCCTGCCCTCGATTACCGTACCGTCGGCGAGCACCAGCAGCGCGGTCGGCCTGGTCGCGCCCCAGGGCGCCGTCGTTTCGGTCATGGCGACACTCCGTCACTGTCGGGAGCCCTTGTTGGCGGGCCGTTCCAGGGCCATATGCGCGCCGAAGTTGCGCGCTTCGCGAATGGTTCGCGAAACCCGCGACGACACATAATGCCCATGCAGGGCGCGGACAATAGGCCAGGCCGAGATCATCGGTGAACGATCCGGCGCCGAGTTGGCACACAGACCCATAAGGGTGTAAAAACAGCAGCTTAAGGAACCGGAAACGGTTTGCGCCGTTAGGGCCGCAACGCTATCCTGTCATGGGCAGGGAGTCATGAAGCCATGCGCGAGAAGATCGCCGAGGCACTCAAACAAGCTCAGAAATCGCAGGACAAGCGTGGCATCTCCACGCTCAGGCTGATCCTGGCCGCGGTCCACGATCGCGACATCGCGAATCGCGGCGCCGGCAAGAACCCGGTCAGCGACGACGAGATCGCCGCCATTTTGTCGAAGATGGTGAAGCAGCGCGAGGAATCGGCACGCACCTTCGAGGAGGCAGGCCGCCGCGATCTTGCCGACGAAGAACGCGCCGAGATCGCGATCATCCGGAGCTTCCTGCCGAGACAGCTCGGCGAGGAAGACGTCAAGCGCGCCTGCCAGCAGGTGGTGACCGAAGTCGGCGCCGACGGCCTGCGCGACATCGGCCGCTGCATGAATGCGCTCAAGGCCAGATATCCGGGCCAGATGGACTTCGGCAAGGCAAGCGGCATCGTCCGCGGCCTGCTGCGCTAGGTCGCGGCGACGCGGTCGCCGCTTGCCGTTACCCTCATCGTGAGGGAGCCATGAGCAGTCGCGAGCCGGCAATACGCATCCACCGCATCCATGACGGTCCCGCGCCGGGTGGCGGGACGCGCGTCCTCGTCGACCGCGTCTGGCCGCGTGGCATCACCAAGGAGCGCGCCGGCGCGCAGTTGTGGCTCAAGGAGGTTGCACCGAGCACGGCGCTGCGCAAATGGTTCGGCCACGATCCGGCGCGCTGGGACGAGTTCCGCAGGCGCTACCGGGCCGAACTCGACGACAATGCCGACGCCGTTGAACGGCTGCTCGAGATCGCCCGCCGCGCCCCGCTCACCCTGCTCTATTCGGCCCGCGACGAAGACCACAACCAGGCCGTGGTGCTGGCCGGGTATCTTCGCGAACGTCTCGAAAAAGAGAGCTGAAAGCACACCGTCAGGCTGCGTCGCATTCGCGCACGGCAACCCGCTCCCCTCGGTGCTAGTCTTCGGGCGAATTGCCGGACGAGAGTGAGAAATGAGCACGTCGGACGAATTCGGCGAATATGCTTCGCCGCCCTGCTTCCTGCATGAGTTGCAGGATGGATTTCAGCCGCAAACCAGCGACCCGCAGGCCGCGGCTGATCTCAAGCGATGGCGCAAGGCCGAGCGCGAACGGTTGATCGCGGCGCGGCTGGCGCTTTCCGCCGACGAGCGCGCGAACCATGCCAGGGCCATCGCGGAGAAGCTGGACGCCAGACTCGGCGACCTCGCCGGCAAGCTCGTCGGGCTCTACTGGCCGTTCCGCGGCGAGCCGGACCTGCGCGGCTGGGCCGACTCGGTGCGCGCCCGCGGCGGCGCGATCGCCCTGCCGGTTGTCGTCGCCAAGGCCACCCCGCTCATCTTCCGCGTCTGGAAGCCCGGCGAGAAGCTGGAGAAAGGCGTCTGGAACATCCCGGTTCCGGCCGCTGGCGATCCCGTCCTGCCCGACATCGTGATCTCGCCGGTCGTCGGCTTCGATCCTTCATCGTACCGGCTGGGTTATGGCGGCGGTTTCTACGACCGCACGCTCGCCTCGATGCCGCGCCGCCCGCAGGCCGTCATCGGCGTCGGCTACGCCCTGCAGGCGATTCCGACGATCTACCCGCAGCCATTCGACATCCCGATGGATGCCGTGCTGACCGAAGCCTGATGCCTGGAACGCTCAATCAGACCGCCTTCAGCCGCGTGTCCCGGAGCAGGCCGTGCTCTTCCAGCACGGGGTAGGCCAGCGAGGCCAAGAGCGAGTTGATCTGCTTGAGGTCGCGGATCGTGTCGAGGTGGATCGCGCTCGTCTCCACGCTCTTGACCGTGCCGTCGCGCAACCGCGCGAAATGCAGCGCGCTCGCCTCCTTCTCGCGTTCGCGCATCCGGTCCTTTTCCTGGATGAGCTGAAGCGCCGTTTCGCGATCGCGTGAGACGAGCAGGTTGAAAGCCAGGCGTGCATTGGCAAGCACCGAGGCGTGCAAGGCCCTTAGCTCCTTCCAGCCCTCCTGCGTGAACGAGAGATTGTGCTCGACCTTCTTCTTCACGTGCACCAGCATGTTGCGGATGACGATGTCGGCGGCCTGTTCGAGCTTCGTGCAGGCGTCCAGCAGTTCGTAACACCTGAGCGCATCCGCTTCCGTGAGGTCGTGCGAGGCGAGTTTCGCCAGATAGAGCTTGATTGCCGCATGCTTGCGGTCGACCCGATCGTCGAGTGCGGCCAGCGCCTGGATGCTCTCGCGGTCAGCGCTCTCGTAGAGTTCGATGATGTTGCGCAGCATCACCTCGACGGTTTCGCAGAGCCCGATCACTTCGCGCGTGGCGTTGGCCAGCGCCAGCGAGGGCGTCTTCAGCGCCGCCGGGTCGAGCGCTGTCGTCTCGGTCGTCGCAAGTGTCGCCGCAGCGGCAGGCGCCATTCGCGCCAGCAGCCCCGCGATTGCGCGATGCACCAGCCCGGCGATCGGCATTCCCGCGACGACGATGACCACGTTGAACACGATGTGCGCGTTGACGATGCGCAGCGGCGCACCCTCGCCCAGCCATTCGAGCGATGGCTCCAGCACGACGATCGCCACCATGGCGACGATCGCCCCTATGCCGCGGATCGCCAGATTGCCCAGCGGAACCGCGCGTGCCGGCGCTGAATAGGATCGCGATAGCGCGGCGGCGATGATGCCGCCGCCGAGGTTTGCCCCAAGCGCCATCACGATGCCGAGTTCCGCCGGCACCAGCCCGCGCGCCGCCAGTGCCGCGAGCAGCAGGATCGCCGCTACGCTGGAATGAAACAACCAGGTGACGAGCGCCGCCAGCAGGAAGGCGGTGACCGGATCGCTCGCGAGATAGTTGATGATCACCGGCAGCATCTCGCTTTCGCGCAGAGGCTCCGCGGCCTCGCCAATGAGCCTGAGCGACAGGAGCAGCAGCCCGATGCCGAGCATGATGCGCCCGGCCTGCCGCCACGCCCGGCGTTCCGTCGCCAGGAATGTGATCGTGCCGACGAGAACCAGCAGCGGCACCAGCGGCTCGAGGTCGAACGACAGGATGCGCGCGACCAGCGCCGATCCGAGGTCGGCGCCGAGCACGGCTATCAGCCCGGTCGCGCCGCCGACGATGCCTGACGAGGCCAACGAGGCCACCAGCAGGCCGACAGCCGTCGCGCTTTGCAGCGCGATCGCAAGCAGCATGCCTGCAATCGCCGCCATGAGCGGGTTGCGCAGGGTCTCGCGCAGTCGGCGGCGCAACACGTCGCCATAGGCCCGCTCGACGCCGGTTCGCACCATCCGCGTCGCCCACACGAGCAGCGCGACGGCACCGGCGAGGTGGAGGAGGACGAGGGAGCCGCTCATGACGGACTACCCTCCCGCCATCGGCGATCGCAGTATGTATTCGACGGGCTCATTCAGTTCGATTCGCCGACGGCAGAACGTTTCGCCGCCACGATAGCTTGGCCGCGGATCATTTGCATGCGCTTCCTGCCGGCAATGCACATGCCGCGAGTCCCGTTGCGTTCGCGCTACGGGTCGGCCGTTGCCCCGAGTGGCGGGCGAGCGCCGCTGCGCCGTTCGCTCGCCGCCGACAGGGCGGCAATGCCCGTCGCCAGCGCCATGGCGAATACGCCGAGCACTGGCAGGCTTCGATAGCCGAAGCCGGCGCTGAGCAGCACCCCGCCGACGAATGCCGCCAGCGCGATGCCGATGTTGAACCCTGCAGGGATCATCGAGGAGGCGAGGTTGGGCGCGTCGGCCGACCAGACCAGGATGCGGGTCTGAATCAGCGTCCCGATCGCGAAATTGATGCAGCCCCACACAGCTATGACCGCCATCACCGGCAGGGCATATGGAATGACCGCATGGAAGATGGCCAGCACGGCTGATTGCAGCGCCATCAGCGAAATCATCGCCGGCATCGGCTTCCGGCCTGCCAGCCGGCCGCCGACGAACACGCCCGCTGTCGCGCCCGCGCCGTTGAGCAGGAGCGCCAGCGGCACCAGTTCAGCCGAAAGGCGGGTCTCCTCGCGCAGCATCGGCGCGATGTAGGTGAACGGCACGAACTGGCCGATCATCAACATCATCATGAGGATCAGCGAGGTCCACACCTGCTGCCGCCCGAACACGCGGATTTCGCGCATCAGCCCGGGTGGCGAAGCTGCTGCCCCGGTTCGCGGCACGAGCGCGATCATCGCGATCGTTGCGGCGATCCCCAGCCAGAACATCGTCCAGAAGGTTGCGCGCCAGCCGAACAGGTTGCCGATTGCGGTGCCGGCCGGCACCCCGACGATGTTGGACACGGTGAGACCGGCAAGCACGAAAGCGACAGCCATGCCGCGCTGCTCCTCGCGCACCAATCCAACGGCCACGACCATCGCCACGCCGAAGAACGTGCCGTGCGCCATCGCCACGGCCACCCGCACAAGCAGCATCGAGGCAAAGTCCGGGGCGAGCGCACATGCCACCTGGCCGGCGCAGAACGCGACCGCAAGGCCGATCAGCAGCGAC
>Ga0182792_1003471_pt1 | contig 10091 bp, 8 predicted proteins | sample Passage237B_FD_130497 | JGI IMG/M metagenome (GOLD analysis project Ga0182792, IMG submission 130497) | Cellulose adapted compost microbial communities from Newby Island Compost Facility, Milpitas, CA, USA - Passage2 37B (version 2) (version 2) ... | reverse complement strand
TTCGCATATAGAACTTATTTATGTCGCTACCGTATTTTTTTGTGGAAGAAGTGGGGGCAGATGAGATCCGCCTGCAGGAAGAGACCTCCAAACACATGATCGGTGTGTTGCGCATGAAAGCCGGCGACCAGGTGCATTTAACCGATGGACAAGGCAACCTGGTATTGGCGGCCATACAACATGCGGACAGAAAAAAATGCATCGTATCCGTACGCAACAGGCAATTTACACCCCGCGATACAAGAAAAACGATCATCGGTATATCCTTGCTGAAGAATGCCAACCGGCTGGAATGGTTTATGGAAAAAGCAACGGAACTGGGCATTACAGAAATTATCCCGCTCATCTGCAACCGCACGGAGAAGCAGCATTTTCGTATGGATCGTATGAAAAACATACTCGTGAGTGCATTGCTGCAATCACAACAGGTATGGCTACCCGTACTGCATCAGCCCGTTGGTTTTGAACAGTTGCTGAGGATGGAAGACATTGACCGGATGGAGCAGCAATTCATTGCACACTGTCTTCCCGACAGCAAAAACAGCCTTTCTGAAATGATCAACCGGTCGCTTTCCTCTCAAATAGTGTTGATTGGTCCCGAAGGGGATTTTACCAAAGAAGAAGTGGCTCTGGCCTGCTCCCATCAGTTTGTGCCGGTATCGCTGGGCAGTACACGGCTGCGTACAGAAACAGCCGGTGTGGTAGCTGCTGCCCTGCTACGGGCATGATAGTACAATGAAGCTGATCTGCTACGGGCTTGATAATGCAACGAATTTATTCTTCTTTTTTCAGGGCGGTACCAGGCAATGGCTGACGCAGTTCAACCGGCGGTTTGCGTGCCTGTTGTTTTTTGCGCAGGCGCATATTGAGTAATTCCACTACAAAAGAGAATGCCATGGCGAAATAGATATACCCTTTCTCAATATGGCTGCCATGCAGTGGTTCCAGTCCTTCAAAGAACAGGCTGAAGCCCACCATCAGCAAAAAGGCCAGCGCCAGCATTTTGAGTGTAGGATGCCTGTGAATGAAATTGGAAATGCGTTCGGCAAAGAAGAACATTACCACCATGGCAATGATAACCGCCACGATCATTACCTGTACCAGGCGTGCAAGACCTACGGCCGTGATAATACTGTCGAAGGAGAAGACCATATCAATGAGGATGATTTGTCCCATAATGGCCCCGAATGAAGACGATTTGGCTTTTATATTTTCCACATCATCGTCGCCTTCCAGTTTATGGTGTATTTCTTTTACCGTTTTATAGAGCAGGAACAAGCCGCCGGCAAACATGATGATGTTGCGCAGGGTAAACGCGAAGTGGCTGTCGTTAAAATCAAAGCCAAACAATTCTTTGTTGCCTTCGCGCACCAGCCAGCCGATGGCCAGCAGCAGCAATATGCGCACTGTAATGCCGCCCACCATCCAGATGCGGCGGGCCTTCAGTTGTTGATGCTTGCCCAGGCGGCCGATGAGTATCGAAACAAAGATCACGTTATCAATGCCCAGCACTACTTCCAGTGTGGTCAGCGTAAGCAAACTGATCAGGGCATCAATGGTAAAAAGCTCCTGCATGGTTGGTTGAATGTGTGTTGGTTAGGTCTGTATTGTCCTGCCGGACGCTATATCAGTATAATTACTGCAGGAATGTTACAGCAGGTGAAAAAATTATTGCATGCTACTGCAAATCGTCCCACAGCAATCTATTTCGCCAATCCCTTCAGTATTTTCTTCACAATCAATGGCCCTTCATATATAAATCCGGTCCACACCTGCAATAAAGAGGCGCCGGCTTCCAGTTTCTCACGTGCATCATCAACCGAAAAAATGCCGCCGGAGGCAATCACCGGAATCTTGCCGCCGGTTTTCTGATGGATATACTTTACAATTTCCGTGCTTTGGCGACGCAGCGGCGCACCGCTCAAGCCGCCTGCTCCTATTGCTGCTATTTTGCTGCCAGGGGTCACCAGGTGTTCGCGGCTGATGGTGGTGTTGGTGGCTACAAGACCATCCAGTTTAATTTCAAGGGCCAGCTCTATCACGTCGTCTACCTGGCTCCAGGTAAGGTCTGGCGCAATTTTTAGCAATAGCGGTTTGGGCGATGGCATGTGCTGGTTGATGGCCTGCAGGTGTTCCAGTATCTTACGCAATGAATCTTTTTCCTGCAGCTCGCGCAAACCCGGGGTATTGGGCGAACTCACATTTACCACGAAATAATCCACGCAGTCGAACAATTCGCGAAAGCAGATCTCATAATCCTTCCAGGCATCTTCATTGGGGGTCACTTTGTTCTTGCCAATATTGCCGCCAATGATGAAACGTCCGTTTTGCGTTGCGCTGCTATCAGTTGCCGGGGTACGCGCTCTCCATTCCCTGAGCCGTTTGGCTACTGCTTTTACACCGTCGTTATTAAAGCCCATACGGTTGATCAGCGCTTTGTCCTGAGGCAACCGGAACAAACGGGGTTTGTCGTTACCGGGTTGCGGTTTGGGCGTTACCGTACCAATCTCTACAAAACCAAAACCAAGCATTTCGAGTTCGGTGAGGTATAAAGCATTCTTATCAAAACCGGCAGCCAGGCCAATGCAATTTTTAAAGGAAAGTCCGAATAATTCCCTGGGTGTTTGCCGGGGAGGTTGGCAGTATTTTGTAATGGCCCGTCGCAAAAATCCTATTCCGCCCGCCAGTTTAAGCATGTTCATAGAGAAGTGATGCACTGTTTCGGTTGGAAATAAGAACAACAGGCGACGTATAATTGTATACATAGGCGGACGCGAAGATACTGAACCGGTGCGAACGGAAAGCGTGTATTGAGGGGCTGGCTGTTCAATGGTGGCCAAAGCACTTCCCGTTGTGGTTGCATCCGGTTTATCCGCATAAGAGCCGCCGGCTCAATGGTTATGAAATCAGGGGCAAATGGCATGAATCATGCGCTTTTTAAAAGGCGCGGCCTTTCAACGCTTTCCGGCCACCCAAAAAACGAGGTTTTGCAAATCACAGGCCGGATGATTAACTTTGGATAAGAAGGTTGCATAAACAACTAAAGGGGTGGGCAGGTTGCCCTTCCATCATCCACTCAACTTGTAAAACAGACTTCTATGCAGGAAGCATACATAGTAGCCGGTTACCGCACAGCGGTTGGCAAAGCCAAAAGAGGTGGTTTCCGGTTTTATCGCCCGGACGATCTTGCCATCACGGTGATAAAAGGATTAATGGCATCAGTACCTCAACTGGACCCAAGGCAGGTAGACGATGTAATTGTGGGCAACGCCGTACCGGAAGCCGAGCAGGGCTTGCAGGTGGGCCGCATCATAGCGGCGCGTGCATTGGGCTATGAAGTGCCGGGCATGACGGTAAACCGCTACTGCGCCTCCGGACTGGAGACCATTGCGCTGGCCACCGCCAAAATCAGAACGGGTCAGGCCGATTGCATTATTGCCGGCGGAACCGAAAGCATGAGCCTGGTGCCCACCTCGGGCTGGAAACCTGTGCCTGCCTATTCCATTGCTTCGGAGGAACCGGATTATTATCTCAGCATGGGACTTACTGCAGAAGCCGTTGCGAAAGATTACAATGTTAGTCGGGAAGACCAGGATGCTTTTTCTTACCAGAGCCATATGCGGGCGATCAATGCCATTAAAAATGGTTATTTCAAAGAAGGAATTCTTCCCGTAACTGTTGAGCAGGTGTACCTCGATGAAAAGGGCAAAAAGAAAACCAGAACCTATGTGGTGGACACCGATGAGGGACCCCGGCCGGATACCAGTATGGAAGTATTGGCAAAACTGAAACCTGTTTTTGCTGCCAATGGTACTGTTACTGCTGGCAACTCTTCCCAAACTTCTGACGGCGCTGCCTTTGTGATTGTGATGAGTGAACGCATGATCAAAGAACTGGGACTACAACCGATTGCCCGGCTGGTAGCCTGCGTATCTGCGGGTGTGCATCCCCGTGTGATGGGCATTGGCCCGGTGGAAGCTGTTCCCAGGGTATTGAAGCGTGCCGGCATGAATCTCGGGCAGATTGACCTCATTGAACTGAACGAGGCATTTGCTTCGCAATCGCTGGCAGTGATTCGTAAACTGGGGCTGAATCCTGATATTGTAAACATCAATGGTGGTGCTATCGCCCTGGGTCACCCGCTGGGGTGTACAGGCTGCAAGCTTACCATTCAGTTGGTGCACGATATGAAACGACTGAATAAGAAATACGGCATTGTTACGGCCTGTGTAGGTGGCGGGCAGGGGATTGCCGGCATTATTGAGAATATTCCCTGAGTAAATTGCATTTCTTTTTGATTAATATAAAAAAGCTTTCCTGCAGGAGGCTTTTTTATTTTATTTTCATATGGCAAATAGTTTTAAATTGCCGCCCAACTACAATAAAGAATCTGTGCCCGTAACAACTGGGAGATCTCTATGCTGAAAGTTTTTATTACCGATGACCATGAGCTATACCTCGAAGGACTGGTGCTGCTGCTGAGCAAACAACCGGGCATTGAGGTAACAGGATCGGCATTATCTGGTAAAGAATTGTTGGAAAAGCTGCCTGCAGCTTATGCAGATATTCTACTGCTGGATGTACACTTACCTGATACGAGTGAGGAAGAACTGCTGGGAAAAATCAAGGCCATTCGTCCGGATATCAAAATTCTTTATCTCACCATCATGCGGGGCACACGGTATATACACAAACTGATCCGGCATGATATTGACGGATACCTGTTGAAAAATATCGGCATTGAAGAGTTTGTAAAGGCATTGCACAGCGTTGCCGAAGGGAAAAAATATTTCAGCAAAGAGATCAACATCATTGACACCGACCAGGACTTCCGCAATACCATCACCATAGAGGACAAGAAAATAGATGAGATCTTGTCCAAACGCGAAATAGAAGTGCTGACGCTGATCTGCAAGGAGTACAGCAATTCTGAAATAGCAGAAAAACTCTTCCTGAGCGTAAGCACGGTTGAAACCCACCGCAAAAACCTCATTGCCAAACTGGGAGTGAATAATACTGTAGGGCTGGTGAAGTTTGCCTTAAAAAATAACCTGATTGAGTAGCGTGCTGATGCATACCTATGCTTCCGTGCCCGAATGCGTTTTGGCCACTTACCGGTATTAAATATCTCCCCAATTTTACCCAAAAACCTTAATTTGCTGCCACAATGCGCTCCATGTGAAGTACTTTCTGGTTACTTTGGCCATTTTTTGTAGTTATCCTGCCATATCCCAGGCCGATACTTCTTACCTGAAAGCTTTGTACGACCGCTGCCTGGATTTCTCGGAAGAAAAGAAAGATTCTATCCGGTACTATGCCACTTACATTGAAAAGGAAGCCCAGCGGCTGAAATTTGCAAAAGGCCCCGTGTTGTCGCTGCGGCTGAAAGGTTTGTATGAAGACCTTTCCAACAATTACGAAAAAGCCATTGGATACTACCTGCAGTCGCTGGAGGCTGCCCGTGCGCTGGGCGCAATAGAATATGAAATGTCTGCGCTGAGCGATCTGGCCATTCTATATGCTACCATCAAAGAGCCGGTGAAAGCCAAGGAGTTTTACCAGTTGTGCGCCGATATGGCCAATATGCGGGGGGAGACAGGCTCTATCATCAATACCTACAACAACCTGGCGGTGATTTACACCCATTTGCACCAATACGACAGTGCGCGACTATTGCTGCAACAGGCACTGGAGCTGGCGCGGCAGGTTGACCAGAAGGTAGACCTGGAAAGCGTTTACAATAATCTTGGCAACCTGTGCTTCCGTGAAAAGAAGTTTGATGAGGCCTTGCGTTATTTCCGGAAAAATTATGCGAGCCATCAGTCCAGGGAAAATGTATCGGGCATATGGGTGGCGGTATTGAATATGGCCGATGTGTTCATTGAGCAGAAAAAATTTGACTCTGCCGCCCATTACGCCGGTTATGCGTTGGACCTGGCGCAACAACTCGGGTCCAAAAGTAAACTGGCCGACAGTTATTCCATACTGGCCAAACTGAATGAATATCGCGGTGATTACAAAAAGGCTTATGGGTTTTTGCAACAATGGTATGCATTGGATACTTCCATCGTGAATAGTGAAACCTACAAGACCATTGCTGAATTGCAGGAACGGTTCAATGCAAAGGAGCGCGAAGCCGAAAATGCGCTGCTGGTTGAAAAAGTAGAGAAGGAAACCATTCGCAGCCGCCTGTTCATTGTGCTGGCCATAGCCCTGGGCATTATCGGAGCGCTGGTAGCTGTAGGCTGGATCAATAAGCGGAAAGCCAACATGCGACTGAAGGCCATTAACGAACTCATCATCCAGCAAAATGAAAAACTGAGTGAACTGAACCACGAAAAGAATTCACTCATCAGCATTGTTTCCCACGACCTGAACACGCCGTTCGCCACCATACAGATATGGAGCAGAATACTTACCAATGAGGCCGACAGGCTGAGTGAAGAGCAGCAAAAAGCAATCGGTAAAATTTTACAGGCCAGTGCTTACGGTGAACAAATGATCAACCGCATTCTTGATGTTGAAAAAGCAGATATTGGCAATCACCGGATGCAACTGGAAAATTTCAACCTGGTCACTTATGCCGAACAGATCATTGAAGGGTTCAGGCCAATAGCAGCAAAAAAGCAAATCACCCTGCATACAACTTTCCCCCGCCGTGAGCTGCGCATACTCAGTGATAAACAACTGGTGGGCAGAATCTGCGAAAACCTGCTGTCCAATGCCATCAAGTATACTCCCCGCGGCAAAAATGTATACGTAACCATCAGCGATCAGCAGGACAGGATCAGCCTGCAGTTCCGCGACGAAGGGGTAGGCATTCCTGCTGATGAACTTCCCCGCCTGTTTTCCAAATACTCCAAAATATCTTCTCAGCCTACAGAAGGCGAACCTTCCACCGGGCTCGGTCTCTCCATAGTTAAGCGCATTGTGGAAGAAATCAACGGAAAAATTTTCTGCGAAAGCGAACCGGAAAAAGGCACTGTATTTACGGTGCTATTGAAGAAGTGAGCGGACGGTGAAAAAAAAAATAGCCGCCGTTTCCGGGGAATGTTATAATTTGCAACATGGTGGCAAAAAAATCATGAAAGGGGGTACCGTCATAAAAGCGTTCCTGGCGGGTGTATTGCTGGTCCTGTTTGCATTCAGCATTACGCCTAAGCTGACCTTGCACGACCTGGTGGCCGATCATACCGATTGGTCAGGTGTGTGTGCGGCGCCCTGTAAGGACCATATTGAACCCACCGGCCCTCATTGTGAAATTACCCAACTGGTTGCGGAATCACCCTTTACCCTGTACGAACAGGTATTTCCGTTAGTAACGCTAAAGGTTTATTCCGGTTATACCGGATTGGCTATTCCTTCCTGTCATTCCTGCTATCGCTGCTTTACAGAACAGCGTGGTCCGCCCGTATGGTGTACGGGTATGCCTGCTGCTATTGCGTAATATGCCGTATGCTGTATACGTACAGCGGGCCATTGCGCTGCTATCTCCTGTGCACACCCGATGCATCATTTTCATTCCTTCTTTTGAAAATTAACCGGGTAATTCATGAAACATCTTCTTACTATTCTATTTATACTTACAGGTACCACTATTTTTCAATCGTTGCGTGCGCAAAACCTGGAGGGCACTGTTCCGCCAACACAGGCAGTGGACAGAGCCGTATTGCATGGCCGCGTAACGGATGCACAGACCAACAAACCATTGTCCGGCGCTTCTGTGTACATACCGGATAGCAAGTCCGGGGTCATCACAGATGCCGATGGCAATTACGCACTTTCCAATATTCCTTCCGGGAGGCACCTGGTGGAGGTTTCCTTTATTGGCTATGCCACCTGGTCCGAATACATTACTATCCGGGAGACTATGCAAAAAGATTTTGCACTCACCCCCGCTATCCTGGAGAATAAAGAGGTAGTGGTTACCGGCGTTACCAGCGCCACCCCTGTGAGCCGTTCACCCTTTCCGGTAACCGTAGTAAAAAGGCAGGAGTTGTTGCATCATGTGGCTACCAACCTGGTGGATGCCATCAGTCATAAGCCAGGCGTTTCGCAACTGTCAACAGGACCTGCCATTTCCAAACCGGTCATTCGTGGGCTGGGGTATAACCGGGTGGTAGTGATCAACGATGGCGTGCGACAGGAAGGGCAACAATGGGGCGATGAACATGGTCTCGAAATAGATGAATACAGTGTACGTAAAATTGAGATATTGAAAGGTCCGGCATCTATTATGTATGGCAGTGATGCCATGGCAGGTGTAGTGAACATCATTACCAATGTGCCGGCAGCCGAAGGCACCATTGGGGGCAATATTTATTCCAACTATCAAACCAATAACCGGCTGCGGGGTGCAGGGTTGAGTTTTCATGGCAACACCAAAGGGTTTAGCTGGAATGCGTGGGCTTCATTGAAAGCAGCAGCCGATTATGAAAACAAATACGACGGCCGCGTATACAACTCCAAATTCAACGAAAGAAATTTCGGCGGCTATGCAGGGTATAACGGCAACTGGGGGTATACCCACCTGATCGTAAGCAACTTTAACCAGCGAGCCGGCATTGTGGAAGGAGACCGCGATGAGGAAGGCCGCTTCATTAAACCGCTGCCCGGAGGTGATGAAGGACTTCCGCTGGAAAGTGATTTCAACAGCACAGACCCGCAGATACCTTTTCAGCATATTCAGCACCTTAAAGTGGTAAGCGATAACAGTTTTTATATCGGAGAAGGAAGGCTTGGACTGAATATAGGCTACCAGCGTAACCAGCGTACAGAATACGGCAATGCAGACGATCCGGCTGAAAAAGAATTATACTTTGATCTGCGCACGGTGAGCTATCAACTGCAATATCATTTGAAAGAAAAAAACAACTGGCAGCTGTCGTTTGGCGCAGGCGGTATGTTGCAAACCAATAAAAACAAAGGCGAAGAAGTGCTGATACCGGAGTATGAGCTGTTTGATATAGGCGCATTTGCCTATGTGCGCAAGCAATGGGAGGCAACCACTTTGAGCGGCGGCGTTCGTTTTGATTCCCGCAATGTGGATGCCAGCCAGCTGGAAGAAGATAATGATATCAAATTTGTAGCGCTCGACAAGCAATTCTCCAATCTATCGGGCAGTATAGGGTTAACGCACCGGTTTACCAGTAATCTCAGTGCGAGGATCAACCTGGCAAGAGGATTTCGTGCTCCCAATATTCCCGAATTATCTTCCAACGGTACGCATGAAGGAACTAACCGGTATGAGTATGGCCGGCATGATCTGAAATCTGAATCCAGTCTGCAGGCTGATCTGGGTGTGGAGTTCAACAGCGATCATCTGTCGGCCGGACTCAGTTTGTTCTACAACAGTATTGACAATTTTATTTTCTACCATAAGCTGGCCAGCAGCAATGGCGGCGATTCACTGGTAGCGGTAGATGGTGAATTCATTCCGGCTTTTCGCTTTGATCAGCGCAAAGCAAGCATGGCCGGACTGGAAATGGTAGTGGATATTCATCCGCATCCGTTAGACTGGCTGCATTTTGAAAATACATTCAGCCTGGTGAGCGGGCGGTTTAAGGAAGCATTGGAAGGTACCCGCAACATGCCATTGATTCCCGCAGCCAGGCTGGTTTCTGAACTGCGTGGCGATTTTTGGGAACAGGGCAGGCGGGTGCGCAATCTTTCCGTGAAGTTGCAGGCCGAGCACAATTTTAAACAGGATAAGGCTTTTACCGGTTACGATACAGAAACGCCTACGGACAGCTATACCTTGTTCAATGCCGGTATCAGTGCTGATATTATGGGTAAGAAAAGCCCCCTTTTCAGCCTGTATGTTACCGTGATGAACCTGGGTGATGTTGCCTGGCAAAACCATTTAAGCCGTTTGAAGTACACTGCCCTTAATCCCGTAACGAACCGCGCCGGGGTATTCAATGCCGGGAGGAATTTCAGTGTCAAGATAAATGTACCGTTGAGTTTCAGGTTGTAAGAAGGGGTAAGTACCAAAAGGAAGACCTGCAGGATTTACAGCGCCGCCTGGTGGCGCCCCATACCTTGCAGGTTTTGCTGCGGTTGGGCACCCCCTGCGCCGGGTACCGGCGGGC
>Ga0182792_1003469_pt1 | contig 10092 bp, 9 predicted proteins | sample Passage237B_FD_130497 | JGI IMG/M metagenome (GOLD analysis project Ga0182792, IMG submission 130497) | Cellulose adapted compost microbial communities from Newby Island Compost Facility, Milpitas, CA, USA - Passage2 37B (version 2) (version 2) ... | reverse complement strand
CACACCTGGGCGGGGGACCGATGCGTCTACTGCGGTGCCGGTCGAGCGGGCTACGACCGCGACGACGACCTCGAGACCCACGCCTATGCCTTCATCCATACGTCCGACATCAAGGCGCGGCTCGCGCGCATGTTTGGAGCCGACATGCAGTTCGACGTCATCATCGGGAACCCGCCGTATCAGCTCACCGATGGCGGCGGAGGCGGCAGCGCCCGCCCTATCTATCCCGAGTTCATTCGGAGAGCTCTCGCGATGGAGCCGCGATACCTCTGTATGGTGACTCCCTCTCGTTGGATGTCTGGTGGGCGGGGGCTCGATGGATTTCGTGCTGAGATGCTCGCGAACCGACACATACGGGTCCTTGTCGACTTCGTTGTGGCGGCCGATGCGTTTCCGGGAGTGAATATCAACGGGGGCGTCAACTACTTCCTGTGGGAGCGCGACAACGAGGGAGACTGCGAAGTGGTTTCGATCGGTCCAGGGGGGAACCGGGGACCAGGTCAAATGCGCTCGCTCGGAGAGTTTGACACCTTTATACGGCGAAACGAGGCTGTATCGGTACTTCGGCGGGTTGCCCCACATCTTGAACAGAACTTCTCGCGCCGCGTCTCCTCGACCAAGCCCTTCGGTTTGCGCACTGACTTCCACGGCACCGATCAGCCAGCAGGCAAGGACGATGTACTTCTTTACGGCTCTGGGCGAGTCAGTTGGGTCAGTCGCGATCAGATCAAGGCAAACCTAGATTGGGTTGATCGATGGAAAGTCTTAGTTGCCGCAGCCACAGACGGCAATGAGATCTATCCGCTTCCGATATGGGATCAGCGTGGGCCGTTCATCGCAGCGCCCGGTGAGGCATGCACAGAGACATATCTTGTAGCGGCGTTGGCTGAGAACCGCGCCGAGGCTGAGCGAATAATCGACTACATGCGAACCCGTTTCTTTAGGTTCATGGTGTCGTTGCGCAAGGTGGCCCAGCATAACAAGGCCGACAATTTCAAGTTTGTCCCAGACTTCGTAGACGGTGGGGATCACTCCGACGAGGCGCTCTGTCGACGCTATGGACTTTCGTCGTCAGAGATTGCCTTCATTGAAACCCAGATTCGCGCCATGGAGTTCTCCAGTGACTAGGACGTTGGAGGATCTCCTGCCGGAGAAATCCGTTTCACGTCTCCGCATCTACGCCTACGAGATCCACGACGACGCGCATGCGGGCCAGCTCAAAGTTGGCCAGACCACGCAAGACGTCAAAGTTCGGGTGGCACAGCAACTCAAGACGGCAGCGATCGAGAACTACACGATCGTGCTCGACGAGTCCGCGGAGCGATCCGATGGCACGGTGTTTCGCGACTTCGAGGTGCGGAAACGTCTCGAGGAGAAGGGATTCGCCAAGGCCACCCTGGAGTGGATGCAGTGTGGCGTGGATGACGTCAAAGCAGCGATCGCGGAACTGCGTGCGGGTCAGAACTTCAGCCCCTCACGGCATGAGACCTTCGGACTGCGCGACGAACAGGCCAGCGCCGTCGAGAAGACACTTGAGTACTTCCTGTCCCGGTGGGCGGAGGACCCGGACGCGGTGCCGGAGTTCCTGTGGAACGCCAAGATGCGCTTCGGCAAGACCTTCACGGCGTACCACCTGGCCAAGCGGATGCAGGCTCAGCGCGTCCTGGTGGTGACCTTCAAGCCTGCCGTCGCAGACGCTTGGCAGCGCGATCTCGAATCCCATGTGGACTTCGAAGGTTGGCAGTATCTCTCTCGCGACACCTCCCTCACCCCTGAGACCGCGGACCCCGAACGTCCGCTCGTGTTCTTCGGCTCTTTCCAAGACCTCCTGGGCCGCGACGCCGCAGGCAACTTCAAGGGCAAGCACAAGTGGCTCACGGACCTGTCATGGGATCTGGTGATTTTCGATGAGTACCACTTTGGTGCCTGGCGAGACACCGCCATGGAACTCTTCGAAGGCGAGGATGCTGCAATCCAGAAGAGGGAGACCGAACTCGAGTTTGGCTCCGCCCTGGAGACTTTCGCGGAAGAAACCGAGGAACTCGGTCACGACGAGGACAGCTTCGTCCCCATCAAGGCCCGCTCCTACCTCTACCTGTCCGGCACGCCCTTCAAGGCGCTGGCGACGGGACGGTTCATCGAGGAGCAGATCTTCAACTGGACCTACACCGACGAACAGCGCGCCAAGGCCGCGTACGCTCAGCATCGGCCGGAGGAACCCAACCCGTACGCATCGCTGCCCGAGATGCGGCTATTCACCTATCAGATGCCGGACGAACTGGTCGCGATCGCCCGCCAAGGCGAGTTCGACGAATTCGACCTCAACGCATTCTTCGAAGCCAAAGGTTCCGGCAAGAGCGCGGAGTTCGTTCACAAGACCGACGTCCAGAAGTGGCTGGACATCGTCCGCGGCAACTACCTGCCCACCCAAGTCGACGCGCTGAAGGCCGGCACGCGCCCGCCGTTCCCTTACTCGGACGCGCGCTTGCTGCCGTACCTGCAGCACTCGATCTGGATGCTGCCGCGCACCGCATCGTGCGCCGCGATGGCCAACCTGCTCGCCGAGCCGCAGAACGCCTGGTGGCACGATTACACCGTGGTGAACGTGTCGGCGCCCGGCATCGGCGTGGGACTTGACGCCCTGCCGCCCGTGCGTGAGGCGATTGGCAATGGCCACGACACGAAGACAATCACGCTGACCGTGGGCAAGCTCACCACCGGCGTGACCGTGCCGCAGTGGTCGTCCATCCTCATGCTGCGTAATCTCAAGGCACCGGAGACGTATTTTCAGGCGGCGTTCCGCGTGCAGTCGCCGTGGACGATCAAGAACCCCGAGGGTGACGACCCGCACCGCGAGGACATCCTCAAGCCGGTGTGTTTCGTATTCGACTTCGCGCCGACACGGGCGCTGCGGCAGATCGCTGACTACGCGTACGGGCTGGAGCCCAAGGCGTCCAATCCGGAGAAGGCTGTCGAGGATCTGGTCAGCTTTTTGCCAGTGCTTGCGTACGACGGCTCAGTTATGAGACAGGTCGATGCTGGGGGAATCCTGGATTACGCGATGGCTGGAACCACCGCCACGTTGCTAGCACGCAAGTGGGAGTCGGCACTCCTTGTCAACGTTGACAACGAGACGTTGAAGAAGATTATGGGTTCGCAAGCCGCTATGGATGCGGTCATGAACATCGAGGGGTTTCGCGCGCTGGGGTCGTCGGTTTTCGAGACGGTGGTGAACAAGTCCGAGGCCGTGAAGGAAACCAAGAAGACAAAGGGCGACGCTTTGTCAGGGGCGGAGAAACGAGCGCTCTCAGAGGAGGAAAAGGAGTACAAGTCCAAACGCAAGCAGATCCAGGAGAAGCTCATCAAGTTTGCGACGCGTATCCCCGCGTTCATGTACCTGACGGACTTCCGCGAGAACACCCTGCAGGACGTCATCACCAAGTTGGAGCCTGAACTGTTCAAGGCCGTTACGGGGTTGACGGTGGAGGACTTCAACCTGCTCGTCTCGCTCGGGGTCTTCAACGCGTCGCACATGAACCAGGCGGTGTTTGCTTTCAGGCGTTATGAGGATGCTTCGCTTGCCTACACCGGAATCGCCGCACATCCCGGGCTTCGGCGTTACGGGCTTTATGACACCGTCGTGGCGGTCGACTGAGATTCAAGGAGCACCCGACTGAACCTTGGATGATACCTAGCAGTATCCCTGCTCGGCCCTGGGTGCCGTTTTTATGTTGCGAACCGACATCGGGTGCCCGTGTAGGGTGAGCGCTTGTGACCAGGAGCAGAACAACTCGCGGCCCCAGGCCGGCTCTATATCGCGGGCGTAGGCGATCGCGCCTTCAACATAATTGATCATGGAGAGCGCCGATCGAAAACCGCGGGTACGTGCATGCGCCGCTGGGCCATACAGGGCAACGCAGCGCACATGGTCTTGAAGCCGTCGTCGAAACTCGGGGCGAAGCCTAACTCCCTCGTCATGCACAACCAGCCCTAGGACGACCTTTCTGGCGCCGGGCGAGACGATTCGTGTCTTCCTTCGATGAACTTCGAACTTGCTGCGGCGGGCCGCTTCTTCCACGCGGCGTACGAGTGCAGCCGCTCGTTCGCGGTCAAACGGCGCCGAAGAGGAGAAGACAATGTCGTCGGAGTAGCGCGTGTATTGCATCCGGTGGTCTTGCGCCAATAGCGCTAGGCGGTCATCAAGTTCTCGTGCGACGGCGTTGGCGAGAGCGCCGCTAGTCGGAGCGCCTTGGGGAAGGGACCCCAACTGAGGGCTTCCGTAGCGTTCCACCCCCCGCCCTTCAAGCCATTCCGCCTCAGCGTCGAAACTAGTGGGAGTCGTGCAGATGCGGCCCATCTCGAAGGCCAGAAGTGGGGGATAGCCGAGGCCGAGGAACTCGCGATAGACCTGCCGTTCCCCAATGGACCCGAAGAAGTCGTGCAGGTCCATCTTGACTATCCATCGCGCGCCAACGTGGATCTCGGCACAGTCTCGCACTGAGCGCCCAGTTCGATACGCAAAAGCGGATTCGTGAAGCTCAAGGCCCGAGAGGACGTGCTTCAAGAGCCAACGTTGTACACCCATGAGCAACGGGTGGGGCGAAAGTATGGCACGCGGCCTGCCATCGTTCTTGCGACGGTCCAGTGGCACATATGGATTGAACTGTCGTTCCACAACTCGGCGTAAGTATCCGTATTCAATCTGTGTCTGATGCGCCAAGTGTCGGAGAGTTAAGAGTGGGAATACGCCTCGCCGCGACGTGGCTCGGCGATACTCGGCCGCGCGCGCAAGGAGCGATTCCTCTATCCCGAGTTCGCGGCCTCTTGTTACGTAGCGGTGAGGGGATGGCAACTGCGTCTACTCTGACTCGAGATCCCGTAGGGATCCACGGGCAGGATGAGCCCAGAGGCACACGTCGGGCGTCCTGCCCGTGTATGCGTTCGTGTCCTGAGCTCGTCCGGACGTTCGAACCGCGAACGCCTCGGCTTCGCGCGAAGCCGACTGAGCACGATGGCCCACCGGGTCGTGGCAACGCCACGACCTAATAACTAGACCCAATTCGCCATCCCCTCACCTCAATGAGACAGGATAGTAGTCCTTCGGGTCCGGCGGCGGGACGTTGGTGTCAACGCGGCGTTGCTTCCTCTTGGCCTCCTGCAATTCGACCCGACCTTGTAGCGTGACCGCGCCGTCGGGTCCGACCCATCCCTGGGTTTCGAGGTACCTGAGTAGATCTCGCCGTTCGTCTTGGCTTAGGTTTCCTGATCCATCGAGAGCATCGATTCGTTGGCTCGGAGTCAGCAGGCCAGCTAGTGCCGCAATCACCACGCGGTTACCCGGGTGCTGTTGCCGACCGATTGCGGATCGAATGCGCTCCTGACGCAGCGTTCTGAGGAGGTCGGAGTTGCCTGGTGTGGGTGCGACTGCGAATCCTAACTCCGATGCCAGCGCCGGCGGGACGCGGCGATCATCGAAGAGAGGTGTCCAGTTCTGCCAACGTTGGCGAAACATCCTGGGTACGGTGTTGGGTACTCGATCCTGAAAACCGAAGAGCCCGCCGTGGTCCGCGAAGCCGAGTCGCGCGTTGCCTCTGGCATACCTTCGACAGAGGTCGAGGGACGCTTCAATCTCGCTAGTGGGCCAGGGCAGATTGCGAATCGCGGGTGCGCGCCTGACGAATCGCGCGTCGTCGATCGAAGGTGCGTCCATAAGGCGTCGTTCAGCGTCGACAGACATTGCGTATGACACGACGATGATCCGGATCCAACCGAAGGACCGCCAACTACGGATAGTTCGGTTTCGCGTTAAGCAATCCGCGAACTGCACCGCTTGTGCACCGCTCTCGGACAAATCAGTAACAATAAGGATCGTGCGGACGCGACGCCGCGCGAGTTCGGGTAGCGGTGACTCGGGCGGCAGTACGCCCGGACCTTGTACATCGCGCAATAGGTGGCCCACCAGGCCTTCGCTGCCCGGCAGTGCCGGGATTGGGGCGCCCGGCGAAAAGTTGACTAACGCGGTTGGGTGCTCGCCGGGGCCCAGTTCGGCGGTCCTTGCGATGTCGCCCTGATCCATGATCGGGAGCACCCAGGCTGGTCCGGTAGCTTCGTGCTCAGAAATTACCTGTTGGAGAAGTTCAAGAAGTCGAAGTCTTGCCTCAGTCCAGCCAACCAATACGAAAGCCTCAAGTAGACGCGATGCGCGATTCTTGTCGGCGGCAGGAAAATTCTCGAGCCACGCCTGGCCAGATTCAGTCTCGGTCAGTTTCATGCGCGACCCAGATCGCAAAAAGACAACGCACTTCGCGATGTCGTAGCGAGACAACTTCGTTCACCTCTGCGCTTTTCGCCGACCGAGCGTGTCATGACGACAAGTCTGACAGCGAGCAAGACTGTTCGCCAGGCGAATAGCGCTGGTTGCTGCCACCATGGAGCGAGTCGCCGCGCCATCGACCGGACCGAGTTAACGCATGGCTCGAGGTCAGCGCCCAAGACCGTCCTACCGAGATAGGCTCCCCGCCAAAGTACGCGCTCACGCACGCGATCATCTGCCCGCATTCCCGTAAGGGTTCGCAATCGGCGAGGCAGGTGCGGTTGCTCGAAGTGCACTGCGATCGGGTCGACGTCCACGGATGACCTGAGGGCCTCGCGCCTCGCGCGCAAACGAACGGTGGCGGCGCCTCACGCCAGCGCTCGTGGCCATAGTCTCGCGAGAGGTGGGCTCGGTTCTGTTCAGGATGTCGAGGGGCCAGTCTTCCCAGGTGCCCGCGACGGCTATCGGGAGGAGCCGGCAGTAGTGCTCGCTCTTGGTGCCGATATATCGAGGCAGGCGGCGGGTGGCTCAGGGCTCTAGTTGGTACTGATCAAGAGTCCTCGCCTTGCCGCGCACCTTCCGCACTTAGCGCCTCACGAACCGCCGCCTCGGATTGCGTGAACCACGCGCGACGGCCGTTGGGGAGCTCGCCGAAGAACTTCTTCAGGCCACGCAGGACTGAGAAGCCAAGCTCCGTGCGTTTGGCCTCTGGGATCTTGCCCACCGCCGGGCGTTTCCGGCTGATGTGGGCGAGTGCCTTGTCAATCTGGTCTTTCTCGGCGCCAAGGACATCCCTCCCTCCCCAGTGGGGTGCGTAGTGCCGGGCTTCGACGTCGTTCCTGTGCCGCCAGCCCGGGCACGTCTCCTCCGAGCACGCGAGGAAACCCGCCAACGCTCTCGTGTGAATAAGGAGATCATGGCTAGCCATGAGATGCCTCGAGATGCCTGGACCGAGATGTCGCGCTCGCGGAGTTGGGCCCGCTACGCCCAGTCCGAGACTATCGATTAGCGCCAGTACCTCGAATGCGATGTGCTTTCTGGCCAGTTCCTCAAGTTCGTCGTCGCTAGGCGCCGCTACGGGCACTTTGCGGGAGTGCTTAGTGTTCACGGCCCAGACTCTCCTCGGTCGGCGTGATCGCGTCCATGGCAAGGAGTCACGACCGAACTGTTCGTGGGTTGCGGCGAAGAGTTGACACTGCCAAGCCGCGATCGGTCCCTGTCGCCCTGGGCGCACGATTGGCTGAACTGGTGAAGCACACCGGACTCGACCGGGGCTTTCGCAAACTGACGTCTGGCTACGGTGCGCATCGAACCCTCCCTAGCGCTACTCGTCCTCATCTTCGGAGTCGACCCCGTCACCGCCTGGACTCTCGATGCTTCGCCATAGGATCGCATCGAGCACCCGGAGAGGCGTGTATATGGGGGAGAGGTCGAGCAGCTGGTGAACTCGTGACGCCAAGTCAATGGGCGGGATCTCGCCTGCAAGCGCCATAGTCCGGTACGGCACCCACCAGGCCTCGAGTTTCGAGCCGCCAAACGCTGCCTCGACGTTTGAGTCGCGGATAGGAACTAGCCCAGGGCGCTTCCTCGCGAGCAGCTTTGACGTGCGCGTCTTGCCCATCCCTCCCACGTTACGCACGAGGTTGTACAACACGGCCGCCGGTGAATCGTCTGCCAAAGCCTTGGATGCGGACTCCTCGGCAATGGACGAATCCAGCGAGATCTCTCGGAGCAACGGCGTGACTCGTTCCAAGACGTTCGGCTCAAGCAGTCTTGCCGCTGTGTACTTTTTGAGCGGCGTCGACAGCGTTCCGAGAGCGAGAAGATCCGATGGGGTGAAGGTGTTCGCGGTCGCGTCTTCCCACCAGGGATGGCCGATTCTCTCAAAGTGTGAGCCCGCGTACGCTGGATGGTCCCCCGAGCCCACGAAGTAGGCATGCGCGTGGCGATATGCGGGAGTACTGCGCAAGGCATCCACGTCGTCCAGATCCGTAAGGTCACCCAAGAGCGCCGGCGGGAAGCTGAGCGCCGCGGTGCCGCTGGCGTCCTCAACCACGAGCTAGAAATCCGGGAGCGAGTCGAGGTTCTTTCCCGGCCATTGGGACTCGCGCGTCCTGATGAAGTTGCCACTGCACCCAAACTCGCATTGGCCATCCGCCACGATCTCTGTGCCGCTTGTTGTGTAGAAGTGATCGGAGAACATCGCCTCAATCACCTCGCCAACCGTTCGCACATCACCGTTGGTGAGGCGGACAGCAGACACGTGATCGTGCCCACCTGCCGGAGCGCTCTCCTTGCGAACAGCCTCGACGTTCCAAGTCGACATAGGATCCCCCTTCGATTTTCGCTGTGCCACAGACGTGCTCCAAGCCTATGGTTCCAACGCCCTTGTCGCACCCCGGCGCTAACGTCCCCATCATGACGGAACTGCCAGATCTCGCCACCGCCACTCGCGACGCCGCGCGCTGGGAACTCGAGTTCGCACTCGACCCCGCCGCCAGTGCGTGCCGGTACGCCACCGCACTGAACACGCTGGCCGCCATACAAGAGGGCAATGGCATGCCCGACGCTGCCGTCACCTCATGGTTCAAAGCTGCCCAAGCATTGGCTCACCCGGGCGTCGATGCCGGTGAAGATGTCACGGAACTCGAGTGCACCGTCCTGTTCAACCTGATCCCCGCGCTCTTGCGCCAAGACGATCCCGAACGCGCCCTCACGTTCGCCGACCGCTTGATCGACCTCGAGGCTGGGCCGCACGGGGAGCCCGGCTCCCGCGGCATCGCTGCTGACTACAAGGCCCAGTGCCTACGCGCGCTGGGTCGCTCGGCAGAGGAACTCGATGCGCGCGTCGATGCGCTTGCACAATTCGCCCTCACTGAGGACCCGGAGTCCGTGCCGCAGTTCTCGGAGATCGCCACCAATCGTGCCGCCCAGCGCATAGGCCAAATCCTTGAAGCCGAGAACTGACCCGACGCGGTCCAGGCGCCGCGACCCAACAGCCGGGGCCCCGCACTTGCTTCGGCCGACTAGCGCCCTTATTCATGAGCGTCACACGCGCCCACGGATGCCGGAGTGAGTGTTTCTTCGGGTCTCCAGTCGGTGGGGGATCGTGGTTGGAGCGCACGGCCGCGCATCGCAACGGTCACTCGCGCTGCACGAGCGGGTTTGCGCCATTATCCACCGAGCGTGGCGCGAATGTCCTTCATGAGGAGCACGAGGTGCAAGGGCTCTACAGGGCTGGGTTCGAACTCAGGCAGCGCATGCAGATAGAACTTGCGCGCCTCCTCGCTCTCCGCGTGTACCAGCAGCCCGCGGCACCCGATCTCGGTGCCCAGTTCGGCAGTACGTGCGATCACGTCTGCGAGCAGTGCGTGCCCCAGCCCGCGCCCCTCATGCCGGGTGTCCACGCCCAGGCGCGCCAGCAGCGCGAAGGGTTGTCGATACCGACCGACGCCGCGCGCGGCTCTCGAGGGCAGGTCACCAAGGGCGACACTCGCCATGGTCCACGCGTAGTACGCGATGACCTCTCGCGAACCTGGCTCAGTGACAACCGCGACGTGAGCCGTGCGCGCGGCGTGCGCCTGGCGTGCGTGCTCACGAAGCCATTGAGTCTGCTCAGGTGAGCGGCATTGGAACCTGGTCACATCGTGTGCGCCAGTGAGAGGGCGCGGACTCAGGTACACGGTGACCCAGCGAGCGCATACGCCTCAGTCAATGAATGGGGTGGGGCGTTCCATGAGGGCACGCAACCCGGCCAGTTCTCGAGCGGGACGTTCATT
>Ga0182792_1003466_pt1 | contig 10100 bp, 6 predicted proteins | sample Passage237B_FD_130497 | JGI IMG/M metagenome (GOLD analysis project Ga0182792, IMG submission 130497) | Cellulose adapted compost microbial communities from Newby Island Compost Facility, Milpitas, CA, USA - Passage2 37B (version 2) (version 2) ... | reverse complement strand
GGCATTAGTCCAGCATTTTAATCCATACTTATCAGCCATTTTTTTGTTTACAGCAAAAAAATCATCCAATTCGTGGTAATCAATGTGTCCGTCCTGGAATGCCACTGCATCTACGGAGCCCTTGATATTACTCTTGAACATATTATCACTGCTGCCTTAAACGATGACACCCTTGCCATTGAGTTGATTGCACAAATTGGCGATAAACTGGGAAGAGGTGTGGCAGTTTTAATCAATCTTTTCAATCCGGAACTGATTATACTGGGTGGACCGTTGTCGGCTTGCGGAGACTATCTTCTGCTTCCCATGAAAAGCGCGATTAAAAAATATTCCTTGAGTATCCTTAACAACGATACCAAATTCAGAATATCCAGATTGCAGGAAAAAGCAGGTGTGATTGGAGCCTGCCTTTTGGTAAGAAATAAAATGCTTTCCATAAACTGACAGGCCCACAGAGCTTATTTCAGAAACCAGACCGGAGTATCATTATCTGGCTCTCCGTTATAGTTTACAGTAAGCTCTTCCCCTTTCTTAATGGAACGGATAGTGCGAATTTTCATAATCTTCGCCTCAAAATCCATTTCATATTCGCAGTTGGGGGTATAGGAATGGTTATAAATAGAAACCCAACCCAGGGCAACGCAGGCTTTTTTCCTGGTTTCACCCCATTCAAAGATATAATCGTGTAGTAGCGTTTGCTCAACGAGCTTACGTTCTTTTGCTGATAAAACAATTACCGGCGCTACCTCTATAATAGTGCGGGAGCGGATGTTCTCTTCCGTATATACTCCCCTTCCCTTTTCACCTGAATCTGATATATACAGGTACGGTTTGATAAATGTCTTCAATTGCAAATTTTTTGGCAAAAGTGCAGAATATTCTTTGCATTCAAACATGTGAAGATAAAAATTTAAATCCCGGATAAACGGGACTACTATTTCATCGGAAAGCCTACTCCTGCGGATTTGTATAACCGGTGTAATCTTCAAGAAAAAATGAATCATTTCCTTCCAAACTTCTTATCTCTATGTGCATAATTCCTAAATTTGGCCATGGCCAGGGAAGAATTATCCGAAGTAATGATTGAGGAGTTCAGAGAACTGATTCAGCGTGACGACATGCTGGAGATCAGGAACTTTTTAGACTCTCAGAACATCAGTGATGTGGCCGAACTGATATACGAATTCCCCGAATACGCTCCCAATATCATCAAACTGATGAGCGTACACCGGGCTTCCAGCGTTTTTAAAATCCTTGATTTTTCTTATCAGAAATCCATTATTGAAGAACTTCCCCCATATGTAACCGCAGAGTTGCTGAACGAACTTCCTGCCGACGACCGTACGGCATTTTTGGAAGAGCTTCCCAGCAATGTGGTAAAAGAGCTGATAAGGCTGCTTGACCCCGAGGAAAGGAAAATTACCCTTTCGCTGCTGGGCTATCCGGAAGGCAGCGTGGGAAGGCTGATGACTCCCGATTACATATCGGTACAGGCCAACTGGACTATTGAACAGGTACTTGCCCATATCCGCAAGGTGGGTAAAGAAAGTGAAACCATAGATGTAATATATGTTACGGATGAAAAAGGTGTATTTCTCGACGACCTTAGAATACGCGAAATCATCCTTTCTTCCCCCGAAAAAGTGGTAAGCGACCTAATAGACGGGAGGTTTATTGCCCTGAATGTTAACGACGACCAGGAAGTAGCCATACAAACCTTCAAGATGAATAATCGTGTGGCTTTGCCCGTTATAGATGATCAGAACATCCTGTTGGGTATTGTTACCATCGACGACGTATTATGGGTAACCAATGAAGAGTTTAGTGAAGACATGCAAAAGATGGGGGGTACGGTTGCCCTTACAGAACCCTATCTGGAAACGCCCATCGTAAACCTCTTTAAGAAAAGAGTAGCATGGTTGTTTATCCTCTTCCTGGGAGAGATGCTTACAGCCACCGCCATGGGCTATTTTGAAGATGAAATTGCCAAAGCTGTGGTATTATCGCTGTTCATTCCCCTGCTGATATCTTCAGGAGGAAACAGCGGTTCACAGGCTTCTACCCTTATCATTCAGGCAATGGCAGTGGGTGAAGTAACCATATCCGATTGGTGGAGAATTTTAAAAAGGGAAATCGTTTCCGGCCTATTGTTAGGAGCCGTATTAGGACTTATAGGTTTCATCAGGATAATTGCCTGGAATATGATTTTTGATTCTTACGGAGAGCATACCCTTGCCATAGGATTTACCATAGGCTTTTCCCTGTTGGGAATTGTACTCTGGGGTACCATAACCGGGTCTATGCTGCCCCTTCTATTGAAAAGGCTTGGGGCCGACCCTGCCACCTCCTCGGCTCCGTTTGTGGCTACTTTAGTGGACGTAACCGGGCTGCTCATTTATTTCAGTACTGCATATCTCTTCCTGAAGGGCACCCTCCTGTAACAGGAAACTTTACAGGAAAACCTTATATTTAACGAAAGAAACTGGTATAATTTTTCGTTATTCCCCCATACCCTACCTTTTCACAAGAGGTATATATTTTAAAACTAAACTAATTGCTCATGTGTGGAATTGTTGCCTACACAGGCCACAGAGAATCGTATCCGATCATATTAAAAGGTTTAAAGCGACTTGAATACAGAGGTTATGACAGTGCCGGGGTGGCTTTATTGAACGAAAAACTTCGCGTGTATAAAAAGAAAGGGAAAGTGGCACAGTTGGAAGAATCTCTAATAGGTAAAGACCTTCACGCACATTCCGGTATAGGACATACCCGTTGGGCCACCCATGGGGAACCCAGCGACAGAAATGCCCATCCTCATATTTCTGAAAACGGAAAACTGGCCATGATCCATAATGGAATTATAGAAAACTACGGTCAGTTGAAGCAGGAATTGTTGAATAAAGGCTACAAATTTCAAAGCGACACCGATACAGAAGTACTATTAAAATTTATCGAGGATATTCAGAAAAATGAAAACTGCCCTCTGGAAGAAGCGGTTCGCATTGCCCTTAAGAGAGTGGTAGGAGCCTATGTACTGGTGATTATTGATGAAGACAATCCGGGTACCCTCATAGCCGCCCGAAAAGGAAGCCCCCTTGTTATTGGAATTGGCAAAGGGGAGCATTTCCTTGCATCAGACGCCTCCCCCATTATAGAATATACCAAGGAAGTGGTATACGTCAACGATTACGAACTGGCAATCGTTAAACCCGATGAGCTGGTGCTGAAAAACCTGGGTAATGAAAGAGTCACTCCATATATTCAGAAACTTGACCTTGAACTGGCAGCTATTGAAAAAGAAGGTTATGACCATTTCATGCTCAAGGAAATATTTGAACAACCTAAAACCATCTTCGACTGCCTTAGAGGAAGGTTGGATGCTGAAGCAGGAAGGATCACCATGGCAGGGGTAGAAAATCATATAGACAAACTGAAAAATGCCTCCCGAATTATCATCGTTGCCTGCGGAACAAGCTGGCATGCGGGATTGCTTGCAGAGTATATCTTTGAAGAACTCTGCCGCATACCTGTGGAAGTGGAATATGCCTCCGAATTCCGTTATCGCAACCCTGTAATCAGGGAAGGTGATGTGATCATTGCCATATCCCAAAGTGGGGAAACTGCCGATACCATTGTAGCCATTGAAAGCGCAAAAGCCAAAGGTGCATTTATTTTTGGCGTGGTAAATGTAGTGGGATCATCCATTGCACGTATTTCTCACGCCGGGGCCTATACGCATGCAGGTCCTGAAATAGGGGTGGCCAGTACAAAAGCATTTACCGGGCAGGTGGCAGTGCTTACAATGATGGCTTTAAAAATTGCCATAGAAAAAGGCACTATTGATCGTTCGAGGTACATGAACCTGTTGAAAGAACTGCAGGACCTTCCGGAAAAAGTGAAGAAAGCACTGGAAGAAAACGAAAATATCAAAGCTATTGCACTGAAATATAAAGATGCTTCCGATGCCCTTTACCTTGGAAGAGGTTATAACTTCCCTATTGCACTGGAAGGGGCATTGAAACTAAAAGAAATATCTTATATACATGCGGAAGGATATCCCGCTGCAGAAATGAAACATGGCCCTATTGCCCTAGTGGAAGAAACCCTTCCGGTAATATTTGTGGCAACACGCGATTCCTACCATGAAAAAATTATCAGCAACATTCAGGAAATTAAAGCGAGAAAAGGAAAAGTAATTGCCGTTACCACCGAGGGCGATGATGTCATTTCCTCTATGGCTGATGATGTTATTGAAGTTCCTGAAGCAGATGAAATTATTGCTCCTGTACTCAGTACAATCCCCATGCAGTTACTGGCTTACCATATAGGTATTGCCCGCAACCTTGATGTGGACAAACCCAGGAACCTGGCTAAATCGGTTACGGTTGAATAATGTTCAATAAAGCAGAAACAGATGAAGGATATTTTAAAAAAGCCTTACGAATCCCTTGGATATCATTTCATTCCTGAAAAATACCTTCCGGAGGGAAAAGACGAATATTACCTGAGAAATATTCAAAATACCAACGGAATAAAATACAGGCATCTTACTGCTTATGAAATAGAAGTACTGGTGAGAAACCGCAACACCTCAGACAACTGGAATAATATCCTCGTATCGGATTACTTTCAACCCGAACAGGTTCAGGACTGTAAATTTTTTGGCCTGGTAAGAATAGGAAAGCTGGAACCTGTTTTCCTCGAATTCCACAACCTTCGGAGGCCGGTGGGTTTATACAACAGCACCATTATCAGTTGCGATTTCGGAGACAACGTAGTGGTGGACAATGTGAATTACATTTCCCATTATATCATTGGAAATGAAGTGATACTCGTTAATATCAATGAATTAACCACCACTGACTATGCCAAGTTCGGTTCCGGATTACTGAAAGATGGAGAGGAAGAAGAAGTGCGCATATGGATGGAATTGTGCAATGAAAACGGAGGCAGAAAAGTTATCCCCTTTCATGGCATGTTACCCGGAGATGCTTATCTCTGGACCCGGAATCGTCATAATAAGAAACTGCAGGAAAAATTTAAAGAATTTCATACCCGTTTATCTAAAACCGAACGAGGATATTACGGAATGATTGGCGACCGGACCGTGATAAAAAACTGCAGGATTTTAAAAGATGTCATTATTGGTGAGGAAGCATATCTGAAAGGTGCCAATAAAATCAAAAATGTTACCATTGAATCGAACCCTGAAGGAAGAAGCCAGATTGGAGAGGGATGCGAACTGGTAAACGGCATTATTGAAGAAGGTTGCAGAATATTTTACGGAGTAAAAGCCGTAAGGTTTTATCTTGCATCTCACTCACAATTAAAATACGGTGCCCGGTTGATTAACTCCTATCTTGGCAACAACTCAACCATTTCCTGCTGCGAGGTATTGAACTCCCTTATATTTCCCTTTCATGAACAACACCATAATAACTCCTTCCTTTGTGCATCATTATTAATGGGGCAATCCAATATGGCTGCAGGAGCCACCATAGGCTCCAATCATAATTCAAGAAGTGCAGACGGGGAAATTATTGCAGGAAGGGGATTCTGGCCGGGGCTATGTGTAAGCTTAAAACATAATTCGAAATTTGCAGGATTCTGCATAATTGCCAAAGGCGATTACCCTTACGAAATGAATATCCGTTTGCCTTTCAGCCTGATTCGCAATGATGCATCGTCTAACAGGCTGATGGTAATGCCGGGATATTGGTTCATCTATAACATGTATGCCCTTGCACGCAACGCCTGGAAATATTCCGACCGTGATCACAGGGTGATTAAAAAACAACATATCGAATACCATTATCTGGCACCTGATTCGGTTAATGAAATGATTAATGGATTAAGGCTGCTGGAAGAATATACCGGTAATGCTTACCTGAAAAATCATAAGCAAGGAGTAGAATTCACCCAGAGAAGATCCATAAGAATTGGAAAGCAGTTGTTGGAAGAATTTGACCCTATTGTTGATGAATTGGAAATCACCATACCGGATGCAGAGAACAGCAACAGGAAATGTGTGGTTTTAAAAACCAGGGAAGCTTATCATTCCTACCTTAAAATGATTCATTTGTATTGCTTTGAGCAGATTACCGAATTCTGGGAAAACACTGGTTTAAATTCCTATACCAGGTTTAAAAATAAACTCCCTGATTACGGTAAAATTGAAGAATGGTCGAATGTTGGAGGACAACTTGTTCCTACGGAAGATTTAAACAAATTATTAAAAGATATTACTTCAGGCAAAATAAACTCCTGGGATGATATCCATAATTTTTATGTTTACCAGGCAGATAAATATCCTGAAGAAAAATTAAGGCATGCGCTCTCAGTATTAAAAAATATTATTGGAATAGATCTGAAAAAAGCAGGCAAAGATGTTTTTGAACAAATTCTGGAAGATGGATTGAAAATAAAGGCAGAGGTAGTAGAGAACATTTATCGCTCCAGAGCTAAAGATTATACCAATCCATTCAGGGCTTCGGTTTATGAAAATCGTGAAGAAATGGAAGTGGTAACCGGGTCGCTCGAGCATAACGCATTTATTCTAATGGAAAAGAAAAAACTTGAACAGTGTAAAAGAAGAGTAAGGAAAATCTTAAATGGACTTTAAAAATTGATTTTAAATTTCGATATTAAATAGATTAAGCCCCCGTATTGGGGGTTTTATGTTTAAAAACTAAAAACTCTACAAGAAGCTTGAAAAGTATCAATCTAAGGAAATAACATTTCTCATTTAATATCCCGAGCCCATTCCTGCTATCAGAACAATACGCATAATAAGGTTCAAACTCCAAAAGCTTTTTTAGAATATGTTGAAGCAAAAAGCCATGCAGGGCAATACCCTTGCATGGCTTTTAACTTTTAACCACCCACCTTATTTTCTGAGAAACCTTTCGGTACCAGTCAGTCGATTACCATCGTAAACTCCAATAAGGTATACACCTGAAGGCAGGTTGTTCATATCTATTACAAAACTGTTATTACCTTTTTCAACTCTGATCTCAAACCCTTTGATGAGCTGTCCGTTTTGACCCATAACCCTCACTTTCATCATCTTACTGTCTTCTGAAGCAACATGCAATCTTGTAGTGGTTCCAACGGAAGGATACAGGGCAATCTTATTTCCGGGTATTTCGAAATGAAGTTTTTCAACCTTACTATAAGTTATCACCCCTTCTTTATCGGTTATTTTCAACTGATAATAGTTATCTCCTGCTATAGGGTTATTATGTATAAAAAGATAGTCCTTTGGGTTTTCAGCAGCATTCACTATTCCTATTACCATAAATTCACCGGTATTTCCGCGATGAAGAATTTCAATATAATCGGCATTGCTTTCAGGGGTAATATTCCATTTCAGTAAAGATTTCCCTGAAGATTTTTCCGCAGTAAAGTGGGAAAGTACCACCGGAAGCGGATTCATTAAATCTACTGATGCCAGTGTAAACGGACCATAAAGTAAAGGCACAAAAGTAATTGTCCCACTTGAAGTCGTTCCTGTAATTATTGCATCGGTAAGCCTTCGGTAATAGATCCCATCCAGAAATGCAAGTGCTAAACTTTCCACATTATCTACTCCGCTTCTTTCATTATATGTAACGGTAAATCTTTTTTTAGCATTTATATCTGCATTGATTTGCTCAATTAACCAGGTATCATTTGAGCTGATATGATCAAGTTCTCCACCATGAATAATTCCCTCAAATTGAGTAGTTGCCTTTATTGGAAAATATGAAACCCTGTAATGATCAGTAATTTGACCACCAGATCCCTCTCTCATTTGTACCGGAGAATATATTCCATCTCTACCTACATGAAATATAAAATCGTCTGTGCCAATTTTAGAAATTGCTCCATTCACAAAAGCGTTGGGACCACCTCCCAATAATAGTGCGCTATTTTCAAAAACCAGGTTTCCGGGTCCGGGAACGGTTAAAATTCCGGAAGTTAGCTCCATAGATCCCCCTGATTTAATAGTTAAAGGGGCTGAAAGATATACACCTTCCTGATTATTAATAATTATTTTTCCAAAAAGTTCAGATGGGAGTCCGTTACCTGTAACCTGCATTTCGTTAGATCTATATTCATAAGTTGAACCAGGTGAATTGGAAAAGTTTCTCGAACCAAGAACCTGAACATTTCCTCCCAAAACAGTGTTCCTGATTCCTTCCATTGAACCAATTACAATATATGCATCATTTGAAGTAAAATTGGCATTACCAGAAATTATACTTTGTGCATCAAACTCAAGGTAACTTCCATTGTTTACTTCAATGGCTACCCATGGCATATCCAATCCTACAGCTTCTATTAAACTAAAATTTGTAAGAAATAATTTTCCCGAAGATTGAGACTCTCCAATAAATAACCTGTTACCTCCGGTATTAATTTGCAAAACAGCTTCAGATAAGTTCATTTCTCCTATTGACCCTGTAGAGGAGCAATATCCAAAGGTAGACATCGGAGCTAGTTCTCCGTTTCCTGTACAAACTGCAGTATTTCCTGACAGAATATACCCTGATGAATTAAGTTTCCCTCCAGATATAACTAAATAACTGTCATTCAAAAACATGTTATTATTACCACAATTTAATTCCCCGGCCACTACCATAATAAAACCTGTGGGGATTTCGATATCTCCTGTTAAATTAATTTTTGCGCCAGGTAAAATTCTAATGCCAATCTCAAAATTTCCTTTTAAGGTAACATCACTACCCGTAAGGTTAAGTAAGGAATTTATTCCTGCACTTTTAACCAGTCCATTATTTTCAACATTTCCTTCAACTACATATTTTAGTTCCGGCATTCCATAATTCTCTCCTAATTCCAGTATACCATCCGGAGATATTTCCAAATTGCCTTTAATATGAATACCTCCATTCCAGTTGGTTTTAAATATTCCGGATTCCAGCATGAAATTACCGTCGATGGTTAAGGTATAAGGTTGATCATGACTAACATCAATAATAAAATTCTCACCAGATCTTATAATAAGATTTCCTTTAACAGAGGATAAACTATTAGACAATAGCCATTCATTGGAGGAAGCAGAGTTTAGAGAAATTATTAAATTGCCCCAGCTAGTCAAAGGCAGAGAATTAGCATTTAATTGACTGATTTCCACTGTAGATGAAGGAGCAAAAATGAGTACAGGAGCAGAAAATAATCCAAAACCTGAATAACTATGGACATAATATCCTGCATCAGCAATTTCGAAACTGTGTACCTGAATATCATGTCCGGCAATCAATTTCCCGGATTCTATTTTTAAACTAGCTCCGGAACCCGAAATTGTCCAGGGTGCTGAAGTGAATAATTCGTGGTTATTTTGAATAATAAAAACATCCCCCGCTATACCAAAACCTGCAGGAGCATTACCCGAACCATTTCTGGCGGAGTTCCAGTTTGACAAATCATTCGCTGAACCATTTCCTTGAGAATAATATTCAGTGGAAAATGCAGTGTAATAAAGACATAATAAGACCGCTGAAAGTAAATATCTTCTCATTATTTGAAGGTTTAAAATTTCGGGATACGTAAGCCCTTCAGCGGTATTGGAATTAAGGAAACCAGGTACAGAAAAGATTAGACCTAGTGGTCGAAGTTACTGCAAATACATAAACCAAGGCAAAACGTTTATAAATATTTTCAATGGGAATTAGATTTTTACCTTGAAGAAAATCAACTTCAGTCACTTTTATCCTTCTCCCATTTTGGTCCATAAGAACAATCCTCCCGTTTTCTCTTTCCGCAACCTCCACCTCCACCATTATCTTACCGGGTTGGTGCCTTACGCTCAAAATTTTAATATTTTCGCCTACTCCTGCCCGAAATGCCCTCTCTGCCAGCAGCTTTTGTGTATTTCCGCTTGAAAAAGTCAAGCGAAGTAAAAACATTCCCGAAAGCCCACTGATATCCTCCTCAAAGGAATAAGCATGTTTTCCGGATGCACCGGGAATTTCATACTCCCTCACTTTCTTGCGGTTATGATCAAAGATTTCAAGCCGGAACCTGCCTTCTGTCGTCTCCAAACCTGTCTGCCAACTCGCATGGAGTTTTTGGTGCTGCACAAAAGCCTGAAAATT
>Ga0182792_1003463_pt1 | contig 10110 bp, 6 predicted proteins | sample Passage237B_FD_130497 | JGI IMG/M metagenome (GOLD analysis project Ga0182792, IMG submission 130497) | Cellulose adapted compost microbial communities from Newby Island Compost Facility, Milpitas, CA, USA - Passage2 37B (version 2) (version 2) ... | reverse complement strand
GGAGATGAGGCTTTGTCAGACAGCTCTTCCATCCCGGGAAAATTCGGCCGTGCCCGGCGGATCTTTGGTGAAAACGCCGTGGATTTTGGGAAGGAATTTGCCTATTTCGAAAGAAACCAGCCTTTTGCCGTCAGTATTTGGCTCAGAGTCCTGGACGAATCCCTGACCGGTCCGATCATCCATAAGTCCAACCACATTACCAGCGGCTATAGGGGCTGGAATATCTTCCGCGAAAAGGATGGTACGCTCCGGCTGGTGATGAGCTATGTCTGGCCTGGCAACTGCATTGAACTGCACACCGAGAACCCGGTTCCGACAGGCGAATGGGTGCATGTAGCCTTTTCCTATGATGGATTAAGCCGCGCTGAGGGACTTGTACTCTATATTAACGGGGAGAAGGTACCGGTCAGGGTGGTGAACGACAGTCTGACACAGAGTATCCTTTACGGCAAGAACAAAACCAACATTGCCGTGAATAACCTGCGCATCGGTCGTCAAAACGATGTCTACACCAAAAATTTTGACATAGACGAACTGAAAATATTTACCCGATACCTGACACCGCTGGAAATACGCAGCCTGTTTACCCAGCAGGACGAGGTCGTCGGTCTGCTAAAGTCAGGAGGTGCCCGCCAGCGGGAGGAACTGCGGCAATACTACGATCATCAGATTGCACCGGAATTTAAGCGGAGTCTGGCTGAAAGCAGAGCGAAAATTGGCGAGGAAACCGAGCTAATGAATACACAGATCGATGTGATGGTCATGAAGGAGCGAAAGTATCCCCGCAAGACATTTATTCTTGAAAGAGGGGCCTATGATGCCCCCCGGGAGGAAGTTGCACCCGACACCCCCTCCAGCTTTTTCAAAATACCTGAAGATTATCCCAAAAACCGTCTGGGGTTGGCAAAATGGCTCCTCCATGAAGACAATCCTCTTTTTGCCCGGGTGACGGTGAACCGATTCTGGCAGCATTATTTTGGCAAGGGACTGGTGTCTACATCGGGGGATTTTGGCAATCAGGGCAGTTTGCCGACGCATCCCGAGCTGCTCGACTGGCTTGCCCGGGAGTTTATGTCCTCCAAATCCTCAGGTCCGTGGAACGTAAAGGCCTTGCAGAAACGTATCGTCATGTCGGCAACCTACCGTCAGGCCTCCTATGGGTCTCAGCGGCACATGGAGGCGGATCCCGAAAACCTCTATTATTCCCGAGGACCCAGTTTTCGGTTAAGCGCGGAGCAGATCCGCGATAATGCCCTGGCCGCCAGTGGTTTGATCAACCCCCGTATGGGCGGGGAAAGCGTTTATCCCTATCAGCCGCCGGGCATCTGGGAGCAGATATCCAACTACGGCAAATACCGGCAGCAAAAGGGAGATACCCTTTATCGCCGCAGTATGTATACGGTCTGGAAACGTACGGCCCCTCCGCCGATGATGCTTAGTTTCGATGCGGCCGAGCGGCATTTCTGCGTGGTTAAGCGGCAGAAAACCAGTACCCCCCTTCAGTCGCTGGTCATCATGAATGACCCGCAGTTTGTGGAAGCATCACGGGTCCTCGCCCAGCAGATGCTTGCCAGGGGACGTTCCCTGGAAGACCGCATCAGCTATGCTTTCCTGGCGCTGACCGGGCGACGGCCCAGACCAAGGGAAGTCGATATCCTGCGTCGGCTTTTTGAAGAAGAATACCAGCATTTCCGTCAGGTACCCGAAAAAGCCAGGGAACTGCTCGCTGTAGGGGAGTATCCGGTCGATAAATCCCTCCAGGGACCCGAACTTGCAGCCTATACGATTGTAGCCAGTACGATTATGAATTTCGATGAGTTTGCAATCAAAAGGTAGACCGCTGAGGAACCACGAAGCAGGTATGCGAAGCAGCGATGTCAGCTGTATTTGTGAAGTCTAATCGATTGACCGTTATAAATGAAGCAATTCATCCTTATATAAGAAATAAACTGCCGTATGTCTCTTACCCTTTTAGTGTTGCTTTCAGATTGGGCGCTGTTTCTCGGACGTTTTCACCCATTACTGGTTCATCTTCCCATCGGTTTTATTCTTCTTGCTCTGCTGCTGGAAATCGGTCAGCGGTCGGGTAAAATCTCAGTAAATGAAGGGGTCAAGAATTTTGTCCTGCTGGCTTCGGCCATTGGGGCTACCCTTTCCTGTATGGCCGGTTTAATGCTGGCATCGGGTGGAGGATACGATGAGGAAGCCTTAAGCACGCATCAGTGGCAGGGTATTGGCGTAGCTGTATTTTGCTGGCTGGCCTGGCTGGCCAATGCGGGGTATTTCCGTGGAAAGCTTGGATTTATGACCATCATGTATGCACCCGCCTTTGCGCTGGCTGTTCTGCTGACCTTTTTTGCCGGTCACGTGGGGGGTGGACTTACCCATGGTGATGATTACCTTTTACAATATGCGCCCAATCCGATAAGGACCATAGCTGGCCTTCCGTCCCGGGATGAGGACGGTGGGAGTAGCGGGGGAGAGATCAAACCGGTAGAAAACGTAGATGAGGCGATCGTCTACAGCGATATTGTACAGCCCATTCTTTCAGCGCGCTGTGAGCAATGCCACGGACGATCCAAGAAGAAGGGCGGGCTACGCCTCGACGGATACGAGTACATTCAGGAGGGGGGAGAGAACGGGCCGGTGCTAGTCGCGGGAAAGGGAGCGGAAAGCCCCATGGTGAAATTGTGCCTGTTGCCCCTGGAGGATGATATGCACATGCCGCCCAAGGGCAAAACCCAATTGACGGAAGCCCAGATTGGCCTGATTGCCTGGTGGATCGACCAGGGAGCGCCCAGGGACAAACGGGTGGCAGACCTGCAAAAGGATGAAAAAGTCGCTGCCAGCCTGGCTGCATTGGGTTCGGGAAGCTCCGGAGCCGGTACTGCGGAGGGCAGGGTGCAGCGTATCGACCTGAGTACCATTTCGGTGCCGGAGGGAGATCCCGGTGCGGTGGCTGAACTTCGCAAACATAACCTGATCGTTCTGCCCGTAGCCCGGGATCAGAATATCATCGAAGTGAGTGCCGTCAATGCACCCCAGTTTTCCGATGCCCAGACGACCCTGCTGGGGAAACTTACTGATCAGATTGTGTGGCTTAAGGTAGGGGGCACCGCCATCACCGACGGAGCGCTGAAGGAAATTGCCCGTCTCAAGCATCTCAATAAACTGCATCTGGAGTATACTTCCGTCGGGGACCAGGGCATTGCCGAGCTGACGGAGATGCCTTATCTGGAATACCTGAATCTGATCGGCACAAAGGTGTCGGATGCCAGTATACCGAAAATTGCCCAGCTTAAGAGCCTGAAAAGTCTGTATGTATGGCAGTCGGCCATTTCCGATTCCGGTATTGCCGAACTCAAAAAACTTCGTCCCGATATTCAGGTGATCGGCGGATTGAAGGAAGACGAAATCCAGGAATTTCTGGAAGCCGGTAAAAAAGACAACCCCGGTACAGATACCGGGGCTGAATAATATTAGGCAAATATGTAAGGTTCTGGTTATAAGGATTGTAATTCCTGCTCAAATTCACGAAGAATTTTCTCTTTCATCGAAACTTTACGTTTCTGTATGTTTATGCTTCCGGTTCTTTGTTTCAAGGTTTCTTCGTCGGCAGGAGGGTTAGACTCCAGCATCTGAATGGCGATCTCCAGGTCGGTTTTCTCACGTTTAACCAGCCACTCCATCTCCTTGATTTTGGTACGGAGTTGTTCTTCCGGACTCTTCAGGTCAAAGGCAGGATATTTACGCAGCAATACGCGGCGGAGATAGCTTAATTCGAAAACTTTGTCGCACACGTTTCTGAACTTTTCAGCCAGATCCTTGTCGGCAATTTTGAAAGGAAGCCGGATTTCTCTCCACTTGCTGAGCAGAATTTTGGTCTGCTCGGCGGCCACTTCAATGGTGTCGTGTTTCAGGTGATATTCAGCCTGCGCCAGGATTTTCTGCTGTTCCAGAATCCGTGGGTCAACTTTTACCTTAGGCTCGATACCTTTGGCATTGTTGTACTTGTCGTAGAAGAGTTTCACAAAGTGGCGGTAAGCCTTGCTGATCTTGAAAAACTTCTTCGGTGGTACCTCACCAATATTGTTCCAGGCGTAGCGCAGCTCACGCGCTTTTTTATAGGCTTCGTCGAGGTCACTCATCCAGGTCAGCTGTTTGGCCTGTTTGATCAGATCCTCGTAGGCGTCAATTCTCTGTTGAATAATTTGATTCTGCTGAGCAAAATGCTCTCTCCTTCTTTGAAAGAAGTCATCGAGGATGGCCTGAAATTGATTCTCGATATCATCACCGTATATCTTGTCAATTGATCCGGTGCGAATCCATTTGGCTTTGATCTCCTGCAGTTTCTCGGTAGCTTCCTGCCAGTTTTCAATCTTGGCTGCTTCCTCAGCATCCTCAATGAGTGCACGTTTAATTTCCAGGTTTTTAATCTGGTTGACTTTGATTAATTCGGTAAGGTAGGCCTCCAATTTATCGAGTCTTGCCAGTAAAACCGGGAAATCACCAATAGCATCGAACCCCAACAATTTCTTCCGAAGTTGGAGCAGCTTGGTTAAGTAAGATCCTTTGTTTTGTGCTTCTTCTACTTCCTCTTCAAGCTGGCTAACTTTACTTTCGGCAATGGTGTAACGATTCTTAAAATAATCAATAGCATCTTGTTCGGTGCGTTTGACTTCTCCAATCTGTCTGTCAGGGTAACCTAAATAGCCTTTTAAGAAAACTTTGCCATCTTTAATATAGCCGTGTTCTTCCATTAATGTGATGTTCTCCATCTTTCCTACATTTCAACTTTTACAATGGGGGTTAAATAACGATATTTGCCTAATTTTACAAATTAACTAAAAAATGAGTAACGAAACTATAATTTTCTCTATGGCTGGGGTGAGTAAAGTCATCCCTCCAAATAAAACGATTCTCAAGAATATTTATTTGTCTTTCTTTTACGGAGCCAAAATAGGTGTACTTGGTTTAAACGGTTCCGGAAAATCTACGCTCCTTCGCGTAATTGCGGGAATTGACAAGGATATTCAGGGAGAAGTAGTTTTTTCACCCGGCTATACGGTCGGTCTTCTGGAGCAGGAACCCAGGCTCGATCCCAATAAAACCGTTCGCGAAGTTGTGGAAGAAGGGGTGCAGGAAATCGTCGATCTGCTCCGTGAATTTGACGAAATCAACGAGGCTTTTGCTGACGAAAACGCCGATTTTGATAAACTGCTCGAAAGACAGGGCACGGTTCAGGAAAAACTGGATAATCTCGACGCCTGGAACCTCGACAACAAGCTGGAGATTGCCATGGACGCCCTGCGCTGTCCGCCTCAGGAAGCCCTGATTTCTACTCTTTCGGGTGGAGAAAAACGTCGCGTGGCCCTCTGCCGCCTGCTGTTGCAGCAACCCGACGTGCTCCTGCTCGACGAACCTACCAACCACCTCGATGCCGAATCGGTCCTTTGGCTGGAAGAACACCTTCGCCAGTACAAGGGAACGGTTATCGCCGTTACCCACGACCGTTACTTCCTCGACAACGTAGCAGGCTGGATCCTCGAACTGGACCGTGGTGAAGGTATCCCCTGGAAAGGAAACTATTCGTCGTGGCTGGAGCAGAAGCAGGAACGTCTGAAGAAAGAGGAAAAAGCCGAATCGAAGCGCCAGAGAACCCTTCAGCGGGAACTGGAGTGGGTACGCATGGCCCCCAAAGCTCGTCAGGCCAAATCGAAAGCCCGTCTGGGAGCTTATGAAAAACTGCTTTCAGAAGAGACCAAGGCCAAGGAAGAAAAACTCGAAATCTTTATTCCTGCGGGTCCACGACTGGGGAACAAGGTTATCGAGGCGAACAATATCACCATGGGTTTCGGCGACCGTCTGCTGTACGAAAACCTCAGCTTCTCTCTTCCTCCGGCCGGCATTGTAGGGATCATCGGTCCCAACGGTGCAGGTAAGACGACGCTCTTTAAACTGATCACAGGTCAGTTGCAGCCACTGAGCGGAACCTTCGAAATAGGAGAAACCGTGCAGCTGTCGTACGTCGACCAGGAGCACGATAACCTGGATCCCGAAAAGTCTGTTTATGAGACAATTTCCGAAGGGAATGAATGGATCATGCTGGGAGGCAAGCAAACCAATGCCCGCGCCTATGTGAGCCGTTTTAACTTCGCGGGAGCCGATCAGGAGAAGAAAATCAAGAATCTTTCAGGGGGTGAACGTAACCGCGTACACCTGGCCCTTACCCTGAAGGAGGGAGGTAACCTGCTGCTGCTCGATGAACCGACCAACGACCTGGACGTAAACACGCTTCGCGCGCTGGAAGAAGGTCTGGAAAACTTCGCCGGCTGTGCGGTGGTCATTTCCCACGACCGCTGGTTCCTCGACCGTATCGCTACCCATATTCTGGCATTCGAAGGCGACTCAGAAGTAGTATGGTTTGAGGGTAACTTCTCCGAATACGAAGAAAACAAGAAAAAGCGCCTGGGTGCTGAGGCACGTCCAACGCGTATCCGATACAAGAAACTGACCAAATAGGTATGAGGGGAGAGGCAAGCCATGTTTCCACTTTCGTGTATGCCCCGCTGGTGGCCATAGCGGCCGGCGCGCTTACAGTGTGGCTGATACAGGGTACGACGGCCGTACATATCCCGTTTCTTGCAGCGGCTGTCGGAGGCATCTTTCTTGGAATAATTGATCCGAAACGGGGCTGGATTGGCGCCCTGGTGCAGGTAGTTGTCCTTATTGGAGGGATGCAGGTTATCAAGTCGCCGGTCGGTTTGCCGGAAATTGAAATTCATAGTCTGATTGGTGCCATAGGGTTAACCCTTGCAGGCAGTTTTATAGGCGCTTATATCAAAAGGGCATTCATAAGTTAAAAGTCGTTCAGGCTCGGCTCATGAGTCCTGGGAACGAATATTTATCATTCATAATTGAGAAAAAGATGTTGCTAAGTGAGCAGGAATTGCTGCGCAGAAAGAAAAGAGAGGAGTTAATAAATCTGAATATTAATCCGTATCCTCCCGAGTCTTTTGAGGTTAACGCTACCGCAAACGAGATTCTGGCCAACTACGAGAATCAGAAAATCGAATATAAGGAGGTCTCGCTCGCCGGCAGACTGATGAGCTTCAGGATTATGGGGAGTGCTGCCTTTGCCGAACTTCAGGACAGCAGCGGAAGGATTCAGCTTTATTTCCGTCGCGACGACATCTGTCCCGGAGAAGATAAGACCCTCTACAATACCGTTTTCAAAAAGCTCCTGGATATCGGCGACATCATCGGCGTTAGGGGATTCGTATTCACTACCCAAACGAACGAGATTTCAGTGCACGTGCAGGAGTTTAAGGTGCTCGCCAAAGCGCTCAGACCTCTGCCCGTCGTTAAGCGCGACGATGCCGGAAATGTCTATGACGGATTCACCGACCCCGAACTTCGTTACCGTCAGCGCTATGTTGACCTGATCGTTAATCCCGAGGTGAAGGATATCTTCATCCGCAGGGCGCGAATCATCACCACCATGCGTGCGTATTTCGACAGCCATAGCTGGTTGGAAGTCGAAACCCCCGTTTTGCAGCTTGTTCATGGAGGAGCGGCGGCAAGACCGTTCAAGACACATCACAATGCCCTTGATACCGATCTCTACCTCCGAATTGCTACCGAACTTCACCTAAAACGGCTCATCGTAGGAGGGTTTGACGGGGTATACGAATTCGGCAAGCTGTTCCGGAACGAAGGTATGGACCGGACGCACAATCCGGAGTTTACCACGGTGGAACTCTACGTGGCCTACAAGGACTACAACTGGATGATGGAAATGATCGAGGATCTGCTCGAAAAGGTAGCGGTAGCCGTGAACGGTACGACCGAGGCACCTTTTGGCGACAAAGTGATCAATTTTGCAGGTCCCTATCCGCGACTGAGCATCACCGATGCCATCCATCAGTATACCGGCCTAAATGTGGATGAGATGGACGAAAACGCGATCCGTGCGAAATGCAGGGAGTGGGGTATGGAGGTCGACGAAACCATGGGCAAGGGAAAGCTTATTGACGAGATATTTGGTGAGAAAGTGGAGGAACACATTATTCAGCCCACCTTTATAACCGATCACCCTGTTGAAATGTCGCCCTTGACCAAAAAGCACCGTGCGAAGCCCGGTATGGTAGAGCGATTTGAGCTGTTTGTCAATGGTAAGGAGATTGCCAATGCCTACTCCGAGCTGACCGACCCGATCGATCAGAAAGAACGCTTTGAGGAGCAGTTGCGGTTGAAGGAGCGTGGTGATGAGGAGGCCATGGAAATGGACGACGATTTTATCCGTGCGCTCGAATACGGCATGCCGCCAACCGCAGGGGTGGGTATCGGAATCGACCGTCTGACCATGTTGCTGACCAATAACAGCAGTATTCAGGAGGTGATTTTCTTCCCGCAGATGAGGCCGGAAAAGAAAGTGGAAGTAGCTTCCGAGGCCGATTACCTGGCGCTGGGCATCGATAAGGTCTGGATTCCCGTGTTGCAGAAAATGGGCTATCTGACCATTGAGTCATTCAAAGGGGCTAATCCAAACAAGATCTTCAATGATCTGGGCGGTCTGCGCAAGAAATTCAAGATAGAAGAGAAGGTGCCGGACCTGGCAACCATTCAAAGCTGGGTAACAGCCTGAAAAGTATAGGGTCCCCCTCGGAAGAGGGGGATTTTTTTTAGTTCATCAGTATACCTGCAAAGGTCGCAGAAAGGTAAGACGCCAGTGTGCCGCAGATCAGGGCCCTGAATCCGAGTCTGGCCAGATCTGAGCGGCGTGAAGGCGCCAGTTCTCCAATCCCTCCGACCTGAATCGCGATCGAGCTGAAATTGGCAAATCCGCACAGGGCAAAGCTGGTAATGATCATCGTTTTGGGCGAAATGGCATCCTTTACCTTGATCAGATCGAGATAGGCCACAAACTCATTCACCACCATTTTGGTACCCATCAGAGCTCCGGCGGTTTCAATGTCCTGCGAGGGGACGCCCATGGTCCAGGCGAAGATGGAAAACAGCTTACCCAGCAGGAAGTTAAAGCTCAGCTGCGGGAAGCTGAACAGGCCGCCCATGATTCCCAGCAGATAGTCGAGGAGGGAAATCAGCGCAATGAAACCGATCAGCATGGCTACTACGTTGAACCCTACCTTCAGGCCTTCGCTGGCTCCGGCTGCAATGGCGTCCAGCAGGTTCGCATGGTTCTTTTCCACTTTGATTTTTACCATCCCCGTAGTTTCCGAATTTTCAGTCTCGGGGTACACAATCTTCGAAATGGCCAGGGCACCGGGAGCTGCCATCAGGCTGGCCGCGATCAGATAGGGGGCCGGAATTCCCAGCGAAATGTATACAGCCATTACCCCTCCTGCAATACAGGCAAAACTGCCCGACATGGACGCCATCAGCTCTGAGCGGGTCATATTTTTCAGGTAGGGCTTAATCATAATCTGCGCCTCCACCTGGCCTACAAATGCACTGGCAACATTCGACAGCGCCTCAGCTCCACTCACCCGCATCAGTTTGAATACGGCATAGGCAATCCACGATACCAGCCGCTGCATAATGCCCAGATGGTAAAGCATGTTTACCAATACCGCTACGAAAATAATGGTAGGGATTACCCGAAAGAAGAAGATGAAATCATTGCCTTCCCCGAAGGCCTGAACCATGAGCGGACTGTTTACGATCGGGCCAAAAACGAAATCGGCACCTTTGTCGGCAAAAGAGAGGAGTTTCTGGACCTTGTCACCCAGCCATTGGAAAAGCGTATGACCCACATTTGTCCGTAGGATGAACACCGCCAGTCCAAACTGAAGCAAAAGCCCCGTCCCCACCGTCCTGTAATTTATGGCTTTCCGGTTGTTGGATAGGGCAAATGCTATTCCCAATATCAGAATGATCCCAAATATCCCAGTAAATCTGTCCATCAGTTAGCGTAAGTGATTCATTTGAAAGCTTGAAAGTAGGACAAAATCACTTATCACGGTACTGATTTTCAAAGAATACCCGAAAAAAAGGGACTGCTTCTTTGCAGAGCAATTCAGGATATTTGCTGAGTATGACTTTCCCGGAACAGGGCGGCTTTTTTCACATCTTCCCAGGTCATTTTAT
>Ga0182792_1003457_pt1 | contig 10120 bp, 11 predicted proteins | sample Passage237B_FD_130497 | JGI IMG/M metagenome (GOLD analysis project Ga0182792, IMG submission 130497) | Cellulose adapted compost microbial communities from Newby Island Compost Facility, Milpitas, CA, USA - Passage2 37B (version 2) (version 2) ... | reverse complement strand
TATTTCGAAACACTTGGAATCTCCATTTATCACCACAAAATCCGCACGGCTATCTTTTGCCCGCACTTCAAAGGCGGCTACGTAATCTTTTTTTCGGAACGCTCGTGCCAGCTTGTATTTCAGGCTCTGTTCACCTTGGTGGTGTCGTAACAGGATGTTGCTGGTTTTTTTGTGCAGTTGGTACTTGGTCAAACCATCCAATTTTGTTACCCCGCATGTGGATAATACCTGCTGCAATTGCTGTCGGTATTGTAGCGTATGATAGGAACGTGCTAATGTGGTGTGATCAATTGTGGGCATTTTTAATCAAATTATGCACCCACATATTTTCCTGAAATGTGCGCAGAGGGTCTTGGGATATGATATGGATTTGAATTTGAGATGGTTTCGAGCTTATCACAAAGCTCATGAGCAAATTCACTGTCTTTCCCATCGTATATGGTGATATGGGGGTGGTAGTTTCGGTAGGTTCTAACTTCCTTACTCTTCCAGATCGTATATAATTTTTCTTCGTCCATGCATTTAAGAAATACGGTATTTTGATTGTCATCAAAGAAATTTCCCGCACCCAGTACGTTGATATGTTCACCTCTAATGATCAGGTTATCGCGATTTAGAAGCTCCTTTTGAGCTGTATTATAAGGGCCCTTTACGGTTATGTGCGAAATATTTCGCTGTTTGGGGTCGGCCACTATACGCATTGCGTCCACTAGGGACTGTAGTTTTTCGTCACCTAAGTATATAACAAAAAAATATTTTGGCTTACTCTTCATATTAAAAAATACATGAGGTTATCTCTATTCCCTGTATTCATCATCAAATCAAAGATAGCTCTAGCAAATTCCCTTGATTTACCAAAAGCCTCATCCCTATTCTTTTTAATCGAAATCCATGCCAAAAGAGACTCCTTAGGAACCTGCGTTTTTTCTAAGAACCAAATGTACAAAGAATTAAGTTTTTCGATGTGCCCTTGTGTGTTATTGTATTGCAATAATTTTTCAAGTCGTTGCAGCGGAGTTGCGTATCCTCGAGTCTATGGCGCGGTTATTCAGGATGGAAAACACGGGTGAAATTGTGCATCTTAGCCATCAGGAACAAGCTTGGCAGGACAACGAAGGTGATCGGCAGCTTATATCGACTACCAGCGTTACGCCTTTGGGGTAGGAGATAGTCTTGGTATGTCAGATTAACCGCGTAACTGTTTTTAGGGAAGATTACAAAGAAACATGTGAAAGCTTTGGCCAATTTAAAGATTATTGAGCGTGTGGGCACGCCTATTTATATCAGCGAGTGAAGGTAATCCGCTGTGTTTTTCAACCCGTTTTTTCTCAGGTTTTCCAATACCCGGTATTCATCCATAGCCGGATTTCTCCTGTTTACCACCATGCGCCTGAAGGCTTCCACTGCCCGCTCGTGGTTTAGGTCAATGATATCTGCAAGGAAATCATCGGCAGACCTTGCCGTTAAGCCGAATGCCGCCAGGCAGTCCTTTGGAAAATCTTTCAGGTTGTTGGTCACGATAATGTTGGCATTTACCTTGATAGCTGCAGCTAATACATGGCGATCTTTTTCGTCCGGTAGATCGACGGTGCCTATCAACGATTCGTAGTTGGTTACAAGTGCATCCGGAAATGCCTGGTTAGCGATGTTAGACCGTCTTTTTGCTTCCTGTTCACTTATTCCTTTTCTCGCCATTACCTCTTCCCATTCGTCAAATATATGCTTGCTCCATTTGGGCGTAAACAACTCAAAGTGCGCAAACCAAAACAAGAGATCCCTGATTTCTATTGGGTAGATCACGTTGGTATCCAGCACGCATGTAAACCGTACACTATGCACCATAGAGGCCGAGTTCTTCGTCAGACTTCATCATTTCCGTCAGCAAATCTTCCCTCTTCCTTTGCGATTCTTTCTTGTATTCCATTACGTCTTCAAACCGTACCCTCCTGTGCCTGCCTACCATCGTAAAAGGTATTTTGCCCTCTTCGAGCAATTTGACCAAATGGGGCCGGGAGCATCCCAGCAATTCGGCTGCCGCCTGTGTAGTCATTTCGGTAGCGATAGGAACCAGGGAGACCGGTTTTCCCTGACTGGTGGCTTTGAGAATCTCGGCCAGCAATTTAAGCGCTTTCAAGGGTACCTTTATCTTTTCGGCAGTTTCTTCGATCTCAATCTCGGGGTTTTCCGTACGGAGCTTTCCCAAAGTAGCAGCAAGCGTACCGTAAGATTGCATTGCTGCCAGTTGTTCTGCCTTGTTGGGTCTTTCGATATCTGCTAAGTATTCCATGTCTTCATTCCTTTTGAATGCAAAAATAAACGAAATATTCGAAATAAACAAAACAAAAGAAAGAAGGGTGTTTTCAGTTTTGATGGTAGTTGATTACAGGAAGATTACAGGTATTTCGTCTATTACAATTAAACTTTTGCCTTCAACCCTAAAAAATCCGGTTTTGCTTTGGAATCTCTTTTCAGAAAATAGATTATTGAGCATGATTGCTAATTGGTTTTTTTTATCAAATCAGTCAATTGACTCACAATATCAGCCATAGAATGTATGGACGTATTCAAGGCGAGTTTATCCGCAAGCGTGGGACTAAACTCTAGCACTTCATCTTTTGTTATTTTATGCCATATTGGAAGTATCACTTTGTGGCCATTCATCTCCCGTGCCACCATACCGTTTAATTCATATTCGGGCCAATTCTTTTTGACGAAATACGGGGAGATAATAACAATCCCAAATTTTGAAAGGGCGAGTCCCGCATCGATTTTCTTACGGAGACTATCGCCTATGGTCAACTCGAACTCATCATACCAAACTGCAAATCCAGCCTCTTTTAAGGCGTTTGCTAACCCCCTAACAATGTCATCCTTATCTTCTGAAGCATGTGATATGAAAAAGTCGAATTCCTTGTGTACTCCTTGCATGCTGTCTGGTTGGTTCGGATTAGTGTAGCTTTGATTCACCAGAAAATCCAATTGCTCTTTTTGTTGGCGGATATCCTTCTCAAGTTTACGTTGGAATTCTAATTGTTGCTTTTGTGACCTTTTAAGCTCTTGATCCTCAGCCTTTCTTAGTTCAGCCTTCTTTTTCCCAAGATCAGCGGACTTTGTGGATATCTTCTTTTGATAGTCTGCAATCTTTTTCTTGCTGTTTGCTATTTCATTTTGGTATCCTTGAATTTGTCGATTCTTACTTTGAACGTTTGACACGGAGGTGTTCCTAGTAATAGATCTGTTTACCGTATCAATTTGCTTTTGCTTGTTCAATTCCTTACGATTCTCATCCGCAATTTTTTTGTGTAAATCGGCAATTTCCCTTTCGAGATTATTGATTTGATTTTGATAGTAGTTGGGATTCATGTTCTCTCTGTGTATTCCTTTCTATTCTAAAATTCTATTTTTTTGTCCATCACACTCTTCGTCGCCCTACGCTGATAGGTAAATTATGTATTTTCTAAGAAATTCCTTTGGCAGAAGACTCAAATCCCTATAAGCGTTACGGTGGCAATGCCTGTATAGTTCTCGGCTTCCGCAAAAGCACCGATTGCTTCTATTCGGTTCCTTGCCTTGGAGAATGAACAATAGCTGCTGGATTATTGCCCCTCGATTTTGGGTTTTGAGTACACCTGCTATATATTCAATATTGCCCCATTCCCCATGAGAACGCTCGTGGAGATAATATCCGTTCTGTTCTCGGAAAGCTTGCCCGTGGAGATAGGGGAGTATCTGCTCTTTGATAAATCGCACAAGCGGCAATCCTTTTTTACACACAACGATTTGTTCAGGCACAGACTTTATACAACAGTGACCATCCTCGAAAACGTGCCAATCGATATTATGTGGCAGGCGTCCCCCAACCTCATACACCTCCGGGAACTGAATTGTGGAATCATCGGAAGCAACAATTCTAACTTGGTATTGGTCATAGATATTTCCATCAGTATCTTTCAACTCGATGGATCCTAAAAGCCGAGGCGCTTCATTTTCCGGGGCGGTAAGCTCCAGTCCCGGAAAATGAGTTAACACCTCTTGGCTTTCAACCATGAACTTTCCCAGCTATCGTTCATTTGGCCCAAGGGTTAGAGGTGGCCGCACCAATTGCTGCGCTGCTGGCTGCGTGGTTTTCTTCGTTATCCTCACCGAGTGGGAAACGATTACCGAGATGCTTGCGCCATAATCTACTTGCCCTTAACTGATTGGTTTCCCGTATTGCTTTGTCGGCATCTATAATGAAGTCGTCCAGTGCAGACATAAATTTGTTTTTGCGATCTTCATCGTAGTCTGCAAAAAGATCGTCATAGGGCACAGCCGGCACTATACACTCAAATTTAGCGTTAAGTGCTTTTTTTATTTCCTTCAGAATGTCCCTCAGCGTGATGTCATCCCGCTCGTTCAGTACAATCTTATTTTTGGCATTGGTCGCCAAGATTGTAAGTGCCAAGCCACTGGGCATTTTGAACGATCGATCATCTGCCCAACCTTTTAGGTACTTAACATCCCGAAGTAAACGTCCTTCTTTATCCTTGTTTTTTACAAACCAGTCCACCAGCGCTTTTGGATCACTGTCTTCCCACCCTATGCCTTTTACAGCAATCTTATATTCCTGCCCATCTATTTTGTAATAGACAGGATGATCTATCTCATAATCGCCAGCAAAAATAGAGCGGACACATTTCTTTCTGTTTTCGGGTGGCGTATCCGTATAACCGTCAACGGCTTGTCGAACCCACTCTTTAATGGTTGATGCTGTTACATCTGGCTCACGGAAGAAATATATCCCATCATCCAAATCACAGATGTCTTCGGATGTCCTAATGCCGTTTTTCATTTTGTATGAACCCTGGATATAGAATTGGGGTACATACTCTGGTTGGTTTTCAGCGAACCAATCTCTAATCCGTTCGCGAAGACCCTCCTTTGAATCCTTCATTTTGTTGTTCTTTGCCGAGCCAATGGATATTTCTCCATGATAGCGTCGAAATAAATTATTGCAATCTGCCATGCTACTTGTGATTTAAAAATTTCAATATTTCTGTCATTTTGTTTTTTGAAAGTTCTTCCCCGATGGCTTTCAGCCGGTCTATGTGCTTTTTCTTTGAGATGTTAAGCTCGATATTGTCACCTTTCAAATCATGCTGTACTCGCATGTAAGAAAAAGCCTTTCCGGCCTTTTCCAATGCTCGTTGTAAGAAAAAGACGTACTGCTCCGTTATCTGAGCTTGCGTATCTAAAACCAGGTCAACCAATTTCGGCTTTGGAAACAGCCAATCGAATAGATTCTTCGGTCGCCATGTACGTTTAATAATCTGTCGTCCTTGGCCAGTACCGAGCGATAGCAATGAGATGTCGTTTATCGATATGCTCAGCTTGTCAGTGGCTTCAAATATTCCAATCAAGGACGGGTTATTAGCGAACACCCCGCCATCAATCATATTGACATTTGTCCCTTCGCCGAGTTCATTTTTGAATGAGAACGTATGCGGAGGAAAATATACCGGAGCTGATGCGCTGGCCATCGCTGCATGATAGGCTGGCATTTTATAGTCCCTCCGGTATTCGGAATGATGTTTGGTTTTCAATACGTTGATCGTACCATCGTTACCATTGAATGTCGGTATACAGACCTTTGTCTTTAAATCATTCAAAAGCGGATCTTTACCGTCATTTGCTTCGGCATATGCTTCTTTAAGTTTCTTCAGCAATTTTTTATTGCTATATATCGCATTAACGAAGGCTCGACTTTTCCGTGGCAGGCATCGTAACACAAATCTTGGAAATATGATTTTGGCATTTTCTTCATAGAAGCGTACTAATTCCCTTGCCGGAATACCTAGCGCTATGCCGATTGCCAGAATCGCTCCGGTAGAGGTGCCGCATATTAAATCAAAATGCTCGTAAAGCTTTTTGTCCGGTTCATTTCTTTGGAGTTCTTCTTCCAAATCTGCCAGAACTTTGGCAGGAATAAGTCCCCTTATGCCGCCACCGTCGATGGAAAGAATTTTGAAATTCGTTTTTGTTGCCTTTTGTGTAACCGTCATATTTTGTTATTCTTTGAATCTAAGTTTTGTTGACAAATTTCATTACGTAAATATAATCGTAAACCAATATCCATAAACCTGACATATCATGACATCATGTCTTTTACGTGCTTTTTGAAATGTATTGTTCTCGTGACAAAGTCTGACAGATTTACATTTTTGGTTGACAAAATGAAAAATATATTTATTTTTGTAAACCTTTTCGTGATTTGATTGTCTTATTCTCGAAAGGAGTATTATTGATATGAACCAGCTATTTGGAGAACGATTTAAGTCAGCCCGCCTACTGAATGGATTTTCTTTACAGGGACTTGCAGATGCCCTGGGCAACAAGGTGACCAAGCAGGCATTACATAAGTATGAGAAAGGGGAGGTGGTGCCCGACAGTGAAAAACTATCGCTGATCAGCGACGCGCTTAACGTACGCCCGGATTATTTTTTCAGACCAATGGTGGTAGAGCTTGGTCCGATCGAATACCGCAAGCTTAAGCGCATGCCTGCCAAAGAGGAACACAAGATTATCGAGCAAACCCGGGAATACCTATCAAGGTATTTGGAGTTGGAGGAACTGCTAGGTATCAAATACGAATTTAAAGATCCACTGAAGGATTTTCCCGTAATACGTGAATTTAAACAAATCGATGAAGCCGCACTCAAACTCCGGAAGGCTTGGAACCTGGGATTAGGGCCGATTTTTAATATCCCTGAGTTGTTGGAAGACAAGCACATTAAGGTTGTTGAAATCGATGCTGATATTTCATTTGACGGTTTGCAAACCAAGGTGAATAATAATATCCCGGTTATCGCTTATAACAAGCATATTGCTGATAAACTTGATCGCGTACGTTTCACCCTGCTACATGAGCTCGGGCATTTGCTGTTGAAGTTTGATCGGCAACTACCCGAAAATCAACGGGAGAAATTATGCCACCAGTTTGCAGGAGCAATGCTATTGCCAGAACAGACTATCCGCGAAGAACTGGGTGGCCACCGAAACCGGCTTTCGGTTACTGAGCTCGGTCATATAAAAAGTCAATACGGGATATCCATGCAAGCATTGGTTTATCGGGCCAATTTGCTTAATATTGTCAATGACAATTATAAGAACCAATTTTTTAATATGATGAAACAGATGGGGTGGCGCACTGAAGAACCAAATGTTTATGTCGGTGTTGAAAAAGCAACTCGGTTTGACCAATTGCTCTATCGGGCAATCGCCGAAGAGTTGATTTCAATAAGCAAAGGAGCAGCACTTAAAAATATGAAACTCTCCGACTTCAGGAGCCAATCGTTGGTTATGTAAGATAAGTAATGAAGCTTGCTATCACCGACGCCTGTATTTTTATTGACCTGCACCTGCTGGATTTGGTAGTGCCGTTTTTCGAGTTGGATATTGAGGTACACACCTCGCTTGATGTGAAGAGCAGCGTCAACTGTTGTCGGCATACCAATCCATGGGTAGACTTACCGTACATATCCTCCAGCAAGCGGACCGTGAAGCAATGCGTAGATTTGGTTTTCCGCGCTCGTTGTCGGAGATGGATTGTACGGTACTGTATCTAGCAACACGGTTGGATGCTATGGTGCTAAGCAGTGATAAGGTAGTGCGTAATTTTGCTAAAAGGAATTCCATTGACTATCATGGCATGTTATGGATCTTTGACGAACTGGTTAGGCAGGAGCGTATCGCAGCGGCGACAGCAGTGGACAGACTTAAGCGATTGATGGTAAGCAACCAGATTTACCAGAATAATGTGGTGCTACTGAAAGAGATGGGAAAGCGGCTTAGCGATTGGGTAAATAAAATTATATAAATTATCGTAGCTGATTTTAGGGAAGATTACATAACCATTAATTCTCTATTTAAGTCATCTGTATTGTCCGGTGGCTTTTATTTTTTTATGCGGTATAAGTACACCTACCCTTAAATTGCGATTCTGTTGTAGCACGGTTACCGTTGAATGTCAATATACAGACCTTAAATTTTACCTTTATATAAGGGGGCTATTCAGTTATATACTCCCGTATTCTTTCTGTCGGATGAGACCTTCTTTTGAGTTTTTCAAACAGGTCTAAATGCCTTTTCATATCTGATTTTATGTAGCATTTGCCACCAGCGTATCCGTAGTCACTTGTAAGATTCCGATACCATTCAAAAACAAACTTGTTATTTACAATGGTAATATCGTGTGATATGAGATTAGGCGATTCTGCAACGACGAAGAGCGTCTCAATTTTGTTTTTGGTTCCCTTAAACCATGTGTCATGATAGGCAAGCATCGCTTCACAGTCATCAATATTGTCCGTCAGGTACTGCTCAGTAAAGACGAAAATCCTTGTTACAGATCCGCCCCTGTTTAATATGTCTTTTTGCGGTTGGACAAAATCCTGCATTGATTTATGATATGGGCAATCTTTTCCCCAAACGTCTAAATATTTCTTGTTGTTGACGATATGTGTGGCACAGTATGTTTTATTAGCTCTATCACTCGCAATATGTTGGAGGACTTTGGTGGTATAATCTTCTAATTCATCTTCGTTTAAAGCAATTGCCTGTGTATCTAATTCATTGATTTCAGATAAGAGCTGCTCAACCCTCATATTCCAGACGAGATTTCTCTTTTTAGAAAATGCCATGTTGGACAGGATGCCTATAATCTGATTTTCTGTCGCAGTTTCTGATACTTTATATTCTATCCATAAAATAAGCCCAGCGAGCGTTGTGGAAACAAAAAAAGAAGTTATTGCTTCAAATGGCTTATCCATTGTTAACATGATGGCTCCATATATCGTTCCCGTTACAAAGGAGAATAGCGGAAAGAGAAGTTTACGAAATTTGAACATCTTTCATTCTCGTCATTTAGATTGACTGCGGGTGAATATATGAAATATTTTCATCAGATTAGAGTAACACGTTTAGTTATTTCTTACATAGAGAAATAAATATACGTACCCTTCTTGTTCAATTACCTCGAATTCGGGGTAATTGAAATTAGGGTTGTTTAACCGTCTTTTTTGGGAAGTTAATTGGTTAGTTAGCAAGCCCCGATCTCCCTGTTTCGGGGTTTCTTTTTGGCTCGTCAGATTGACCATGTAGCCATTCCCGGGGCATGACTGGATTTTTGACAAATAAATCTTACATTTTGTAATGTTTGTTTTACAAAATGTAAAACATTTCTTACATTTGCCCTCAATAGATTATAGACATCATGAAAAGAATACCGCTTTTACCCAGATATTTTCGTTGGCTAGGATGTATCTTTATTATTATATCAGTTTCAATTTTTTTGAATGATTCTTATCTGTCATTAATCAGGTATGAGTTTAGAGATTTAACAGTAAGAACATTCGTAATAGCAGATAATACACCGTTCAAAGATGGCGGGCCTGTTTATTTTGGTTTCTCTGATGTAAACCTGGGTTTCACTCTGATCGTTTTAGGGGCGCTGTTAGGTTTATGTGGGATAGCGTTCAGCAGAAAAACAGTAGAAGACGAATTTGTTAATAGCTTACGGCTGTTCGCTTGGTCGTGGGCTATTATTTTGTCAATTTTGTATGCGATAGTGGCTAATTTATTTGTATTTGGAACGCAATATTTATCACTTATAGTTTTGTTTCCTCATTTTTTGTTGACCCTTTTCATCTTAATCTTCAACATCCGGTGGTGGCGGTATAGCAAAAGGAGGGAGCAATGAAAAATCAGATCAAGATAAATCGTGTGATCAAAGGCTTCTCCCAAGATACATTGGCGCAGGCGGTCGGAGTAAGTCGGCAAACGATCAACGCTTTGGAAGCTGCGAAATATGTCCCTTCTACGCTTCTTGCATTAAAGTTGGCGAAGGTTTTAGAGAAATCGATGGAAGAGTTGTTTGAGTTGGAAGAATCGGATATGTAGTGCTGTGCCACTGAATAACTTCATTCCGTAAGCTGTGATATTAATACCGCAACGATAATGGGAGACTGTAAAATAAACTGTGTCAAGAGTTATAAATGTTAACTTAGTCACAGTTTAAAGATGAAAGAAGAAAAAGAAGAATTCGATTACGAGGAGATGAAAACGGCTGCGTTGCGCCAGCTAC
>Ga0182792_1003453_pt1 | contig 10125 bp, 5 predicted proteins | sample Passage237B_FD_130497 | JGI IMG/M metagenome (GOLD analysis project Ga0182792, IMG submission 130497) | Cellulose adapted compost microbial communities from Newby Island Compost Facility, Milpitas, CA, USA - Passage2 37B (version 2) (version 2) ... | reverse complement strand
AGAACTCACCCCCGGTTAAAAGCAAAAAAAGGCAGCCTTTCCAGACTGCCTAACCTATGACATGGCTAACTCTCAGTTCAACGCAAGAAAGAGGAGACCCGCAATCACCGAACCCGCGATTGGGCCCAATACGGGTACCCATGCATATCCCCAATCGTTATCGGCTTTACCGGGAATGGGTACAAGGGCATGAACAATTCTCGGCCCCAGGTCCCGAACGGGATTAATGGCATAACCGGTTGTTCCGCCAAGTGCGAGACCGATGGCCCAGACTGTGAATGCTACGGGAATGCCGCCGATCGACCCCAGGCCGATAATCTGGTCAGTATCGGCAATTTTGGCATCGGAAATGTTGAACACTGCTGTCATCAGCACAAAAGTGCCTACGAGCTCACTGAAAAAATTCGAAGACAGGTTCCGGATGCTGGGAGCCGTACAAAAAACGGCGCGTTTGGCGGCACCATCTTCGGTTACTAAAAAGTGATCGCGGTAAAAAACCCAGACGACGAACGCGCCCAGCATGGCACCGATAAACTGGGCTATGGAATAGGAAAGCACCTCAGACCAGTCGAACTTCCCGATCACAGCCAGTCCCACACTAACGGCCGGATTAAGATGAGCGCCACTGTGGGGGCCAGCTACGAGCACGCCAATGTAAACGGCCAGAGCCCAGGCTGTGGAAATCACGATCCATCCCCCCTTATGCCCGGAGGTCTCCTTGAGTAATACGTTGGCTACTACGCCTCCACCAATGAGGATAAGTAAAAAGGTTCCCAGTAATTCAGCTACAAAAGGTGTCATTAACGTAACTAGTATTAACGATTTATGATTTTAAGGGTAAAAGCAGGAAATCAGAAATTACTAATCGTTTACAGGCATTTTCATTTTAGGCAGCAGGTATGTCCCGGCAAATTTCTGGAAACGCGCGGTTTCTGTTTTTTTCCACTCCTCGTCTTTACCGAGTTCATTTGCAAGAATTTCCGCTACCTTGGGTGCGCAGGCTATGGCGGCGGCGGCATCGAGGAAAAGTACCCTTACCCGGCGGGCCAGGACATCTTCGATAGTCCGCGCCATCTCGTTCCGCACGGCGAAAACTACTTCTGCGAGGGTGAAATCCAGCGTCGGGTGCAGCTTTTGAGCCAGCGAAGGATCTTCCCGGATCAGGCTGTCAATAGCAGCGCGGTCTGTGCCATACACATCCGGGTCTCTGGCATCCACTTTTTCGGGAGCTCCATGAACCATGATATCCATGGAAGTTGACGGACGTGCCGGCAGACCGGCAACGGTTATAACCTTATCTACGGTGTCCTGGCCCATCCTGCGGAAGGTGGTCCACTTGCCACCGGTAATGGTAACCAGACCGCTCTGATCCACGATAATCTTATGTGAACGGGAAATTTCCTTGGTTTTAGCTCCGTCAGACGAGTTTTGCGCTGCCAAAGGCCTGAGGCCTGCAAACACGCTCAGCACGTCCTCACGCTGAGGCGGACGGGATAAATAACGCCCGGCAGTTTCGAGAATATAATCCACCTCTTCGTCCAGCGGTTTAGGATCGAGGGAGGCCTCCCCCACCGGAATGTCGGTAGTACCTACCAGTACCCGGTTGTGCCAAGGTACCGCAAACAATACACGTCCGTCACTCGTTTTAGGAATCATCAGCGCCTCTTCCGAATTGAGGAAGGAGCGATCCAGCACGATATGGGTGCCCTGACTGGGTCTCACCAGCGGAGGCTTGTTTTCGTCGTCCATCTCAATGATACGGTTTACCAATACCCCCGTAGCATTGACTACCGCCCGGGCTTTGAATTCGTAGCCGACCGATGTCTCCTTATCCTCTGCCTTAACACCACAAACCTTACCCTTGTCGTCCTTTAGCAAACCGGTAACGCCAAAATGGTTGAGGGCCAATCCCCCTTTTTCAATAATGGTCTGTGCCAGGTTGACGGCCATGCGTGAATCGTCAAACTGTCCGTCGTGATAGCTGATTCCGTTCCGCAAACCCGATTTTTCAATCATGGGTATATACTGGATCACCTCATCCCGGGAGATGTATTTCGAAGGCCCCAGCGACCATTTCCCCGACAGCAGGTCGTATATTTTTAAGCCAACCCAGTAAAAGGGTCCACCCAAAACATCATAGTTGGGAATGATGAAGGTACGGTTGTGGACGAGGTGGGGGGCATTTTTCAGCAGCAGTCCCCGTTCATAAAGGGCTTCCCGAACCAGGTCGATATCTCCCTGGGCAAGATACCGCACGCCTCCGTGAACGAGTTTGGTACTCTTGCTCGAAGTGCCCTTACCAAAATCATCCTGTTCAAGCAGGAGTACCCGGTAATTCCGGCTTACTGCATCGAGGGCAACCCCCAGCCCGGTAGCTCCTCCCCCGATCACGATCAGGTCCCACTGAGAATTATTTTTAAGGTTGTTCAGGAGCCGGCCCCGCTCAAATAAGTTGGATTGCGCTCCGGCGGATTCGTTTGCTTTCATTTTATTTCATTATATTTCGCAAATATAATTATTCGATTCCGTTATCTGTCGATTTTATTTCCGAAACTTTCCAAACGAATACCATGACGGCTCCACAAAGGCACAACGAAATCCTGAAACTGCTGGAAACGAGAGAAAACCTGGACGTGATGACCCTGGGCGAATTGCTGGGGGTGTCGGCGGTAACGATCCGAAAGGATCTGCGGTTACTGGAGGAAAAAGGACTTCTTTTCAGGACGCACGGAGGAGCATCCCGGCATAACCCCTATATACGGGACAGGAACGTGGTAGAAAAAGAGCTTTTATACCCGGAGGAGAAAGCCCGGATCGCGGCGGCGGCTGCCCGGTATGTAGCCCCGAACGATTCGATAATCCTGGCATCGGGGACCAGTCTGCAGGCGCTTGCCAAAGCATTGACTACCAAACCTCCGCTGACGGTAATCACCTCCTCGATCTATGTATCGCAGCTGCTGATCCAGTGCAACGGGATACAGGTAATTCAGCTGGGTGGGGTACTCAGGCACAGTTCCGGGTCGGTGAGCGGGTTTCAGGCGGAGAATTTTCTGGATACGGTGGTGTGCAGCACCCTGTTTCTGGGCGCGGATGGCATTGATCTGACACACGGAATTACCACAACCGATATTTCGGAAGCCCGGCTGAATCAAAAAATGATCGAAGCATCCGAAACGGTTATCGTTCTGGCCGATTCTTCCAAATTTTCAAGACACGGTTTCGGTAAGATCTGCGGTTTTGATCATGTATCCCGCATCATCACCGATGACAGGATTCCGGGAAAAATTGCGAAACAAATCGAAGATATGGGCGTGGCCGTTGAGATCGTCTAGGCTTCTCCGCCCGGACCGCCAAAACTCATGGGAAAGTTAAAATTGGAGCCTTCTTCTTCATTTCTGATCTGAATCGCACCGTAGGTTGCCTCATATTTCCGGACATTATCTTTGAGGGCGGATAACAGACGCTTGGCATGTTCCGGGGTGATGATGACGCGGGCTTTGACCTTGGCTTTGGGAACACCGGGCAGCATCCGGATGAAATCCAGTACAAACTCACTATTCGAATGGGCAATCATTGCCAGGTTGGAGTAAACCCCCTCGGCCATTTCTTCAGATAATTCAACGTTGATTTGCTGATCGCTATTCTGTGAATTCTCAGCCATGTTCAATGTAAAATAATTTATAACGTTTGATTTACGACGATTTCAAAGTTAGGTAAAAGTAAAGAGGGATCTCTTGTCCTTTGGCATAATTTTGACTAAACGGTAAATAAACAAAAAGCCAGTCTCCGGAGAGACTGGCTTCAGCGTTGTCATTTTTACCAGAATCAGACAACCTCTTTCTTTTTCCGGGTAGATTTTTCCCTGGACTCCTGAAGGCTCTCGTATTCCTCCTTCGATCCTACGATCAGGTCGTTGTATTTACGCATACCCGTACCAGCCGAGATCAGGTGACCTACGATTACGTTTTCTTTCAGTCCAAGCAGATCATCCCGCTTACCTCTTACCGCTGCTTCGCTCAATACTTTGGTTGTTTCCTGGAAGGAAGCTGCCGACATTACACTTTCGGTACCCAGAGAGGCCTGTGTAATACCCATCAAAGTTGGCCGTGCAACGGCAGGCTGGGCGTCACGTGCTTTTACGATCCGGAGGTCTTTCCGTTTCAGGTAAGAGTTTTCATCTCTCAGACGACGTAAGGTCACGATCATACCCGGACGAAGATTTTCGGAATCACCGGCATCTTCGACTACTTTCAGGTTGAAAACTTTATCGTTTTCCTCGCGGAAAATCCAGCGGTCTACCGCCTGTTGCTCAAGGAAGTTGGTATCACCCGCATCGATGATCTCCACTTTCTGCATCATTTGCCGTACGATACACTCGATATGTTTATCGTTGATCTTCACACCTTGCAAACGATACACTTCCTGGATCTCATTTACGAGATATTCCTGAACGGCAGTCGGTCCTTTGATCGCCAGAATATCGGCAGGAGTAATGGCACCATCAGACAACGGATCACCCGCTTTTACGAAGTCACCATCCTGTACGAGGATGTGTTTCGACAGGGGCACCAGATATCTTCTTTGGGTACCATCTTTCGATTCGATCAGAATTTCGCGGTTACCGCGTTTGATACCTCCGTAAGAAACTACACCGTCGATTTCAGTTACGATAGCCGGGTTCGATGGGTTACGGGCTTCGAAAAGCTCGGTTACCCTTGGCAGACCACCGGTGATGTCACGGGTCTTACCAACTACCCTTGGGATCTTGGCCAGCGGCTGACCGGCTTTCACCTTGGCTCCGTTCTTCACAACCAGACGGGCACCTACAGGGAGGTTATAGGACTTACCACTGAGCTCCTTCAGGAGTGGGCTCTTACCCTTCACGGCAACCGCAGGGTTTTTGGTTTTATCCCTTGTTTCGATGATCACCGCTTCCTGGAAACCGGTTTGATCATCGTATTCTTCACGGTAGGTAATACCTTCTTCGATGGCTTCGAAGGCAACTTCACCATCGAATTCGGAAAGAATCACGGCGTTGTAAGGGTCCCAGGTACAGAGTTCCTGGCCTTTGGTTACAATATCGCCTTCTTTCACGGTCAGTACTGCACCGTAAGGTACGTTGTTGGCAATCAGCAACTGCTTGGTTTCGGGGTGAACGATTTTCACCTCTCCCGAACGACCCATTACGATGGTTACTTCCTCTCCTTCGGCGTTTTCCGATTTTACGAGACGAAGGTCTTCGAACTGGATCAAACCGTCGAATTTCGCCTTGATGCTGGCATCCACGGCAATGTTCGACGCAGTACCACCCACGTGGAAGGTACGCAGTGTCAGCTGGGTACCAGGTTCACCGATAGACTGGGAAGCAATAACACCTACCGCTTCACCGATATCCACCATGCGTCCGGTAGCCATGCTGCGGCCGTAACATTTCGAGCAGACCCCGTTACGGGTTTCACAGGTCAGTACCGATCTGATTTCTACGGTATCGATGCTGGTTTCGTCGATAGCCGCTGCGATTTCTTCGGTAATTTCCCCACCACTCTCAACGATCAGCTTGCCCGACAGCGGGTCATAGATGTCGTGTACACTTACACGGCCCAGGATACGTTCAGACAGGTGTTCTACGATATCCTCATTGTCTTTCAATGCGGAGATCTGGATACCTCTGAGTGTCTGACAGTCATCCTCAACCACTACCACGTCCTGAGCAACGTCATGGAGACGACGGGTCAGGTAACCTGCGTCCGCCGTTTTAAGCGCGGTATCTGCAAGACCTTTACGGGCACCGTGGGTAGAGATAAAGTACTCGAGTACGTCCAGACCTTCCTTAAAGTTCGAAAGGATCGGGTTTTCGATGATCTCACCCACACCGCCGCCGATGTTTTTCTGAGGCTTGGCCATAAGACCCCTCATACCACCCAGCTGACGGATCTGTTCGCGGGAACCACGGGCCCCGGAGTGCATCATCATGTAGATGGAGTTAAATCCGCCCTGATCTTTTTCAAGTTCCTTCATCAGGGTTTCCGTAATCCGTGAGTTAACCCGGGTCCAGATATCAATTACCTGGTTGTAACGTTCGTTTTCCGTAATAAGACCCATCAGGTAGTTATTCCAAACCACATCCACTTCGGCTTTCGCTTCAGCGATGAGTTTTTCCTTATCGTCAGGGATCATAACATCTCCCAGACCGATGGAAAGACCTCCCCTGAACGCCATCTGGAATCCGAGTTCCTTGATATCGTCGAGGAATTGTGCGGTACGGGCACCACCTGCCAGTTTGAATACGTGACCGATGATCTGCTGCAGTTTTTTCTTGGTGAGCAGTTCGTTGATGTATCCTACCTCACGGGGCACGGCCTGGTTGAAGAGGATACGTCCGGCTACCGTATCAAGCAGCTTGGTTTCGAGCGAACCGTCTTCGTTACGTACTTCCACACGACACTTGATGTGAGCGTGTTTGGAAAGTTTGCCCTCGTTCATGGCGATGATCACCTCTTCAGGGCTGTAGAAGACATGTCCTTCTCCGAGCACCGGATGTTCAGGCGTGCTCTTTCTTCCTTTCGTCACATAGTACAGACCCAACACCATGTCTTGCGAAGGTACCGTGATAGGTGCGCCGTTCGCAGGGTTAAGAATGTTATGGGACGAAAGCATCAGCAGGGATGCTTCCAGGATAGCCTCCTGTCCTAGTGGTACGTGTACCGCCATCTGGTCACCGTCAAAGTCGGCGTTGAACGCTGTACACACCAGTGGGTGGAGCTGGATCGCTTTACCCTCGATCAGTTTGGGCTGGAATGCCTGGATACCCAAACGGTGCAGTGTTGGAGCCCGGTTGAGCAGTACAGGATGCCCTTTCAGTACGTTTTCGAGGATATCCCAGATCACGGGATCCTTGCGGTCTACGATTTTCTTGGCCGATTTTACTGTTTTCACGATACCGCGCTCGATGAGCTTGCGGATAATGAATGGCTTGAACAGCTCGGCTGCCATATCTTTAGGAAAACCGCACTCGTGCAGTTTCAATTCAGGACCTACCACAATTACCGAACGACCTGAGTAGTCAACACGCTTACCAAGCAGGTTCTGACGGAAACGTCCCTGCTTTCCTTTCAGCATGTCAGACAGTGACTTCAGGGCCCGGTTACCTTCTGAACGGACTGCGTTCACTTTACGGCTGTTGTCGAAGAGGGAGTCAACCGCTTCCTGCAGCATCCGTTTTTCGTTACGCAAAATCACCTCAGGCGCCTTGATCTCGATCAGTCTTTTCAGACGGTTGTTACGAATGATCACACGACGATAGAGGTCGTTGAGGTCAGAAGTAGCGAAGCGGCCACCATCCAGGGGAACCAATGGGCGCAATTCCGGCGGAATCACAGGCACCATTTTGATGATCATCCATTCTGGACGGTTTTCGATACGGGTATTGGCATCACGGAATGCCTCTACCACTTTCAGACGCTTAAGCGCATCGGCTTTTCTTTGCTGTGAGGTATCGGTAGCAGCCTGGTGACGCAGGTCGTAAGACAGCTGATCGAGGTTGATCCGGCTCAACAGCATTTCCAGCGCTTCAGCCCCCATCTTGGCGATGAACTTGTTGGGGTCGGTGTCGGGCAGCAACTGGTTGTCGCGTGGCAGACGGTCGAGGATTTCGAGGTACTCGTCCTCTGTAAGGAAATCCATCTGTTTTACTCCGTCTTCCTCCTTTACCCCTGGCTGGATCACTACGTAGCGTTCGTAGTAGATGATCTGGTCCAGTTTCTTGGTGGACAGACCCAGAAGATATCCGATTTTGTTGGGAAGGCTTCTGAAGTACCAGATATGAGCTACCGGAACCACGAGCTCGATGTGACCCATCCGTTCCCGGCGAACTTTCTTCTCAGTTACCTCAACCCCGCAACGGTCGCATATGATTCCTTTATAACGAATACGCTTGTATTTTCCACAGTGACATTCCCAGTCCTTCACCGGTCCAAATATCCGCTCACAGAACAAACCGCCCATTTCGGGTTTGTACGTACGGTAGTTGATGGTTTCGGGCTGAGTTACCTCGCCATAAGAACTCTCCAGAATAGATTCCGGCGAAGCCAGACTAATAGTGATACTGGAAAAATCACTATTTAGCTTTTTATTCTTTTTAAAAGACATAACCTTTTGAATTATTACGAAAGAATATTTTCCCCTTTTGCCACTCCAGGTATCCGAACAGCCCGATCAAAGCCGGTTATTTGGTTAACTCTGTCGAAAAGTATGTTTGGACACATTTTTCTGCAACGGCAAAATTTTAAATCAGACTCGGCAGGATTCCCTTCTCTTTCACAAACATTTATCTGCGACTTTCCGGTGTCCTGAGACGTTGACGGGAGGAGGAAGGAACCTGCCCGACCTCCTCCTGTCGAGCCATTGAATATTCAATTCAGACATAGCCGGGTTATGACACCCGGCGTTCCGTTATTCGAGCGTTATTTCAAGAGCCAAACCTCTCAGTTCGTGAACCAATACGTTGAATGATTCGGGGATACTTGGTTTTGGCAGGTTTTCACCTTTTACAATCGCCTCGTATGCTTTCGCTCTACCCACCACGTCATCTGATTTAACCGTCAGGATTTCCTGGAGAATATGGGAAGCACCGAAGGCTTCGAGAGCCCACACCTCCATCTCTCCGAAACGCTGACCCCCAAACTGGGCTTTACCCCCGAGTGGTTGCTGGGTAATCAGTGAATATGGTCCGATCGAACGGGCGTGCATTTTATCGTCAACCAGGTGACCCAGTTTGAGCATGTAAATCACACCCACGGTTACCGGCTGATCGAACAGTTCTCCGGTCAGACCGTTATAGAGCGGCGTACGACCCAGTTTTGGCAGGCCGGCCTCTCTTAGTTCCGCATCCACGTCTTCTTCGGTAGCACCGTCGAAAATCGGAGTAGAGTAACGACGACCGAGTTTCAAACCTGCCCATCCCAAAATGGTTTCGTAAATCTGTCCGATGTTCATCCGTGAAGGTACCCCCAGAGGGTTCAGTACGATGTCAACCGGAGTTCCATCTTCGAGGAAAGGCATGTCTTCATCGCGAACAATCTTGGCTACAACCCCTTTGTTACCGTGGCGACCCGCCATTTTATCACCCACTTTCAGCTTACGTTTCTTGGCAATGTAAACCTTGGCGAGTTTCACGATGCCGGCAGGAAGCTCATCTCCCACTTCCAGAGCGAATCTTTCTCTCTTGAAGCGTCCCATGAGCTCACTTCTTCTGGCCAGATAGTTACGTACCAGTTCAGAAACCAGGCTGTTGGTGTGCGCATCAGCAGTCCAGTTGTCGGACAGGATATCGCCCAGCAGGTTCACCTCTTCAGGTACGGCATACTGACTTTCGTCGCGGTATGGGTTCTCACTTGGGAAGATAGCCTCGGTAATATTCTTGCGGGAGAATTTAACTCCTTTAGGCAGAATTTCATTACCGAATTTGTGTTTAACACCCTGGCTGGTAACACCGTCGAGCAGCTTGGTCAGCTTCTCGATCATTACCTCGCGAAGGGCGGTAAGATCCTGGCTGTATTTCTTCAGGAGAAGCTTAAGCTCTTCCTTGTGTTTCGAACGTTCTTCCTTGGTCGGACGGGAGAACAGCTTGGTGTCGATCACCACACCCTTCATCGAAGGCGGTGCTTTTTTGGAAGCATCCTTCACATCACCCGCCTTGTCACCAAAGATGGCACGGAGCAGTTTTTCTTCCGGAGTAGGATCAGACTCACCTTTAGGCGTAATCTTACCGATCAGGATATCTCCTTCCTTCACTTCGGTACCTACTCTTACGATACCGTTCTCGTCAAGGTTCTTAACAGTTTCCTCACTTACGTTAGGAATCTCAGCGGTAAGTTCTTCCTCCCCGCGCTTGGTGTCCCGTACTTCGAGTTCGAATTCTTCGATGTGAATGGAAGTGAAGATATCTTCACGAACCACACGTTCGGAAATAACAATCGCATCCTCGAAGTTGTAACCCTGCCAAGGCATGAAGGCAACAAGGAGGTTTCTTCCGAGGGCGAGCTCACCGCCCTGAGTAGCATAACCTTCGCACAATACCTGTCCTTTGGTTACTTTCTGACCTTTCAGTACCACGGGCTGCAGGTT
>Ga0182792_1003447_pt1 | contig 10135 bp, 7 predicted proteins | sample Passage237B_FD_130497 | JGI IMG/M metagenome (GOLD analysis project Ga0182792, IMG submission 130497) | Cellulose adapted compost microbial communities from Newby Island Compost Facility, Milpitas, CA, USA - Passage2 37B (version 2) (version 2) ... | reverse complement strand
ATGCCACCCCCTGCTTTTTCGGGGCGGTCTTTTATCTCCTACTCGATTATGGCGGAGCTACCCGCAATTTCGCCTTTCTGGTTTCAGCCGCAGCGATCATCCTGATCAGGGTTCTTGCGGTAAAATACCACTGGACCATACCCAAGTTTTTCCGTTAACCCGAACCAATTCCCAAGCATCAGTGGTCAAAGTTCTGCATATCAGCACCTTTCATCTCTCGGGCGGGGCCGGACTGGCAGCTTCCCGACTCCATCGTGCCCTGAACAAATTCGGGCTGGAGTCTAAACTGCTCACCGGCAGGATGTCACAGCAGGAAGAAAATGTTTTCGGACTGGATGCTACGATAACGGGAAAGACTGGTTTCTGGGGCCGGTTTATAGCCGAAAGATTGAATTTTCTGCCCCGTGAAAAAAACAGGGAGGTCCGTTATGCCTTTTCTCCCGCTGCCGTTGGCAAGGAGCTCAGGAATCACCCCCTCGTGAAGGAAGCGGACGTCATTCACCTGCACTGGATCAATTTCGGTATGCTCTCCATCCGCCATATCCGGCAGCTGCTCGAGCTGGGTAAACCCCTGGTCTGGACACTTCACGACATGTGGGCATTTACGGGAGGATGTCATTACAGCGGCAGTTGCGACGGCTTTACCCGTTCCTGCGGGCATTGCCCCTTTCTGAAGAATCCATCTGAAAAGGATCTTTCCTTCAGGACCCTCGCTGAAAAAGCAGAAACCTGGAATTTTCACCCGAAGACGGCTATAGTCGCCTGCAGCCAGTGGCTCGAAGGCGAGGCCCGCCGGAGCAGCCTGATGGCAAGGGCGGCCGTGACAAGCATTCCCAATCCCATTGATATTTCGCGTTACCATCCGGTAGAGAAGGCAATTGCCCGGGAGAAACTGGGGCTGGCAGCAGATAAAGAATATATACTCTTTGCGGCCGCAAAAATATCTTCACCGCTGAAGGGGTTTGTCTATCTGAAAGATGCACTCGGCCGGTTATGTCGGGCAGTTCCGGACCTGGAAGATAAGGTGGAACTGATCGTAATCGGGGGAGGTTCCCCGGAACAGCTGGAAGGCATTACCCTCAAAAAACATTTTCTGGGTTATGTCAGCGGGGATGAAAATCTGGTGAATGTTTATAGTGCCGCTTCCCTTTATGTAACGCCGTCGGTCGAAGACAATCTCCCCAATACGGTAATGGAAGCATTGGCCTGCGGTACTCCGGTCGTGGGGTTCCAGACGGGCGGCATTCCCGAAATGGTCCGGCACGGAGTGAACGGTTATGTGGCCGATTACAAAAATGCGGCATCGCTGGCTGCCGGAATTCAATGGATTCTCGGGAATAACGGGGATGGTGAGCTATCGGCCGCCGCCCGGGAAAAGGTTGTGCGCGAATACGCCGAACAGGTAGTAGCCGGGCGTTATCATGAATTGTATCAAAGCCTTCTAACCCCATGAATCATCCGGTACTCACGATCGTCACCGTGACTTTCAACGCGGGTGAACTCCTGCGAAAAACCCTGCAGAGTGTAAAAAAAGGCTTTCCCCCCCATGCGCCGATCGAATACCTGATCATTGATGGAAAATCTACCGACAATACCCTGCAGATTGCCGGTGAATATCAGTCACAACTGTCGCTGAATATCCTTTCAGAGTCCGACAAAGGCCTTTATGACGCCATGAACAAAGGTCTTGAACTGGCCCAGGGGGAATACATCTGGTTTCTCAATGCCGGGGATGAAGTACATGATGATACGACGATTACCCGACTGCTGGCGTCCTTTCGGTCGGGAGCCGATATTTATTACAGTGATGCCCTGTTTATGACCGCAGAAGGGGTTCCGATAGGGCTGAGAAGTCAGGTTACACCGCATCGTCTGCCGAAAAATATCCAATGGCAGGATATGGCGATGGGAATGAAAATTTGTCATCAGGCTTTTATTGCCCGGAAAAAGGTAGCACCCCGGTTTGAAATTGACAATTTAAGCGCTGATCTTGACTGGGAAATCCAGGCGATGAAAAACGCGGAACAGATCGAATACCTCGATTTTGTGCTATGCCGTTATCTGCTGGGCGGGCTTTCCACCCAAAAACATCAAAAATCCCTTACGGACCGCTGGAAGGTATTGAAACGTCATTTCGGATGGCAGGAAGCTGCTTTCAATCACTTGAAAATCGCCCTGCGCGGAGCCCTGTTTTACTGGAGACGGGGAAAGTACTGGTAACGGTTAAGATTTCTTCCTGGCCTTTACCGAAATGTAAGGTGAGAATGCCCGCGAATTGAAGGGGGAAATCTTGAAAAATACCTTGATCGGCAACCAGATGGCCGTTCTCAGCCATCGTAACCAGGTTGGCTTCGACTGCGCGTCTTCCAGCCAAAGCATGAAGTAGCCTTCATAACGAACCTCAATGTCCTCCAGTCCCGCTTCTTCGCAGGCCTTGCGGAGGTGGTTCCGGTCCATGCAGCCGATATTATGCTTGGCATAATTGGCTGGGTCGAAGGTTTTCTGAAACCAGCCGTTCAGACTTCGGAAATTGGGAATGGTAAAATAGAGTACCCCGCCAGGTTTGAGAAACTGGGCGTGTCTGCCGACAATGTCTGCTGTGTCCTGAAAGTGCTCCACCAGTCCGTTCGAAAAAGCCATGTCATATTGCCGCGAAGGTTTGACCGAAAACAGGTCGGTCTCCAGCAGATCAATAGCTCCTTCAGGAATATGATTGGCTTTCTCCAGCTCATGAACAATGGGCTCATGGATCACATAGTCCAGAAGCGTGCAGTCAATTTTTTTCTTCCGAATGGCCCAGGCCGAATAATGCCCCGGAAATCCCCCGATTTCGATCAGGGATTTTACCTTATGAGTGTCGATGAGTTGTCCCAGATCTGCGACAAAGGGGTAGTTGGCTGGTACTTCAAATATCAGGTCAGGTTTGGATTGCCAATATTTCAGCCAAAAATTTCTGTCAGTCAGTTGATTGTCGTTCATAGGCGTTTGCCGGTGTTTCTGGGCCGGGGAGAGGTGTCATCGATGGCCCGAAAATAGTGAACCTTGCCTGAAATATGAATACCGCGGGGGAATAATGAGAAAATGATGTTTAGTGGCTTTTTCTCCATGGATTTTATAGGTCATTGGCGCGATTTCTAAAACTTTTATCTAAATTTCACTTTCCAAGCGCAAAAAGATGCGCAACAAACCCTAAAATTGGTACGTATTCGAAAATTAGCCCCCTGTTACGGGTGAAGCTGGTTACGTGGACTGACATTATAGCTGCTGTGAGGATGAAAAACCTTTTCCTTTTTTTGGGTACCTTTTCCCTGCTTTTACTTTTTTCCCTGGAGCTGTCCGCTCAAAACCGATCCATCAGCGGGAAGGTTACCCTTTCTACAGACGGTAGCCCGTTGCCCGGGGTCTCCATCCTTATTAAAGGCACCAACAGTGGGACCACCACTGACCTCCAAGGAAATTATACCCTGCAGGTACCCTCAGGCTCGAACGTGCTGGTCTTTTCTTTCGTGGGTTTGGAGACGCAGGAAATCACGGTAGGACAGGGGCGTTCGGTGGTCAATGTGATCATGGAGGAAGGCCAGACCGAGCTGACACAGGTGGTGATTACGGGGTATCAGGAGCTGCAGCGGAGGGATGTTATTGGTTCAATTACATCGATTAAAAGCGAACGTTTTAAGGACCTGCCGGTTACCGGTTTTGACCAGGCGCTGCAGGGGCAGGCTGCCGGCGTACAGGTAAGCCAGTCTTCCGGAACGCCGGGGGGTGGGATCGCCATTCGAATCCGGGGAAACACTTCCATTTCGGCCTCCAACAGACCGCTGTTTATCGTGGATGGCACGCCCGTGTACGACGGTGCCATCACCGCGCGGGACTTCGGCGGACAGAACGATAACTCACTGGCAGTGGTGAACCCCAACGACATTGCTACGATCGAAGTGCTCAAAGACGCTTCCGCCAAAGCCATTTATGGATCCCGGGGAGCCAACGGCGTGGTGGTGATCACAACCAAGCGCGGCCGGAATAACAAGACCTCCGTGACTGCCGATGTACAAAGGGGAATTGTCGAACTGGTTGGCCGTCCCAAGCTGATGAATTCTTCGCAACTGCTCGAACTACAGCGGGAAGCAGTTCAAAATGCCGGCCAGAACCCCGATCAGCTTGGACTTATTCCGGGTGTCACCGATCTGGTTGATACCGACTGGGTGTCGGAGGTCTTGCGCAGGGGAATCCTCCAGCAATATCAGCTGACGGCCACGGGTGGGACCGAAAAAACACGGTTTTATTTCAGCGGCGGGATTCGGGATGAAGAAGGCGTGCAGCTCAATAACCGCTTTACCCGGTACACCGGAGCGCTCAACCTCGATCACACTGTCAATCACCGCCTAAAATTCGGCTCCAATGTCAACATTTCCTTCTCTCAGAACGACCGGGTGAAGGGGGATAACTTTCTGGATGGCGTTTATTCGGGTGCGATAAAAAGTCTGCCTTTTTACAGCCCCTACGACGAATTCGGCCGTCTCTATGTACCCAATGATCCCAATTATGCCGAATTTCCCAACTTCAATCCCGTCGGCCAAGCCCTTCTTCCGCGCTTTCGTACCTATGGGCTGAAAATTATCGGGGGGTTGAACATAGACATAGCCATTACCAAGGATCTGAAATTCCGGTCCCGGGCCAGCATCGATTACAACAACTCAGAGGAAGATCAGTACGAGCCTTCCACAACAGCAATTGGGGGCTATCTTCCTTCTGTGGGCGGAAAGGGTTATGGAGTTTACAGTACGACTACCCTCTATACCCTGACCAACTCCAATGTGCTGACGTATTTCAGGAATTTTAACGAGAGTCACAATCTGAACCTGCTGCTGGGGACGGAAATACTCCACTCGCAGGCCAGAGAGTCCTGGGTGTCGGGCCGGATGTTTCCCAGTAACCAGTTTACCTATATCAATTCTGCCGGGGTAGTGGACCAGGGTGGTTCGTTCTATGGGCAATCGGGTCTGATGTCTTTCTTCGGCGAAGCCAAGTATGATTTCCGCGACCGTGTTCTCCTCGGAGCTACCATGCGGGCTGACGGATCATCCCGTTTCGGGGCAAACCGCCGATTCGGCTACTTCCCCTCATTTTCAGCGGGCTGGCGTATTTCGGAAGAACCTTTCCTGGATGGCGCCCATTTTCTCGATGATCTGAAGATCAGGGGTAGCTATGGGTTCACCGGTAACGAGCGTATCGGCAACTTCCAGTACCTGGGAACCTGGGCGGCCGCCGTATACAATGGTAATACCGGTGTAGGACCCGCCCGTCTCCCCAACAGCAATCTGCAGTGGGAGCGTACCAACGAGATCAACCTGGGCTTTGATGCAGCCCTCTTCGACAGCCGCGTACAGATTACTGCCGACGTTTACCGCAACCTCACGGATAAACTGCTCTTCTCGGAGCCTATTCCACTAACGACCGGTTATGGGAATATTCAGGGAAATATCGGGAAGGTGAGCAACAAGGGGATAGAGCTGACAATCTCCACTCAAAATTCCGTCGGTGACCTCAAATGGTCTACCGATCTGAATATAACCCGTAACATCAATACGGTGGAAATGCTGGCAAACGAAGATACCCTTTACCGGGGCTACACCGCTTCCGGGGTAGGTGCGACCAATGCGATCCTGGCCGGTCAGCCGCTGGGGACTTTCTGGGGACTGAAATTCCTGGGGGTCGATCCTGCTACCGGAGATGCGATTTACGAGGATATCAACGGAGACGGTAAAATCTCCACCGAAGACGGTCAGGTGATCGGAAACGCTCAACCCGATTTCTACGGCGGGTTCACCAATAAATTCTCCTACAAAGGGTTCGATCTCAGCATCTTCTTCCATTTCATGTATGGCAATAAGGTCCTGAATTTTACCAACGCAGGGCTTGTCAATGCGGGCGAAGACATCGAAACCAACCAGAGTGTTATCGCACTGCGACGCTGGCGGCAGGAAGGAGATATTACCGATGTGCCCCGTTATGAGCTGGGTAACACCTACAATAATTACCACAGCAGCCGTTTCCTGGAAGATGGTTCATTCCTGCGGCTGAAGAACGTCTCATTCGGTTATACGCTGCCGCCGCGCTGGATCGAAAAGCTGAAGTTACAGAATGTGCGGGTGTTTGTGTCCGGTGCGAATTTGTGGACCTTGACCCGCTACTCCGGCGTGGATCCGGAGGTTTCTACGCTCGATGGCAGCACCAGTGCACAGGGGATAGATTTTTACACGTTGCCGCAAGTGAAGACTATTCAGGGAGGAATTACTTTGACCTTTTAAGATATGGCGAGTATGAAGAAATATTGCCAGGGAATACTCATCGTGGTGACCCTGTTGGTAACGGGAAGTTGTGAGAGGGTTTTGGAGCCGCCGCCCGTAGATCTTTTGGTCGACGATCTGGTACTGCAGGGACCCGATGATATAGAACCGGTCCGGCTGGGCCTGTACAATGCCATGCGCAGCTTTGGCTCCACCACTATATTCGCCGGAGACTTTACGGCGGATTATATCCAGAACAACGGAACGTTTACCGATTTCAACGAGCTGGGTACAAAGAATATTACGGCTGCCAATTCACTGGCTCGCACGCTCTGGGGAAATATCTACGGCACCATCTATATCGCCAACTTTATCCACGAGAAAATAGGTTCGGTCGTAAGAGTGCCTCAGTACGTCAAAGATGAATTGCTGGCCGAAGCCAAATTCTGCAGGGCGTATGCATACTTCATAGCGGTACAGACATTCGGTGATGTGCCGAAGGTGGTCACTACCGATGTTGAGACCAACCGAAACATTGCCCGTGCACCCAAAGACGAAATTCTGGCTTGGGTAAGGGAAGACCTGGAGCAGGCACTCGGGGTACTTCCCCTGAGGTGGAATGCGGATAACGCAGCCTTGAACAAGCAGTTTGCCACCAAAAATGCAGTTCGTGCTGCCCTGGCGCGATATCACCTTTATCAGGGAGAATGGGCAAGGGCAGAGGCTTATAGCGATTCAATTATCAGCTCCCGCGTTCAGACCCTCGATTCGAGTTATGTGAATGTGATCAGTACGGAATTTGATTCTGAAACCATTTTCGAGCTGGCTTACGGAAATTCCTCGTCTGACGATCCGGGTACTTCTACAACTGGCCTGAATAATATTCTGGTAGGGCGCAGAGAAGTAATTCCTTCCAACAATTACGTACAGCAGATCCTGCAGAACAATGCCGGAACCCGCCGGGCAACCATCGTTTTCAACCCGAACAACCAAGGGGGCAGAGACAATGGTTGGACCGTCACCAAGCACGGAACGCCCGACGAGGGGAACAACAATATCACGGTATTCCGGTTGGCGGAGATTTATCTGATCAGGGCGGAAGCGAGGGCGAATCAGAATAAAATATCGGCAGCCCTCCAGGATGTCAACGTCCTCCGGACCCGCGCCAAAGCCCCTATGGCAGCCTTTGCCAATCAGGCCGCCGCCCTGAGCACCATTGAAACCGAACGGCTTTATGAGCTTTCGTTTGAAGGGCATCGCTGGTATGATCTGAAGCGAACCAATCGTCTCGACGCCGTAATGGCGCCGCTCTATCCCAACTGGGAAAGCAAATATGCGCTCTGGCCGATACCGGTCACCGAGACGCAGACCAATCCTTCATTGTCACAAAACGACGGGTATTAATCGTAACCAAAGTGTAAAAGCATTATGAAGCTGAAAAGGCTGGGCATAGGATGGATGGTTCTCATGGGGTTACTGCTAAATTGGGCCTGTGAGGAACAAAAGATCGTGTATGATGGCCCTGATTATGTAAGATTCACCGATACTACGTTGGTTTACAAGGAGAGCTTCGGGAAAATAATTCCCATACGGGTGCATCTGGTAGGTAAGCCCACGGATACTCCGGTCAGCGTAACCTATTCGGTATCCGGGACAGCCGTGGAAGGGCGTGACTATCGCATCGAGGGAGAAAAAGGAACGGTGGTTATCCCGGCGGGAGAGTATTTTGGGGAAATTCAGCTGGTGCTGATCAATAACTCCAACAACATCCTTCGGTCATCTGAAATTCTGTTCACCATCAATGCGGTTACCCGCGGAGAAGAGTGGATTCAACCCGGTACGGGTAAAAATCTCAACCTGGGGAATGCGCTCAGGTTCCGGATCGAGGACGACTGCCTGTTCGGAGGTTACTATGAGGGCAGCCGCGTAGGATCGAACCGGAAGGTGAAAGACGTGCAGATTAGCAGCACCAACTGTGTCGATTATTTCCTACAAAACTGGAATATAGACCTGCTGAGTTTCAACGCAGATAAACTTACTCTGCAGTTCCGGGACAATGGCGACAATTCGATTACCATTCCGGCCCAGTACAACAACGTACTCGGAGATACCCTGCTGGGCAACGGAGCCTGGGATCCGCGAACCCGTCAGATCATCCTGAATGTAACATTAAAAACCACCGGAAATTCTGGAGCCGACACGCTGATCAATATACCTCAGTTAACCTATGTGCCAAGATAAGAGATTTGGGAAAAGGGTGGTCCTGCTGATGACTGCCCTGGTGTACTTACTGACCGGCTGTGCTGAAAAATGGGAACCAAAGCCTTTGACCGTGACCCAGTTGATAGCCGGTACCGAAAAAAAGGTATGGAAATTTCATTCCATCGAGATTATCGATGAAGGGGAAGTTGACGGACCTATTTCCGTGAACGAGCTGTACCTGCCCTGCGCCCGTGACAATGAATATATTTTCTACAACAACGAGGAAAAAACCTTTGAATACACCAGTGGCGCCATCAAGTGCGGTAATTCCGAACCCGACGTGCTGCTGGAATACGAATGGAGTTACACCACGGCGAATGCAACACTGGAGTTTCCGCTTCCGCTCGAATTGTTTGGTGCAATCTATATACTGCCCTTCACGGTGAAAACACTCACCGAAACCGAAATGGTGATTGAAGTTTATTTTAGCACCGTGTTCGTCGAAGAAATAGATGCCAGCTACCGTATTACATTAAAGTCTGCCTGAGAATGAGCCGTTTAGTTCGATTTTTTTTCCTTTACCTGCTAGCAGTAGTTACACCCGTGTCGGCACAGGAAGTGGAACCTTGTGCTACCATGGTCATGGATAGCCTCCTGCGGGTCAAGCACCCTGAGATAGGTTCACTCGACGAATTTGAAATTTTCCTGCAACGGAAAATCAGGGAAAGAAATGATTTGCTGAAGACCGGCAGGGTGGTAGAGGAGGTCGTGACTATTCCCGTGGTGGTTCATGTGGTGCATAACGGGGAGAATGTCGGATCGGGCGCGAATATCAGTCGGGCTCAGGTAGAAGCGCAGATCGAAACGCTGAATGAGGATTTTCGGAAGAAAATCAATACGCCCGGGTACAATACGCATTCCCGGGGGGCAGATATTGAAATAGAATTTCAACTGGCGGTGATCAATCCCCAGGGCCAGCAAATGGCTGAACCGGGGATCAACCGGATCAACGGCGGCCGCAGCAGCTGGACCCGGGACCAGATCGAAAACCTGAAAACCTATACCATCTGGGACCCAACCCTGTACTATAACATTTGGGTGGTGGATATCGCACCCAGCGGGAGTTCCCAAACTCTCGGTTATGCGCAATTCCCGGTTCAGTCGGGTCTTCAGGGGCTTTCCGAAGGAGGAGCTGCCACAACCGACGGGGTTGTGGTTCATTACAGGGTCTTCGGAAACTCCCGGAAGGGCAATTTCCCGAACCTGTTCCCCAACAACAATCAGGGCCGTACTCTTACCCATGAGACCGGGCACTGGCTGGGACTTCGTCATATCTGGGGCGATGCAAACTGCGGAAATGACTATTGTGACGATACGCCTCCCCAGGCTTCTGCCAGCAATGGATGTCCGGTGGGCCGTCAGAGCTGTGGGAGCGTCAATATGGTGGAGAACTACATGGACTACTCCAATGACGCCTGCATGAACATTTTTACGCTCGACCAGAAATCGAGAATGCGGGCCGTGCTGCGAAACAGTCCCCGCCGGCGGGAGCTGCTCAATTCGACCGTACTGGGAGATACGCGCGGGGGCGCACCCATCGCCCGATTCATCTCGGATCGTCAGCAGGTGTTATTGAATGGAGAAGT
>Ga0182792_1003445_pt1 | contig 10137 bp, 11 predicted proteins | sample Passage237B_FD_130497 | JGI IMG/M metagenome (GOLD analysis project Ga0182792, IMG submission 130497) | Cellulose adapted compost microbial communities from Newby Island Compost Facility, Milpitas, CA, USA - Passage2 37B (version 2) (version 2) ... | reverse complement strand
GGCCGCCAACGAGACCGACGCCATCCTATTGGACACACGGGATGCCCAAATGTTCGCAACAGGCTTCATCCCCAATTCCATCAATATCGGCATCGATGGCAATTTCGCCCCATGGATCGGTACACTTATCCCCGATATCCAACAGGACATCCTAATCATCGCTGACGAAGGACGGGAAGAAGAAGTCATCACGCGCCTGGCCCGTGTGGGTTATGACCACGCCATCGGCTTCCTGGAAGGTGGATTCGCCGCATGGCAGGCAGACGGCCGCGAAGTGGACACCATTACTTCCATCAGCGCGGGGGAACTCGCTGCACTAAGCGAATCGGACCCCAGCATCCGTATACTGGACGTGCGGAAAAAAAGCGAACATGACTCCGAACATGTCATTGGCGCGCAAAACCTACCGCTTGACTATTTCAACGAACACCTCAGCGAAATCGATAAAAACACAACCTATTACGTGCACTGTGCCGGTGGATACCGTTCGATGATTTTCGTATCCATCCTGCGGGCCAGGGGATACGAAAATCTCATCGACGTGCAGGGTGGTTTCAAGGCCATCAAGGAGTCCGGCAAGTTCGCCGTCAGCGATTACGTATGTCCCAGTACGATGCTCTAATCAAATGTTCAATTTTCAGTTAAACAAAAAATGAATTTCTTAAAAGCACTATTCAGCACCTCAGAAAAAGCCGATTTCAAGCAACTCAAGCGCGATGGTGCCTTGATCATTGATGTGCGGACCCCCGGCGAGTTTGCCGGGGGCCACATCGCGGGGAGCATCAACATCCCGTTGGATAAAATCGGTGCCCGAGCGGTGGAATTGAAAAAGAAAAACAAGTCCATCATCACGTGCTGCAGGAGCGGCAACCGTAGTGGTATGGCCAAGACCATACTTGCCGAAGCCGGATGCAATGTATACAACGGTGGAGCGTGGGACGTATTGAATGAAAAAATCGGTTAATGCTTATGATCGAGTGGTTGAAACAACCTTGGCCATGGTATATCGCTGGCCCATTGGTGGGGCTTACGGTCCCGACCCTGCTTATCCTCGGAAACAAACACTTCGGTATTTCGGCCAACTTCCGCCATGCCTGTGCCACGTGCTTTCCCTCAGGCATCAAATTTTTCAAATACGATTACAAAAAAGAGTTTTGGAACTTATTTTTCGTGGTCGGTGCTTTCGTTGGTGGGGTCGTCGCCAGCTTATGGCTGGCTGATCCACGGCCAGTCGAGGTGAACACTGCCCTCGTCGACGAACTTGCCGGATATGGCATCAACGACTATTCCAGCATGGTACCCAAACAGCTGTACAACTGGGACTACCTACTGTCTGCAGAAGGTCTCATCATGATGGTAGGCGGCGGGTTTCTCGTCGGCTTTGGCTCCCGTTATGCCGGGGGGTGTACCAGCGGACACGCCATCATGGGGCTGAGCACCCTGCAATGGCCCTCGCTTGTGGCAACCGTGTGTTTCATGGCCGGTGGTTTCCTGATGGCCAATGTCTTACTTCCCATAATTTTAGGATAAACGATGAACAATTCAGCAACACAAGCTACAGACTTTGAAATACGTGCGCAGGACACCATGTGTGTCAATGAGTCCCATCTGCAGCATAAATGGTACCACAACATCAAATACCTGATCGTAGGGATACTGTTCGGCATTGTATTCATCAAAGCAGAGATCATCAGTTGGTTCCGTATACAGGAAATGTTCCGGCTGCAATCTTTCCACATGTATGGCATCATCGGCTCGGCGGTGGTTGTGGGCATGATCTCCGTCTGGTCAATCAAGCGGTTCAACATCAAAACCATCTATGGCGAAACCATTACGTTCACCCCGAAAAAATTCAATAAGGGACAGGTCTATGGCGGTTTGGTTTTCGGTTTGGGCTGGGGCCTCACCGGAGCGTGCCCAGGACCGTTGTTTGTACAAATCGGCAACGGCGCCACAGTGGTGTCCATCGTGTTGCTGAGCGCCATTGCGGGCACCTGGGTATACGGAAAGTTGCGGGATAGCCTACCGCACTGACCGCCCCCGTAGCGATTGCCGGTGTATCCAATCGGTCTACCGGGATGGGTTTTCCCCACCATAATCCAACTGATAATCCCCGATGTGCCGCTCGCTGCTGGCAATCTTCCTTTTATGGACAAAATAGTTGATGACACCGGTCACCAAAACCACAGCGGAGATGACAAAAAAGACATATTCGTAGACGTGCCCTCCCGGGAGGTCAAGCAAGCGGTCGATGGAAATTCCAGCCACGGCGAAATACATGGAGGTTCGCAAAAAAGACAAGAAAGTAGACTGATTGGCCAGTATCGTCCGCTGGAGGGCAAGCCGTTCGCGCAATATCAGATCTTTGTTCATGTATCCAAAGGTACATATTCCCGTATTTTTTCAAGCACCTTGGTGGTGACTAAAGTCACTTGCACCCAAATCTGAATTGACCATCTTTGTATAAAATTCATTCAATCATTAAATATCATGAGACAGCTGACAGCAAACTGGAACCTGATTCGCCTTATACGGCTGGCGCTGGGAATCCTAATCATCGTGGAGGGTGTACGCAGCCAAATCGTCCCCTTGGCGGTTATGGGCGTCGCATTTTCCGCATTGGCATTATTCAATGTCGGATGCGGTATAGGCGGATGCGCGACAGCCCCACCTCCATCCAAACAATTCGGGGACAAAACAGTTGAGGTTGAATACGAGGAGGTCAATAAAAAATGAATACGTTCAACGAACTAATCAACGGCGACAAGCCGGTGTTGGTGGATTTCTTTGCCACGTGGTGCGGTCCGTGCAAGATGCAAACGCCGATATTGGAAGAAGTGAAGCAACGCATTGGCGACGCGGCAACCATCATCAAAATCGATGTGGATAAAAATCCGCTGGTAGCGGGGCAGTACCAGATACGGAGTGTGCCCACGCTAGTTATATTTAAAAACGGTGCAATCCAGTGGCGACAGTCTGGCGTGTTTTCGGCCAATGAATTGGAACGCCTGCTGAAGGAAAATGGCTAAGGCTCTTTTGCCCTACACACGCCGAATAGCGAAATCGGCCTACGTATATAATTTGCTCAACTCGGGAATCCCGAAAAAAAAGGTCATTTACGACGTAAATGACCTTTTCCTGCGTTGCTCCTCAGGCTGGGCTCGAACCAGCGACCCTCTGATTAACAGTCAGATGCTCTAACCTGCTGAGCTACTGAGGAGTGTTTCTGATGCATACCCCGTTTTCGGGACTGCAATATTCGGAACTTTCCATCGAATAAACAAAAAATATTTGAAAAAGTCAGTGACCTGAAGATTTCTCATTGTTACTCAAATACATAGTCATAAGGGTACACCAATACTTCCCAATTTTCTCCACCATCGTCCGTGACAAACAACCTATCGCTTCCGTAAACAATGCCTTGTCTTTCGCTGTAAAAGTGCATGGCATTGCCGGTTACGTAGACACCGCTTGCCTCAGCGTGCAAGGTTAGCCACGTCCGCCCGCCGTCCGTGCTTTTGGCCAATCCGTCGGCCAGCAACGCGTAGACCGTCTGAGCGGATACCGCTTGGCAGGCCATCCCTTCTCCGATGGTCACCGGAGTATAGGAAAGCCCACCATCGGCGGAATGGAATGCATACCCCGCCCGATCATAGACCAATAGCTGGTTAGCGTCCACGACCGCTATCGACGGATCGGTCAACCCTTCCAATACCGCCACCTCCGCCCAAGTAAGCCCTCCGTCTGTCGTCTTCAGCATACGGGCATCACCAGCCCGGCCGGCACGGTCGGCACACAACAGCCAGCCTGTTTCAGCATCCGAAAAGTCAATATCCGACGCTACCGCATCCGCTTTTGACCAGCAAAGCATGGCGGACCTGCTTTCCAAATCCACGCGATAAACCAATGCCCTTCCACCCTGCCCGATATCCTGCTGACACAGCAACCAAATCAATCGGCCTACCCCGATAACTGGCTTCAACACCTGTACGGTTCCCTGCCTTAGATCGTCCTCGCCTATGATAGTTCCGCCATAGCGCAGCCACGTCGCGCCGTTGTCTACCGAATACCGCAATACGAACGATGCGCCCTCCGCTGTGGCATGCACGATGATGCCATTTCCGAAACCCATTACTCCCTGACCACCCGGCCATGTATAAGGCTCGAACGCAAAGGACTTGAACCTGTCGGCCGTTGCAAATCCGCCCTTTTCGGTAATCCCGATGATTTGATTCCTGCTGGCCAATCGTGCATGAACAATCCGGTTGTCCTTTATCAATGCACGGACCTCCGGATTCACGATGGGTTCCATGGGGTATACATCCAGCAACGTGCCTTCCCCCTTGCAACCCGCAAGCGCGGCAACAAGCAGTAAGGTTAGCCATGGCATTTGGTTGGTACACTTCATAATCCCACTGTTACACCTATGGACAAGTTAAGGGTATTGAAATTGAACGGATGGGACCGCGGCGTACGATAGCCGGCGGCCAAGTCCTCTTCGACGATGGCAGACCTGATCTTCAGCCGTGGGTTGAAAATCTCGTATCCCAGTTTCACGTAAAACTCCCTGTACTGCGCACGTACACCGACTTCCTGGGAAAAACCCGTCCCTCGCAGATAATGCTCCGAAAAGGAAATCTGCTCGTCGTCGCCGGATCCGCCGTCGCTTTCCGCATCATAGTTGGCCACCCAATTGAAATCGGCAGCCACATAAGGGAAAAAGGTCGTTTGGCCGACAAAGAACAAATCATAGCTCACCTGTCCGCCCAAGCGTATCAAACGGAGATGCTCGGTGGTCCACTCATCCAGTTCGTTGAAAAACACCTTCACACCGGCATTCGGCCGAAGCCGCAGCCGACCTTGGTCCGCCACGGCAAACACGGCACCGATTTTCAGGCTGCCTCCAGCCGGAAAAACGGCACGTACTGCCCCCGCATCGAGCCGTTCGATGCCGGCTTCCAGTTCGAAAAGAACCGGCAGCCGCTCTTGGGCGGATAGCTCCGTCGAAAGAAGCAGTAGCCAAACGAGCGCCAGCCATCCTATCTTGGGGGCACATCTCATAGCAACACCCCCGTGAGGACGAGCGTAGCCACGGTAAAATAGATAATCAATCCGGTGACGTCTACCAACGTCGACACAAACGGCGCGGAGGACGAGGCCGGGTCGGCACCCAGCCTACGGAGGATGAAAGGCAGCATGGACCCTACCAACGAGCCCCACAGTACTACGCCTACGAGCGACAGGCTGACCACGGCCCCTACCAACAGCCAATGGTCGCCGTAAGCGTGCGCAAAGGCCTGCCATGTGCAGATGCGGAAAAACCCCAAGGCACCGAGGATTAGACCCAGCAACAGTCCCGACAGGATCTCCCGGCGCATCACCCGCCACCAATCGGCAAGGGTTACTTCCCCCAAGGCCATCGCCTGGATAATCAGGGTGGATGCCTGCGAGCCGCTGTTACCGCCGCTGGAAAGAATCAATGGCATGAAGAGGATCAGTATGGCGCTTGCCAGTTGGCTTTCATAATGTTCAAGGACGGTCGCCGTGATCAGCTGGCCGAGGAACAAGACAATCAGCCAACCGGCCCGTTTTTTCACCAGGTGCAGGACGGATACATCCAGGTACGGCTCGTCCAGCGCCTCGGTACCCCCTATCCGTTGCATGTCTTCCGTATACTCCTCGTTAGCCACCCACAGGATATCGTCTACCGTGACGATACCCAACATGATGCCCTGTTCGTCAACCACCGGTAACGCCACACGGTTGTTCATCCGGAATACGTTGATGGCCTCCTCCTGTGGGTCATTCGCATTGAGCGCAATGAGGCGGTTGTCGATGAGGTCTTTCACCTTGGTTTCAGGATCGGCCAACAGGATATCCTTGATCCGGATGTCGTCCAGCAGCTTCCCGTCTTTGTCGATCACATAGAGCACATCGATGGTTTCCGATGCCTTCCCATATTTCCGCACATGGTCCAGTACGCGAACGATGTCCCAATGCTGTTTTACGGTGATGTAGTCGGGGGTCATCAGCCGCCCCACGCTGTCTTCTGGATAGCCCAATAGCGCCAGCGCTTCCTTGCGGTCCGCCGGGGGTAGCAGGATGATCAGTTGCTTAACCACATCGCCTTTCAACTCGCTGAAAAATGCCGTCCGGTCATCCGGTGGCATCTCGTTGATGATCTCCGAAATCTTGGGTCCCGGTAGCTTCTTGAGGATCCGTTCCTGTGTGGGGAAATCGAGGATGCGGAACACGTTCACCGCACGGTTGATACTGAGCGTCTCGATGAAGGTCGGGCCATATTCCGGCAGCTCGTCAATCAGGGCTTCCACGTCTGAAATGTTTAGCTCATCGAGGTATTCCTTGAGCTGCTGCTCGTCGCCCTCGGCCAGAAGCAATTCGGTTTGTTCTACCAGTGTATCCAATTCGTCCATGGGCCCTCCTGTATTTAAAATAGTATCCTACATCGGTAACTGATTTTGCTTGCAAAAGTCGGTTTTTTAAATGAAAAGAACGAACAGCCATACGTTAAAAAAACGTAAGCAAACGCAAACCCCGACAACAGGCACCTCTTCCAGATTACGACAAAATGACAGCCGACTAAAAGACTACGTCGGGTACTCGGAACTTCGTCGCCCCGTCCACTGGAAAGTATCGCCACGAAGCGGGTTGACCCATCTGCCGCGCATTCAGGTATCCGGTCGCGGACACCTTTCGTACCAGCTCCAAGGGACTGCGTGAGTTGAAGACACATCCTGGCCCCGGACAGCCTACCACCTGCTGCTACTTACCGGCAGTCAGGTCATGCGCCCAGTGCCTCTCAAAAAAAATACCGACGAAACCCAAAAAGATAGTGTACATTAGCCTGTCCATTGATTCCCATAGGCGTTGTTTTGAAATCCGTGAAAATAATCGGGATTTTATGAGAAAATTAACGGTAAGAAAGAAAAATATGATTGATATAGTTATTTTCATTAGTTACTATAAGTCAATTATAAATATGTTTTATATAAATTAAAAAGTCACTAAATAAATAGCAAGAATAGCGTCTGTTTGCCAAATATATTAGTAATTAATTAAAATGACCCCAAAAAAAGTATTTTATATCCTATTTTCCAGATTATTACCTACAATTATCTTATTGATAAATTCACATAGTGGTTTTTCCCAACTTTTCAGCGATGACCAATACCCACCAAGTGTGAAATGGCGGCAAATCAATACCGAAAATTTTCAGCTTATCTACCCCACCCCGTTCGAGCAAGAGGCACAGAAACTGGCCAATCGATTGGAACACCTGCGGGGGCTCGTCAGCCAAACCTTGGGGAAGGAACCACGGAAAATCTCCATCGTCCTGCAGAACCAGACCGTCGAATCCAACGGAAATGTACAGCTGGCTCCCCGTCGATCGGAGTTCTACACCACCCCTCCGCAGCAAGGTGATTTCCAGGATTGGCTGAATAACCTCGCCGTCCATGAATTACGGCACGTCGTGCAGTTTGACAAATTGACAGGCTACTTGCGCGCACCGCTTTTCGAACAATTGGCGCTTGCCATCTACGGCATCACGCTGCCGTCCTGGTTTTTCGAGGGGGATGCCGTGGTCACGGAAACCGTGTTGTCCAGCGCCGGCCGCGGTCGGCTCCCCTCCTGGGAAATGCCCTTCCGGACCAACCTACTCAGCGGGAAACGATACACCTACCAGAAAGACTATTTGGGGTCGCTTAAGGACATCACGCCAGGCTTCTATGAGCTAGGGTATTTCATGACTTCCCGGCTGCAACAGGAACACGGATCCGGCATCCTCGATAGCCTGATGACACGCATGGCCAAGCTGCCTATCCGCCCCTATAATTTCAGCAATTCGCTACGGAAATTCACCGGATACAATACCCGCCAGTGGCACGAAAAAACACGTGAAGAACTTACCAGCAATTGGCAGGAAGCGTTGGCGAAACGCCGTCCCGTAGACTACCCCGTTTTTCCCGTGGCCGGCACGGGAAAACCGGAAAGTTGGTTACTACCTCAAGCCTTGCCCGACGGGAACCTCATCGCATTGCATCAGGGTGCCCGCCATGTACCTGCCATCGTCGTCGTGGATTCCTTGGGCAACCAAAAGCCGGTAGTCAAGACAGGCCGGCAAACCGAACCTAATTTTTCTTATGCCGCAGGGAAGGTCGCTTGGGACGAAGTGCGCCGCGATGGGCGCTATGGCAAACGCACCTACAACATCATCAACCTGTACGACCTGGGCACCAAGACCTATAGGCAACTTACGCACAAGAGCCGGTATTTCTCGCCCACCTTGCGCCCGGATGGCCAACAGGTGGCCGTGATATCGGTAGACGAGGACAATGCCATCAGCCTGGTATTGCTGGACACCCGGAGCGGCGAGGCCGTGGCCGCTTTCCCTTCGCCCGGAAACATCCAGTTGCAGACCCCTGCGTTTGACGGCAGCGGCACCAAGATCGTCGCCACGGGAATATCCCGCCGCGGAGCAACCCTCGTGGAATTGGATATCCCGACCGCTACCTACCGGGCATTGCTCGACTGGCAACCTCAGCAACTCGAACGGCCCATTTACGCCGGCGATGACCTTGTTTTCAAGGCGCACTACCACGGCGTTGACAACCTCTACGCATTGAATCGCCGGGATAATACCGTAGCACAGCTCACCAATGTCCATTTCGGCGCATTCAACCCTGCTTTTGACTCCGTGAGCCGCCGGATATGGTTCAATAATTACCAAGTCGATGGATACCGCATCAGCCGAACAGAATTGACCCCTTCCGTTTTCAGCCATTTTAAGGCCCCCAGGGACAATGGAGATACTTTTTGGAGCAATGACACCCTCCAAACCGAAATCTGGCCGTCAACGCCTTATAGAGGGCTCAAAAATCTGGTCAATTTTCACAGCTTATCCATAGATAATGGAAATTTTACCGATTTCAACACCATCAATCCCGGTATCTACTGGCTCTCGGATGACCTCCTCAACACGACCCGATTGCGACTGGGCTATACCTACGATGGCGACATCCGCAGCAGCGAATACCTTGCTTCCGTAGCCTACCATCGTTTCCTTCCCAAATTGTCTCTCGAATACCGCAACCGCGGACAAGTCGGCGCGGCGCGGGTAACGGCCGAAGATGGGGAGAACATGGTGGGCCTGCGTTGGCGCGAAAACGTTGCGACATTGCGGATGGACATCCCGTTGGTATTTTACCGGCTCAATCGGGTGTTCACCACAGGATTCAGTGCCGCGACTTCCTATACCCGGCGTTATGGCTTTAGCGAGCCGCAATTCCAGGATCGGTTTATCGACCGTATCCGGTTTCCGCTGCATTACCAAGTCTATTTCAACCGCAACGTACGGCAAAGCGCCTTGGACCTTGGCCCACGTTGGGGACAAAATCTCAGCATCACCTACCGGCATTTCCCGCTTGACGACCGGATTGCCGGCGAACACCTGTCGCTTCGCACGGCATTCTACTTTCCCGGCCTATGGCGCAACCACTCGTTCCTTGCCCGTTTCAACTACCAGCAGCGCAGCGGCACCTACCAAATGGCCAACGACATCCCGCTCGTGAGCGGATACGACCAATTGCGTCCCCTACCAGTGGACAACACGTTACTGTTCAGCTACCGCTTTCCCATTGCCTACCCCGATTGGGCCATCGGTCCGCTTGCCTACGTCAAACGTTTCAGGGGCGGCTTCTTCGCCGACTTCCAGAATGTGCGCCGGGGAAATCCCTTCAGCCCACGGACATTCGGGGTCGAAGTCCGGTCGGATATGAACCTGCTGCGTTTCTACCTGCCCAATTTCGATATGGGGTTCAAATTGGTATATGCCAACGAGGCAAACCCCAAGCAACGGGTATTTGCGACATACAGCATTGGGTATAGCTACTGACAGGGTGTCTCAAAAGCTATTTGCATTAACCACAAAGGGCTCAAAGTTTTTCACAAAGTTCACGAAGCTTTGATAATCAAAGTTTATTCTTTGTGTACTTCGTGTGCTCTTAGCGTACTTTGTGGTTATAAGAGACTTTTGACACCCTCTTTTATTATTCATTTATCGCCTTCACGCCCGGCAGTTCCTTGCCTTCCATGTATTCCAGCAATGCCCCGCCGCCG
>Ga0182792_1003443_pt1 | contig 10143 bp, 4 predicted proteins | sample Passage237B_FD_130497 | JGI IMG/M metagenome (GOLD analysis project Ga0182792, IMG submission 130497) | Cellulose adapted compost microbial communities from Newby Island Compost Facility, Milpitas, CA, USA - Passage2 37B (version 2) (version 2) ... | reverse complement strand
GGGGCCCCCGCCGCATCCAGCCGCTGCGTGCGGATGTCCAGCGCGCCGCTACCGGCATTGGCGATCCTGCCGCCGGTGGCGTCCATCGTCGCGGCCGAGATGTCCAATCCGCCCTCGGCGGCCAGCAGCCCGGATGCGTTGTCCAGGCGCCCGGCCGCCTCGATCCGCAGCACGCCTGCGGCCTTCACCGCGCCGTCCCGGTTGTCGAGCTCCCCGGCGGCCAGGGTGGCATCGCCGCCGGTCGCGAGGGTGCCGCGGGCGTTGTCCAGCCGCCCGGCCACCCGGAGGCTGCTGCCGCCCTCGCCGGCGGTGGCGATGACGCCGTCGCGGTTGACGAGCGTACCGGCCTCGAGCGCCAGCGTGCCGCTGCCGACGAGGTGCCCGCCGGCGTTGTCCATGCGCTCGCGCGCGGTGATCGAAAGCGCGCGGTCGCCGGTCGCCGCCACCTTGCCCGCGGCCGTCACCAGCACGTCGGTGTCCAGCGCGATGGAATCGGCCTGGGTGGTGCCGCCTCGCAGGTCCACCGATCCTGCCGCCAGCGCCAGCGCGTCCTGGCTGGCGAGCGTGCCGCCTGCGCCGTCCACGCGCGCGGCCTGGACGTTCAGGTCACCGGCGGCTTGCACCGTGCCCGCGGCGTTGCCGAAGGTGGCAGCGGTTATTTCCAGCTCCGCCCGGCTCGCGAGCATGCCCTGGGCGTTGTCGAGGACCTCGCGCACCCGGAGGACGCCGTGGCCGCCGGCCAGCACGGCACCGCCGCGGTTGTCGAAACCGTCGGCCTCCAGCGCAATGCCGGCAGCGGACAGGGTCGCGCCGCGGTGGTCCGCCTGGCCTGCCCGGAAGGCCAGGTCGCCTCCGGTGAGCACGATGCCGTCCCGCCCGGCGAACCCGTCCGCGCGCAAGTTCATCCCGGCATCGCCGGCATGCTCGATGCGTCCCCGCTCGTTGCGTAGCTGCCCGCTGGTGATCGCGAACGCCGACGCACGGGTGGACACGATGCCGTCGCTGTTGTCGAAGTCGCCGGCCACCTCCAGCGCGGATGCGCCGGTGCCGCGTTGCACCAGCGCGCCACCGCGGTTGTCCAGCGACTGCGTGCGGATGCCGAGCACGCCCTCCGCCTCCAGGTGGCCGCCGGCGTTGGTCACCCGCTCCAGCGTCAGGTCGAGATTGCCGGCCACGTGCAGCTCGCCGGCCGCGTTGGCCAGCGTGCCCCGCGACAGCGCCAGCCGCTCCGCAGCCAGCCGGCCGCCGCTGTTGTCCAGGCCGTCGTCCACGTCCAGGCCGATCGCGCCGCCGGCGCGGATGCTGCCGCCGTCGTTGTCCAGCACGCCGGCGACGCGCACGATGCCGGGCGTTCCTCCGCCGGCAGGTGCGTCGGCGGGTGCGCCGGGATCCGGCACCTGCCCCGCGGGCGCATCGGGCGCGACGCCGATGCGCCCGCCATCGCGGTTGCTCAGCGCGCCGGCCTGTAGCGCAAGGTCCTGCGCACCGGTCTGCACGATCGAGCCGCCGCGGTTGCGCAGCGTTCCGGCGTCCGCCTCCAGCTGCCGTGCGGTCAGCACGCCGCCGCTGTTGTCCAGCGCCGCGCCGGCATCCACGCGCAATGCGTGCTCGGCGCTGATGGTACCCGCGTTCGCCACCTCGCCGGCGGCGAGCCGGGTGTCGTGCAGCGACTGCATCGCGCCGCTGTTCTCCAGCCGGCCGTCCACGGTCACCACCAGGTCGCCGGCGTGGGCGCCGATGTCGCCGGCATTGCGCACGCCCACGCCGTGCTCGGTTCCGACCAGCGCGATCCGGCCGGCGTACATGCCACCCAGCGCACCGACGTCCAGCGCGAACGCGGGGGTCGCGCTCCCGGCTTCCCGGGCTGCGAGCGCCTCGGCCCGGCCGGTGCCGGCATCGACCAGGTTGCTGCCGGTGGTCACCTCCAGGCGCTGCGCCCAGAGTCCGGCGTTGACCTGCACCGAGCGCGCGATCAGCGCGGTGTAGTCGGTGCCGCGCCCGTCCATGCCGAGGCCTTCGACGCGAATGGTGCCGTCCTGCACGCGGTAACCGCGCAGGCCACCGTCCTCCACGATGGCGGTGCCGGTGGCGAGCGTGGCGCGGCTGGCGTTGATGAAGCCGCAGCCGTCGCAGCTGATGCCCGCCGGGTTGGCGATGACCACCTCGGCGCGGTCGCCGGCCACCTCCACGTAGCCGCGCAGGTGGCTCGGATCGGCCGAATTGACCTCGTTGAGGATGATCCGCGCCGTGCCCGCGGCCAGCCACGGATTCCCCGGCACCGGGCCGCCGAGCACAGTGGCCGCGCCGGCGCGCGCATTGTTGAGGATCACGCCCTCGGGGCCGACGTCGAACTGCCGGTAGGCGTTGCGCGATACCCCGCGTGCGCTCGGCGTGCGGATGTTGACCACCGGCACGCCGGACGGCGTGCGCAGAACGGTCGGATGGCGGTCGCCCGGCGCCACCGGATCGGCCACCACCTGGCCCTGCGCCTGCGGCAGCCAGCCGACGAGGCCGAGCAACAGCCAAAGGGCGAAGCGCAGCGGACGAACCGTCGCCAGCACGTCGCCGCGGCCAGCGGTGGGTGCCGCGCCCACGGCCGAGCTGGCCCGTTCGGAGGCCACCTGCAACAGGCCCAGGCAGCGGTTGAAGACAATGCGGTACAGGTGCTTGTTCATGTCCCAGATTCCATTCCCAGACAGAGCGAGCCGGTGGCGTCAGTAGGACCACCCCAGCTGGAAGCCGGACACCACGCCGCCGTCGAACCCTTCGGGCCGGTGCAGCGCGGTGCCGACGAACACGTCCCACGTCCATGCGCGGTATCCGCCGCGCCAGCCGAGGACCGCGCCGGCGAGGCTGTCGCCGGTGAGCAGCCGGCTCGAGGGCCCGCCCACGCGCCCGTAGTCGAGGCCCACGTAGCCTTCCTGCGATGCCCCCAGCGCCAGCGACAGCTCGTTGCGCAGCAACCAGCCACGGTCGCCGGTCAACGCGGTTTCGCCGTCGAAGCCGCGGACCGTGTAGCGGCCGCCGATGGCGAAACGGTCCTGCGGCACCAGCGGCGTCCGGTTCCATTGCGCGCGCCATGCGCCGCTGTAGCGCAGGCGCCGGCCGGCGAGCGCGAACGGCACCGACAGCCGCACGTCGGCTTCGAACGCACGCAGGCGCGAGGTGCCCTCGCCGTAGGCTTCCTCCGGCGCGTGCAGCGCGTCGAAGGCGCCGGTGCCTCGCCGATAGGCCAGATCCGCCTGCAGCGAGCCCGCGCCGAGGAACTGGTGGTAGTCCAGGCCCAGTTCCCAGCCGCCCATGCGCCTGCGCTGCACCTCGACCTCGGCATCCTCGATGTAGTTGCGCGAGCGGCGCAGCCAGCCGCGCGCATGCGCGCCCAGCTTGCGCACGCCATCGCGATAGAGCATGCGCGAGAGTCTGGCCTCGGCGTTGCGGCTGCGGCCGCTGTAGAGGTAGTCCACGGTGTGGCCGGGCACCACCTGCCGGTATTCGTAGGCGCTGGCCGTCACCCCGGCCTGCCAGTAGCCGAAGGGCAGGCTGTAGTGCGCCGTCCAGCTGTCGGTGCCGCCGCCGTCGCTGCCGGCCACGTCACGACCGAGGTGGACGTAGGCCAGGTCGTTGGCGCGCGCCAGATGATCGAGCGCGACGGTCAGCCCGGCCTGGTAGCGGCCCGTGTCCTCGCTGCCGGAGTCGTCCAGGCTCAAGCCAATGCGGTACGGCCGCGACTGGCGCCACGAGACCAGCAGGTCGCTGTCGCCGGGCGTGGCGTCCGGCGCGTCGGCGGGAAGGATGCGGATGTCCGCCTCCACGGTCGGCAGGCGCTTGAAGTTCTCCAGTGCCTGCTCGACGTCGCGCAGGTTGAGCAGCCCGCCCGCCGCGACCGGCACCGCGTTCCAGGCCGTGGCGCGCGTGCCCGGCTCGGCGAAGCGGACCGCGCGCACGCGCCCGGGAACCAGGGTCAGGGTCAGCGTGCCCGCCTTGAGGTCCTGCGGCGCGGCGACCACCCGGGTGGTGACGAAGCCGCGCGCGATGACCGCGTTCTGCACCCGGCGCAGGGTCAGGTTGACGCCCGCCGTGCCAAGGCAGCGACCGCTGGCCGGATCATCCGCCGGATCGGCGGCGGCCAGCGCCCAGTCGAAGCGTCCGGCCTGGTCGCCGGCCAGTTCGATGCGTTCGATCACGAAGCACGGGCTCTCCCCGGCGGGAAGCCGCGCGGCGGCGTCCGCCTGCGGACGCTCCAGGCGGAGGTCCGTCCTGCTCTCCTCGCGTTGCCGCAGCGCGCGTTCGCGCTCCTGTTGGCGCAGCAGTTCCTGTTGCTGGATCCGTTCGGCCGTCGCATCCCCGCCGGGCGGGGCCTGGCCCGCCGCCATCGCGGGCAGGGCCACCAGCCATGCCAGCCAACATCCGCGCCCGCGGCGCGGTTTCCGCGTTCCATGCATGCCGCTGCATCCTCCATCCCTGGTGCAGGCGCCGGCGTGGCCGCCGGACGCTCCCTACGGCGTCCCTGCCGCGGGTGGCCCCATTGTGCATGCATCCGCCGTGGCTTTCACCTGGCCATGCGGACGCCCGATGCCGGCCGCGCGGGCTGGCCCGTGGCCTGCCCTGCCTGCGCCTCCCGCACCGCCAGCCCGAGCAGGATGCCGGCCAGGGCGGCGTAGACGCTGGTGGTGGTCTGGTGGGCGAACATCGACTGGGTCAGGCCGCAGCTGACGAAGGCCACCACGAAGGCCATGCCGGCCAGCGCCGCGCCGCGCAGGTTCGGCGGCCGCGGCGTGCGCCGCCACAGGCGCACGAACAGCCACAGCGGGATGCCGTACAGCCCGGCCAGGGCGAGGATGCCGGGGATGCCCATGGTCGCCGCCCATTCGGCCAGGTCGTTGTGCGCGTGGCCCAGGTGGCAGCGTTCGGCCGGCGGGGTCCGGCGGCACTCGGGCAGCTGTTCCATCGCCCGGTCGAAGTGGGCGAACCCGACGCCGGTCCAGGGATGCTCGCCGAAGGCGCGGGCGGCGATCTGCAGCCGCTCCAGCCGCGCGCCGGCCGAGGAATCGTGGTCGCCGCGATCGATGCGGGCGATGTCCTGCTGCAGTTCGTCCAGGCGCGTGCGCTCGGTCATCCCGGGCACCGCGGAGACCAGAGCGACCAGCCCGGCCACGGTGGCGCCCAGCACCAGCAGCCGGCTCCGACGGCTGCGCCAGCCGCTGCCCAGCACCATCGCCGCGAGCAGCAGCAGCAACCCCGGCCACGTGCCCCGGGTGCCGCTGAGCAGGATGGCCACGGTGCCCAGCACCAGACCCAGCGCGGCCCAGCGCCAGCTGCGCGCCGGACGGCAGAACACCGCCAGCACCATCAGCAGCAGGACCACGTCGGCGAAGACGATGGCGTTGCCCCAGCCGGAAGCGCGCTCGGCGCCGGCGAGCACCTGGACCAGCGCCACCACCGCCGCGGCGGCCAGGCCGCAGATGGCGCCGCGCCAGAGCAGGGTGCGCGAGGGTTGCAGCACGTAGGCCCACGCCATCGCCCAGGGCAGCACCAGGACGCGGTCGCGGCTCTCCACCTCGCCCGGTTCCAGGCCCAGCACCCAGCTGGAAACGAAGACCACGCCCAGCGCGAACACCGCCGCGGCCGCGACCGCCGCCAGCGGCGCGCCCAGTTCGCGGGCGCCGGCCAGCAGGCGCCGCGGCACCAGCAGGGTGGACAGCAGCAGCAGCAGGCCGAAGGGCAGCAGGCCCTTGGGCATGGCCAGGGTCAGCGCGCCCAGGCACCACAGCCCCAGCCCGGCGCACGCCCGCGCCCACCGCAACCGGGACGCCCCGGCGTCGCTCCGTTCTTCCAAGCCTCGTTCCTCGGGTTTCCGACCGCCGGCGATGTTCCGGTGCGCAGCCGGAACCGCGCCTGAGCCGGCCTTCCTAGCCGTCGATGTCTTCGGCCTGGCGCGCGGCGGCGGCCGCGCGCTCGGCTTCGCTGGGGTGGCACTGGCCGTCCACGGCCGCCGCCGGCACCAGCCACCAGCGGCGCCGGTTGGAGATGCCGCCGAGTTCGATCCGGTCGCGGTCGATGCAGGCTTCCAGCGCGTCCTCCTGCACCAGCAGCCAGCGCCGCTGCGGCGCCTGCGCCTGCCAGGCCACCGCCCGCCGCAGCTGCTCCTCCCACGCCACCTTGAAGCCGAAGGTCGCCGCCGGGCGGTCGGCCATCAGCAGGTTCTGTTCCTTCCACGCCACCAGGCCCAGCTCGGCGTCCGGGCCGATCCGCCGGCCCACGTCGCCCATCACCCCGCGGGCGGAACTGGCGTCGTTGAGCACGCGGTAGCCGACCAGGCCGAACAGCACCCACAGCCCCGCCAGGGTGGCGAACAGCGCGGTGACCGCGCGGCGGCGGAAGGCCAGCACGCAGCCCAGGCCCCAGACGCCGATGGCCAGCAGCATCCAGCCGCCGGCGCGGATGCCGCCCGGGTCCAGGCCGCGCTGATCGCGCAGGCGCTCCACCAGCGAGCCGTCGCCGCCGAGCACGGACCAGCCGCCGCCGACGAACAGCAGCGCCACGAAGGCGGCCAGCGCCAGCAGCACCCCGCGCGCCCAGGCGCGGCGCAGCAGGCCCGGCAGCAGCGGCGCCAGTGCCAGGCACATCAGCGGCAGCGCCGGCATGATGTAGACGTCGCGCTTGCCGTCGGGAATGGAGAAGAACACCAGGATCAGCGCCCACCACGCCAGCGGCAGCAGGTAGCGCGGATCGCGCCGCTTCAGCCGCCGCCACCACGCCGGCAGCGCCCACGGCAGCGCCAGTGCCGGCGGGATCCACATGGTCGCAATGACCCCGAGGTGGTACCACGGCGGCTGGTGGTGATCCCACGACTGCGCGTAGCGCTTGGCGGTCTGCCGGAACAGGATGTCGTCGAGGTAGGCGCGGTATTCGGGCAGGTTCTTGGACAGGGCCGCCGTCACCACCGGCACCAGCCACAGCCCGACCGCCACCAGGAACGCCAGCGGCCCGAGCCAGAAGCGCGGGTCGCGCGCGTGCACCCGCACCCGCGGCCAGCCGCGCCAGGACGCGATCGCGGCCGGCAGCAGCATCAGCAGCGCCAGCGCGCCCACGCCCTTGGTGATGGTGCCGATGCCTGCGGCGAACCAGCCCAGCGTCCACCAGCGCCAGGCCGGCCCCAGCAGCAGGTGCCGCAGCAGGCCGTAGTTGGCCAGGGTGATGAAGAAGGTGACCAGCGGATCGATCTGCGCCTTCTTCGATTGCCAGGTGAACTGGAACGCGAACAGCAGCGCCCAGGCCGCGTACAGGCCCACGCGCCGCGTCCACAGCCGGCGGCCGAGGTCGTACACGCACCACAGCGTGCCCAGCGCGGCCAGCAGCGAGGGCAGCAGGAAGGCCACGCGCCACTCGCCCAGCAGGGTGTAGAACGTGGCCTGCAGCCACATCAGCATCGGCGGCTTGTCCGAGTACAGCTCGGTGCCGCGGTGCGGGAACAGCCAGTCGCCGCTTTCCACCATCTGCTTGGCGACCAGGGCGAAGCGCGGCTCGTCGGCCGGCCACGGGTCGCGCAGCCCCAGGCCCGCGCCGAGCACGAGCAGGGCCACCAGAAACAGCAGCGCCGCGTCGCGCGCGGACGGGGACGTGAGGGGGGAGCGCATCGGCGGCGATGATAGCCGGGGCTCAGGCGTTCTTGCGCAGCCTGGCGTAGAAGAAACCGTCCATCCCGTCCTCGCCGGTCAGGCGCTGGCGGCCCGGCCCGGCGGGGTGGCCGAAGGTGGCCGGCAGCGGCTCGGCCGCCGCGTCGGGGGTGCGTGCCAGGAAGGCCTCGACCTGGCCCGCGTTCTCTTCCGGCAGGATCGAGCAGGTGGCGTACAGCAGCACGCCGCCGGGCCGCAGCAGCGGCCACACGGCGTCCAGCAGCCGCGCCTGCAGCGCCAGCAGCGGCGGCAGGTCGGCCGCCCGCCGGTGCAGCAGGATGTCCGGCTGGCGGCGGACCACCCCGGTGGCCGAGCACGGTGCATCCAGCAGCACGGCGTCGAAGGGGAAACCGTCCCACCACAGCGCCGGGGTGGTGGCGTCGGCCGGGCGCAGCTGCACCCGGCCCGGGGCGCCGTCCAGCAGGCCGGCCCGGCGCAGGTTGTCCTCGACCCGGGCCAGGCGCCGCGGGTCCACGTCCAGGCCCAGCAGTTCCAGCTCGCGGTCGCGCTCGAGCAGGTGCGCCGCCTTGCCGCCGGGCGCGGCGCAGGCGTCCAGCACGCGCGCGCCCGGCTCGGGGGCGAGTGCGTCGGCCGCCTGCTGCGCGGAGCCGTCCTGCACCGCGACCAGGCCCTCGTCGAACCCGGGCAGCGCGGCCACCGGCACCGGCAGGTCCAGGCGCAGCGCGTCGGGCAGGCGCGGGTCCATCCCGGCCGCGATGCCGGCCTCGGCCAGGCGCGCGCGGTAGGCGTCCGGCGTGGCCAGCCGCCGGTTCACGCGCAGCCACAGCGGCGCCGGTCGCGCGCTGGCGGCGAACACTGCCGCGGCGTGGTCCGGCCAGGCGGCCTGGACGCGCTCGCGCAGCCAGTCCGGCCAGGCGCCGGCGGGGTCGGCCTCGGGAATGCCCTCGCGCTGGGCGCGGCGCAGCAGCGCGTTGACCAGGCCCGCCTGGTGCGGCCGGCCCAGCGCGCGCACGGCCTCGACCGTGGCGTCCAGGGCGGCGTGGGCCGGCAGTTGCAGCGCATCCAGCTGCGCGCAACCGGCCAGCAGCAGCGCCAGCAGCGGGCCGTCGGCCGGGCCGGGCGGCTTCTGCAGCCAGCCGCGCACCGCCGCCTGGTAGCGGTGGCGGCCGCGCAGGGCGGCGAACACCACCGCCTCGAGCAGCGCGCGGTCGCGCGGGTCGGGCAGGCGCGGCAGGGTGTCGGCCAGCTCGGACTTGAGCGAACGGCCGCGGTGCACCACCGCATCGAGCACCTGCGCGGCCAGCACGCGCACTTCCACGCCCGGCGCCGCCGCCCGGGGCGGGCGCGCGCTGCGCGGACGGGGCGGGCGCGGCGCGTGCATCGGCTCAGCCGGCCAGGTCGCGGCGGGCGTTGAGCCAGTCGGCCGCGGTGATGGCGCGGCCGCCCTCGCGCTGCACCACGCGCAGGCGCAGCGCGCCTTCGCCGCAGGCGATGTCGATGCCTTCGCGCCCGGCCACCAGGAGGGTGCCCGGCGCGGCCCCATGGCGCAGCGGCAGCGCGACGGCGCCGTGGATGCGCAGGCGCTCGCCGGCGACCACGGCCTCGGCCACCGGCCACGGGTTGAACGCGCGCACGGTGCGCGCCAGTTCGTCGGCCGGCCGCTGCCAGTCCAGCCGCGCCTCGGCCTTGTCCAGCTTGTGTGCGTAGGTCACGCCCTGCTCCGGCTGCGGGCGCGGCTGCGGGCGGATGCCCGCGCGCAGCAGGCCCAGGCCATCGGCCAGCACCTGCGCGCCGAGTTCGGCCAGGCGGTCGTGCAGCTGGCCGCCGGTCTCCTCCGGGCCGATGGGCGTGCGCTGCTCCAGCAGCACCGGGCCGGTGTCCAGGCCGGCTTCCATCTGCATCAGGCACACGCCGGTCTCGGCATCGCCGGCCTGGATCGCGCGCTGGATCGGTGCGGCGCCGCGCCAGCGCGGCAGCAGCGAGGCGTGCACGTTCCAGCAGCCGTGGCGCGGGATCGACAGCACCGCGCGCGGCAGGATCAGGCCGTAGGCCACCACCACCATCAGGTCCGGCGCCAGCGCGCGCAGCACCTGCTGCGCCTGCGCGCCGCGCAGCGTCTCCGGCTGCAGCACGGGGATGCCGCGGGCCACCGCCTCGAGCTTGACCGGCGGCGCGGCCAGCCCGCGGCCGCGGCCGGCCGGACGGTCGGGCTGGGTGTAGACGGCGACCACCTCGTTGCGGCGCGCGGCGGCGCGCAGCGAGGGCACCGCGAAGTCCGGGGTGCCGGCGAAGACGATTCTCATCGGGAACGGAAGCGGGAAGCGGGGACGAGGGGAGAAACGGCGACGGAAGCGTGGCGGGGGCCGGAACGGGGCGGGGGCGGCGGGGGGGGCATGCGGGGGCGCCGGCCCGGCGCGGCGCCCCCCGCCCCCCCGGCCCGTTCCGGCGCCCGCCACGCTTCCGTCGCCGTTTCTCCCCTCGTCCCCGCTTCCCGCTTCCGTTCCCG
>Ga0182792_1003441_pt1 | contig 10145 bp, 9 predicted proteins | sample Passage237B_FD_130497 | JGI IMG/M metagenome (GOLD analysis project Ga0182792, IMG submission 130497) | Cellulose adapted compost microbial communities from Newby Island Compost Facility, Milpitas, CA, USA - Passage2 37B (version 2) (version 2) ... | reverse complement strand
AGGAGGTATGGCTAACCTGTCCGACTTTGACCAGACGGACTATAAAATTGGACAGCGTACTGTCATGTTACCAGCCCCAGAAACCCAACTGCTCGATCTGGTTTTAGCGCCAGATAACCTGAACATGTAACGCAGAGCCTCGGCTAGAATCTACTGATAAAGGGTTATAACGAATCATGCCTCCCAGCTGTTTTTGGCCAGCGGTAAAGTGAAGGTCGCAACCTTCTTGTAATACAGTAATCTCAGGTACTTGAGGGAACTCCATTGCTCGCGGAACAATGGTTCTGGCTGCATTGCTAGCTGATTTATATCCAGAATCAGCGATGACAACTAAACGGCCATTTTTAGCTTCTATATTTCCGTCTTCTACATATTCGTTTTTCCATGTCTCAATAGCTCCTTCGGGTATTACTCGATATAAGCCGGTTCGTTTACCGGACTCTTCATCTGCGGTCGCCTCAAAATAATTCGCATCCAACACCAAATCCGTTACGCAATAACTCCCCAAAACGGTGGGGTAGAGGGTGGCTTTCAATCCTGGCAGAAAAACGATATAGCCTGTATTTCCGGCAGCGTCTTTGGGGCCGTAGGGGCGGATATAGACGTTATTTTTGCCTACGACTCCGCTTGTTAATGCATTTAGCTCTCGTACTGCGATGCTCGCCCAATGGTTGCCGCGCAAGGCAGCTTGCTCCAGGCGTTGATATGCGGGGTGAAGGGCGGGGTTGATGGAGACTTTTCGGCCTGCGGCTTTGCCAGCAATGATGGGGTAGTCCTGTTCCAAGCAGAGATTAGTCTGCAGGGGTCGAATGGTAATGCAATCAGAGACTTATGTCATGGCGTGGCGCTTCGCCTTGGCGAAGATGGTAGGAAAACCCTGGGCTTTGGCTGGTTCAAGCAGCTCTTTATGCCGTTTGGTAATACCTTTTGCGGGAGTTCAGCAAAAAAATCGTAAAAAAGTACTAAAGAAAACAGCCTGAGGGTCGAAAAGCATTGCAGAAGCGCTCTTTGAGCTTCGCATTGCAGGCTGGGTGAATAGGCTTGCAAGCAATCTGACAGTCAATATGAGTTAGGAGGCTTTCATGCCACTGTATATTAATACCAACACCTCTTCGATTAATGCCCAGCGCCAATTGTTGAGTTCTGGTCAAGCGCTGGACAAAGCGATGACCCGTTTGTCATCCGGTATGCGTATCAACTCCGCAGCAGATGACGCCGCTGGTCTGGCTATTTCAAACCGTCAAACTGCACAAATCCGCGGCTTGAACCAAGCTGTGCGTAACGCCAACGACGGTATCTCCCTGATTCAAACCGCTGAAGGTGCTATCTCCGAAAGTACCAACATCCTGCAGCGTATGCGTGAGCTGGCGGTTCAGTCTGCGAACGGTATTTACGACGACAAAGACCGCGCTACTTTGGATGCGGAAGTTCAGCAGCTGGTACAAGAGCTGGATCGTATTGCCAAAACCACCACCTTTAACGGCCGCAACATTCTTGACGGTTCACTGGGTAAAGTGGATCTGCAAGTAGGTTCTGATGCTAACCAAACTATTAGCATGTCCATTCAAGCGGTGGATGCGAAGACTTTGGGTATGGGATCTACCAGTGTTGACCTGATGGGAGGCGAATCTGCTTTGGACAGCTTATCCCTTGTAGAGGGTGACATCCTGATCAACGGTCAGTCCATCGTAAAAGGCACAGAGACTTGGGACGGTGCTACAGATTCCGACCAAAAACTGCTCGACTTCATTAACAAAAACGTTAATGGCGTAACCGCGTCTACCTATGCAGTGTCTTCTGCCACAGCAGCTGGCGACGGTGTATTGGCTGATGACGAGAGCGTATCTGTCGCGTTGGGCAATCTGGACGGCACCACTACTACCATCACTATCGGCGGCGGCACTTCTTCGCTGCAAGAGCTGGTGGACAAAATGAATGCCCAGGGCGGCGGTAAATTCTCAGTGTCCATCAGTGAAGACGGCAAAGCGTCTATTTCTGCGGAAAATGTCTCCAGCATCACTGTGACTGACACTGTAGGCGCTCTCGGTACTGGTATCAACGGTACAACTGCAAGCGCTCGCATCACCCTTAAGGCTGATAACGGCGACCCCGTGACAGTTACTCGTGGTTCAACTGGTACCCTGGAGCAGTTGGCTGATTTCGGCTTCCGTGAAAACGATGTGGCTGGTCAGATTGAAGGTCATGCTGTTGACGCTAACGCGTTAGCAGTCGGTGATCTGAAAATCAACGGCGTTAACGTTGGAGCTAGTGAAAGCGGTGGTTTGCAAGACAAGATCAAAGCGATCAACGCTGTGTCGGATCAAACTGGTGTGACGGCCAAAGCATTTACCTCTGTGTCTTTGGATTTCGGCAGCGTCGCACTGTCCACCTTGGTCGGCGGTACTATTGCCATGAATGGCGTGGATGTTGAAATTGATGCGGGTGCAGCCGGAACCAAACTTTCCGATGTGGCCGCCAAGTTTAATGAAGTCACTGACCAAACGGGCATTACAGCTACGGTATCGGGTACACGCATCATTCTGGAAGGTAACGTTGCACAAATCGGTTTCAGTACGGGAATTGCTGCTGGTGGTGCAGCACCTACCGCTGCGCTGGTGGATGGTGGTGGTGCTGTTGTTCAGTTGGCACTAGCAGGAGATGAAAGTTCTGCTGCTGATATCGAAGACGATTCAGTGGCGGCTGGTGGTATTCAACTGACCAGCAACAACGGCAGCCCAATCAGCGTTGACGTAAAAGATGCTGCGGCGGAAGCCAAAACAGGATTGATTGATTCCAACGTAATGGGCGGCGGCGCCTTTGGCACCGCAATCGCCAACATTAGCATCTCGACTCAACAAGGCGCGCAAAAAGCTCTTGGTGTAATCGACAATGCTCTGGAAACCGTGAACGACATTCGCTCACAGTTGGGTGCGGTTAACAACCGTCTCGACTTCACCGTTTCCAACCTGTCCAACGTTGTGGAAAACACTCAGGCAGCTCGTGCTCGTATCACTGACGCCGACTTCGCGGCAGAAACTGCAGCTCTTAGCCGAGCACAAGTTCTGCAACAAGCGTCTCAGGCGATGCTGGCCCAGGCCAACGCCAGACCGCAACAAGTACTCTCACTGTTGCAATAAGTTGAAAAAGGTTAACCCGGTGGCAACACCGGGTGATTTTTTTAAAAGCGTTGGCGGGTTCGCAAACTCTTCGAAAGAAGGGCGAGTGATTCCGTCAATCGCTATTGTGGAGGTTAGCCCATGAATGAAGTCAGATTATCGCCAGTTGCAAGCGCAGCGGTCATTCTGCCTGCTTCTTCGAAAGGGGCCGATAACAATGCGGAACATGCGGTGAAGGCGGCCGGCAAAACCTTGCCGCCTTCTACTGCCGATCAACAACCTGTAGTTGCCGATTCCAACGCAGCCTCAGAAGCTTCAGAAAAGCTCCAGGAAGCGGTGGTGTCCATCAACGAATATGTGCAGTCGATCGACCGCGATCTGCTGTTTACCGTGGATGAAGACACCAATCGTACGGTGGTTAAGGTGATCGACAGCGCTTCAGGTGATTTGATTCGCCAAATCCCCGAAGAAGTGTTTTTGCATCTGGCACGGAAGCTGAATGACGATGGTGAATTCAAATTAATTGACGCTATCGGCTGACGGTATCCGGAACAAATACAGATCCACCTAGGTGGCAACCTCCGGCAAGATGCGTGGCTGAGCTGCGCGTCTTGTTGCCGTTTTTAACAAAAAGGCTTTTTTTTCCGGTGAGTCGCCCCAGGTTTTCTATACTCAATAGCAGAGTATCGCGCCGCTCAAGTTTTATCGCTCGCAGTCGATAACTGAACAGAGCGATTGGAGGTTGTTATGATCGAGAACAATATTATTAAGTCCCTCGGTGCTGGATCGGGCATCGATTCGACGGCTCTCGTCAAACAGCTTGTGGAAATCGAGCGTGCAGCCCCGCAAGGTCGTATAGACGCAAAACGAGAAAAAGCAGAAGCGCAAATTTCCGATTTTGGTCTTATGGCATCTGCGATGGATAAACTGAAAGCCTCGCTCACTGCATTGACGAATAAAGAAGGTTTATTCAGTAAATCTGCGTCATATACCGCCAGCGATGCGCTGGTGCCTACCAAACTCGCAACCAATGCGCAAACCGGTGTTTACACGTTTGAAGTCCGCGCCTTGGCCGCATCCCAATCTCTGACCTTTGCTCCGCTTGCTTCCACTAAGGACGCAGTAGGAGAGGGCGTATTGCATTTTAATTTCGGTCAATGGAATCGTGACGTTAACGGTAACCCTACGGATTTTGTTCCATCAGAAGATAGTTTCTCCATTACCATCGACAGCACCAATAACACACTGGATGGTTTGAAAGATGCCATCAATAAAGCAGGCAAGGGTGTGCAGGCCAGTGTGATTTTTGACGGTACTGGTTATCGCTTGGTGGTAACAGCGCCATCCGGCGCTACTCGCGAATTGCAAATTCAAGTAGAAGAAGCCGGTGATACACCGACCAATGACGATCTGTCCGGTCTTTCCCGCTTTGCGTTTAATGAAAGCAGCCCCAATTTGGCCAATGTGGAAAAGCAGAGGGGCGCTGATGCAGAGTTGGTGATTAACGGTTTGGAATTAAAGCGCAACACCAACACCATTACCGATGTGGTGGAAGGTTTGACCTTAGACTTATTAAAAGCCGCTCCTGGTGAAAAAGTTACGGTTACCATATCCGACGACAAAAATTTTGCGGAAGAAAAAATTCGCGATTTTGTCGACGCTTACAATGCCTTTTTGGAAGAAACCAAGCCGGTTTTCTCTTTCAATAAAGAAGAAGAGAAATGGGGTTCTCTTGCTAATGATTCGTTGGCTAAATCTGTTCTTAGCCGTTTCCGTGCGATTATCAGTTCTGCCATTCCCGGTTTGACGGATTCTAACTTTACTGCATTGACCAACTTGGGTATTCGTACCCAGTTGGACGGTTCGTTGAGCATTAATGAAGACGATCTACGTAAAGCCATAGATAACAATTTTGCCGACGTGCAAAAGCTTCTGGCTCCTAGTACACACTCGTCTTCCGGTGAAGTGACCGTCAACAGCTTTGGTAAACAAACTCAAGCGGGCAGCTACGATGTGGTTATTACCACGCAACCGCGCAAAGGCTTTTTTAAAGGTGCAGAGTTGGATGCAGCGGTTACCTTCCCCAATCTTGATACCACCGGAAAAAGTTATAACTTCGTACTTGACGTTAACGGCGTAAAAACCAATTCCATCGAGCTTCCTGCAGATGCGACTTACGCTACTACCGCTGATTTTCTGTCGGCCATGCAAAGCGCCATCAATGCGGACAGCAATTTGCGTGAAAATGGCATTACAGTTGTGGTAACGCATGATCCGGACACCAATAGTATTTCGATTACTTCCTCTCGCTACGGCACAAACTCCTGGGTGCACGTAGTGTCATCCAGCGATGATGCCGCAGCGGATTTAGGCTTGGGCGAAGGAAATGGCACAAAAGGCGTGGACGTTGCCGGAACCGTCAATGGCGTGCCGGGCTTTGGTCTCGGTAATGTATTGCTGCCAAAGTTGGGTGAAAAAGCTGAAGGTTTATCCTTAATCATCGGAGAAAATGCAACGACCGCAAAAGTCGATTTTTCCCGTGGTTTTGCTGGTCAAATGGAAGAGCTGATCGGTCAATTTTTACAGACCAACGGCTTGTTCGATGACAGGGAAAAAATTCTGGAGCGTCAACTGACTGACCTTGACGATCAAGAATCGCGTCTTGAAAGACGCATGAGCGCTTATCATGAGCGCTTGATGCAACAATTTATTGCAATGGAATCAATACTGAATGGATTGAATTCTCAGGGTGGCTTCTTAGAGAACTTGGTTGATACATTACCGTTCACCGCGAAAAAATAATATTTTCGTGAGAGACTAAGGTTTTCGTGAGAGAATATAGTCTCTAGTTGTCATTTTGGGTTTTGCAGTACCATGTTTCAACGTGATGTTGTTAGTCTCGTCCTTTTTTCATTCCTTTCTGTTATATCTGCTTGTTTCGCGATTTCCGCATCAGCGGATACTAAAAAAGTAACGGTCGTTTCTCGCGGAGATGAAACTGCGGCATACGCCATTGACATGATTCGGCTCGGTCTGGAAAAAGCTGGTCGTAATTATGAAATCGTTGTTCAAGATGCCGCACTTAGCGCACCAAAAATGCGCGAGGAATTAATCGCGGGGAATATCGATGTTGTTTGGATGGCGACCAATATGGATATGGAAAAAAATGCCCTTCCTGTGAGAGTGCCCTTGTTTAAAGGTCTGTTGGGGCACAGAATTCTTATTGTTCACAAAGACAATGCACATTTATTCGACCAGGTTCGAACGATGGAGGAAGTGCGCCGCTTTACCTATGGCCAAGGTGTTGGCTGGGCCGATACAGCTATTATGGAAGCCAACGGCATGAAGGTAATTGCCACAACCAAATATGAAAATTTATTTTATATGACGGATGGCAAGCGCTTTGATGCGTTCCCGCGCGGTGTGCATGAACCTTGGGGAGAACTGCAGAACAATAAAGAGCTGGAGCTTACGGTAGATCCAAACTTGATGTTTGTTTATACCTCGCCTTATTACCTGATCGTAACGCCAACTCGTCCCGACCTCGCTGCAGATATCGAGCGCGGTCTTTTAATGGCAATTGACGACGGCAGTTTTGACGAGAAGTTTTTCAGCAATCCAATGGTAAAAATGGTCCTTCAACGCGCCAATCTCAAGGACCGACGCGTATTAAAACTCCACAACCCCGAGCTACCACCGCTCACGCCATTGGAAAACGCAAAGCTTTGGATTGATACATCCAAACTGTAAGTTACGGGCCTACCACTTAAAATCGTCTTCCACTTTTTCCGCCTGGCCGGGAGTTTCGCGATAGAAGGTACCTGCTTCTAAAACGTTACTGCCGGCTGGGTGTATTGTGATGTGGCCTATGTAATCCCAAAGTGATTCGAGATATTTTTGCTCGACTTCTTCGGGCAGCGCTTCTCCGGCAAACCAGTCGTTATCCAACTCGACCCCTATATACAACGCCGTGCGATAATCTATCGGGGTTGCGATGTTGTAAATGGGGATATCGCATGGGGCGAGGGATCGCGCAATTGTCCAGGTTCTCCCATTAATGATTCTTTCGGTAATCGAATCTTCAGGAAAATCTTTAATTGAACCACCATCAACTGCACCTTTCATGCATCTATACATGGCAGATTTAAGTTGTTGGGGTTCATTAACGTTGTTTATACCGTCTAAGTTTTGAAATCTCTTTACATTTACATAAACTTTGAAATAACCCTGGTTGATGGAGAAAAAATCATCGAAAGGTATAGAGCATACCCAGTGTAGTCTTCCGAGAAACCACTGCACAGAGAGACTGGTTTCATTCCATCTCTCTGTTTCAAAAAAGCTATGGAACCTGGGGCAGGTGTTTAAGTCATTAATGTCGATTCGGAAGTTAGCACAATCTGAATATGGGTCATCACGAGATTCAGTGATGTTTCCAGGGAATGTCAGTAGTGCCGCCGTCAAGTCAAAGCAGTTGAGCGGCATGGCGGCGAACTCTGGCCAATAGAAACGAGGAGTGTTGATCAGGGTTGAGCGGATTTCTTCTTCTGAAGGTGGAAGTCGGTTCATTCTTAGATTCCATTTACCATTCGAACTTATCTTCCTCCACTTTTTCCGCCTGGCCAGGAGTTTCGCGATAGAAGGTGCCTGCCTCTAAATGGTTGCTTCCGGCTGGGTGGATTGTGACGTGGCTTAGATAGTCCCACAGGGAGGCGAGGTGTTTTTGCTCAACTTCGTTGGGAATTGTTTCATCGGAAAACCAGCTGTTGTCCAGCTTGATGGCTAGATCAATGGCGGTTCTATGATCAATAGCGGAAGCGACCTCGTAAGTTGGGTTGTCGCAAGGGTCAAAGGACCTAGCTATTACCCAAACTCTTCCATTGATCGATTTTTCAAAGATTGAATCTGGTGTGATGGGTTTTATAAAGCCCTTTTCTATTTTCCCAATAAGGGATTTGTAGAGAGCGGTTTTTAATTGGAACGGTTGGGTTATATCGCTTACCTCTTCCATATTCTGAAATCGAGTAACGTTAATATAAGTAGTAAAAAATCCCTGTGTTACAGAGAATTGCCGTACCGCACCAGGTGAGCACGCCCAATGAAACCTTCCTAAATACCACCACACGAATAGACTGCTTTCGTTCCATCTTTCTTTTTCAAAAAAACTATCGATGCGAGGGCAGGTATTTAGGTCATTAATATCGACCTGAAAATCCGCACAGTCAGAAAATGGATCGCTACGAGACTTTGATATATCTCCTGGAAAAGTAAGAAGTGCTGTCTTTAGGTCGAAGCAGTTCAGTGGCATGGCCGCGAATTCTGGCCATATAAAGCCGGGTGCATTGATAAATGCATCGCGGATTTCTTCTTGTGAAGGAGGACGTTGGTCCATTATGCCCCCCCATTTTCTGCTGAGAGCGCCGCACAATTGTTGTGCGTAATCGCAGAAGTATCCTGTTGAGCCTTGATTCTTGATGACTTTGTTAGCGTCTCTGACGCTTTCAATTACCATCTTTTCTAAACCGGCAGACCTGTGAAAACCTCTGTATGTTTCCGTTGGATCGAAAAATTGGTTGATTTGTCCCACTAATGTCATTTTATCTTCAATGACATTTCTGTCGTGATAAAAGTGGATTCCCTGTGCAAACAAATCGTCTTTTATCAAGCCAAGGGGAATTTGAGGGTCTACAAAATAAAACTCGTGATTTTGACTGAGAGGAACTTTGCAGATATGTTTATATTCGCTTAGGGCTTTTTGAAAGACTTTAGCTCCTTGTCCGACGATATACCATTTGTATCGTTCAGGATCGCCGTATCTGGTAGGCTTTTTCGCTGTATTTGCCAAAAGTTGAGCAAAAGTTGTAGGGCTGCCAGCAGATGTAGATCGTTTCTGGTCCGAAGTAAGCCAAACTCCCACGCCATCTATTACATAGGTAGGTGTATAAAATAGAGAAAATCCATCTCCGATTTTCCTTCTTTCACCTGAAAGAGCAGTCGCAGCAAATGTGATTGCAGTTTCTAGAGCGCTTGAAACGCCAGATTCTGATGGGGCTGCTGCGCCAAGTACGCCAATAGCAAACGGCATTGTGGTGCTTTTGTCGAGTTCAACAGACCATTTACTATCTCGGTCAAGACTTGGCAGAACTTTATAGAGGCCAGGCGTATTTTTATCTTCCCGATATCCATGCGCCAAATCTGTAATGTAGACTCCCGACCCTCGCCCCCCCATGCTGCAGCACAGTGTAGGTTGCCACAATATTCTGAAACGTCGATCTATGTTGTAGAGCATTGCTTTGATTGGAATCCGAACTAATCCCCGCCGCTGAATTTTTCAGTCCTATCAGTCCTTGAATAACTTGTTTTCCAATATGGCTACTGGGGTCGATCAGCTCGACAAAGCGGGTAAGTAAAGCCGGATCTATATAGACCGGGCGGCCGTCTGTGCCATTGGCGGAGGGGTGAAAGCGAAGGAAAGAAGAATAATTGATTTGATGCGCAGGTTTGGTGTGCGTCATAAGCGTAGGTCCTTTACAAAAAAACAAGTCAACAAAATTGCCGCGAGTCAAACATGCGAATCGCGTGAGTTAAACCTGGCGGATTGTCTGCCAAAATGTGTGCTCGGAGTTTTGAATTTTCTTATTCCGTGGAATAATTCGCATCCTCGCGAACAGCTGTCAGGGATTTGCCACGATTTTCGGGGAGCTCGAACAGGCTGAGTCACAAGAGAGTAGGACAATTAGGGGATCCAGTGTCAAGGAAGGCGAGTAAAGTGCAACCTCATGTTCAAGATTCCAGCAGGAGCTCCCTCGCTGCATCTATGAGCCGTATCACACCAATCAGTCCTTCCGGGTACTTCAACTCCCTGCTTCATGGGATAATCCGCCCCCTTACAGCCATATCTAAGAAATACCACGACCATCAGGAGAATACGTCATGGGTACTGTCCAGCGGCCTAACCGCCTAATTTTGCTGGTAATTTTGGGTCTTTCCGCAGTTTTGGCTGCCTGTAGTAGCGGTGGAGGCAAAGGCGGT
>Ga0182792_1003439_pt1 | contig 10160 bp, 7 predicted proteins | sample Passage237B_FD_130497 | JGI IMG/M metagenome (GOLD analysis project Ga0182792, IMG submission 130497) | Cellulose adapted compost microbial communities from Newby Island Compost Facility, Milpitas, CA, USA - Passage2 37B (version 2) (version 2) ... | reverse complement strand
GGGGCAAGTCCCTGGTCGTCAGGAAGATGAGCAGCCTCGACGAAGAAAAATGAGCGTCCGCGGCCACTTCCCGCAGGCGTCGCCTCGCGGGAAGCCGCTGCCGGCGCGCCCTGCCCGCGGCCTTCGCCGCGGCCCGGGCTTTCGCCCGCCCCATCGCAGGCGCGAGCGCAGCGAACTGCTGTGAGATACAGATGAGAAACTGGTGGGCCCGGCAGGACTCGAACCTGCAACCAAGCGGTTATGAGCCGCCGGCTCTAACCATTGAGCTACAGGCCCCACGCGGGCTGACTTAGTTTCTTTTGGGGCCCCGCACAAGCCGCGCCGCAATCGCCCCACAATCCGTCCCTAGAGCATGTCCCGCAAAAATGTGAAACGGTTTTGCGTTCGCAAATGCGGCTGGAATAAACAGACGGCGTGGGCCCGGCGATTCCGTGAAATCGGGACCGCTGCGGGCATGCGCCGGGCCGGCATGCGGCCGGCGCGCCGCTGCCAAGCGCTTCCGCCGGCCTCCCGGCAAGCCGCAAGAATGGAGATGTCGATGCCTTCGAGACTGCTGCCCCTGGCTCTCGCCGCAACCCTTGCCCTGCCGCTTGCCGCGCGCGCCGACGACGCGCAGGTTCCGCAGATTTCCGTGACCGGCCAGGGCGAGGCCGCGCTCGCCCCCGACATGGCCTGGCTCAGCCTGTCGATCCGCCGCGAGGCCGAGACGGCCCGCGCCGCCATGGACGAGGCCAACAAGGCGGCCGCCGACGTGATCGCCGCGCTCAAGGAGGCCGGTGTCGCCGCGCGCGACCTGCAGACCGCGGGGCTTTCCATCGAGCCGCGCTACAGCTTCCCGAAGGACAATGACGGCACCCAGCAGCCCCGGCTGACCGGCTATGCCGTCACCAACTCGCTGTCCGTGCGCGTGCGCGACCTTGCCGGGCTGGGCGAGCTGATCGACCGCTCGGTGACGCTCGGCGTCAACCAGGGCGGCGGCATCAGCTTCGCCAATGACGATCCCGCCGCCGCGCTGACCGAGGCGCGCCGCCGCGCGGTCGCCGACGCCGTCGCCAAGGCCCGCACGCTGGCCGAGGCGGCCGGCGTCCGGCTCGGCCGCCTGCTGCAGATCACCGAAACCGCGGCGCCCGGCCCGGTCCAGCTCCAGCAGGCCAGGGCCTTCCGCGCCGATGCCCCCGCCTCCGTGCCCATCGAGGCCGGCGAGAACACCTACCATGTCGACGTGAACGTCAGCTTCGAGATCGAAAAATAGGACGACGCCCTGCCCCGCCGCTGCGGCGGGGCAGCGGCCTCCGCCGCACGGTCGCGCGCTTGCATGAGGCGCGCGGCGCGGCCATCATGCCGCGGCTTCATTCGCAACGGCGGCGCGCAGGACCAGCAGCTTGGACGATCGGGACGCTACCAGCCGCGACGCCGGCGCGGTGCCTTATCCACGGCGCCGCGCCGTCCGCTTCGTCCTCAAGGCGCTGGCGCGGGCGGCCTTCGCGCTGGTCGGCCGGCTCGAGGTGAGCGGCCGCGAGAACATCCCGGCCTCCGGCCCGGTGATCCTAGTCGCCAACCATTTCCATTTCGCCGACCCGGTGGCGCTGCTGGTGCTGACGCGCCGCCAGGTGGAGTTCATCGGCGGCTTCCGCTTCATCAACGCGCCGTGGATCGTCCGCTTCATCCCGCATCTGTGGGGCTATTTCCCCGCCTTCCGCGGCGGCTATTCGCGCTCGACGCTGCGTTCGGCGCTCGGCGTGCTGGAACAGGGAGGCGTCGTCGCGCTCTTTCCCGAGGGCGGCTCTTGGGCAAGCGTGCTGCGCCCCGGCCGGCCGGGCGCCGCCTATCTCGCGGTCGAATCGCAGGTCCCGGTCGTGCCGATCGGCCTCGACGGTTTCACCGGCCTGTTCAGTGAGTGGCGCCCGCGCCTGCGCGTCGAGATCGGGCGGCCGATTGGCCCGTTCTCCGCGCCGGCGGATGCGACGGCCCGCCGCGCCGGCATCGACGCCGTGACGGGCGAGATCATGGGCGCCGTCGCGGCCCTGATCCCGCCGGCAAGGCGCGGCGTCTATTCCGACGATCCCGCCCTGCGCGAGAATGCCGAGGCGGTGGCCGCCTTCCCGTTCGAGCGGGACGGCCTGCGAGGCATGTGATAGCAAGGGCCGCGCCGTCGCCGCAGCCGGGAGGGACGAAAGCACCATGAGTCAGTTCTTCCGCAGCGAGCGCGGCCGCCGGGCAGCCTGGTATCTCTACGATTTCGGCAACTCCGCCTATGCCGCGGTGGTGCTTCTGGCCATCTACTCGGCCTATTTCAAGGACGGCGTGGTGGGCGGCGCCGAAGGCTCGCGCCTGTGGGGCATCGCGGTCGCCGCCGCCATGCTGGTCACCGCCCTGATCTCGCCGGTGCTGGGTGCCGTCGCCGACCGATTCGCGGTCAAGAAGCGGATGCTGGCGATCTTCACCGCCATCTCGGTCGCCTTCACCGGCTGCCTGTTCTTCGTCGGCAATGGCGACATCTTCACCGGCATGCTGTTCTTCATCCTCGCCGAGATCGGCTACCGCGCCGCCCAGGTCTACTACGACGCGCTGCTGCCGGAGATCGCGCCGCGCGCCGAGTTCGGCCGCGTATCGGGGCGCGGCTGGGCGATCGGCTCGCTGGGCGGCATCCTGTGCCTTGCCCTGGTGCTGCCGCTGGTGGTGCTGGTCGGCGGCAATTTCGTGCTGCGGCTGGCGATGGTCATCACCGCCGTCTGGTATCTGGCGTTCGCCCTGCCGCTGTTCCTCTTCGTCGAGGAGAAGGCGAAGCCGAAGCCGCTGGCGCCCGGCGAAAGCGTGTGGACGGTCGGCTTCGGCCAGCTCTGGGCGACCGTGCGCCGCCTGCGCGAGCATCGCGAATACGTGAAGTTCATGGTCGCCTTCATCCTGTTCAACGACGGCGTGATGATCGCGCTCGACTTCGCGGCGATCATCGGCGCCGTGCTCTACGGCTTCGCCCGCGACCAGTTGATCGTCCTCATCATCCTCGTCCAGTTGACCAATGTCGCCGGCGCCTGGGCCTTCGGCCACATGAGCGACCGCATGAGCGCCAAGAGCGCGCTCCTCCTCTCGCTGCTGGTGATGATCGCCGCCGTGCTCTGGCTTGCCGTCAACGGCGAGCCGGCCATGTTCTACGTGATCTGCTCGGTCGCAGGCTTCGCCATCGCCGGCCTGCAATCGGTCAGCCGCACGATGGTGGCCAAGCTGGTGCCCGCCGGCCGCTCCGGGGAGTTCTTCGGCCTGTTCGCGGTCGCCGGCCGCTCCTCCTCGGTGGTCGGCCCCGTGCTGTTCGGGGTGGCGGCGGCCGAGGGCGCGATCTGGTATGCCGGCCAGGGCCTCGACGCGCATGCCGCAGAGCAGGCCGGCATGCGGCTGGCCATCTACGTCATCCTCGCCTTCCTGGTGCTGGGCGGGGCGCTGCTTGCCTTCGTGCGCGAGCACGAGGGCGCGGCAGCAGCGGAGGCGCACGCCAAGGCGTCGGCCTGAGCCGAAGGCTCCATGGCCGACGGTTCGGCTCTATGCCGGCGCCGGCTCCCCGCGCCGCTCCCCGATCACGGCGGCGAAGCGGCGGAACAGGTAGTGCGAATCCTGCGGGCCGGGCGAGGCTTCGGGATGGTGCTGCACCGAAAACACCGGTCGGCCGGTCAGCGAGATGCCGCAATTCGAGCCGTCGAACAGCGAGACATGCGTCTCCTCCACGCCCTCCGGCAGCGTGTCGCCGTCGACCGCGAAACCGTGGTTCATCGACACGATCTCGACCTTGCCGGTCGTGTGGTCCTTCACCGGGTGGTTGGCGCCGTGATGGCCCTGGTGCATCTTCACCGTCTGCGCGCCGACGGCGAGCGCCAGCATCTGGTGGCCGAGGCAGATGCCGAAGATCGGGATGCCGGTCTTAAGCAGGTCCTGGATGATCGGCACCGCATAGACGCCGGTCGCGGCCGGGTCGCCGGGGCCGTTCGACAGGAAGATGCCGTCCGGCTTCATCGCGAGGATGTCGCGGGCCGGCATCTGCGCCGGCACCACCGTCACCTTCGCGCCCAGCCCCGCAAGCAGCCTGAGGATGCTGCGCTTGACGCCGTAATCGACCGCCACGATGTGCATCGCCGGCTCGCCCACCTCGCCATAGCCCTCGTTCCAGACCCAGGGCGTCTCGGTCCAGTGCGCGGTCTGGCCGGAGGTGACCTCCCTGGCGAGGTCGAGGCCGACGAGGCCGGTCCAGCCCGCCGCCTGCCGCTTCAGCGCCTCGACGTCGAAGGCGCCGTCCGGCGCATGCGCGATCACCGCGTTCTGGGTGCCGTTCTCGCGGATCAGCGCCGTCAGCGCGCGCGTGTCGACGCCGCTCATGGCGACGATGCCGCGCCGCTTCAGCCAGTCCTGCAGATGCGCGGCGGCGCGGTAGTTCGAGGGCTCGGTCACCTCGGCGCGCAAGATCGCGCCGACGGCGCCGGCGCGCGCGGCCGGGTTCAGGTCTTCGATGTCGGCGTCGTTGGTGCCGACATTGCCGATATGCGGGAAGGTGAAGGTGACGATCTGGCCGGCATAGGAAGGGTCGGTGAGGATTTCCTCGTAGCCGGTGAGCGCGGTGTTGAAGCAGACCTCGCCCACCGCGGTGCCGGTCGCGCCGAGCCCCCTGCCCTCGACGACGGTTCCGTCGGCCAGCACCAGAAGCGCGGTTGGCCGGGTTGCGCTCCACGGCGCGGTCTTGGCGGTCATGGCGACACTCCGTCTGTCGGGAGCCCTTGAAACAGGGCGCGTCCGGGGCCACATGGCGGCCCGGAAGCGGCGCGCGCCGGGAAAGGCTCCCGAAGCCCGCGCGCTCGAATGATGTCCTTGCAGGGCGCGGACAATAGGGCAGCGAGCCGATCCGGTCAATGAATCCGGGAGCTCCGTCACGGAAATATTTTAACGTTCAAATACAGGAACTTATGGGCTCGGACACGGTTTGCACCGTTGCCGCCCGGAGGTTATCCTGCAGCAGGCAGGGAGATCGAGGATCATGCGCGCGAAAATCGCCGAGCAACTGAAGACAGCGCAGAAGGCGCAGGACAAGCGCGCCGTCTCGACGCTGCGGCTCATCCTTGCCGCCATTCACGACCGCGACATCGCCAATCGCGGCGCCTCGAAGGATCCCGTCGGCGACGACGAGATCGTCGCCATCCTGTCGAAGATGGTCAAGCAGCGCGAGGAGTCCGCCCGCCTGTTCGAGGAGGGCGGGCGCATTGAGCTCGCCGACGACGAGCGCGCCGAGATCGAGATCATCAAGCGCTTCCTGCCCGCGCAGCTTGGCGAGGACGACATCCGCCGGCTCTGCCGCGAGGTGATCGCCGAGCTCGGCGCCGACGGCCTGCGCGACATCGGCCGCTGCATGAGCGCGCTCAAGGCCCGCTATCCCGGCCGGATGGACTTCGCCAGGGCGAGCGGCATCATCAAGGCGATGCTGAGCTGAGCCGGAACGGCCGGGCCGGCGCGGCGCGCGTCAGACCGCCTTCAGCCGCGTGTCGCGCAGCAAGCCCTGCTCCTCCAGCACCGGATAGGCGATCGAGGCCAGCAGCGAGTTGATCTGCTTCAGGTCGCGGATGGTGTCCAGGTGCAGCGAGCTGGTCTCGACGCTGAGCGCCGTGCCCTCGCGCAGCCGCTCGAAATGGCGGCGGCTGGAATCCCTTTCCGCGTCGCGCAGCCGGTCCTTTTCCTGCACCAGCTGCCGCGCCGTCTCCGCATCGCGCGAGACGAGCACGTTGAAGGCCAGCCGCGCGCTGGCCAGCACCTGCTTGTGCAGGTCCGAAAGCTCCCGCCATCCTTCCGGCGTGAAGGTCAGCCCGCGCTCCAGCTTCTTGCGCACATGGACGAGCATGTTGCGCACGATGATGTCGCCCACCTGCTCCAGCTTCACGCAGGCGCCGAGCAGCTCCTGCGTGCGCAGCGCCTCCCATTCCGTCATCTGCTGCGTGGTGATGCGCGCCAGATAGAGCTTGATCGCCGCATGCTTGCGGTCGACCCGGTCGTCGAGCGCGGCCAGCGCGTCGATCCGCTCCTTGTCCGCATCCTCGTAGAGCTCCATGACGTTGCGCAGCATCAGCTCCACCGTCTCGCACACGCCGACCACCTCGCGGGTGGCGTTGGCGAGCGCCACGGAGGGCTGGTCGAGCGCCGTCGGATCGAGCGCGGTGACGTCGGAGATCGTAAGCTGCCTGGCCGCGGCCGGCTCGCCGAGCGCCACGATCTTCTTCGAGGCCCAGTAGACGAGCCGCGCCAGCGGGATGCCGGCGAGCAGGATGAGGACGTTGAAGGCGATGTGGGCGTTGACGATCTGGTCGGCCGCCGCTTCTCCCAGCAGGGCCGGCGGCGGCCTGAACGCGAGGAAGGCGGCCAGCACGATGACGGAGCCGAGCCCGCGCATGAGCAGATTGCCGACCGGCACCACCCGGACGGCCGATGGCGCGCCGCGCGTCAGCACCGGTGCGATCACCGAGCTGCCGAGATTGACGCCGAGCACCATCGCGATGCCGAGCTCGGACGGGATGAAGCCGCGCCCCGCGAGCGTGACCAGCAGCAGCACGGCGGCGATGGAGGAATGGAACAGCCAGGTGACGAGCCCCGCCAGCAGGAACGCCGTGACCAGGTCGCCGGAAAAATAGTCGACGATGACCGGCAGCAACTCGCTTTCGCGCAGCGGCTCGGACGCCCGCCCCACCAGTTCGAGCGACAGGAGCATCAGGCCAATGCCGACGAGGATGCGCCCGAACTGCCGCCAGACCCACCGCTCGGTCGCCATGAAGATCGCCGTGCCGCCGGCGATGCACACCGGCACCAGCAGCGACAGGTCGAAGGTGAGGATCTTGACCACCAGCGCCGAGCCGACCTCGGCGCCGCGCACGGCAAGCTGGCCGGCCATGCCGCCGACGATGCCCGACCCGGCAAACGAGGCGACCAGAAGCGTCACTGCCGTCGAGCTTTGCAGCGCCACCGCCAGCGCGCCGCCCGTCAGCACCGCCATCAGCGGGTTGCGCATGGTCTGGCGCAGCCGCTGGCGCAGCAGGTCGCCATAGGCCCGCTCGACGCCCGTGCGCACCATCCGCGTGGCCCACAGCAGCAGCGCGACCGCGCCTGCCAGATGAAGCAGGACCAGCGAGCCGCTCATGGCTTTAGCCGGCCGGCCAGGACCGGCGGGATGTGGGAAACGGTGCAGCGCATGATCCGGACAAATAACCCGTGGCCCGGAAGGTTCCGGGGCCGAGATTAGATTAGCCGGATAATATTTTTTCGAGCTTTCGTCAATGCCGGCGGGCGGCCCTGCCAGGGCAATCGCATATGGAAGATACCCCCACCCCTGACCCTCCCCACAAGGGGGAGGGGGACGCCGTCATCGTCTTCCGGGATAGATCGTCGAAGCCTGCGCCAAGCGGCGCAAGGTCAAGGTCTCCCTCCCCCTTGTGGGGAGGGTCAGGGGTGGGGGTAAACGGTCGCGCGATTCCCATATGCGATTGCCCTGCCCCCGGCCCGCCTTGCTCAGCCGCGCGCGGCAAGCGGCGTCGGCGTGCCGCTGCGTTTTTCGGCACCCCACGAAAGCGCGGCCACGCCGGCCGCCGCCAGCATGGCGAAGACGCCGAGCACGGGCAGGCTGCGGTAGCCGAAGCCGTCGTCGATCAGCATGCCGCCGACCGTGGCGGCGATCGCGATGCCGAGATTGAAGCCCGCCGGGATCAGCGACGAGGCGAGGTTCGGCGCGTCGGCCGCCCAGGCGAGGATGCGCGACTGGATCATCGTCCCGATGGCGAAGTTGAGCCCGCCCCACAACAGCACGGCCGTCACCGCCGGCCAGGGCTGGGGCAGGACGGCGTAGAAGGCGGCGAGCACGCCGGCCTGCACGACCATCAGCCCGACCATCAGCGGCATGCGTCCGCCGGCGCCGGCCAGCCGCCCGCCCGCGAACACGCCGATCGTGGCGCCGACGCCGTTGACGAGAAGCACGATGGGGATCGCGGCGGCGCTCAGCCCCGTCACCTCCCGCAACATCGGCGCGATATAGGTGAAGGGGACATACTGCCCGATCATCAGAAGCAGCATCAGGATCATCGAGGACCATACCTGCTGGCGCGCGAGCACCCGCACCTCACGGCCGATCCCGCCCGCCATCGCGGCCCCGCCGGCGCTGGCCGGAACCAGCGCGGCCATCACCGCGACCGCCACGGCGCCGAGCCCGAACATCGCCCAGAACGTCGCGCGCCAGCCGTAGAGATTGCCGATGGCCGCGCCGGCCGGCACCCCGAGGATGTTGGAGACGGTGAGGCCGGCGAGCACGAGGGCGACGGCCAGCCCGCGGCGGCGCGGCGGGACGAGCCCGACCGCGACCACCATCGCCACGCCGAAGAAGACGCCGTGCGCGACCGCGACCCCGACGCGCGCGGCGAGCATCGCCGCAAAGCCCGGCGCCAGCGCGCAGGCGGCCTGGCCGACGGTCAGCACGACCGCCAGGGCGACGAGCAGCGTGCGCCGGCGCAGGCGCGCGGTCGCGATCGTCGCCAGCGGCCCGCCGACGGCGATGCCGATCGCATAGCCCGAGACCAGGATGCCGGCCCGCGGGATCGAGACGCCCAGCCCCTCCGCCACCTGCGGCAGGATGCCGGCGATGACGAACTCGGTGGTCCCGAAGGCAAAGGCGGCGATGAACAGCGCGATCAGCGGCAGGGGCATGGCGGGCTCGAACAGGCGAAAAGGGCCTCACACCACGCCGCAGCGGTCCCGGCAACCGATTTTGTCTGGACCAGCCTTCAGATTTTGTGGAGACGGCGCAACCGCAAGCCCCGGCACGCCAAATGCGGCCGCGCGCGCCCCTTTCCTGACCCGCGGCGGATTTCCACATATGCTCCACCGATTTAACAGATACCGGCCGTGGCCTGCCGCGGCCCGAGCCAATAGGGTCACCGGATGCGCTTTTCCGATTCCTTTCTCGACGAGCTCCGCGGACGCGTGCCGATTTCGGCCGTGATCGGCACGCGCGTGACGTGGGACAGGAAGAAGACCAACGCCTCGCGCGGCGACTGGTGGGCCTGCTGCCCCTTCCACGGCGAGAAGACCCCCTCCTTCCACTGCGAGGACCGCAAGGGCCGCTATCACTGCTTCGGCTGCAACGTCTCCGGCGACCATTTCCGCTTCCTGACCGAGCTCGACGGCCTGAGCTTCCCCGAGGCGGTGGAGAGGATCGCCGACATGGCCGGCGTCCCGATGCCGGCCCGCGACGAGCAGGAGGAGCGGCGCGAGAAGGAGCGCGCCTCGCTCACCGACGTGATGGAGCTTGCCGCCCGCTTCTTCCAGGACCAGCTCCAGGCGGCGGCCGGGGCGAAGGCCCGCGCCTATCTGCGCGAGCGCGGGCTCTCTCCCGCGACCCAGCAGGGCTTCCGGCTCGGCTATGCGCCCGACAGCCGCAACGCGCTCAGGGAGTTCCTTGCCGGCAAGGGCGTCGAAAAGGCGCAGATGGAAGCCTGCGGCCTGCTCGTCTCCGGGCCGGACGTGCCGGTCGCCTTCGACCGCTTCCGCGACCGCATCATGTTCCCCATCCCCGATGCGCGCGGCCGCGTGATCGCCTTCGGCGGCCGCGCGATGTCGGCGGACGTGCCGGCGAAGTACCTCAATTCGCCCGAGACCGAGCTTTTCCACAAGGGCAACGTGCTTTTCAACTTCGCCCGCGCCCGCAAGGGCCTGGCGCGCGGCGGCACGGTGGTGGCCGTCGAAGGCTATATGGACGTGATCGCGCTCGCACAGGCGGGCTTCGACAATGTGGTGGCGCCGCTCGGCACCGCGCTCACCGAACGCCAGCTCGAGCTGCTCTGGCAGATGAGCGGCGAGCCGGTCCTGTGCTTCGACGGCGACCAGGCCGGCCTCAAGGCCGCATGGCGGGGGGCCGACCTCGCCCTGCCGCTGATCGCGCCGGGGCGCACGCTCCGCTTCGCCCTGCTGCCGGAGGGGCAGGACCCCGACGACCTCGTGCGCGGCGGCGACAGCGACGCCTTCCGCGCCGTGCTCGCACAGGCGCGCCCGCTCGCCGACCTGCTGTGGATGCGCGAGACGGCCGGCGGCGTGTTCGACACGCCGGAACGCCGCGCCGAGCTCGAAAAGCGGCTGCGCGAGCTTTGCGCCCGCATCCG
>Ga0182792_1003438_pt1 | contig 10160 bp, 8 predicted proteins | sample Passage237B_FD_130497 | JGI IMG/M metagenome (GOLD analysis project Ga0182792, IMG submission 130497) | Cellulose adapted compost microbial communities from Newby Island Compost Facility, Milpitas, CA, USA - Passage2 37B (version 2) (version 2) ... | reverse complement strand
TTGTGTTTTCTCGGTCCTCCCGGGGTGGGTAAAACCAGCCTCGGGCAATCCATTGCCACCGCCTTGGGCCGGGAATTTATTCGCATTGCTCTGGGCGGCGCGCGGGATGAGGCGGAAATTCGCGGGCACAGACGCACTTATATCGGTGCTATGCCCGGCCGTATTATTCAGGAGCTGCGCCGCTGCGGTACACGCAATCCAGTGATCATGTTGGACGAGCTGGATAAATTGGGCGCGGATTTTCGCGGCGATCCGGCGAGCGCGCTGCTCGAAGTGCTCGACCCGCGACAAAACAACGCCTTTGTCGATCGCTATTTGGATTTGCCATTCGATTTATCGCAGGTGGTATTTATTGCCACCGCCAATATGATCGAACCCGTGCCCGCACCGCTGCGCGACCGTATGGAAGTGATTCGTCTCGCCGGATATACGCCGGATGAAAAACGCAATATCTCGGAGCGTTATTTAATTCCGCGGCAATTGCAGGAAAACGGCGTGACAGCGGAGCAGTGCGTGTGGACGCCGGAGGCGTTGGAATTGGTGATCGACGGCTACACCCGCGAAGCCGGTGTGCGCAACCTCGAACGGGAAATTGGTTCAGTGGTGCGCGCCACGGCGGCGAATATCGCGCGTGGTGATATCGACAAAACCACCATCGACGAAAATGCTGTGCAGGATGCCCTTGGCCCGGTGCGTTTTACCAGCGAGAAAAAAATTCGCCGGAGTGCGCCCGGCGTGGTCAACGGTTTGGCCTACACCCCGGTGGGCGGCGAGGTGCTGCATATAGAGGCGATCCGTTTTCCGGGCAAAGGCGGTTTTACGTTGACCGGGCAATTGGGTGACGTGATGAAGGAGTCCGTCAAAGCGGCCGAAAGTCTGGTGCGCAGCCGCGCGGACAAACTCGGCATCAATCCGGAGGATTTCGGTAAATACGATGTCCACCTGCACGTACCCGCCGGTGCCATTCCCAAAGATGGTCCCTCCGCTGGTGTCGCCATGTTTACCGCCTTGGCATCGCTGTTTTCGGATCGCCCGGTGAATAACGAAGTGGGCATGACCGGTGAAATTACACTGCGCGGATTGGTGTTGCCTATCGGTGGTTTGAAGGAAAAAACCCTGGCGGCATTAAATGCGGGCATCAAAACCGTGCTAATCCCGCGGCAGAACGAAAAGGATATTCCGGAACTTGCCGAGCAGGTAAAAACCGGTCTGACCATTATTCCGGTGGATACTGTGGATGAGGTGCTGGAGCATGCGCTGCTGAGTTCAGAACTGTCCGATCGGCCGCGTCATCCGCATTGAAGACATTTTTTATACTTAGGCAGCTAACGCTGCCTAAGTAGTTTATTTTGATAATGAGCCTTTCAATTTCTTTTCTAAGTTTTTTAAGCGCTCCACCATATCTTCAGGAGCTATAAAAACAATTTGTTTGCCGTGCTTGAATTGTTCCAACACCTCTTTTTCAGCTAAATCCAGCAGATCTGTTCGGGCTGTTTGATAGACCACATCGTGGCTTTTGCGGTGGCTTTCGATAGTGTATCTCTGGCCTGGATGCGTCATGCCGTGGCGAATTAATGCGACTTGTCGATGATTAAACCAAGCCAGTGCGCGAAGTTGGGTTTCTGCTTCCCTGAGCTCCCTTGTCTTACGCTCGATATATGCGTGCAAGCCTTCAATTGCTTGATGTATCACCTCTGTCTGCGCAACCAAAAAATAGGTCAGATCGTTATCGTCCGTTTCGGTATATAAAAATGAGCGGGCGTATTGTGCTGGATGACGCCGTAGAACAGTAGAAATGGAAATGAACTCAAATAACCAGTAGCCACTGCGCAGCAATGACCAATAGAACAAGGCCCGCGCGGTACGGCCGTTGCCATCAACAAATGGATGGTCGTAGGCCAGCCAAAAATGTAGCAGGATTGCCCGTACCACGGGGTGGACAAAATAATCCGGTGTACGACTGTTGGCAAAATCGCACATGGCCTTCATCCGTTCATCGAGTTGTTCAGCTGCTGGTGGGTAGTGGTATACCTCTCCGTAATCATCCCCAACTACGCGGTGTTCATTGGCATATCGCAATCGTCCTGCGGCGCTCGGGTCGTCCAGGGTTTTATCGGTTACTAGTCGATGAATCCGCAAAACCAAGTCAGGTGTTAGGGGTTCGGCTTTCCATTCCCGGATTTGCTGCATCGTTTGATAATTGTTGAGAATCATCTGCTCGCTGTAATCCCTGGGTTTGCGGCCAGTCCGAATCATCTCTTTAGCAACGTCCCGGGTGGTGGCGGCGCCCTCCAATTGGCTCGATGTGATGGCTTCTTCCATTAACGAACTTACCAGATAGCGATCGCGGGTGCTGGTATTGGTTATGGGCTCTGGCAAGCTGACGAGGCCTCCTGCACCTAGATCGATCTGGTGTAATAACGCCAATACCTCTTCTGGCACGGCAAACTGAAATGGCTGATTCTCGTTATCCACGAGTCCTATAGGGCGGAGCCCATCCTGGCGTGCCAGCTTCACTAGTAGCCACCATTCTCTGTGGTTGATGCCCTCAGGTGGAGACAGTCTGCGCAGCTTGTCCCAATGAGCATAGTTACGTAAACGGCCCTGATTACGGACGTAGGGCAGAAGGTCAGCTAGGCGCCCAGCCTTGGAGGCTTCTTTAAGAAGGCTTTCTAGGGGAGGCGGTTTCTGAGGAAGACGCATATTAATCCCTATCTACTAATTTAGTGAAAATTAGCAGATTTTTGTTGATGTAGCAAAACTACTAATTTAGTTAAAGTTAGTAGTTATAAGGTGGATTGTGTTACTTTGCCATTCAAGCGAAGCAGAGCGCATTGTTGCCGGTGCTATATAATGCTCCGCGTTATTGCCCTGGAGTGTCCTTTTTGCGCGTGATCAATCTTCGAGCCACGCTCTATCTGCTGGCTTTTCCCGTGGGGTTTATGGGGCTGGTGCAGACGGTGTTTGCCTTGCTCTCCTGGACCGTGTTCCACGATCACGAAAAAACGATGTTTTTCGCTCCGTCAGTGGTGATGCTGACCTGCGCGCTGGCCTTCTATCTTCTCTCCCGCTCCGCCGCCTCCATGAAGATCGGCTTCAAGGATGCGCTGCTGTTCGCCACTTTTACTTGGGTCATTATGGGTTTTCTCGGCGCTGTGCCGATTCATTATGTCGCTGGCGTCTCCCTGACCGATGCGGTGTTCGAGTCCGTCAGCGCTATGACCACCACCGGCGCGACGATTTTGACCGGGCTGGAGCAGATGCCGCGTTCGTTTCTGATGTATCGCCAGTTTTTGCAGTGGATGGGCGGCTTGGGGGTGGTGATTTTCGTGGTGGCGGTGTTGCCCATGCTCAATGTCGGCGGCATGAAGTTGTTGAAGGCGGAGACTCCGGGACCGGTGAAGGATGAAAAGCTGTCGCCGCGCATCGCCAGCACTGCCCACTATTTATGGTTCGTCTACGTGGCCATCACCGCCGCCTGTGCGCTCAGCTATTGGATCGCCGGCATGAGCGTCTTCGATGCCATTGCCCACGCTTTTACGACTGTGTCCACCGGCGGCATGTCGCCTTACGACAGCAGCATCCGTCACTTTGACAGCCCGCTGATTATGGTTGTGGCGGACATCTTCATGATTCTCGGCGCGATCAGTTTCGCGCTGCACTTCAAAGTGATGAAAAGCCGCGATCTGCGCAACTTTTGGCGCGATGAAGAAACCCGGACTTTCCTGCTGATCGTCGCCGGCCTGTCCCTGATCATCGCCTGGGAGCTGTGGTACAACCGGGTGTACGACAATCCGCTGACGGCGCTCAACCAGGGCGTCTTTCACCTGATCTCGTTTATCACCAGCACCGGCTACGGCGCCGGCAATTACGTGGAATGGCCGCTCACCGTCGCCCTGACGTTGCTGGTGGCGGGCTATCTCGGCGGCTGCGCCGGCTCCACCGCCGGGGGCAATAAAATCATCCGCAATATTTTGTCGTTTAAGTTGATCGGCCTGGAGCTGAAACGTCTGCTTCATCCCAAAGGCATTTTTAATGTGAAATATCAGGGCATGCCGGTCAGCACGTCGATTCTCAGTGCCACCATTGCGTTTATGACCATCGCTGCGTTTTCCAGCGTGGTGGTTTGCCTGTTATTGATGATGACGGGATTGGATTTCTGGACCGCCCTTAGTGCCGCAGCCGCATGCTTGAATGTGCTCGGTCCGGGATTTGGTGCGGTGGGTAATAACTATATTCCGGTCAGTGACGCCGGCACCTGGGTGCTTTCGGGGGCCATGATTCTCGGCCGACTGGAATATTTCACCGTGATCGCTCTGTTTCTGCCGACTTTCTGGCAGCGCTGAGCGGGGCTTTTTTTATTGAGTTAATGGGATCACTATGCCGATTATTCGTATCGAAATGCTGGAGGGGCGCTCCGTGGCCCAGAAACAGGAACTGGTGGAAGTGCTCAGCCGCGAAACCGCGCGCATCACTGGTTGCAGTCTGGATGTCATCACCGTGGTGGTCGAGGATGTAAAACGGGAGAACTGGGGCGTGGCAGGTCGCCTCTTGTCGCAGAATCCTCCCGCTAAATAAACCGGAATTACGCCTGCTCCATTCACATCATTAATAAGGAAGGAAATACCATGTCGCTCTCACTCACGGATTTGTCGCTGCTGATTCCCTTGGTCAAACAGGAGCTGGGTGTTCTTCACGGCCTTGCCAACGGCCAGGATGCTCAGCTTGCGGAGGATGCGTCGGAATTGTCGCAGCTCTACCGCCAAACCGCCGCGAAATTAAAAGAGGAATACGAAGCACAGTGGTGGGAGGGCAGTGATTTCCCCACCTACGACACATTGATACGCGAACTCTGAAGATTATTCAGCGCAGGGGTTAAGAGCTCCTGCGCCGCCCTCCCGAAACCTCCGCCTCACCTCTGCTCGATCCAGCACATATATAAGCTCTGACCATTTTATTGGGTCACATTTAAGCCCGGTAACCCATCACATATTTCATATTTGTGACAAAAAAATGACACCCATCTGTCACTTTTCACATAACCTATGCCCGGATTTGGGGATTAACATCCCAAATAAGCAGTTCTATAAATGAAATTTATTAATCAAGAAGAAACAGCCAGGTAATGGCAGGGGGATTTTCAATGAGCCGACTTTCCGTTTCGCTTTTAGCGATAGGTGTGGCTTTGCTGACGGCGTGTGGCGGCGGCAATCAAGATGGCGAAGCCAGCAGTTCTTCCAGCAGCAGCTCGTCCAGCTCCAGCAGCAGTTCGTCCGCATCAAGCTCCACATCATCATCCAGTTCGTCTTCATCCAGCTCATCTTCGAGCAGCTCATCGTCTGGTGTTCCCGTCGGCGTCGACGTGAATGTCGATCTGCCTGCGGAAATGCGTGTGACTGCGGATGCAGAAATATTGGAGCGCGGGGGCTTTTACACCTCTAAGTTCTTCGATGAGTCTGTGATGGAAACCATTTATCTGGACTTCGCACAGCCCGATTATTTGAACCAGTTGTCTAACAACTACAACAGCAAGACGCCTATCGCCGCCACGCTGCGTTACAAAGACAAAACGTTCCAGCAAGTTGGGGTGCGCTATCGCGGTATGACCAGCTATAGCATGGCGAACGACAAAAAATCCTTTGATATCGAGCTCGACTGGCAAATCGACGGACAGGACATCAACGGCTACAACACCTTTAAGCTCAACAACGGTTACGAAGACCACTCCGCCATGCGCGAAGTGCTCTACTCAAACTTGGGCCGTAAAAATATTCCCTCTGCGAAAGCGAATTTCGTAAACCTGGTAGTCAACGGCAAAAATTACGGCGTTTACTCCAAAGTCCAGAAGCTGAATAAAGACCACGCCAAAGAATGGTTCCTCGATAAAAACGTCACGCGCTGGCGTGCTGAATCACCGAATGGTGGTGGCATTGGCGGTGGTTTTGGTGGCGGCTTCGGCGGCGGTTTTGGTGGTGGCTTCGGCGGCGGCTTCGGCGGCGGCTTTGGTGGCGGCGGCGGTGGTTTCGATTTCGGCAGTATTTTTGGCGCCGGTACTTCGTCACTCAATAATTTGGGTGCGCAAGGCAGTGCCTACGAAAATGCCTATACATTGAAATTCTCAAGCGTGAATAACCCCTGGCAGGATCTGGCGAATGCCGCTTACACCTTGGGTACAGCACAATCGTCATATCTGATTGAAGAACTCAGTCAGTATTTTGATATCGACGGCGCGCTCTGGTTTATCGCCACTGAAAATATCTTCACAGACGACGACGGCTACATCAATAAAGGCGGCATGGACTACTACGTGTATTTTGACGTGGCTACCGGTCGTATCGTGCCGATTGAATACGACGGCAACTCTGCAATGTCTCAAGCTGCCAACAGCTGGGAGCCGTTGTATAAAATCAACGACACCAAGTACCCGCTCATCAATGTATTGTTGAATGTTCCAGAATTGCGTCAGCGCTATCTCGCGCACTATCGCACCATTTTGGAAGAGGCTCTTAACCCGACTGTGGCGAACACCAAAATTGATCAGTACGCGCAGTTGATCGATACCTATATTGCCGCTCCCGATGCAGTGCGTCAGTACAGCTATCAGCAATATCAATCAGGCGTGCAGTCGCTGAAAAACTTCGTCACCTCGCGTTATCAATTCCTGCAAAACCATGCGGACGTGCGCGCTCCCGCGATCAACATCAGCGGCGTGGCAGACTCAGTTGATGGCCGCGATTCCGTGCGACCCACCGACACGCAATCTGTAGAGGTTCGTGCGCAGGTAACTTCAGATAACGGTATTCGCACCGTCAATCTGTACTACGGCACTGGTTTGATGGGCGACTTCCAAAAAGTGGCCATGACCTCCAGCGGCAACGGCAACTATCGCGCAACCATTCCTGCGTTCCCGAAAGGCACCTTCGTGCGTTACTACATCGAAGCGATTGCCAACAACAACGTTGGATCTGCGGCATACAGCCCGAAAGGCGCCGAGCATGACGTGTACATTTACCAAGTGCTGGCAGCGCAGCAAGTGGCTAGCCCGGTGGTGATCAACGAACTCATGCCGTCTAACAAAAAGACGGTCCAGGATAACAACGGCGTATACAGCGATTGGATCGAGTTGTACAACAACTCCTCTGAGCCGGTGGATTTAACGGGCTGGTATCTCACCGACGAAGACACCAATCTGACTCGCTGGTCGTTCCCTGCCGGCACCACCATTCTGCCCGGCGACACTCTCGTGGTGTGGGCGGACGATGCGGCCTCTCCAGGATTGCATGCCAGCTTCAAGCTGAGCGCGTCGGGTGAGTCGGTATTCCTGGTGAATCCGGACAAAGCGTTTGCCGATCAGGTCACCTTTGGTGAAGCGCAAAACGATTACAGTTATGCGCGTTCGCCCAATGGCACCGGCGACTGGGTCTGGACAGATCGACCGACGTTCGATGGCAAAAATTAATAGTAAAGTTGTTTGACTCGGGTCGCCGCTTTATAAGCGGCGACTTTTTCTTTTGTGAACAGAGCCTATTCCAGGCCAATTACACACAGGTGATACGATGCCTTTTTCGTCACTTCATAATACTTTGTGGGATTTTGACTCCCACGGTCTCAAGGATCTGGATAAAGCTTCACTGATGAACCGCGTAGATACCAAATTCGTAGTGCCTGTACAGTGTTTGCAGGAAATGCTGTCGCGGTTGAAGGATGAATTTTCAATTTTGGAAATTGACGGTAAACGTTGTTTCCATTATCACAGCGTTTATTACGACACGCCGGATTATCTGTTTTACAACATGCATCGCACCGGGCGAAAAAATCGCTTCAAAGTGCGCGTGCGCAATTATGTGGACAGCGATATCAGTTTTCTGGAAGTGAAATTTAAAAACAACAAAGGGCGTACTGATAAAAATCGCATAAAACTACGCGAAGAAATTAAAGGCGGGCTCACCGTTCATCAAGAATTTCTTGATAAGCATCAGGTTCCGAATATCACAAGTCTGGTGCCAGCCTTGGATAATCAGTATCATCGCATCGCCCTCGCCAGTGAGGAACGCGCCGAGCGTTTGACCATCGACCTGAATATTTCCAATCAGCCTTTGCCAGCGTGGCGCGAGCCGCTGCAGCACAGTGAATTTGCGATATTGGAATTAAAGCAGGCGCGTATGGATCGCAGCTCACCATTTTTTGCGGTGGCAAAAGATCTGCGTTTGCGCCCTGGTGGCTTTAGTAAATATTGCATGGGGTTGGCACTGGCCGGATATCAGGACAGCGTCAAATTCAATCGGTTTAAACCTATTATTCATCGCCTCAAGCGCACTTGTACCATCAACACATTTGAGAATGCTTCATGCTGACATTAGATTTTCTTCTGCGTTACGCCATTCTGCTGGTTGGCGCCACTGTTTTATTGCGCGGAATTTATTTTCGTGTAACGCCTAACCGCGACGCGGTATTCAGCTTTTTTCTTTTCACCAACGGTGTCTTCTTCGTCACCTATTTGTTGTCCGGCATCGAATTGTCCATGGGCTTTGCCTTCGGTCTGTTTGCTGTATTCGCCATGCTGCGTTACAGAACCGAGCCGATCACCATCCGTGAGATGACCTATTTGTTTATCACCATCGGCGTATCGTTAATGTGCGCTGTGGCCAAGCTGCAATATTGGGAAATGGCAGCGCTCTTGGCATTGGTGAACATATTGGCGGCCATCGGTGAAACCAAATTCCTGGCACCGCGCATCGTCGAGAAAAAAGTCACTTACGATAAAGTGGAATTGATCAAACCCGACCGTTATGAAGAGCTCGTGCAGGATCTGCAAGCTCGCACCGGTCTGGATATCATCAAAGTTGAAGTGGGCGCTATCGATTACCTGGATGACAGCGCCATGTTGTCGGTGTTCTGCCGCGAAGTTCGCCGATAATTCTGTAGAGCCTCATCCGCCGTGTGCGGATGAGGCTTTTTCAAACCCACGTTATTCCCCCTGCATTATTTCCACGCAATATCCGCTTTGATCTGCAAATAATCACTGCCATCAATGATGGAGTGAATCGCGAATTCCGGTGTTTTCCCCAAAATCTGGCGCCCGCCGTGCACATCGGCAAAGTCCACCAGCGGAAAAGGTCCGCGTTTGGCGAGTTGCCGGTTGATCCAACCGCTCACGCCGAATTTGCATTTTAATTGCCACTTCCAAATTGCCAGGCGCAGCACCACGTCTGTGTCTTCCAGCTCTGGCACCGCCAATAATTGTGAACCCTGCGCCTGCAGCAGCAATTTCGCTTTGCGCCCGGCAAATTCCAATTGCGTCGAGGTATTTTTCCAGTGCCATTTACCCAGCAGGCGGATGCCGACTTTTAATTCCGCCTGCACTTGCAGCGCGACATCGCGCAGCTCCACCGGATTGCCCAAATGCATTTGCGGCGCTTCGGGCAGGGTGACCACCAGCGAGCGCACCTGTACCCGATAGCGTTTTTCCGCCGCCTTAGCCGGTTTTGCGTGGGGGTGAGTTTTGTCGAGATGGTCTACCAGCGGCTGCACCAGTACGTCTTCGACTATGGCTTCGATGCCGTCCTCGGGCACTTCATCGTGTGTATCCGGAATATCAACCTCACTGACTTCCAGCGGCTCTTCTTCCAGCTCGTCTTCGGGAAATTCGATGCGCAGGGGAAATTCCAATGCGGCCAGAAAGGAACTTGCCAGATTGGCGTCCAGACGGATTTCCAGGTCGCGGTGTTGCAGCAATGTGGGTTCGGCCATGTTCACGTGTCTCTGCTGGTGTTTTTCATATTGGTCTTTTCATACCGGTAATGGTGCCCGTGATTGGCCGCAGCCGCTGTGGGCTTTCGCTCTATATTGGGGAGATAAGTGCCAATCAAACAGCTGGCGATGGTTTTGGCGACGGTGGATGGCTACAATCCCGCGAGCGTTCCTAGCTGGCCGGGGATAACTGCTGCGGACTTAGTGTCCTAAGGGCTCCACCGGCTATGGTTCTCAAGGTTCAGGCAAGTCATCTCTATGGCATCCCGCAAAAAAGCGGCCAAGCGCCGACCGTTTCGCACCTTCTTCAGCATTTGTTTTGTTCTGTTCCTGGCGGCCGCAGCCGCTCTGGGAGTGTACTGCGTGCACTTGGACAAGATCGTGCGCAGCCAATTCGAGGGTAAACGTTT